>JACXTT010006186.1_pt1 | contig 17156 bp, 18 predicted proteins | sample 9270951 | NCBI WGS metagenome assembly JACXTT01 (sample SAMN15532306, study PRJNA645909) | rock metagenome | isolation source: weathered quartz diorite | place: Puerto Rico | collected 2017-06-21 | reverse complement strand
GCCGCCCTCCTACGCGCCGACCATCAAGGACTGCATCATCCAGATGCTGCGCAACGCCGCGGTGCACGGCATCGAGCCACCCGAGGTGCGCCGCGCGCACACCAAGCAGGACGTCGGCGTCGTGAGCGTGCACTTCCGCAGGAACGGCGACGGCTATGAGCTCGTGTTCGAGGACGACGGCGCCGGCATCGCCGCCGAGACCCTCAAGGAGGCCGCGGTGCGCAAGCAGCTGATCAGCGAGGAGGAGGCCGCCGGGATGGACACGCGCTCCGCCATGGCGCTCATCTTCCGTCCCGGCTTCTCGACACGCGAGGACGTCTCGATGGACGCAGGCCGCGGAGTGGGCATGGACGTCGTGGCCCGCAGCGTCTACGCGCTCGGAGGCAAGATCGGCGTGAGCACCCACCCCGGACGATTCACCCGTTTCAAGATCGTGCTGCCGGCCCACGCCGCGAGCAGCGCGGTCGCTTAAGGACTGCAGGGCGATCCCCATGCGCAACGGCAACCCCAGGGCCAGGACCGGCGGCAAGCGGACACTGAAGCTGATGATCGTCGATGACTCGAACATCATGCGCCGGCGCATCGAGCGCTCGCAGCAGTTCGAGGAGCTCAAGCTGGTCGGCACCGCCGCCGACGGCGAACAGGCTCTCGAGCTCTTCAAGAGGACCGATCCGGACCTCGTGACCATGGATATCACCATGCCGCGCATGGACGGCATCGAATGCATCGCACGGCTCGTCGCCCTCAAGCCCGCGATACGGATCCTGGTGGTCTCGGCGCTCGCCGACAAGGCGACGGCGGTCGAGGCGATGGAGCGTGGCGCGAACGGCTTCCTCAACAAGCCGTTCACGGACCGGCAGCTGAACGAAGCCATTGCGGAGCTCATGCGCTAGGGCGCAAGATGTAAGATCCGACCATGTTGTACGAACAGGAGCTCAAGACCTTCGTCGAGGGGACGACGAACTTCTTCGAGGTGGCCGCGCAGCAGCCGGCCTCGATCGGCTCGCCGTACCTCATGGAAGGCCCCCCCGCGGTGCACGAGTACACCGGGGTCATCAACATCTCCGGAAAGCGCGAGGGGGTCGTGTACTTCACCGCCCCCAAGGCCATGCTGACGGTGCTGCTGATGAAGATGCAGGAGAACGACTTCAGCCACGAGACCATGAAGGACCTGGTGGGCGAGGTCGCCAACACCATCTCCGGCAACGCACGGCGCGACTTCGGCCGCGACTTCGTGATTTCGGTGCCGAGCGTGCTGTCGGGCGAGAAGCCGCAGATTCCGCAGAAGCCCGGGCTGCGCTCGTTCATCATCCCGATCAACTGGCGCAGCCACTCCGCCAAGCTGGTCGTGTCGCTCACCTAGCCGGCCGTCTTCCCGGCACCCTCTTCGTCGGCGCGCAGCCGATAGCCGAGCCCGGTCTCGGTGATGAGATAACGCGGCCGCCGCGGATCGGGCTCGAGCTTGCCGCGCAGGTTCTTGATGCACACCCGCAGGCTCCGCGAGTCATCGAGCCGCTCCGGCCCCCACACCTCGCGGATCAGCTGGCGCTGCGTCACGATCGAGCCGACTTGCCGCGCCAGAGTGCCGAGCAGCCGGTACTCGAGCGGGGTCAGGTGCAGCTCGCCGTCGGCCGCGCGCGCCTGGCGCCGCGCCAGGTCGACCTGCACCGCGCCGAACTTGAGGAGTGACGTCGGTGTCGCGCCGCTCACGTGGCGACGCAGCGCCGCCCGCAGCCGCGCCAGCAGCTCTGGAGCGCTGAAGGGCTTGGTGACGTAGTCGTCGGCGCCGGCATCGAGCGCCGCCACCTTCTGCTCCTCCATGGTGCGCGCCGACAGCACCACGATGGGCACCGGCGACCAGGCGCGCAGGCGGCGGATGACCGTGAGCCCGTCGCCGTCGGGCAGTCCGAGGTCGATAAGAAGCACATCGGGCTTGTGGCTGCGCGCCTCGATCTCCGCGCGCATCGCGCTGTCGGCCTCGATACAGCGGTAGTTTTCCGCCTCGAGGAGCGCGCGCAATACGCCGCGGATCGCCGGCTCATCCTCGACCACGAGCACTTGGTGCATGGCCTGGGTCACGCGGGCTCCCCGGTCGTGGGCAGCGTGAAGGCGAAGCGCGCGCCGCCACCCTCGCGGCGCCGGGCCTCGATCTCCCCGCCATGGGCACGCACGATAGCCTGGCAGATCGCGAGCCCCAGCCCGACGCCCACCACCGCGCCCTCGCCGTCGCCGCGCTGGAACTTCTCGAACAGCCGCGCCGGGTCGCCGGCCGGCAGCCCCGGTCCGTCGTCCTCGACGCTGACGCGCACCATCTCGCGCTCCGCGCCCGCGACCGCCGACACCCACACGTGCGTGCCGGGCGGGGTGTACTTGGCGATGTTGTCGAAGAGGTTCACGAACACCTGCACGATGAGGGTCGCGTCCACCCACACCGGCGGCAGGTCGGCGGCGAGGCGCAACTCGACGCTATGCGCCGCGAGTCTCTCGGCGCACGCGGCGAGCGCGCTGCCGACCAGGTCGTCGAGCGTCTGCCAGTCGCGACGCAGCACCACCTGCCCGGACTCGAGACGCACCAGGTCGAGGACATTCGACACCAGCTCCGACATCTCGCGCGCCTTGGTCTCGATCGAGCGCGCGAGCGCCACGCGGGTCGCCTCGTCGAGACTCGAACCGCGCTCGGCGAGCGTGCTGCCCGCGCCCGCCATCACCGCGAGCGGCGTGCGCAGGTCGTGCGAGATGGAGGCGAGCAGCGTGTTGCGCAGCGTCTCGCGCTCGGCGGCGAGACTCGACTGCTCGGCGACTTCGGCGAGGCGCGCGCGCTCGAGCGCGAGCGCGATCTGGCCGGCGAAGGTCTCGAGCAGGTGACTCTGCTCCGGCAGCAGCACACGGCGCACGTTGGCCGGCAGCACCGCCAGCACGCCGACCGTGCGCTGCTCCTCGCCGAGCGGCACGTACAGGCCGCGCGCGGCCGGGAGGGTATCGGAGCCGAGCCCGGCGCGCCGGCCATGATCGGCGACCCACTGCGCCACCGCGAGGTCCGCGTGACCGAAGGAGCTCTCGAGCGGCGGATCGGTGGGGTAGCGGAGCTTGCCGGCCGGATCGGGCAGGAGCACCACCGCGCGGCACTGAAAGACCTCCGCCACGTGACGCACCGCCACCCGCGCCATGTTGGCGATGCCGCGGGTGGCGGCCAGCTCGCGGCTCATCGCGTACAGCAGCGCCGTGCGGCGCTCGCGCGCGCCGGCCACGCGGGTCTGCTGCCGCACGCTCGCGGTGAGGGTTGCGATGACGAGCGCGATGGTCACCATGGCGCCGAAGGTCAGCAGATACTGCACGTCCGAGACCGCGAACGAGTAGCGCGGCGTCACGAAGAAGAAGTCGAACGCGGCGACATTCAGCACCGCGGTGAGCGCCGACGGCCCGCGCCCGAGCCGGAGGCCCGCCACCGTCACGCCGAGCAGGTAGATCATCACGAGGTTCGAGAGCTCGAGGCGCGGATAGATGACGAAGGCGACGAGCGTCGCCACCGCCGTGATAGCCACCGCCCACGCGTAGCGCTCCCAGCGTACTGCGGAGGCGGTGTCCGCCGGGTGGGTGGTCGCGGCCGCGGCGGTAAGCGGGCTGCGCCGTGCGGTGGGGGCGATGAGCACGACGTCGAAGCTCTGCGCGCGGCGCGCGAGCTCGGTCGCGGTGGACGGCCGCAGCCAGGCGCGCCAGCCGCGCCGCTTCGCCGCTCCGACGATCACGCGGGTGGCGCTGCGCACCTGCGCATACTCGGCGAGCGCCTCCGCCGCAGACGGTCCATCGAGGGTCACCGTCTCGGCGCCGAGCGACTCGGCGAGCCGCAGCACGTCGATGCGGCGGTTGCGCTGCTGGTCCGAGAGGCGCAGCAGCGCCGGCGTCTCGACGTACACGACGGTCCACCGCGCATCGAGCGCGTCCGCCATGCGCTTGCCGGCGCGCACCAGCTGCTCGGCTTGGCTATCGGGGCCGACCGCGACCAGCAAGCGCTCGCCGGCGATGCGCGCCTTGCCGTCCTCCGCCCGCAGGGCCCGCGCCGCGGCCTCGACCCGGTCCGCGACCCGGCGCAGTGCGATCTCGCGCAACGCCATGAGGTTCTGCTTGCGGAAGAAGCGCTCCACGGCGGCGTTCGCCTGATCAGCGACATAGACCTTGCCGGCGTGCAGCCGCGCGATCAGGTCATCGGGGGGAAGATCGATGAGCTCGATCTCGTCGGCTTCGTCGAACACGTGGTCCGGCAGAGTCTCGCGCTGGCGTACGCCGGTCGTCTGGAAGATCAGGTCGTTCAGGCTCTCGAGGTGCTGCACGTTGACCGTGGTCCAGACGTTGATGCCGGCGGCCAGGAGCTCCGCGACGTCCTGCCAGCGCTTGGGGTGGCGCGGCGGCGGCTCGCCGCCGGCGAGGTTCGAGTGCGCGAGCTCGTCCACCAGCAGGATGGCCGGGTGGCGCGCGAGCGCCGCATCGAGATCGAACTCCTGCCGCACGATGCCGCGATAGCGCACCGCCAGAGTCGGCAGGCGCGGCAACCCCTGCAGCAGCCGCTCGGTCTCAACCCGACCGTGCGGCTCGGCGTAGCCGACCACCACGTCGGTGCCGGAAGACTGGAGGCTGCGCACCGCCTCAAGCATCGCGTAGGTCTTGCCGACCCCCGCCGAGGCGCCGAAGAAGATCCGCAGGTGCCCGCGCCGCGCGCGTGCCTCCTCGGTCTTGATGCGCTCGAGAAGTTGATCCGGGTCAGGCCGGGCCTCGGCCATGTCAGGTCATTTCAGCGCATCGAGTGCCAGATTCAGCTCCAGGACGTTGACGCGCGGCTCTCCGAGAAGGCCCAACAACCTACCCTCCTGGTGCGCTGCAATCAATGCCCGTACCCGCCCTACATCGAGGCCGCGCTCGCGTGCGACGCGTGGGGCCTGGTAGTCGGCGGCGGCGAGACTGATGTGCGGATCGAGGCCGCTCGCCGAGGCCGTGGCGAGGTCCGCGGGGATGGGCGCCGCATTGCCCGGGTCCGCCGCGCGCAGCGCCGCGATGCGCGCCTTGACCGCGTCGGCGAGCGCCGGGTTGAGCGGTCCCAGGTTCGAGCCGTTGGAGCCGGTACCGTTGTAGGGCTGGGGCGTGGTCGCCGAAGGGCGGCTCCAGAAGTAGCGCGCGCCGGTGAAGCTCTGGCCGATGAGGCGCGAGCCGACGGTGAGCCCATCGTGCCTCACGATGCTGCCCGCGGCCTCAACGGGAAACAGTGCGCGCGCGATGCCGGCGACGACGATCGGATAGAGCGCGCCGGTCAGTACGGTGAGCAGCACGAAGAGCGCCACCGCCGGACGCAGCATGTCAGACCAGGTGCGCAAGCACTAACCCCAGATCGATGACCTTGATACCGGCGAACGGCACGAGGATGCCCCCGAGTCCGTAGATGAGGAGATTGCGCCGCAGGAGCACCGCGGCGCCGAGCGCGCGGTAGCGCACCCCCTTCAAGGCGAGCGGGATGAGGAAGACGATGATCAGCGCATTGAAGATCACCGCCGAGAGGATCGCGGAGAACGGGCTCGCCAGGCGCATGATGTTGAGCGCATTCAGCTGCGGATAGGTGGTCACGAACGCCGCCGGAATGATGGCGAAGTACTTGGCGACGTCGTTGGCGATCGAGAAGGTGGTGAGCGCACCGCGGGTCATGAGCATCTGCTTGCCGGTCTCGACCACCTCGATGAGCTTGGTCGGGTTGGAATCGAGATCCACCATGTTGCCCGCTTCCTTGGCGGCCTGCGTGCCGGTGTTCATCGCCACCGCGACGTCGGCCTGCGCGAGCGCCGGGGCGTCGTTGGTGCCATCGCCGGTCATGGCCACGAGGCGCCCTTCCCCCTGGTGCGCGCGGATCAGCTTCAGTTTCGCCTCCGGGGTCGCTTCGGCGAGAAAGCCATCGACACCGGCCTCGGCGGCGATCGCGGCCGCGGTGAGCGGGTTGTCGCCGGTGATCATGATGGTCTTGATGCCCATGCGCCGCAGCTCGCCGAAGCGCTCGCGGATGCCGCCCTTGACCGTGTCCTTGAGCTCGATGATGCCGAGCGCGCGCCGCCCGTCGCTCACGACGAGCGGCGTGCTGCCGCGGCGCGCGACCTCCTGCACGCCGGCGAGCACGGCCTTGGCAAAGGCGCCGCCGAGAGACTCGACGTGCTTCGCCACCGCGTCGGCGGCGCCCTTGCGGATCCGGCGCTCGCCGATGTTGACGCCGCTCATGCGGGTGTGCGCGGAGAAGTGCACGAAAGAGGCGCCGAGGGCGGTGAGGTCGCGCTCGCGCAACTTAAAGCGCTGCTTGGCGAGCACCACGATGCTGCGCCCTTCGGGGGTCTCGTCGGCGAGCGAGGCGAGCTGCGCGGCATCGGCCAGCTCCTCCTCGGTCACCGCCCCGGCCGGAATGAAGCTCGCCGCCTGGCGGTTGCCGAGCGTGATCGTGCCGGTCTTGTCGAGCAGCAGTACGTCCACGTCGCCCGCGGCCTCGACCGCGCGCCCCGAGGTGACGATGACGTTGGCCTGCAGCATGCGGCTCATGCCGGCCACCCCGATCGCCGACAGCAGCGCGCCGATGGTGGTGGGAATCAGGCACACGAGCAGCGCGATGAGGGCGGTGATGGTGATCGGCGTGCCGAGCCGGGTGACCGCAACGCTGTAGAGCGAATACGGCAGGAGTGTCGCGGTGGCGAGCAGGAAGACCAGCGTGAGGGCGACCAGGAGGATGGTGAGCGCGATCTCGTTCGGAGTCTTCTGCCGCTTGGCGCTCTCCACCATCTCGATCATGCGGTCGAGGAAGGTCTCCCCGGGGTTGACCGTCACCCTGACGACGATCCAGTCCGAGAGCACGCGCGTGCCGCCCGTGACCGCCGAGAAGTCGCCTCCCGACTCGCGGATCACCGGCGCCGATTCACCGGTGATCGCGCTCTCATCGACGGAGGCTGCGCCCTCGATCACTTCCCCGTCGGCCGGCACGTAATCGCCCGCTTCGATGAGCGCCACATCGCCACGCCGCAGATCCTCGGCGCGTACGCGGGTAGCGGTGGTGCGCTCCTTCGGGTCGTCGAGCTTCTTCGCCCACACCGTCTGCCTGAGGCCGCGCAGCGCCGCCGCCTGCGCCTTGCTGCGCCCTTCCGCGAGCGCTTCGGCGAAGTTGGCGAACAGCACCGTGAACCACAGCCACAGCGTGATGTTGAAGATGAACCATGCCGGAGCCTCGCCGGTACCGGCGAGCGCCTGCAGCCACAGGAGCGTAGTGAGGAGGCTCCCGATGTAGACCACGAACATCACCGGGTTGCGCCACTGCACCCTGGGGTCGAGCTTGCGCAGCGAGTCGAGGGCCGCCGGCATCAGCAGCGTGCGCTCAAACAGTGCGAGTTTCCGGCGAGTCATATCAGGGTCGCCACAGCATCAGGTGCTCGACGATGGGCCCGAGCGCCAGCGCCGGCACGAAGGTGAGCGCGCCGACCAGCAGCACCGTGCCGATCAGGAGGATCACGAAGGTCGCGCCGTGCGTGGGCATCGTGCCCTCGCTCGCCGCGATGCGCTTCTTGGCCGCGAGCGAGCCGGCGATGGCGAGCACCGCGACGATCGACCAGAAACGGCCGAGCCACATGACGAGCGCGAGCGCCACGTTGTAGAACGGGGTGTTGGCGGAGATGCCGGCAAAGGCGCTGCCGTTGTTGTTGCCGGCCGAGGAGAACGCATAGAGGATCTCGGAGAAGCCGTGTGCGCCCGGATTGGCGACCGCGGCCCTGCCGGCCTCGACGCTGACGGCGACCGCGGTACCGGTGAGCACAATGAAGGGCATCACCAGGATCGCGATCGAGCTCATCTTCATCTCGAACGCCTCGATCTTCTTGCCGAGGTACTCCGGGGTGCGGCCGATCATGAGTCCCGCGATGAACACCCCGACGATGGCGAAGATGAGGATCGAGTAGAGACCGGTGCCGACCCCGCCGAACACCACCTCGCCGAGCTGCATCTGAAAAAGCGGCACGAGCCCGCCGAGCGGGGTGAAGGAATCATGCATGCTGTTGACCGCGCCGCAGGAGGTGGCGGTGGTCACGGTGGCGAAGAGAGCAGAGGCCGCGACGCCGAAGCGCATCTCCTTGCCTTCCATGTTGCCGCCGGGCTGGGTGACGCTCGGCGACTGATCGACACCGAGCCGCGCGAGCAGCGGATTCCCCTCCTGCTCGCTGTAGAGCGCGAGGGCGAGGAGCGACACGAACAGCACCGTCATTGCCGCCAGCACCGTCCAGCCCTGGCGGGTGTCGCCGACCATGCTGCCGAAGGTGTAGGCGAGGGCGGCGGGGATGAGCAAGATCGCCAGCATCTCGAGGAGATTGGTGAGCGGGGTGGGGTTCTCGTAGGGGTGCGCGGAGTTGGCGTTGAAGAACCCGCCGCCGTTGGTGCCGAGCTCCTTGATGCTCTCCTGGGAGGCGACCGGGCCCATCGGCAGCGTCTGGGTGCGGCTCGTGACCGTCTCCTGCACCGCGTTGCCGGCGGCGTCCTTGACGGGGTTGCCGGAGGCATCGGTCTTCGGTTGCTGCCAGCTCACCGCCTCGAGCGTCGTCACGTCCCGGTAGGCGCCGAAGTTCTGGATCACCCCCTGCGAGGCGAGCGCGAGAGCGAGCAGCAACGCGAGCGGCAAGAGTATGTAAAGTACCGCGCGCGTAAGGTCCACCCAGAGGTTGCCGAGGGTCGCGGCGCCATGCCGCGCGAGTCCGCGGATGAGGGCGATCGCCACCACGATGCCGCTCGCCGCCGAGAGGAAGTTCTGGACCGCGAGCCCCGCCATCTGCGTGAGGTAGCTCATCGCGGACTCGCCGGAATAGCCCTGCCAGTTGGTATTGGTGACGAAGCTCACCGCGGTGTTGAAGGCGGAGTCCGGGGAGAGGGCCGGAAACTTCTGCGGATTCAGGGGCAGCCAGGCCTGCAAGCGCTGCAGCGCGTACACCGCGAGCGTCCCCAGGGCGTTGAACAGCAGCAGTGCAAGCGCGTACTGCTGCCAGTCCATTTCGGTGCGCGGGTCGATGCCGCACAGGCGATAGATGCGCCGCTCGATCGCCTGGCCGGCGCCCCCCGGCCACGGCGCGCGCCCCTCGAAGACCCGCGCTATGTAAAGCCCCAGCGGCTTCACGCTCCCGAGCAGCAGCAGCAGAAACAGCGCAACGAGCGCCGCGGCGAGAGCGGTCATCCGAACTTTTCCGGCCGCAGCAGCGCGTACAGGAGATACACGAACAGCGCCACGGTGAGCAGCGCGCTCAGGGCGTAGGCGAGGTTCATTTCACGTCCCCGAGCCGCGCGACCGCCACGATCAGCCAGTGAGTCACCGCGTAGAGCGCGAGCACGGCGAGAATGAAAACGAGATCCACCTAAAGCCCCGCGAAGATTTGGAGGCCGGCCACGCTACCGCCGTGGTTGTGAGGGCCGCGTGAAGAAACGCCGAACGAAACGCGGCGAAGTGTGACGGCTGCACTGTTGCAGTGCTGCGCTTTCAAGCGTGATGAGGCCGATGCAAGCACGCGCCCTGGAGCTCATCACCCTGCGCCGCGAAGTCGCGGCGCGCTACGCGCGCATGACGCGCCAATGGGTCACGGCGTGCAATGTCTACCGCCGGCTGCACGCCGCTGCGGTGCCGGATCTGCTGGCGCTGCGCGAGGCCGCGCGGCGAGTGGACCGGCTCGACCGCGGTCGTGCGGCACTTATGTCGGATCTGAAGGCGCTATCGGACTGACGCTAGCGACGGACTCCGAGGGCCCGCGCCGGCAGCAGGATGAGCGCCCGCAGGAAGCCGAACACCCCCTCGAAGACGAGCCCGACGAGCCTGAAGGGCAGCAGCAGCAGCCACACGATGGGGTACAGCACGAGCGCCGCGAGCGCGAGCGGCCAGCACAGCACGAGCAGCAACAGCCACAGCAGGAAAGCGATCATTGACGATCCTTTTGCGCGACGCCTAGAGTCCAGTGCGGTGAATGGTATGCCGTCGCATGATCCAGGGGACCGCCGTTGATCGCAACTTTCGAGCGCCCCCCCGCAGTGCGTCCACGCGACCGCGTGGCCGTGATCGCCCCCGCGAGCGCGTTCGATCGCACCTCCTTCGAGGCGGGTCTCGCGCTCATCGACGCCCGCTACCGCGCCGAGCACGGCCCGGGAGTCTTCGAGCGCCAGCGATATCTCGCCGGCGATGATGCGCGGCGCCTGCGCGAGCTCAGCGCGGCACTCGCGGATCCGGATATCCGGGCGGTGTTCTGCGCCCGCGGCGGCTATGGCGCGACGCGGCTGCTCTCGCGCCTCGCGGCCGAGCGCTCTCCGGGTCCGCCGAAAGTGCTGATCGGCTTCTCCGATATCACGGCGCTGCACCTGTGGCTGCAGAGTTACGGCCGGATGAGCGTCCATGGACCGGTTCTCACGCAGCTCGCCCGAATCCCCGCGGAAAGCCACGAGCGGCTGTTCGCGCTGCTCGAGTCCGCGCAGCCGCCGCCGCCGCTGCGCGGCACGGTGACCTACGTCGGCGGCGTGGCCGAAGGGCCGCTGCTCGGAGGAAACCTCTCGGTCTTCACACGGTTGCTGGGCACGCCCTTCATGCCGGAACTCGATGGCGCGATCCTGCTGCTCGAGGACCAGGGCGAGCGGCCCTACCGGCTCGACCGCATGTGGACGCATCTCGAGCTGGCCGGGGTATTCCGCCGCGTGCGCGGCATCGCGCTCGGCTCGTTCACGGGCTGCGAGGAAAAGGACGCCCCCTACACGAGCGCGGAGGTGCTGCGGGATCTGGCCCTCGCCACCTCCCTGCCGTGCGCCGGCGGCTTCCCCGTGGGCCACGGCGAGGTCAACGAGCCGGTGCCGCTCGGCGCACGCGTACGCCTCGACGCCGATCGCTACACCCTCACGTTCCTCGAGGGGGCAGTCGCAGCCTCACGCTGAGCGGTCAGCCGCCGCACCGCCAACAGCGCTCGTCAGGAGGCCTGCGAGTTGCCGCCGCTCTCCGTCACGATGTGGCCGTCCTTCACCGGGATGCGCTTGCCGGGATCACGGCTCATGTGCACGTGATGCTTCTTGCCGTCGAGCACGTACACCACCTCGTAGCCGTCCGGCACCTCGCTGCGATCGTACACGGTCGTGCAGCGCTGCTCGGTGGTGGTGTAGGTGTTGCCCTGTTGCACTTTCTCCTGGATCTTGTTGCCGGCGTATCCGCCCGCAGCGGCTCCCGCCACCGTGGCCAGCACCTTGCCGCTGCCGCCGCCGACCTGGTTGCCCAGGAGTCCCCCGACCACGGCACCGACGCCGGTGCCCACCAGGCGGTTGGGATCCTTCACCGGCTTGGTGCGGGTCACCTGCTCTTCGTGGCACTCCTGCCGCGGAGTGCTGACGGTCCGGGTCACGGCCTTGACGCTGACGACCTCGGCTCCGCGTGAGGATTCGACGACGCGATAGCCGGCGACCGCACCGACGGTTGTCACGACGATGGCACCGACCACGGACCCGATAACGGCTGACTTGTTCATACTCTCCACTTCCTCCATGGCATACGCGGCGCCTCGGCTTCGCCGGGGCACACCGCGCCGCAGCGGATATTAGGGATGCCGCGGCAATATTCCATGGGGCCGGACTCATTCCGGGGAAAATTCCGTGCGCCTGTCGCAAGGCGGCGACGCTTGTACGGGAGCCTAATCCATGCGTCTCGCCTGCAGGGCGAGGAGCGCCCCGCCCTCGTCGCGCTCGATGTGGAACTCGATCGGGCGGCAGCAGACCCCGCAATCCTCGACGTACACCGGCTCGTCTGCGGTCACATCGACGAGCGTCTCCAGGCGTTCCCCGCAGTACGGGCAGCGCGCCGCCACGAACTCCTCGGGCGCCACGCGCGGCGCTCCCCTGCCCGGCTCCCACACAGGCTCGAGGCCGTAGAGCTGATCGATGCTCGCCGCGTCGAGGCGGGTGATCCGCCGCCGCAGCCGCTCGAGTTGCGTGAGCTTGCGTTGCTTCATGGGGCGATTTGCGCCGAAGAGTGCCTAACTGCGATGCTGCGCTCTGTTTCGGTTGCCTGAGGATACGCCAATATGCGGATCGCCCGGGCGTGCGGGCTGCTCCTGTGCGCCGCCGCCACCGCTCTCGCGGGCTGCGCGGGGAGTCGACTCTCCGCCGACGCACCCGCGAACCTCTCCTTCGCAGGCGCATGGAAACTCGACCGGGCCGCGAGCGACGACCCGCAGAAAGTGCTCGAGCGGATGCGCGCCGAAGCCTTGAGAATGATGGGCCGGCGCGTGGTTGCGGCCGGGCCAGGCGTCGATGCGCGCAGCGCCCGCACACGCACCGTGCAGCCGCCAGACGATCCGCCCCTCCCGGTCGATCCCGCAGCCACCGCCCGCGGCGCCCGTCCGGATCCCCTCGCGCGATCGCCCATGGCCCACGTGCTGCTCGCGAGCATCGCGCGCGGCGATTTCCTCACCGTGCGACAGGCACCCGGGGAGTTCGTGCTCGACTACGGCAGCTCGCAGCGCCGCTTCACGTCCGGCGCGCACAGTGTCGTGTCGGCGGAGAATGGCGTGGCCGATCAGAGCTGCGGCTGGAGCGGCCGGGAGTACGTCATCGCGGTGCGCGGGCAATCGGGTCCGGACGTGACCGAGCGCTACGGCCTCTCGGCGGACGGCAGGCACCTCATCGAGAAGCTGCACATCGGGGCCGAGGAGCTCCCGGCGGTCGATCTCACGCGTGTCTACGTTCCGACCGACGAAACCGCTCCCCGGCAGACACCCACTAACGACTGACGCAGTATGCGGCGAGTTGCCTCAGCCACCGGTTCGTTAGCTGACGCGAGGGGGCTCCTCGGCACGCGTGCGTCCGCGGCGGCTTTCGCGCTGCTGTCGGTGCCCGGCGCTGCGGCGGGGCGCGTGCAGCAGCCCGCGGGCGCGGAACTGACGCAGCCGCAGGAGGAGATCGTCGTCGAGGGGCGCCACGAAGGCCCGCGCATGTGGATCGTGCGCAAGGGCGATCACACGCTCTGGATCCTCGGCACGATCTCGCCGCTGCCGAAGAAAATGGTGTGGCAGCCCGATGCGGTACAGGAAGTCCTGAAGAACGTCCAGGAGGTCGTGCCCGCCTGGCCCGCATACAGCATCGGCGCCAACCCGTTCACCGCGCTGCGGGTGTATATCGAATGGCGCCATCTGCAGAAGCCTCCCGATCACATGCCGCTCAGTCAGGCGCTGCCGCCGCCGCTCTATGCGCGGGTCGAGGCGCTCAAGGCGCGCTTCGACCCGAACGACACCAGCCTCGAGGAGCTGCGCCCGATGCTCGCCGCACGGCAGCTGCTGCTGCGGGTATTCGACGCCTCGGGGCTCGCGGTGCACAACGAGGTGCAGCAGCAGGTGCTGAAGCTCGCCCGCGCACAGGGCGTGCGCGTGCACCAGGACAAGCTGAAGATCGAAGATCCGGTCAAGGTGCTGAAGGACGTGGAAGCGACGCCGCTCACGAGTGAAGTCGCGTGCCTCGAGGCCGTGGTGAAACTGCTCGAGACGGACCTCGCTCCCATGCAGGCCAAGGCGCGCGCCTGGGCGCTCGGTGACGTCGACACGTTGCGCCGGCTTCCCCACGCGGACGACCGCACCGCCTGCGTCGCGGCGGTCTCGGGCTCCGAGCGGGTGCGCAAGCTCATCGAGCGCGCGCAGGACGACTGGCTGATCGCGGTCGAGGACAGCCTGACGAGCAATCCCGGCACGCTCGCCGTCCAGTCGATGGACCGATTGCTCGGGGACAATGGCGAGCTGGCTGTGCTCAGAGCGAAGGGTTACCTCGTCGAGGGCCCCTGAGCGCGCCGGGTGCGATCAGCGCAGCAGCGCGCAGCTCCAGGCGATCGCGAGCGAGGCGAGCGCCGCGGCGCCGCTCAGGGCCTGCGGCACGCGCTCGAGCACCGCCCTTGGTGCCGGCAGAGCGATGAGCGCGCCAAGCAGCACTCCCACCGCAAATCCACCCACGTGCGCCACGAGGTCCGTGCCCTCGCCCGCCGAGCCGGTCCAGCCGAGGAGAATCACCCCGGCGATGAGCGGCCCCCAGCGCCGCGCCCAGCGCTGCGGTAACTGCAGCCGCTCACGCCAGGAATAAGCCGACATCGCTCCGAGCGCCGCGAACACCGCGGTCGAGGCTCCGGCCGCCTGGTGCTCGGGCGGACCCAACAGGCCCTCCAGCAGGTTGGCGATCGCCGCCCCCGTGACCGTGAGGAGCCACGCGGTGCCGACGCCCATCTGCCGGCCCGCGAGGTATCCGAACCACACCCCGGCGCCGAGGTTCGCGGCGAGGTGCGGTCCATCGAGGTGCAGCGTGAGCGCGGTCCAGGCGCGCCACCACTCACCGGCCTGCACTCGGGCCGAATCGAGCACGCCCTGATCGAAGGCGTCGAGCCGCACCAGCCCGTTGGAGAGCACCCAGGCGACACCGACCAACACGATGACGTACGCCACGCAGCCCACCCAGGCGTAGGGGTAGAGGCGCGGCGGCGGCGGCGGTGGCGGCGGCGCGCGGTTCTCCGTCTCGTATTGCGACAGCTGGCGCGCCGCGAGCTCGGCATCGGCGGCGGCGACCTGCAACAGGAACTCACCCAGCGCGGGTGTGATGAGCCCCTCGACGCCGACCGCCGTGAGCACGAGCAGCCGCTCGTCGCAGTCGCGGCGGCGCCGCGAGCAGAACACGGTGATCAGCTCGCCGTCGTCCATGCGGCCTGCCTGCGCAGGTGCAGCGTCGCGAGCGCGCGCCGCACCACGTCCCCGATGAGCTCATAGAGCGCGTTCCGCGAGCGATTGAGCGCGGCAATGCCGGGCAGGTAACGCAGCAGCCCGGTCTCGCGCGGCGCCCAGAGGCCCACCGGCGCCGGTACCACCATGAGCCCTGTGCCCGCAAACTCGTGTACCGCACGCCAGACATGGGCGCTGTCGGTGACCAGCAGGATCCGTGACACCCCCGAAGCCTTGAGCAGCGGCGCCGAGAACTGCGCGTTCTCGAAGGTATCGCGCGAGCGCCCCTCGACCCAGCGCACCTCGATCCCGAAGTCGCGTGCGAGCGAAGTGCGCATCGTGAGCGCCTCGCGCGGGTCGCCGGAGACGAGCACGGGGAGCGCCGTGCGATGAGCGACATACGCTCCGTAGGCGAGCCGCTCGAGCAGATACGGTCCCGCCGCCGGGGCACCGCCGTACTCGGGAGCGGTGCCGCGCTCATCGCCCCCGCCCAGAATCACGATCGCCTGAGCCTCGACCGGGCGGCTCAAGTCGAGCGGCGGCTCGCGCTCGGCGGCCCGCTCCAGCCAGTCTGCCACCACGGGCGTCGCGAGCAGCCACGAGGCGGCGAGCGCCGCGACGAGCAGTCCCCACCCGGTGCGCCGCGTGCGGGCCGCAACACCCGACCGCGCGAGCCACACGCCGGCGGCGGCGATCAGCAGCAGGCCCCCGGGCGGCAGCAGGAGCGTGTGCAAGAGAGTCTTGATCGCGACGAACATGGAGGCCGGGCGCACAGCGTGCGCTTCAGAGTCGTATTCTCTGCCAGGCCCGCGAGCGCCAGCGCAGGTAGAGCGTGCTACCGAGGACCATGACATAGATGAGCACCGCCACCCAGCCGCCGACCGGCCCCCAGCCGAACTGCGGCAGGAAATGGACCCAGCCGTCTCCGGGCGCGAAGGTGAAAGCATGCGCCAGCGGCACGAACAGCAGCAGCGACACCGGCAGCACCAGCAATGCCGGAATCCTGACATCGCCCGCGCCGCGCAGGCACATGCTGCTAGCGAGGTTGAGACCGTCGAAGAACTGGTAGGCCGCCGCGAGCCATAGCAGCCGAATGCCGATCGCGACCGCGGCGGCCGCCTCGGCATCGTGCGAACCGGTGAAGAACGGCAGGACCCAGGGACCGCCGAGGGCGATCAATACGCCGATGGCGCACATGTAGAGCGCCGCGAGCAGGACCACGCGGTTGCCGACCCGCAGCGCCCAGTCGCGCGCTTCGGCGCCGATCGACTGCCCGACGAGCGTCGTGCCGGCGGACGCAATGCCGAAGCCTGGCAGGTAGGCGAGCGAAGTGAGGATCACCACGATCTGGGTGGCGGCGCCACCGGCGGTGCCGAGCCGCGTCTGCATCATCTGGAAGATGGCGAATCCCAGGAGGTCAGCCGCGGGCGAGAGGCCCATGGGCACGCCGAGGCGCAGCTGCTGCAGCAGTGCGCGTTTGTGCGGGCGCCAGGTGAGATTCGAGCGATAGCGGCGCCGGTAGTCGGCGCGCAGGAAGATCGCCAGCGCCACCAACAGCCCCAGGAGCTGTGCGGCGTTGGTGGCCCAGGCTGAGCCGGCGATGCCCCAGCCGAGATTGAAAATGAACAGCTGATTGAGCAGCGCGTTGGCGACCGTGGTGACAACGGTGATCATCAGCGTGACGCCCGGCCGGCCGATCCCGTTGAAGAAGCCGAACATGGCCCACACTGCGGCGGCGATGCCGGCGCCGCCGACGCGCGGATACCAGAACGCGGAAGCGAGCTGCTCGATCTGGGGGTCGAAGCCGAACGGGGCGAGTATCAGGTGGCGCGCGGCACCTGCCAGCACGAAGATCGGTGTGGCGCAGGCCATCGCCCACAGCGCGATCCACACCGCCTGGCCGGCACGCCGGTAGCGGCGTGCGCCGTAGTATTGGGCCGCGAGGGTCTGTACCGCGGTGCCGGCGCCGCCGAGCACCAGCAGCACGGCGATCACCAGCCACTGCACCGCCCCCACCGCCGCAAGCGCCTTGGTGGAGATGCGTCCCATGAACCACATGTCGGTGAGATTGAGGACGATCTGCACCGCGCTGTTGGCCATGAGCGGCAGGGCGAGCGCGAGCACGGCACGCTGGTCCACGTGCGCGCGTCCGGCGGCGTCGATGCGCTGCGCCGGCAATGGCCCGGCGGTGCTCGCCGGCTGCATCTCGGTGAAGGTATCCATGGCAACATCCCGCGTAATCGGTCATTCTCGCATACCGACTGCGCTTCAAGAGTGACGCCATGGCAACACGCAACAGGGCCGCCGGGTCTCACGCGCGCGGCGGCTCGTCGCGCACCGCCCGTCGCGGGCGGCTCGCGCCCGGAAAGGAAGCGCGCGGGCTCGATGCCGCGCAGGTCGCCGTCG
>JACXTT010006185.1_pt1 | contig 17157 bp, 15 predicted proteins | sample 9270951 | NCBI WGS metagenome assembly JACXTT01 (sample SAMN15532306, study PRJNA645909) | rock metagenome | isolation source: weathered quartz diorite | place: Puerto Rico | collected 2017-06-21 | reverse complement strand
GCTCGCCGATTGCTGGTGCTGTTGCTGCGTCGTACACGTTGGTGGGTGGGGATGTGGGCTCGACGGTGGCGGTGACGGTGACGGCGAGTAACAGTGCTGGCTCGGCGGCTGCGTCGTCGCTGGTGGTGGGGCCGGTCGCGAACGTTTCCTTGGCGCCGACGACGCCAGTGTTGGATGACTTCAATCGGGCGAACGGCCCGGTTGGGTCGAGCTGGTCGTTGATTCGCCCGTCGGGTTTTGTTGCGATGAAGGTGTCGAGTAACGGTGCCGTCGACAGTTCCAGCACTCTGTTCGCCTGGAACTACTGGAACCCGACCACGTTCGGCCCCGACTGCGAGGCCTATCTGACCGTCAAGTCTTATGGCGCCTCTGATGTGATCCGGATCGGCGGACGGGTGACGGGCGCCGGCACGAACTCCCATTCCGGCTATTACGTAGCCGTGAGCGCCAGCGGCGGTTGGTCGATCATCCGGATCGACAATGGCGGCTCCCCTGTGACTCTCGCCTCCGGTGTGACCCAAGTCCTCTCGGCCGGAAACAATGTCGCGATCCGGATCGTCGGCTCCCGCGTCTTCGCGCTCTACTACAGCGCTGGTACGGGTTGGACGCAAATGCTCAGCTACGACACCGCAGGCGATGCAGTCCGCTATACCGCCGCCGGCCGCCTCGCCGTCGAGTTCAGGACCAGCACCATCGACGACTTCGGCGGCGGCAGCATATAAGCATTTCGCTCACCGTTGCTCTGTCTCCGCTCGAGCGGTTTTCAATTCGCAAGCAGACGGGAGCGTCGTCCAAGCGCACGACGTGTTCGTGCGGCATGAAGGCGTTGGGCTCTCAGCGACGACTCCACCGGTTTTGGGACCGATATTTGCATTTTGTGTCAACCGTCCCCTCTTGCGACCATTGGAGCTCCTGTGTATAGCCCGAGCCTCACCCTCAACCGTGCGCAAGCGAAGAACTTCGCTGCACTCAAGCTGCTGGCTGAAGGAGCGGCACCGAAGCGGGGGCTCGTGGTCGGAGCGGGCACAGCGGGCGCTCCACTAGAGGGGGCGGGAATCGAATGGACTCTAACCGACGTGATCGACTTCCCTGGAATCGATGTGGTTTGCGACGTTCAGGCTCTGCCGTTTGACGACGAGAGCTTCGACATCGTGATCGCAATAGCGGTTCTGGAACACGTGCCTGACCCCTCCGGCGCCGTCAGCGAGATCTATCGCGTGTTGCGACCTGGCGGTTTCGTTTACTCGGAGATTCCATTCCTCCAGGCCGTCCACCTTGGCGCTTGGGATTTCACCCGTTACACGGTGCTGGGCCATCGCCGCCTGTTCCGTATGTTCGACACTCTCACGCGGGAACCTGTGGTCGGCGGTCCCGCCTCGTCCCTGGCGTGGGCATTGCACGGCTTTATCGTCGCAGCGATGGGACGGAACCTCTTTCTCTGGCGGCTCGCGCACCACGGGTCCAACTACCTGCTGGCATGGCTCCCTCAGCTCGATCGCCTTCTGACGGGGCCGGCCGCCGCCGATGGTGCGTGCGGAACGGCGTTCCTCGGACGGAAACGCAGCGAAGCCGTGACCGACGAGCAGATCCTGACCGAATACGCCGGAGCTGTGCCGACACCGACCGCAGCCTCGTAGACATCGCGCAGTCCGTCTTCGCGCGCCGCCGATGGCAGCGGTGTGACGCGCGGCGGCTACGAACCGGGGCGCACAGCGACGACGGGTCCATCTCATAGCATCGGGCTCAGACGACCTTCCCGATCGAGGGCAGCTTCATCCAGCACGAGCAATCGCATCATCCACCGGTGGGTACTCGAGTGTCACCCACCGCGGATGAGTGTGGCGTCTCGTTCCCTCGGTTGGGCGATGTCAGCGAGCCGGACTCCCCTCCGATGCTCGGTGCATGACCTTTCTTGGACGTACACGAGCCAGCGCCGCCGCTGCGTTCCTCGCGATCTGTGGGTATGCAGCCGCCACGACGTTCGCATCGCCCAGCAGTGCCAGCGACTCGAATTGCACCAGCTTGTACGTGGCGTGTTCGACCTCCACAACGACTTCGACAACTACGTCAACCACGCCGACCACGTCAACCACGCCGACCACGCCGACGACGTCAACCACGCCGACCACGCCGACCACGCCGACCACGCCGACCACGCCGACCACGTCAACCACGCCAACGACGTCGTCGACGGGATCGCCGACGGTGTCGGTGACGCCGCTCTTCTCGGGCGGCTTCGCGACCGCGAAATTCAAGCCGTGGGGAACCCCGCAGTGCGCCAACTACGGTCAGCTCAATACCGCAAAGAACACCTTCGGGAACTTCTTTTTCGATACGTCCAACGTCGGCGCAGGCTATGCGGCGGGCCGATTCGATCTTCCGGCCGATCCGCTGAAGCTCACTCGGTGCGAGTTGTTGACGATCCGGACGCTCGACATCGGCAGCGACGACTACTACAGCGATATGGTGTACCTGCCGAAGGGCTGGACGACGGGGACGAACGGCTTCTGGGGCGTCGAGGTCGCACAGTTGAACTGGGAAGGCCTCTGGGGCTCGACCATCGACCTCCAGGCGCACCCTGACCACATCACGCTCACCATGCAGTCCGGTGTTTGCGCGAACTCACAGTGTCAGTGGGATAGCAACGCCGACAGCCCCGGCCACCCGAACCTGCCGCCGCTGTATGCGATTCCGAGGCCGATGCAGCTCGGTGTGTGGCATGAGCTCGTCATCCACGTTCACTGGGCCACGGACGCTACCGGAGTGGTCGAGGTCTGGCACCGCCTGCGTGGCCAAACGGCATGGACGAAGACCGCCTCGCTGTCCGGCTACCCGACCGTGCAGGTCCGCGCGGACGGGTCGCACCCCGCGTATTGCGCCGACAAGATTGGCGCGTACCGCGCACAATCGACTGCTCCAACCTCCGTTTGGCTCGACGGGTTCAGCAGGTCGCAGTCATTTGCCGGTGCGGCCGCGTACGTTCCCTGAACATGTGGACGCTCTCCCGCCGGTATGAGCCGGCGGGAGAGCGCGACTCCACGATCTTCTCCCCGGAGACGTGTCGATAGCCGTCCTCAACGCAACTCGAGCGTCAGGGCAGAACGAAGAGGACGCTGCGACGTGCAGGGCGTTCGCGTGGGAGTAGATGAACGCCTCGACCCGCTCGACCTGACGGTACTTCCGCGTCGCGCGACCGCGCAGTCCGGGAACCCGTCTCATGCCGTGCAGGAGCCAGCGTTGGAGCCGGAAGCTGCGGAGCACCGCCCGAGCAGCACGCGCCGCCACGGGTTCGCCCTCCCAGAGCGAGAGGTATTCGAGCGTCCCGAGGAGCGACCAGGCCAGCGGCGCCACACGCAGCGAGTCGGACGACGTCGACGAAGCGCTGCCCGAATGGTGACCGGTGACGCTGTCGGTCAGTCGGACACCGAACTTGTATTCGCGGTAGCGGCGAGAGAGATCGAAGTCCTCGCCGTAGAGGAAGTAGCGGGTATCGAAGCCGCCGACAGCGAGAAACTCCTCCCTGCGGACGAAGAGCAACGCCGCCGCTGCCCAGGCGTCTTCGAGCGAGCTGGTCGGGCGTGGCGCGGCCTGGAGCTCCTTGGGCCGGACTGACGACCAGGCCTGCGGCAGCACGGTTCGACGCCAGCTGCGATAACGAAAGACCTGGTGCCGCGCGACGTTCCCAGGGCCGCTCGAGAGGAGGGGGACGAGCAGACCGAGCCGCGGCGCCATGAGGGCCAGCTCGAGGTCGCGGTGGTTGGCCGTCGAGATCACGACGTCCGGGTTGATGAACAGCACTGTGGCGCTGCGAGCCTGCGCGACTCCGAGGTTGCACGCGCGGCCGAAGCCGACGTTCGTCTTGGACTCGATCACGATCGCATCCGGCGCTGCTCGTCGCGCGGCGGCGATGGATTCGTCGGCGGAAGCGTTGTCGACGACGATGATCTCGTCGGGCCGCAGCTGCTCGAGAACGCTCGCGGCACATTGCTCCACGCAGTGCGACGAATTGAAGGTCACGAGGACGACGGAGATGCCGGACGGCGCGTTGGCGGCGCGCATGGCCTTCTCCGGCCGGCCCTTCTCGCAGGTCACGGTCGCGCGCCGCCCGGCGCGCTGATCTGCGCGCTGCTCCATTGGGGCTGCTGGCCAGGTGACACTGCTACCGACGCCGCCATCGCAAGCAGAAGCGCGGAGAGCTGCAGACCACCGAAGCTGAAGAGATCGACCAGCGTCACCGAGCTCGCGATCACGGCCACGATCCAGATCGACGCGCCGAGTCGCAGCCATTCGTGCCGCTGCTCGTCCGAGTCGGCCAGCGGCGGCGCGCGGATCAGGCTACGGAGCACGAGGAGCAGAGGGAGGTAGATGAGGATCGCGCCGATCGCACCCATCAGCATCAACGCATTCATGACGCCCACGTCGGAATTCCTGATCGAGCCCTTCGGCAGTGCCGCATAGTAGTGGACTGCCGGGTGGACGAAGCCTAGCCCGATAGGCCAGTCCGGGCCGAGCAGGCTGAGCATCTCGTTGGAGACCTTCACGCGAACGGCGACAGTTCCGGTCGCGTTGCTCACGTCGCTGTAGCCGGCGAGCGCGCGTGTCGCCGCCGTCGAGAAGAGGTGGCGTTCGGCGGCGGACAGGGCCGCGCCCGCCCCCAGGACGATGAGCGCGAGCACCGGAACGAGGATCAGCTGCTTGCGTGCCATGGCGCGGATCGGGCCGCGCCGAAACCACCAGGCCCCGCCTGCCACGACGAACCCGACCGCCGCGCCGAAGTAAGCGGCTCGCGTGAGCTGGAGGAGTATCGAGGCTCCGAACAGCACGGTCGGTAGGATCGCCCACCGTCTGAGTCGCGGGCTCGGGGCGAGGATCAGAGCACCTACCGAGAGTGCGAACGCCGCTCGCACGAGACCATTCATCGGCGAGTAGACGCGCGTCGTGCCTTGTACGACCGTGTGGAGAAGCGGATGGAGCATGAAGTCGAGGGACACGTGGCCGCGGGACTGCACGATCTCGGCGGCGGCGTAGAGACACGCTCCGGTGCCAACCGTCCAGAGCACCTGGCGGCGTAGCCGCGGGTACGTGACGAAGACGTCGCACAGCAGCGGCAGCGTCAGCGCGAAGAAGAGGAAGTCGCGGGCAAATCTCGCGGCGAGGATCGGGGGAACGCCATGGGCAGTTGCGGTCCGAACCCACGTGAAGAGCCACCATGCGGCGAGCGCGAACGAGGCAACGTAGAGCATCCGTTGCAGCGTCGAGCGCTTCGCGACGTTCCCGGTGGCGACAACCATCAGCAATGCGACGAGGAGAACGACCGTGCAGGCGTCCTGGATGCGGGAGATGGCGACGCCGCCTGAGTTCACGTTCACGCCTGGGATCCCGTTGAGATCGATGAGAGCCGCCATCCCGAGCAGCACTCCGAAAGCTCGCTGCTGGATCGCGATCGTGGCGGCCGCCGCCGCGACTCCCGCCGCCACGGCGATTGATCCGTAGTGCACCGTCGACCAGCTCGTCACGACGATGACGAGCAGACCGCTGAGGAACGTGAGTGTCGTTCTCGCCATCGTTCTCAGCTCGGGCCTCTGCAGACCGTTGCGGAGGTATCCAGCGCGGCCGGCGGTCACCATCGTGGCTCGCGATCGATGACCTGTCGCAACCGCTCGCGGTCGGGCGCATAGTGCGCGCGGAGCCGTTTGTTCACGAGGCGGTTGCGAACGTCGACCTGGTACGTGAACTTGCTCTGCTTCATGACATTTGCGCCGTAAACAACTCGAGATAGCGGGTCGCCGTCACTTCGACGCTGAAGGCGCGACGGGCTCGCTCCTGGCCGGCTGCAGCGTGGCGGCGCCGCAGGCCGGGGTCAGAAGCGTATGTCCGGATCGCGGTCGCCAGGGCGTTTGCATCGCCCGGTGGCACGATCGTGCCGGCGTGATCGCCGAGGACTTCGGGGATGCCACCGTTCCTCGTCGCAACGACGGCGAGGCCGCAGGCCATCGCCTCGAGCGTTGCCATGGAGAAGGACTCGACGCGATCTGAAGGCACGACGGCGAGGTCGCAGCCTCGCCAGAACTCCGGCATCGCCTGGACCAAACCCCGAAAGGACACGACCTTGCTGATGCCGAGCTGCTCGGCGAGCTCGACAAGGCGTTCGTGCTCGGGTCCGTCGCCGGCGATCTCGAACCGCACGCTCCCGTCCTCGAGCTGTGCGGCCGCTCGCAGGAGCACGTCCACGCCCTTGCCGGGCACGAGACGTGCCGCCGTCCCCACGACGATCGGGCTCTCCGCCGAGACCCGGTGCCCCGAAGAGGTGAAGAGATCGATGTCGACGCCGTTGTGGACACGGCACACGGACCGCGCGTGCGGATGCCGCAGGATCTCGTCGAGCATGAAGTCCGAGACTCCGACGTCGACGTCTCGGAACCGTGCGCCCAGCGATCGCTCGATGCGATCCATGAGCCGGCGCGCGGGGGGGAGGGAATGCGTCGCAAGGAGCTTGCCGTGCTCAACGCCGACGATTCGTCCCCTGTAGCCGCCGGCACGCAGCGCAGCCGCCAGGAAACCGCTGTCGGCGAGCAGTGCTCCGTCGGGGCCTGTCGCAGCTACGGCGCGCGCTAGCCGACGCGGATGGAAGACGGCATCCCGGCCCCGCGACATGCCCAACGAGACATGAGCGACGCCATCCCGGTCGAGCTGTTTCTCGAGCGGAGCTCCGGATGTGACGAAGACGACCGTCGCCTCGATTCCCCGACGACGCCATTCGCGCGCGAGCGTCGCCTTGAGCGCCTCGGCGCCACCGACGTTGCCGTTCCACAGCACGAGAGCGAGCTCGAGCCCTTTCGCGTTCGAATACCCGTCACGAGGCGTCGAGCCCACGTCGCCGCCGAGGTTCGGCTGTATCGGACCGGCCTGAAAGGGCGACGCCCTCTCCGAAAGCGTTTGTCGCATACGGACTGAAGATAGTCGACGTCAGTCCCGATCGCCCCCCTCCCGCTCGAGGTGGGCCTCAGGCTCCAAGCGCGGCAACGGGAGGAGCCGCCACCGTCGACCAGCGGCGCAGCAACAAGCGGGGGCGTCAGCCTCACTGGAGACTGACGCCCCGAACGCCTACCTGTCCCGGTGTTCTCCCTTACTTCTTGTGCTTTTTGTGCTTGCTCGACTTGCAGGGACCGAGGTAGTCACCGTGCGCGAGGTGCGCTGGTACTGCCGACGCCGAGATCATGATCGTGTGCGCGTTGCCAGGGTTGCCCGGAGGGATGTGGCAGATGAGGACCTTGTCCCCGTATTGATCATCCGCTGCATTCTCGCGGTGTCCCGTGGCTGTTGGCCTCGGGTGATTCTCCGTGGCGCTCTTCACGGCAAGGTGCTTCTTCTTGGCGACGAGGAGATGCTTGACAGCTAACGTGCCGTTCTCCACAGCCGACGCTGCATAGCCGATTCCGCCCGTAAGAACGAATGCGAAGATGACGGTCATACACAGTACGAGCGCCACTCCGAGACGCGGGCTGCGCCGGGTGTATGGCGCGCCGACGTCGCTTGTGATCCCCCGTACCAGATCGTCACTCGGACGCGGTCTCTCACGCCGCAGTCTGGCTTCGAGGGGACCGTATTGCTTCCGGAATCGCCGCATTGGGCTCGGGCTCCTTTACAGGGTTGCGTGTAGTCCTTCTACTGGGTTTCGGATCGTTTCCTTACGCGCCATGCGCGTGGAGGTCGAGCCTGCCGGGCTTCGTGGACGCTATTTGGTCTCGCTCCGAGGCGATCCTGTGCGGCTTGCGGGGGGTGGGAGGACGAAAGCTCGAGTGTCCTCGGCGGCGAGGGGTTCGAGCACTGTCCGCAGCCTGTCGAGCGCGCGATGTAAGGCCACTTCGACCGCATTCGTCGTCATACCCAGGATTGCCGCGATGTCCTTCGCTTTCAGATCGGCGCCGTAGCGGAGAGCAATCAGCTCACGATCGCGGCTGCCAAGGGTGGCAACGGCATCGGCGAGATCGATCCGCAGGATCGTGAGATCCGCGGGGGCGTGGTGACCGGCGCTGTCAAGGAGCGCCTCGTCGTCGGTCGGCACCTCAAGTCCACGGTCCCGCAACTGTTGGTCGACGCAGCGGCGGGCGATACCGACCAACCAGGCGGCCGGTGTTCCCTGCTTGGCGTCAAAGCTCTGGCGATAGCGGACGGCGCGCTCGAACGTCTCGCTCGTCACGTCTTCCGCGTCGGGGCCGTCGCCCAACCGGTAGGCGGCGTACGCGTATACGCGCGCCACGAGTGGCGCGGGGTCGCGAAGCGGGTCTTTCATGTGCGTGCACCGCCCGCTACGTGGTTCGGCTGCATCCCTACCATTGTCGTGCGTGCACCGGGATCTGCAAGGCGCATTCGGCCACGGCGACCGGGCGTGGCGGCGTCTCGATGTTGATAACCGCGTTGATAACCGCGCCTCGAGTGTTGATAACTCTGTGAATCAGTACTAGAGTCGCCTTGGGCGTCAGTTTGAGCCCAGGGGAAGGGGAGAAGCGGCAAGGGGGAAGAGGGACTATGGGCAGGGGCGCCCCGCGGTACCAGCCATCGCTGTGCTGGGAGCATGCGCGTGGTATTCGAGTAACCAGGTGGATGCGACCGACGGCGCCACGGCGTGGCGTCGTCACGGGCTCGGGGGGGAACGGTGAAATCGGCGTCGGCGACGGCTACGACGACGCCGCTGTTTCGCTGCGAGAACTGGATCGGCGTTGACAGGCGTCGACGAGACACTTTTTCTGCCGCGGCACGTTGTCTCTGACGGGCCGGCTTCTACGCCGGGCTTGTCCGACAGCGTCCTCGACGAGCGCACGCTGGCACGCATAGAGAAGCGGCGTGCGGGCAAGCTCCATCCGCGGGGCTGGGTCATGAGGCGCGCCCTCGCGGGAGCCGACGTCACGGGTATCGTGCTCGCCTTCGCAGTCACGCACCTCGTGTTCGCGCTCGATGGCGTGCCCGTCGATCGTCTCAGCACGGGTACGGAGGCGTTCCTTTTCGCGCTGTCGCTGCCTTTCTGGGTGGTACTCGGACGCCTTTACGGCCTCTACTCGGGCGACGAACAGCGTGCGAACCACTCGGCGGTCGACGACTTCGTCGGCGTCTTCAACATGCTCACGGTGGGCACCTGGTTGCTGTTCGCGTTTGCCTATGTGTTCAAGGTTGCGACTCCAGGCTTTTCCGCGCCCTGCCTCTTCTGGCTGCTCGCGGTCGTGCTCGTCGTCGCCGCCCGAATCGTCGCGCGCTCGCTTTGTAGGCGTACGGACGCATATATCCAGAACACCCTCATCGTCGGCGCCGGCGTCGTGGGGCAAAAGGTGGCACGCAAGCTGCTGCAGCATCCCGAATTCGGGGTCAACATCATCGGCTTCGTCGACGACCATCCACGCGAACGAGGGCGGGGGTTGGGCGAGTTGACCGTGCTCGGCGCCACGGAGAGACTTCCGGAGCTTGTCCACGCGTACGCGATCGAGCGCGTGATCATTGCGTTCTCGCGGGCAGGGCACGACGAGACGCTCGAACTGATTCGTGGTCTGACCGAGTTGGGCGTCTGGGTTGACGTCGTGCCGCGGCTCTTTGACGTCCTCGGGCCGCAGATGCGCGTTCATGCGGCTGAAGGGCTGCCGTTGCTCGGTCTCGCGCCGGCGCGGCTCTCGCGGTCATCCCTGTTTCTCAAGCGCACATTCGACATCGTCGTCTCGGGCTTCGCGCTCGTGGTGATCGGTCCGCTACTCGCTGCCGTTGCGCTCGCGATCAAGATCGACTCGCCCGGCCCGGCGTTTTTCCGGCAGACGCGGATGGGCCGCGATGGCGAGTTCACGATCCTCAAGCTCCGCACGATGAGCGATGACGCCGACGCGCGGAAAGGGGAGGTGGCCCACCTGAACAAGCACCTTGGAGGTGACGAACGAATGTTCAAGGTGCTCGACGATCCGCGCGTGACGCGCATCGGACGCCTCCTACGGCGCTTCTCGCTGGATGAGCTGCCGCAGCTCGTGAACGTACTCCGCGGTGAGATGAGCCTGGTCGGTCCGCGGCCACTGATCCTCGACGAGGACAGCCATATCGACGGCTGGGCACGCAAGCGCCTCGACCTGAAGCCGGGCATCACCGGGCTCTGGCAGGTTCTCGGCCGCGACGACATCCCGTTCGAGGAAATGATCAGCCTGGATTACCGCTATGTCACAAGCTGGTCGCTGAGCAATGATCTGAAGTTGATCGCGCAGACGATCCCGGTGCTGGCTCGCGGTCACGACGCGTAACACCAGCGACAGTGCGGTTCTTGGGTTGGGGGCTAGCGCAGGAAACGCGACAGCAGCCCGCGTCGTGGCAGCGGCGGCCGCGGCGGCAGAGCACCATCCGCGAGCAAAGCCGCCGGGACGTCGTAGGTCAGCCAGCGCGCCAAGTGTCCCCCACCCACCGCTTTGGCGGCGGCCGACATTCCAGCCTGGCGTATGCCGGGGCCGTGCGCGTCGCTCGCGATGCAGTGGGCTAGGTCGAGCTCGAGCAGCCGGCGTGCGCATTTGGCGGTCGCAGCGCCGAGCCGCCCATCGACTGAAGCGGCCGTGAGCTGCACAATCGCCCCGGCGCGCACCACACCCTCGAGAGTCGTGGGATCGTCCTGGATGTCGCGGTTTCGTTCGGGATGCGCTATGACGGGTACGACGTTGCCGACGCGCAACTGGGCGCAGGTGTGCGGCAGGCTGAGGAGCCAGTTCGAGTAAGGCGCCTCGAGGAGAAGCAGATTCGGATTGCCGCCGAGCCCGAATCGTGCGCGTGTGACGCTGTCGAGAGCAGGAAGCTGATCGAGGGCGATCTCGCCGCCGCCGCGTATGTCGATCATGATCCCCGCATCGGCGACGGCCGCCCGCACCAAAGCCAGAGCATCCAGCATCGTCTCGACCGAGGTCGGGTAGTCGTCGCGCACGTGCGGCGTGCCGCAGACGAGCGTGATGCCGTCCGCGGCCATTGATCGAGCCATCTCGACGGCAGACTCGAGGTCTATCGCCCCGTCGTCGAGACCCGGCAGTATGTGGCTGTGGAGGTCGATCATGAGGGGAGCCTCACGTGGCAACGCTGGTGTCGAGCCACCACGGATCGTATGAGACCACCGTCGTCATGAGCGTTCACGCCAGACAGGCTCCCGAATCATGGGAACTCGAGCGCCAGCGTCTCGACAGCACGACGCTCGTGCCGGTCGGCCTCGTGCTGTTGGCTCTCGTGGGGCTCGGCGCCTCGAACGGCGGCTACTTCCCGAGCTCGTGGGGGTGGAGTGCCCTGGTGTTCGCGGTCGCCGGTGCGCTTGCCCTTCTCGTCAGGGAGCGAATCGACATCTCCCGGCTCGAGGTCGTGTACCTGGCGTCGTTCGCCGTCCTCTTCTTCTGGACGGCCTTGTCGCTCCTCTGGACCTCAACCGTGACGGCGACGATGCTCGAGGTGGAGCGCACGCTGAGTTATGCGACCTTCGCCGTGGCGCTCATCCTGATCGCACGCCGTGTGGATGTCCAGGCGGTCCTTGCGGCAGCTCTCGTCGCGATCACGGCCCTGACCGCCTACGGGCTGGCGACGCGGCTCCTGCCGAGCGACCTGACGGCGTTCGACCCGATCGGTGGCAATCGCCTGAGTGAGCCGCTCGGCTACTGGAACGCTCTGGCTGCGCTGACGGCGATCGGCAGCGTGCTGGCCGTCGGCTTTGCCGCCAGGGCCCGGTCGTTGATTGTCCGCGGTCTCAGCGCAGCAGCTCTGGTCGTCCTGCTTCCGACCCTCTACTTCACATTCAGCCGCGGCGGTTGGATAGCCCTGTTCGCAGGATTGATCCTGCTGATCGCTCTCGACCCCAGTCGACTCCAATTGATGACGACCGTCCTCGTCGCTGCGCCGTGGCCGATCTTGGCCCTGTGGGCGTCATCCACTTCAAAGGGGCTCACGACCCTCGGTTCCTCTCTGTCAGATGCGAGGTCGGACGGGCGGCGGCTGCTCGTGGTGCTCGCGGTGCTGGCGGTCGCGGCATTCGCCGCCACGATCGTGTTGGCTGTTGGGCCCGGCCGCGTGGCAGTTGGACCTTCCGTCCGACACATGTTCGGCAGCGCGCTCGTAGTCGTTCCGGCAGTCGTCGTCGTGGCGACAGTGATAGCGCTCGGGGGTCCGACACGGATCTACCACAAGGCTGTTGATTCCGTGCGTACGACATCCCCGGACGTTCGAGGTGACCAGACGCAGCGCCTCTTCAGCCTTTCCTCGCATGGACGGCTTGACCTATGGTCATCCGCCGTCGACGAGGCAAAGGCTCATCCGGTGCTCGGCGCCGGCGCGGGCGCGTTTGAGCAGTGGTGGTACGAGCACCGTCCCGTCCAAGCCGCGGTTCGCGATGCTCACAATCTGTATCTCGAGACCACCGCCGAACTCGGTCTCGTCGGACTCGCAGCGCTTCTCGTCCTGGTCGTCGCGCCGCTCGCCGCCGCTGTTCGTGCGCGACGCCAGCCGTTCGTGCCAGTCGCGTGCGCGGGCTGGGTCGTGTACCTCGTGCATGCCGCGGTCGACTGGGACTGGGAGATGCCGGCGTTGACGCTCGCCGGTCTGACCTGTGCCGGCGTCGTCCTCGTAGCGGATCGAAGACGCAGCTCCATCGTCGATATGGCAGTCCGGTTCGGAGTCGTCGGCCTGCTCAGCGCGGCGAGCGTGCTCGCTTTCGTCGGCATGAATGGCAACCGCGCGCTGACGAACGCGCGTGCCGCATTCGCCCGCGACGATCTCGCCGCGACCGTTCACGAAGCCCGTAAGGCGGGCCGCTGGGCCCCGTGGTCCTCGGAGCCTCTCCAGCTACGGGCCGATGCGGCGATTCAACAGGGCAGGCTTCGTGATGCCCGGGATCTGTACCGCCGCGCGATCTCGAAGGACCGGGAAAACTGGGAATTGTGGCTCGGCCTGGCCCTCGCGAGCCACGGACACGTACGGAGCGCGGCACTCGCGCACGCCGAACGTCTCAACCCACTCGCAAATCAGATCCGCCAGCTGAGGTTGCCGCGCGTCCGTTGACGCCGCGAGGCGGATCAGCAGGATTCCGTTGCCGCGGCGCTGAACTGAAAGGACGGCGGGTCCGCGTTTCGAACCCCCAACCCTGCGGGCCCCGCCACCAGCCCGGTGGCAGTACTTACACCCTCCTCACGAACGCCCCCTACCGTTGCCGGCATGCGTCGTGGCAGCGTCCTGGCGCTCGCGGTGCTGGTCGCCGCGATCGGGTTTGCGGCGGCTGCCGCAGCGACGAAGGCCAAGGTGACGCTGATCGGCGACTCGGTCGCCGACCGCATGGAGCGCAACCCCGTGGCGATCGCCGCGCTCAACGAGCAGTTCAGCCTCGACCTCGAGACCCGCGGCTGCCGGCGGCTCGTCAGCCCGAGCTGCACCATCGTCGGGTCGAGCGGGCCGCCGCCGACCGTGCTGCAGCTCGTCCGCAACCTGTCCCAGAACATCGGCAAGATCGTCGTCGTCGACGTCGGCTACAACGACACCCCGAGTCACTACGACCACGACCTCGACGCGGTGATGCGAGCCCTCAAGAAGCTCGGTGTCAAGACCGTGGTCTGGCTGACGCTGCGCGACCCGCACCACGCCTACCAGGCGTCGAACGCCGACATCTGGCGCGAGCCGAAGGAATGGCCCGGTTTCGTGATCGCCGACTGGGACCGCTACAGCGAGAACCACCCGGACTGGTTCGCCGCCGACGGCATCCACCTGACGCCGGTCGGTGCGGCGAACCTCGGCGAGTTCATCCAGTCGGTGGTCGTCCAGCGCGTCCTGCGTCGGTGAGCGCCGCGCGGTGGGCGGCAGGCGCCCTCTGCACGCTGACGACACTGACCGGAACTGCGAGCGCCGGTCAGATGGCGCCGAAAGTGACGATCATCGGCGACTCGGTCACCGATCGCATGCAGCGGAATCCCGAGGCGCTCGCCGCGCTCACCGCCGGCTTCCGCATCAACCTGCAGACGCGCGGCTGCCGGACGCTCGTGATCACGGGCTGCACGATCGCCGGCCAGACCGCTCCGCCGCCGTCGGCGCTCCAGGTGGTGCAGCGGTTCGGGCGGTACCTCGGCCGGTTCGTGGTCGTCGAGGTGGGTTACAACGACGATTCGAAGCGGTACCGGCCGGACCTCGACACCGTCATGCGCGCGCTGGCGCGCTACCGGGTGAGGACGGTCGTGTGGTTCACCCTGCGCGACCCGGACGGTTCGCACGCGCTCGAGAACCGCGTGATCGAGGCGGCGCCGAGGCGCTGGCCGCAACTCGTGATCGCGGACTGGAAGGCCTACAGCGCCAACCACGACGACTGGTTCCAGGAGGACGGGATCCATCCGACGCCGCTCGGCGCTGCGAACCTCGGCGTGTTCATCCACGCCGAGCTCGCGCGGGTCGCCGGCTCCGGCTGACCCGCTATCGAATTTCCTGATCGGGCGTCAGAGAAGCTGCAGGGCGAGCACGACCAGGAGGGTCAGAAGTACGCGCTCGCCCTGTGCGCTCGAGCTTGGAACAAAGGTAGGGCGGGCGCGTCACAGGGGGAGGGAAGCGCCCGCCCTACTGCACTGACAAGAGCGCCTAGCGCGACGGCCGCAAGGAAGACTCCGCCAGGGACCGGCGACGATATGCGATCTTCCCTGCAAATTCAAGGTGTAGTCCCGCTGTAAAGATCGCGTTTGGGTCTGGCGAAGCCCGGTTTGCGGCCGCGGCGAGCGGGAATCCGCGGAAGAGATGCGCCGCGCGGTCAGCCTCGTGTTCGCAGCAGCCGTGCTGGCGAGCGGAGCGATCGCCGACCGCGCCCAAGCCGCGGCTCCCTGCTGGGAGCGCGTGATCGCGGACTGGAGCGACAACGGGCGCGTCGACCACACGTACCCGCTCGCCTGCTACCGCGACGCGGTCAACCACATGCCGGAGGATCTCCGCGCCTACAGCTCGGCGCCTGACGAGATCGATCGCGCACTGGCGGAGCGGCGTGCGACGCGGCCCCCGTCGATGCAGACGGCGTCGGCGCCTCTCGCGGCAACGAAAGCTCCCGGCTCCGATCTCGCCACGCTCGTCCCGCCGCTTGCCGGCGTGCTCGCGGCGATCGGCGTGGGGTGGTGGCTCCTCCGTGCTCGCAGGCACCCGGCCTGCGAGCATTGACGCCCGTCTATCCTCAGCGGCCATGAAGGTCGTGCTTCCCGATCGGTCCGAGCTCGAGCTGCCGGAGGGCGCGACGGGACTCGATGCCGCCCGCGCGATCGGCCCCAAGCTCGCCGAGCAGGCGGTGCTCATCCGCGCGAACGGCTCGACACGCGATCTCCGCCTTCCGCTCGCCGACGGCGAGGAGATCCAGATTCTGACGACGCGCGACTCGCGCGATCCGGACGCGCTCTGGGTCCTCCGCCATTCGGCCGCCCACCTGCTCGCAGAGGCGGTGCGCCGGCTTCATCCCGGGGTCAAGGTCGCGATCGGGCCGCCGATCGAGAACGGCTTCTACTACGACTTCGAGTTCCCCGAGCCGATCGGCGAGGGCGACCTGGACGCGATCCAGGCCGAGATCGACCGCGAGATCGCCGAGGGGCGCGAATGGACGCGAGAGGAGATCTCCCGCGACGATGCGAAGGCTCGGTTCGCCGCCGAGGGTGAGCCCTACAAGGTCGAGCTCGTCGATACCGCCGAAGGCGCGATCTCGCTCTACACACAGGGCGACTTCACCGACCTCTGCCGTGGCCCGCACCTGCAGAACGCGACGCCGATCAAGGCGCTCAAGCTCACCGGGCTCGCAGGCGCGTACTGGCGCGGCGACGAGAAGAACACGCAGCTGACGCGCATCTACGGCACGGCCTTCTACACGCAACAGGACCTCGACGACTATCTCGCCCGGCTCGAGCAGGCTCGAGCACGCGACCATCGCCGCCTCGGGCCGCAGCTCGATCTTTTCCACCTGCAGGACGCGTCGCCCGGGTCGCCGTTCTGGCACCCGCGAGGCATGGTGGTCTGGAACGCCCTCGAGGATCTGCGTCGCCGGGAGAACCTCCGGCGCGGCTACCTCGAGGTGAAGACGCCGCTGATCTACGACATCGCCACGTGGGAGACGTCGGGCCACTGGGAGAAGTTCCGCGGTGAGATGTTCCTCGTCGCCGGAGAGGGGGAGACGCCGACGGCCAGTCTGAAGCCCATGAACTGTCCCGGGCACATGCTCCTGTTCGGAAGCCAGCTCCGGAGTTATCGCGACCTGCCGCTGCGTTACGCGGAGTCCTCGACGCTGCACCGGAACGAGCTGACGGGCACGCTGCACGGCTTGCTGCGCGTCCGCCACGTCACGCAGGACGACGCGCACATCTTCTGCACGCGCGAGCACATCGAGGACGAGATCTTCGGCTGCCTCGACTACGCGGCCTATCTGTACGAGCTCTTCCACATGGAGGCACGCTTTGAGCTGTCGACGCGGCCTGAGAACAAGCTCGGCACGGACGAGGAGTGGGACTTCACGGAGGGCGCTCTACGCTCGGCGCTCGAACGCCGCAGCATCGACTACCACCTGAACGAGGGCGACGGTGCCTTCTACGGGCCGAAGATCGACCTGCACATGACGGACGTCCTCGGTCGGTCCTGGCAGATGGGGACGATCCAGCTCGACTCCCAGATGCCGGCGCGTTTCGGGCTTTCCTACATGGGGCAGGACAACGCCGAACACACGCCGTATGTCGTCCACCGCGCGCTGCTCGGCTCGCTCGAGCGTTTCATGGGCATCGTCATCGAGCACTACGCGGGCGCCTTCCCGTTCTGGCTGGCGCCGGAGCAGCTACGGCTGATCCCTGTCGGCGAGACGCACCGCGAGGCGGTGCGCGCGCTGCGCGCGCGGATCCGCAGCGAGGGCTTCCGCGTCGAGGCGGACGAGCGCGACGAGACGCTGTCGAAGCGCATCCGCGACGCCGAGCTCGACAAGGTGCCCTACGTGGTCGTCTACGGTGATCGCGAGTCGGACGAGTCCCTCGCGGTCCGGGGGCATGGCGGCGGACAGTCGACGCGGTCCCTGGACGAGCTGCTTGCAGACTTCCACGCGCAGATTGCTACGATCTGAGTCTGCCAAGCAGGAGCGGACCCGCCCCTCACCTCCCGGGCACATGCTCGTGGAGGTTCAACCGAGTCGAACGA
>JACXTT010006184.1_pt1 | contig 17159 bp, 13 predicted proteins | sample 9270951 | NCBI WGS metagenome assembly JACXTT01 (sample SAMN15532306, study PRJNA645909) | rock metagenome | isolation source: weathered quartz diorite | place: Puerto Rico | collected 2017-06-21 | reverse complement strand
TGGATCGGCGCGAAGATGCCGTAGTCCATGTAGCTCTTGATGCGCGCGAGCGCGCCGACCATCTCGCGGTTGCCGATCGCGAAGCCGACGCGCCAACCCGCCATGTTGTAGCTCTTCGAGAGCGTGAAGAACTCGACGCCGAGGTCCTTCGCGCCCGCCACCGACAGGAAGCTCGGCGGCTCGTAGCCGTCGAACGTGAGGTCCGCGTAGGCGAAGTCGTGGATCACCAGCATGCCGGCTTCGCGCGCGAACTCGACGATGCGCTCGAAGAACGGCCGCTCGACAACCGCCGTCGTCGGGTTGTTCGGAAACGACAGCATGAGGAGCTTCGGCTTCGGCCAGCACTGCCGGACCGTCTCCTCGAGGTGCGTCAGCAAGTCTTCCACCGGCAGCATCGGTGGCGTCCGGAGATCGGCGCCGGCGATGATCGCCGAGTAGGGATGGATCGCGTACGCCGGGCTCGGGCAGACGACCATGTCGCCGGCGCCGAGCAGCGCGAGCGCCATGTGCGACAGGCCTTCCTTCGCGCCGATCGTGGCGACGACCTCGGTGTCGGGGTCGACCTCGACGCCGAACCGGCGCTTGTACCAATTCGCGACCGCGAGGCGGAGCTTCGGCAGTCCCTTCGACAGCGAGTATCGGTGATTCGGCGCCTTTCCGGCCGCCTCGACGAGCTTCTGGACGATGTGCGCAGGGGTCTCCCCGTCGGGGTTGCCCATGCCGAGATCGATGATGTCCTCACCGGCGACGCGCGCGCGGTGCTTGAGATCCACCACCTCCGCCAGCACGTAGGGCGGAAGTCGCTTGATGCGCGAGAATTCCATAGATCGCCAAATTCTTGATGGACGCCCCCCGCAATGTCAATTGAACGCGACCGGTGAGGCTGGACAACGTCCCGATCGCGCTCTCGGCGTTGCTGCTCGCGCTGATCGCTTGGTTCCGCTTCCATCTCGCGCCGTTTCCTGGCGGCGCGGAGGCACTGCCTGCATTCGCCGACGACTTCTCGGCGTTGCTCCGAGCCGAGCGCTTCGTGGTATTTCCGCTCGGCATCGCGGCATCCATCGCCACCTGGATCGTGATGCTCCGTCACGGAGCGCCGCGGTCTCGCCGCGGCCTCCTCCAAGGAGGAGCCGCCGTGCTGTTCTTCGTCGCCGGCGTCATCACGACGCTCGTCGGCGAGCCGCTCGCCAAGGCGGTGCTCGAGCAAGTCGCGAGCGGATCGACGGACGGGCTCGCCCCGCTGCTCGACCGCTGGGCCATGGGTCACTCCATCCAACTCGCGATCGCCCTGGCGATCTTCGGCTGCCTCGTGATCGCCGATCGCCAGCCGATCCCGCCCGGCGCCACCGGGGCGAGCGCGCTCGGCCCGCGCCAGCGGACGCTGCTCTTCCTGCTCGGCACGGCGACGCTGTTCGAGGGCTACGACGCGTTCATCGCCTCGATGGCGCTTCCCTACATCGGCCGCGATCTCGGGGCCTCGGAGGCGACGCTCGGCCTCGCGCTCGCGGCGATTCGCGTCGGCGCGCTCGCCTCGATGGCGCTCGGCCGCGTCGCCGACCGGCGCGGACGTCGTGGCCTGCTGCTGGTCACGATCGTCGCCTACACGGTCAGCACCGCGGCCACCGGTCTGTCGCGCGGCGTCGCCGACTTCGTGCTCTTCCAGTTCTTCGCGCAGATCTTCCTCGTCACCGAGCTGGCGGTCGCGCAGGTCGTCATCGCCGAAGAATTCCCGGCGTCGTTCCGCTCCACCGGCCAGGGCATGCTCGGCGCGTTCGGCGCGCTCGGCGCGGGCATGGCGGCCCTGCTCTTCCCGATCTTCCAGGAGACTTCGCTCGGCTGGCGCGGCCTCTATTTCGTCGGCATCGCTCCGCTGCTGCTCACGGCATACTTGCGTCGCGCGCTCCCCGAGACCGAGCGCTGGCAACAGGCGCGGGCTTCGGGGGCCATCGCCGAGCGCCGCCTCGGCGAGCTGCTACGCGGGGCACTCGCGGCCCGCTTCGTCGCGCTGCTCGCGATCGGCTTCGCAATCGGCGCGAGCGTCGCGCCCGCGTTCGCGTTCGCATCCTACCGCGCGACGAACGCGTTCGGCTGGACGCCGTCGCAGGTGAGCGCACTGGTGATCCTCGGCGGCGGCCTCGGCATGCTCGGCTGGTTCGTCTCCGGCTGGCTGTCGGAGCGCTGGGGCCGGCGGGGCGTCGGAGCCTGCGCGCTCGTCGCGACGACGGTCGCCGCCGCCGGTTACTACGCGACCGCCCACCTTGCACCGGCATTCGCGCTCCTCGTGTTCGCGAACGCCGCGGCGAGCGTGGCGTTGAACGCGCTCGGCACCGAGCTCTTCCCGACGGCGCTCCGCAGCACCGCGAAGTCGTGGATCAGCAACTTCGGGGTGATCGGAGCGGTCGCGGGGATGGTCGCCGTCGGAGTGCTCGGGCCGCGGCTCGGCGGCAGCGACGCCACGATCCTCGCCCTCGCGGCGTTCCCGGTGGCATCGGCGCTGTTGCTCGCCTGGGTTCCGGAGACCCGCGGTCTCGAGCTCGACTGAGCCTCGTCAGGTCCACTTCGCGTCGGCGAGCACGCGGGTCGCCGGCGCGCGGTCGATCGCGGTGAGAGCCGCGTCGACCGAGTCCGCGGTCACGAACAGGGACGCGTGCGCGGAGTGCGCGAAGCCCTCCGCGACGATTCCCGACACGAGCTCGCGAAATCCCTTCCAGAACCCGGCGAGGTCGACGAGCACGACCGGCTTGTCGTGGAGCCCGAGCTGCTTCCAGGTGAGGATCTCGATCGACTCGTCGAGCGTGCCGAATCCACCGGGGAGCACGACGAACGCATCGGAGAGATCGAACATGCGCTGCTTGCGCTCGTGCATGGTCGCGACGACCTTCAAATCCGTGAGGCCCTCGTGCGCGACCTCGAGCTCGCGCAAGAACGCCGGGATGACACCGACGACCTCGCCGCCCGCGGCGAGCGCGGCGTCGGCGAGCAGGCCCATGAGCCCGATCTTGCCGCCGCCGTAGACGAGCCGGATTCCGCGGGCGGCGAGCGCGCGCCCGAGCTCCACGGCCGCCTCGCGGTGGATGGCCGCGACGTTCCCCGAAGAACCGCAGAAGACGCAGATCGAGCGGATCGTGCGAGTCATGGCGCCACGGATCTTGCCCGACCCGCGTGCGCCGCGCGAGCCGGGGCGGAGCGAATCAGGTGCCGCGCACCTTCTGCGGCGCCGGCACCAGAAGACCGATGCCGCCCTTCACCTTCGCGGCCTTCTTGGCCGTCACCTTCACGTCCTTCAGCTTCTTCGCAGCCTTCTTCTTCGCCGGCATGCGTGTCTCCTCAGTTGCCGAGGATCGGCGTTCCGCTGCCCGGCTTGTCGAGGCTACCCTTCCCGCCCTTCACCTTGATCGCCTTCTTCGGCGCCACCTTGAGGTCCTTCATCTTCTTGGGGGCGATCTTCCGGGTGGCCCCCTTCTTCTTTCCTGCCATCGTCCGTCTCCTCCGAGCTCAAGCTTCCGCCGCGAGCGCGCCGGGCATCGCCACCTTGCGTTCGACGCGGCTCCCCGCGATCGCCAGCGCCAGGAACGAATCGTCCTCTTCGAAGACGAGGCCCGCCACCTCCATCTCCGCGAGCTCGCGTCGCAGACGCTCCTCCGGCACGTGCGGCAGCCTCGCGCGGAGCGTGCTCCACGGCGTGACCTGATCGATCGCGAGGTACACGTCGCGCTCGATGCCCTCGAACACGTAGACCTCGAGCTCGCCGCTGCGGTGGTCCTCGATGCGGAGGAAGCGCGCGCCGTCGTAGTACGCGAGGTGCGGGACGCCGGGGCCGAGCTGCCGCGTGAGCTTCTCGTGATGCTTCGCCCATTCCTCGCGGGCCGCGACGACCGAGCTCCAGTCGGCCTTTCGGCCGATCGTCTCGAACGCCTTCCGCGGCAGGTCGAGGGCCGCGAACAGCGGCCGCGGGTAGATGCGGCGATAGCGGGCGTGGTTGCCGCGGATCGACACCGTGCCGCGGGCGCTGGTCTCGAAATCCGGGGCCCCGACCTCGAGCGCGAAATGGCTGATCATGTCGGGCGGCGGGTAGCCGCGCGCGATCTTCATCACGCGGTGGGTCTCGGCAACGTCCTCCTCCGTCGAGCCCGGATGATCCACGATCAGGTTCGCGGTCAGGCGGATGCCGAGCTCCGCGCAGTTCTTCATCCCCTGGAGGTTGTGGATGACCTTCGTCCGCTTGTTGAAGGTGCGGAGCAGGTTCGTGCTCAGCGCTTCGACGCCCATCTGCGCGAGATCGAGCCCGGCGTGCTGCATCGACGCGAGCACGGCCTTCGGAATGTCGGTGCGGAGCTCGAAGAAGAACCGCAGGTCGCGGCCGTCGGCGGCGACGCGGTCGAAGATCGCTTCGGCGTTCGCCGGGTTCACGTTGTCGACGAACTGCAGCGTGAGCACGCGGTGACGGTCGACGATCGCACGCGTCGCTGCGGCCACCCGTTCCGGCGTCTGCGTGCGGATGCCGGTCCATTGCAGGTTCAGCGCGCAGAACGTGCACGCGTAGTAACAGCCGCGCGACGCCTCGATCGGCGCCTTGCGGCAGACCGCGTGCGGCGACTCGTAGCCGAGAGTGGCGATCGCCTCGAAGTAGTCGTCGTAGGCGGGGTCGGGGAGCTCGCGAAGCGTTCGCACCTGATCGGGTGGATTGACGCGGACCCTGCCGTCGGCGCCGCGCGTGACGAGCCCCGGCAGCGCGGCGACGGCTTCGTCCGAGGCTCCGTCGCGCAGCGCGAGCGCCAGCGCTCGCAGCGGCTTCTCGCCCTCGCCGTTGCACGCGTAGTCGAGCTGCGAGAAGTGCCGCAACAGGCTTTCCCCGAGCCGCCCGGATGCCTCCGCGCCGCCGACGATGATCTTGCACCGCGGGTTTCGCTTCTTGATCTCCCGCGCCGCGTAGAGCGAGGCGACGGTCTGACCGAAGTTCAGCGTCAGCCCGACGAGATCGATCGCGCTCCAGTCGTAGCGGTCGAAGATCGCCTGATGGAGCCGCTCGAAGCGGCGGAAGAAGCGCTCCGAGAGCGAGAACCGGAGCTGCGGCCGCTCGTCGAGCGCGGCGAGCCGCTTCTGCTTCCGCCGCAGCCGCGGGTCGCGGAGGATCCGGCGGCGCATCTCGGGAAACAGCAAGTAGGCGTAGAGCGCTTCACCGTCTTCGAGGATCGGATCCCAGAGACGGCGATAACCCTCGAGGCCGATCGCGTGCGCGACCTCCACGAACCAGTGCGCCCCTTCGGCCTCGATGCCCACGGCACGCAGGTAGGCCTGCAGCGCGCCGACCTGGATCGACGGCATGTCGTGATTCGCCCAGGGCATCGAGGCGAGCAGCACGCGCGGAGACGGCGGCACGCGTGAGTCTAGTCGCGACGTTCGCCGGAATTCAAACCGCCCTAGCCGACCTGGGCGAGCCCGAGCCGTCCGCGCCAGCGGTGCTCGAGGACGCGCCGAAGCGCGGGTGAGGCCCCGAGGCCGGGATCCGCGCGGAGCTGCGCCTCCGCCTCGTGGCGCGCATCCTCGAGGATCCGTACGTCGCGGACGAGGTTCGCGGCGCGAAAGTCCGGTAATCCGGATTGGCGCAGACCGAGCAACTCGCCGGGGCCGCGCGTCTCGAGATCGGCCTCGGCGATCCGCGAGCCCCGGCTCTCGCGCTCGAGCAGGCGCAGACGCTCGAAACCCTGTAGGCCCGCCCGGCCGGTCGACACCAGGATGCAATGCGAGCGCTCGGCGCCGCGCCCGACGCGGCCGCGCAGCTGGTGGAGCTGCGCCAGGCCGAACTGCTCGGCGTGATCGATCATCATCACGGTCGCGTTCGGAACGTCGATGCCGACCTCGATGACGGTGGTCGCGACCAGGATCTGGTGGTCGCCTGCCTGGAAGCGGCGCATCACCGCCTCCTTCTCCTCGGCCTTCATCTGCCCGTGCAGCAGCGCGAGCCGGCGGCCGCGGAACGTGCCGGTCGCGAGGTCGCGGGCCATCGCCTTGGCGCTCCGCAGATCCGTCGCCTCGCTGTCTTCGATCAGCGGGAACACGAGATAGGCCTGGCGGCCGCGGTCGAGCTCCGCGCCGATTCGTTCGTAGACGCGCTCGCGCTCCTTCTCGCGGACGACGCGCGTATCGATCGGCTGGCGGCCGGGCGGCAGCTCGTCCAGGAACGAGAGGTCGAGGTCGCCGTAGAGCGTCATCGCGAGCGTGCGCGGGATCGGCGTCGCGGTCATCAACAGGATGTCCGGATTGTCGCCGAGGCCGCGGAGCTTCTTCCGCTGCATGACGCCGAAGCGGTGCTGCTCGTCGACGATGCCGAGCCCGAGGCGATGGAAGCGCACGCTCTCCTGGATGATCGCGTGCGTGCCGACGACGAGCGGCACGCGCCCGCGGGCGAGACCGTCGAGCACGGGCTTCCGCGCCGCCGGCCGCAAGCTCCCGGTCAGCAGCGCGGGCTCGATCCCGAGCGGAGCGAGGAAGCGCGCGACGGTCGCGTGGTGCTGCTCGGCGAGGATCTCGGTCGGCGCCATCAACGCCGCCTGGTAGCCGCACTCGATCGCGTCGAGCGCCGCCATCAGCGCGACGACGGTCTTGCCGCTCCCGACGTCGCCCTGCACGAGCCGGTTCATCGGGTGCGGCGCCGCCATGTCGTGCGCGATCTCGCCGAGCACGCGGTCTTGCGCACCGGTGAGCTCGAACGGCAGTGCGCGACGCAGGCGCCCGCGGAGCTCGCCGCTCGAGCGGAACGCGATGCCGGCCTCCTCCGCGATCGAGTGCTTGCGGAGCATCATGCCGAGCTCGAGGTAGAAGAGCTCGTCGAAGACGATCGAGCGGTGCCCGACCGAGCGCGCCTCGGCGAGCGGCACGACGTCCGCGCCGCGCGGCGGCTCGTGCACGGCGCGGAACGCCGCCGCGAGATCGACGATGCGATGCCGCGCCGCGACCGGAGCGCCGAGCACGCTCGGTACCCGCCCGCCGACCTCGGCGAGCGCGGTCGCGACGACCTTCCGCATCGCGCCGACCGTCATCTCGGTCGGCTTCTCGTAGACCGGCAGGATCCCGCCGAGCTCGTCGTCCTCGCCCTCGAGCACCTCGACCTCGGGATGGATCATCTGCTTTCGCCCGTAGCCGGTCTCGACCTTGCCGTGCAGCACCACGCGGAGCCCGATCTTGAGCTTCTGCTGGAACCAGCTCGTCTGGTGGAACCAGGTGAGCGTGAGGACGCCGCTGCCGTCGCTCGCACGCGCCTCGAGGATCCGCCGTCGATTCCGCCCCGCGACCGCGGTTCCCACGGCGACGATCTCGGCGACCACCGTCGCCTCTGCGCCCGGGACGAGCTCGGCGATCGTCGACAGCGAGCGCCGGTCTTCGTAACGAAACGGCAGATGGTAGAGCACGTGCTCGACGGTCTCGATGCCGAGCCGCGCCATCTGCTCGGCGCGCCGCGGCCCCACGCCCTTCAGGAACTGCACTGGCGACGCGAGCAGCGCGAGCGCGGCATCCACGTCCTCGGGGCGGGTCGATTCGTAGACGGGCGGCGGCTCGACCGCGGGCGCGGTACCGGGCTCGCCGCTGCGCAGGCGGGCGAGCTCGGCGAGCCCTTGGAGCGCGGCGCGATGACGGACGTCTTCGGGCTCGAGCGGGAAGTCTCGGAACAGCGTACGCAACCCCGCGAGCACCTCGGCGTTGCCGCCCGCCTCGGCCGCCCGATCGACGAGCCCGAGGATCCGCTCGGTCGGCAGCGCATTCGGCGCCAGGCGCTTCGGGCGCGCCGTCGCGAAATAGCGCAGCGGCGGCTCGACGACGCGCACCAGCTCGTCGAGCGGCGAGGGATTCGAGCCATCCGGAGCCGCGGCCATGCGCGCTCACTTCTCCACGACTCGGGCGCGCGCGTCGAGCACGCACCGGCTTGACGCCGAGGGTTCGCGATCCTTGAATGCGTGCGTCGAGGAGGAACGCCGTTGCCCGAGATCACGCTGCCGAACGGCGCTCACCTGCACTGGCGCGAAGCCGGGATCGAGACCGCTCCCGTGGTCGTCTGGATCCACGGCGGGTCGATCGAGGACTCCTCGGTCATGGTGCCCGACCTCGAGCCGTTCTTCGGGCGCGTCCGCGCGCTCTTCCCGGATGCGCGCGGGCACGGCCTCTCGTCACGCTTCGAGCGCGCGGAGGACTACACCTACGCACGAAAGGCCGAGGACGTGACCCTCTGGCTCGACGCGCTCGGCATCCGTTCGGCGGTCTGGGGCGGCGCTTCGATGGGAGCCGCGCTCTCGCTGTGGGCCGCGATCCATCATCCCGAGCGCGTCCGCGCCGTGATCTCGATCAGCGGCCCGCCGTACGCGCCGAGCGCCGAGGACAAGGCCTGGTGGGCACGCCACCGAGCGCTCGTCGAGGCCGGGCGCTTCGAGGAGTACTTCGACGCCAACGTTCGGCTGCGCATGGGCGAGGACGCGCTCGCTCGCCTGAAGGCCCGCCCCGATCGCTACGCCGAGCTCACCGGGTCGATCCGCCGCCACTCGGTCGCGTCGCTGCTCGCGCTGCTCGACGAGACGTACAGCCGCGGCACGTGGCTCGACGACTGCGCGCGCATCCGCTGCCCGGTGCAGCAGATCGCCGGCTCGGAGGATCCGTTCCCGACCGTTGCGATGTCCGAGCGCGTCGTCGCGACCATCCCCGGTGCACGACTCCACGTCGTGAAGGGCGGCCCGCACTTCCCGAACCGCACGCACAGGACGGAGGTACAGGAAGTGATCCGCGAGTTCTTGAATGGGCTTGACGCCGAACCGCACGCCGAGCGAGGAACCTGACGCCCGCCGCCAAGCGGCGGGCACCACACCGGGCCTACGGCGTCAGCCTGAGAAGAAGAGGAGCCCCATGCTGAAGGTGCACCACCTCAACAACTCGCGCTCGCAGCGCATCCTCTGGCTCTGCGAGGAGCTCGCCATCCCCTACGAGATCGTCAAGCATCAGCGAAACGCGGAGACGCAGCGTGCGCCGGAGTCGCTCGGCAAGGTGCACCCGCTCGGCAAGGCGCCGATGATCGAGCACGACGGCAAGATCATCACCGAGACCGACGCGATCATCGAATACGTCTGCAACGTCTTCGGCGGTGGCCGACTCAGTCGCGATGCGAAGTCGCCCGACTACGGCCCCTACCTCCAGTGGCTCGCCTATTCGGAAGGCACGCTGTTCCCAGGCCTCGTGGTCGACCTCGTCTACGCCTGGACGGGCGGGGGCAACGAGGCACTCCTCGGGTTCTTCGACGTCGAGATCATGAAGAACCACCAGTACCTCGAGGACACGGTGAAAGGCCGCGCCTCCGTGCTCGCCTCGGGCTTCTCCGCCGCCGACGTGAACCTCGGCTGGACGCTCGAGTTCAGCGAATGCCGCGGGCGCCTGAAGACGTTCCCGGCTCTGCGCGCTTATCTGAGCCGCCTCCGCGCCCGCGACGGCTACAAGCGGGCGATCGAGAAGGGCGGCCCGCAAGACCTGTCGGTCTTCTCGGCCGGCGTATCCTGACGAAAAGTCTACCCGGGTGGACTTTTGCGCCCGTGCCCCGCAAGCCGCGGCCTCGCGCGGCTTTGCGGGGCACGACTTCGTCGTCGCGGGGTTCCGGACCAACGGCAGAGCGAAACGCCCGGCCGCTCAGCGATGATAATCCTGCAGCGCGCGCACGCCGAGCGCGCCCTTCTGCAGCATCTCGATGCCTTCGGCCGCGGCCTCGGCGCCCGCCATCGTCGTGAAATACGGCACGAGGCGCTCGAGCGCGGTGCGGCGGATCGAGAACGAGTCGAGCGACGCGGCGACGCCCTCGGGCGTGTTGATGACCATCGCGATCTCGCCGCGCCGGAGCGCGTCGACGCTGTGCGGGCTGCCCTCGCGAACCTTGTTCACGCGCTCGACGGCGAGGCCGCTCCGCTCGAGGTGCTCGGCGGTCCCCGAGGTGGCGATCAGCGTGAAGCCGCAAGCGACGAGCTTCCGCGCAATCGGCAGCAGCGCCGCCTTGTCTCCGTCGAGCACGGATACGAACACCTTGCCGGAGAGCGGCAGCACGGTGCCGGCGCCGATCTGCGCCTTCGCGAACGCGAGGCCGAACGAAGAGTCGATGCCCATGACTTCGCCCGTCGACTTCATCTCGGGGCCGAGCAAGGTGTCGACACCGGGGAACTTGAGGAACGGGAAGACCGCTTCCTTCACGCTCACGTGCGTCGGAACCAGCTCGCCGACGACGCCGAGGTCGCGGAGCTTCCTCCCGACCATCACGCGCGCGGCGATCTTCGCGAGCGGTCGCCCGATCGCCTTCGACACGAACGGCACGGTTCGCGACGCGCGCGGGTTCACCTCGAGGATGTAGACGACGGAATCCTTCACGGCGAACTGCACGTTCATCAGGCCGACCACCGCGAGCTCTCGGGCCAGCGCGACGGTCTGACGGCGGATCTCATCTTGCACGGCGGCCGGGATCGACTTGGGCGGCAGGCTGCACGCGCTGTCTCCGGAGTGCACGCCGGCGCGCTCGATGTGCTCCATGATGCCGCCGATCACGACGTCGTCCCCGTCGCACACGGCGTCGACGTCGACCTCGATCGCGTCGTCGAGGAAGTCGTCGATGAGCACGGGGTGCTCGGGTGAGACGCGGACCGCCTCGCGCATGTAGCGCTCGAGGTCCTCGCGACCGTAGACGATCTCCATCGCGCGCCCGCCGAGCACGTAGGACGGGCGGACGAGCACCGGGTAGCCGATGCGCTCGGCGACCGAGATCGCCTCGGGCGCGGACCGCGCGATGCCGTTCACCGGGCGCTTCAGATCGAGCTTCGTCAGCACCTGCTCGAAACGCTCGCGGTCTTCGGCGCGATCGATCGAGTCGGGGGAGGTGCCGAGGATCTTCACGCCCGCGCGTTCGAGCGGCACGGCGAGCTTCAGCGGCGTCTGGCCGCCGAACTGCACGATCACGCCCTCGGGCTTCTCGCGGTAGACGATCTCGAGCACGTCCTCGAGCGTCAGCGGCTCGAAGAACAGCTTGTCGGACGTGTCGTAGTCCGTCGAGACGGTCTCGGGGTTGCAGTTGACCATCAGCGTCTCGAAGCCGTCCTCGCGGAGCGCGAACGCGGCGTGCACGCAGCAGTAATCGAATTCGATCCCTTGCCCGATCCGGTTCGGGCCGCCGCCGAGGATCATGATCTTCCGCTTCGGCGAGCGGCCGAGCGCCGCCGATTCGTCCTCGCCCTCGTAGGCCGAGTAGAGATACGGCGTGAACGCCGCGAACTCGGCGCCGCAGGTGTCGACCGTCTTGTAGACCGAGTGGATGTCGAGCGCTTCGCGCCGCTCGCGGATCTCCGCCTCCTTCGTGCCGCGGAGCACGGCGATCCGCCTGTCGGAGAAGCCCATGCGCTTCCAACGCCGCAGCGTCGGCTCGTCGAGCGGCGACGGCCGCTTCGCGATCGCGTCTTCCTCGGCCACGATGCGGCGCACGTTCTCGAGGAACCAGCGATCGATCTTGGTGAGCGCGAAGATCTCCTCGAGCGTGAGTCCGCGGCGGAACGCGTCGCCGAGGTACCACAGGCGACGCGCGTTCGGCGTGCGCAGCTTCTCCTCGAGGTCGGCGCGAGACAGCTCGGGCGCGCCCTCGGGCTCGAAGCCCGCGCGATCGACCTCGAGCGAGCGGATCGCCTTCTGCAGCGACTCCTGGAACGTGCGGCCGATCGCCATGGCCTCGCCGACGGACTTCATCTGCGTGCCGAGCACGTCCTTCGCCTGGCGGAACTTCTCGAACGTGAAGCGCGGCACCTTCGTGACCACGTAGTCGATCGTCGGCTCGAACGACGCGGGCGTCTCGCGCGTGATGTCGTTCTTGATCTCGTCGAGCGTGTAGCCGACGGCGAGCTTGGCGGCGATCTTCGCGATCGGGAACCCGGTCGCCTTGCTGGCGAGCGCGGAGGAGCGCGACACCCGCGGGTTCATCTCGATCACGGCGAGGCGGCCGTTCGTCGGATGGATCGCGAACTGGATGTTCGATCCGCCTGTGTCGACGCCGATCTCGCGGATGATCGCGAGCGAAGCCTGCCGGAGGATCTGGTACTCCTTGTCGGTGAGCGTCTGCGCGGGTGCGACGGTGATCGAGTCTCCGGTGTGGACGCCCATCGGATCGAAGTTCTCGATCGAGCAGACGATCACCACGTTGTCGCGCCGGTCGCGCATGACCTCGAGCTCGAATTCCTTCCAGCCCGCGATCGACTCCTCGATCAGCACCTGGCGGATCGGCGAAGCCTCGATGCCGACGCGCGCGGCCTCGAGGTAGTCGGCCTCGTTCTCGACGATCGCGCCGCCGGTGCCGCCGAGCGTGCGCGACGGGCGGATGATCGCCGGCAGGCCGACCTCGCGGAGCACGGCCGCGGCCTCGTCGAGCGTGGTCGCGAACCCGCTCTTCGGTACGCCGAGGCCGATCTTCAGCATCGCTTCCTTGAACAGGTCGCGGTCCTCGGCCTTGCGGATCGCCGCGACGTTCGCACCGATCAGCTCGACGCCGTAGCGCTCGAGCACGCCGCGCTCGGCGACGGCGAGCGCCATGTTGAGCGCGGTCTGCCCACCGACCGTCGGCAGCAGCGCGTCGGGGCGCTCGGCGGCGATGATCTTCTCGATCATGTCGGGTGTGATCGGCTCGACGTAGGTGCGATCCGCGAACTCCGGATCGGTCATGATCGTCGCCGGGTTCGAGTTCACCAGCACGACCCGGTAGCCCTCTTCCTTGAGCGCCTTGCACGCCTGCGTCCCGGAGTAGTCGAACTCGCAGGCCTGGCCGATGACGATCGGTCCGGCGCCGATGATCAGGATCGTGTGAAGGTCTTCGCGCTTGGGCATGGCGGCGTGTTCGAGATCAGCCTTCCAACGACCCGGTGTCGATCAGGTGAATGAAGCGCTTGAAGAGGTAGTTCGCGTCGTGCGGGCCGGGCGAGGCCTCGGGATGGTACTGCACGGAGAACGCCTGCTTCGCGGGCACGCAGAGGCCTTCCACCGTCTGGTCGTTCAGGTTCACGTGCGTGAGCTCGGCGAGGCCGTTCAGCGATCCTACGTCGACCGCGAAGCCGTGGTTCTGCGACGTGATCTCGACCTTCCGCGTCGTCAGGTCCATCACCGGCTGGTTGCCGCCGTGGTGGCCGAACTTGAGCTTGTAGGTGGTGCCGCCGAGCGCGAGGCCGAGGATCTGGTGGCCGAGGCAGATGCCGAGCATGGGCTTCTTGCCGACCAGCTTCGCGACGTTCTCGATCGCGTACGTCACGGCATCGGGGTCACCGGGGCCGTTCGAGAGGAAGATCCCGTCGGGGTTCATCTCGAGCACGTCTTCCGCCGGCGTCGCCGCCGGGACGACACGCACGCGGCATCCCGCCGAGGCGAGGTTCCGCAGGATGTTCCACTTGATGCCGTAGTCGTAGGCGACCACGAAGCGGCGCGCGTCCTTCACGGTCTCGTAGCCGTCCTCGAGCTTCCACAGGCCCTGGTTCCAATCGTACGGCGAGACGCAGCTCACGTCGCGGACGAGGTCGCGGCCGACCAGCGTGGGATACGCCTTCGCCTTCGCCACCAGGCGATCGGCATCGAGATCGATCGAGGAGATCACGCCCGTCTGCGCACCGGTCGTGCGTAGGTGGCGCACCAGCGCGCGCGTGTCGATGCCGCTGATGCCGACGATGCCGTTCCGCGTCAGGTAGTCGCCAAGCGACTCCCGCGAGCGCCAGTTGCTCGGCTCGGCCCAGTACTCGCGGACGATGAAGCCTTCGACGTAGGGCTTCCGCGATTCGACGTCCTCGGCGTTGATGCCGACGTTGCCGATCTCGGTGTACGTCATGCACACCAGCTGCCCGCGGTACGACGGATCGGTGAGGATCTCCTGGTAGCCGGTCATCGAGGTGTTGAAGACGACCTCGCCGGCGGTCTCGCCGATCGCTCCGAATGCGAGCCCGCGGAAGACGGTGCCGTCGGCGAGCGCGAGGACGGCGCTCTGCTCGTGCGGCTGCGTCATCGCGCGACGCCTTCGTGGACGACGCGGCCGCCGACGATCGTCGCGACCGCACGGCCCTTCATCGTCCAGCCGAGGAACGGGCTGTTCTTGCTCTTCGAACGCAGGCCCGCGATCTCGACGCCCCACTCCGCGTGGGGATCGATGACCACGACGTCCGCCGTCCGTCCGACCTGCAACGTTCCGCCGTCGACCCCGAGAATCTCCGCCGGCCTCGTCGACAGCCGGCGAATGCATTCGATCGCGCTCAAGACCCGCCGTTCTACCAGACGAAGCGAAAGCGGCAACGCGGTCTCGAAACCGACGATCCCGAACGCCGCGTGCTCGAACTCGATCGCCTTCTCGTCGCGATGGTGCGGGGCGTGGTCCGTGGCGATCGCATCGATGGTCCCGTCGGCGAGGCCCGCGCACAGCGCCTCGCGGTCGTCGTCGAGACGGAGGGGAGGGTTCATCTTCGCGTTGCCGTCGTACTGGGCTACGGCCTCGTCCGTGAGCGTGAGATGGTGCGGGGTCGCCTCGGCGGTCACGCGCACGCCCCGCCTCTTGGCGTCGCGAACGAGATCGACGCTGCCGCGCGTGCTGACGTGCGCGACGTGCAAACGACCACCCGTGAGCTCGACGAGGCGGATGTCGCGCGCGACCATGATCTCCTCGCACGCCGAAGGGATCCCCTTGAGACCGAGGCGGAGCGACGTGCGGCCCTCGTGCATGCATCCGCCGGCGAACAGCCCGGGATCCTCGGCGTGATCGATCACCGGGATGTCGAACATCCGGCAGTACTCGAGCGCGCGGCGCATGAGCGAGGCATCGGCGACGGGCTTGCCGTCGTCGGAGACGGCGACGATGCCCGCGGCGCGCATCTCGCCGATCTCCGCGAGCCGCTCGCCCTTGAGCCCGTGCGACAGCGCGCCGATCGGGTAGACGCGCGCCAAGTTGGCCTGCGCGGCGCGCTCGAGGATGAAGCGCGTGACCGCGCTCGAGTCGTTCACCGGGTTCGTGTTCGCCATGCAGGCGACGCCCGTGAAGCCACCCGCGACCGCGGAGGCGACGCCGGTCGCGACGGTCTCCTTGTACTCGTAGCCGGGCTCGCGGAGATGGCAGTGGAGGTCGACGAACCCCGGCGCGACCCACGCCCCCGCCGCGGCGATCCGCCGCTCGGCCTCGACGCCGCGGAGTGCCCCCGGCGCCTCGACGGCGCGGACGACGCCCGCGTCGATCCAGAGATCGCGCGCGTCGTCGATGCCGGCCGCGGGGTCGATCAAGCGCCCGCCTTCGATCACGATCCCGCTCACGCGCCGCGCTCCTCTCCGTCGCTGCGCCCACGCGCCGCCAGCAGGTAAAGCAGCGCCATGCGGATCGCGACGCCGTTCGTGACCTGATCGAGGATCAGCGAGTAGGGTCCGTCGGCGACCTCGCTCGAGATCTCGACGCCGCGGTTCATCGGTCCGGGATGGAGGATGATCACGTCGGGCTTGGCGAGCGCGACGGCCTCGGGCCCGAGGCCGAAAAGCCGCGAGTACTCCTCGATCGTCGGGAAGAAGTGCGCGCCCTGTCGCTCGCGCTGGATCCGCAGCATCATGATCACGTCGGCGCCTGCGACGCCCTTGCGAAGATCGTGGAAGAGCGTGGCGCCGAAGCTCTCGGCGTCGGCGGGCAGTAGCGTCGGCGGGCCGACGAGCCGCACCTTCGCGCCGAGCGCGCGCAGGCCGTGTAGGTTCGAGCGCGCCACGCGGCTGTGCAGGATGTCGCCGACGATCGCGATCTCGAGCCCCTCGATCCGGCCCTTCTTCTCGCGGATCGTGAACAGGTCGAGCAGCGCCTGCGTCGGGTGCTCGTGCGCACCGTCCCCGGCGTTGATGACCGCGCTCGACACCGCGCTCGCGAGCAGCGCCGGCGCACCCGACGACGGATGGCGGATGACGATCGCGTCGGGCCGCATGGCGTCGAGGTTTCGCGCCGTGTCGGCGAGCGTCTCGCCCTTCTGTGCGCTCGAGGTGGATGCGGAGATGTTGATCGTGTCGGCGGACAGGCGCTTGGCGGCGATCTCGAACGACGTGCGGGTTCGCGTGCTGTTCTCGTAGAACAGGTTGATCACTGTCTTGCCGCGCAGGGTCGGCACCTTCTTGATGTCGCGCTCGGAGATCTCGACGAACGAGCGCGCGGTGTCGAGCACGTAGAGGATCTCCTCCGCGGGCAGGCCTTCGAGGCCGAGCAGGTGCTTCTGCGTGAAGGGCATCAGTGGACCGTGACAGCCAAATCAGTAGTGGAGCCTGCGAGCCATCGTGGTCGCCGGCAAGGCGCGACGACGACGAATATCGGATCATATTCGGAGGAGTCGCAACGCAGCCGGCGGCCGCGGGGGCCGCAGGATCCGCTGCTGATTTGGCTGTTACGGTCCACTCCCTACTCTTCGAGCAGCACCACGTCGTCGACGCCGTCGACTTCCTGGATGTGCACCTGCACGGATTGCTGGTGCGAGGTCGGCAGGTTCTTGCCGACGTAGTCGGCGCGGATCGGCAGCTCGCGGTGGCCGCGGTCGATCATCACGGCGAGCTGGATGTTCTCCGGGCGCCCGAAGTCGATCAGCGCCTCCATGGCGGCGCGGATCGTGCGCCCCGTGTAGAGCACGTCGTCGATCAGCACGATGCGCTTGCCGACCACCGAGAACGGGATCTCCGTGCCGCGCACCTCGGGGGTCTGCACCGGGCGCGAGAAGTCGTCGCGGTAGAGCGTGATGTCGACGATGCCGCGCGGCAGGTCCACGCCTTCGATCGCCCGGATCGTCGCGGCGATGCGGTCGGCGATGTAGATGCCGCGCGAGCGGATGCCGACCAGAACGAGGCGTTCGGTACCCTTGTTGTGCTCGAGGATCTCGTGCGCGATTCGCGTGATCGCGCGCCGCAGACCATCGGCGTCGAGAACGACGACGCTCATCCGCACCTCCCGCTCCGCGCGAAAAAAAAGCCTCCTCGACGTTTCGAGGAGGCGACACCGGCCACTCTGACTGCGACGCTCTTCATCTCACCTTCCTGGTCTCTCAGGACCAGCTTAAAGGTAACCGAGGTCTTCTTACGGTCGCCGCCGCGTCGTGTCAACGCGGCGGTGGAGACCACGCCGCACGCGGTCGCCG
>JACXTT010006183.1_pt1 | contig 17159 bp, 11 predicted proteins | sample 9270951 | NCBI WGS metagenome assembly JACXTT01 (sample SAMN15532306, study PRJNA645909) | rock metagenome | isolation source: weathered quartz diorite | place: Puerto Rico | collected 2017-06-21 | reverse complement strand
ACTGTGACCGGCCAGTACACGGCCGGTTTTTCCGGCGGCCAGACCGCGCCGGGCTATCTGGAAGAAACCGGCGCGCTAGCCGCCAGCGATACCGAGACCTTTGTCGCCATACGCGCTGAGTTGGACAACTGGCGCTGGGCGGGTGTGCCGTTTTATCTACGCACCGGCAAGCGCATGCAAAAACGCATGAGCGAAATCGTCATCCAGTTCAAACAGGCGCCTTACAATATTTTCGCCGGCATCGGCGCGACCCTGGCGCCCAACACTCTGCTCATCAAGCTGCAGCCGGACGAAATGATCACGCTGACCCTGATGCACAAAAAGCCGGGCCTCAACGGTGTGCAACTGGGGCAGGTGCCCCTGAATCTTTCGCTGGGCAGCGCCTTCACCGAAACCCGCCGCCGCATTGCCTACGAACGTATGCTGCTGGACGTGCTGCGCGACAACGGTGCCTTGTTCGTGCGCCGCGACGAAGTGGAAGCTGCGTGGAAATGGATAGACGGCATCATCGACGGCTGGAAAAGCACGGCGCAAAAACCCAAGCCCTACGCCGCCGGTTCATGGGGACCGAGTGCAGCCATCGGCCTGCCCGAGCGGCACGGCCATTCCTGGCACGAGTAGCCGGACACACCATGGACACGACGCTGACGCCAATCACCGAATGGCAGGATGTAGACGGCGTCGTGTTCAGCGAAGAAATCCTGCCGCGCCATCAACCGGCGGTGCTGCGCGGCCTGGTCAAACACTGGCCGGCCGTGCAGGAAGCGAAAAAATCCGATGAGGCGTTTTTCGCCTACCTGACGGCGCACGATAACGGCGCCGAGGTCGATGCCCTACTGATGCGGCCCGAAGCCAAGGGCCGCGTGTTTTACAACGAGGACCTGAGCGGTTTCAACTTCGCACGCAACCGCGTGCCGGTTTCCGCGATCGTCGAGCAACTCAGTCGCTACCGGCAGTTTCCCAATCCACCCGGCCTGGCCGCGCAAAGTGCGCTGATCGCCGAATGTCTGCCGGGTTTTTTGCGTGAACACAAAATGCCGTTGCTGGACGAAGCAATTGCACCACGCATCTGGCTGGGCAACCAGGTCGTCACGCCGGCGCATTTCGATGAATCGCAGAACATCGCCTGCGTGGTGGCAGGCTCGCGCCGCTTCACCCTGTTTCCGCCGCAGCAAATCGCCAACCTCTATATCGGCCCCCTGGGCTTTGCGCCTACCGGCACGCCGATCAGCATGGTCGATTTCGCTGCGCCCGATTTCGCCCGCTACCCGCGTTTTCAGGACGCGCTGGCAGCGGCGCAAGTAGCTGTGCTGGAGCCCGGGGACGCCATCTATATTCCCACCCTGTGGTTTCACCATGTGCACTCGCTGAAAAAAGTGAATGCCCTGGTCAATTACTGGTGGAAGGGCGACGCCAGCCAAAATGCAAAAAATAATTCCGCCTTCGACCCTCTGTTGCTGAGCCTGTTGAACCTCAAGCACCTGGCCCCCGAGCAAAAACAGGCCTGGAAGCTCATTTTCGATCACTACGTTTTTAATAACGAGGCCGATCCCGCAGCACACCCTGCCGCGCATTTACCGGTAAACCGGCGCGGCGTGCTGGGGGCATTGACGCCCGAACTGGAGCGGGAAATCCGCGCTTACTTGATCAAAGAGTTGCAACGCCAGGCAGCCGAAGGAAAACCGCAATGAGCACTACCGAAATTTTCCTGATCGCCATGGCGATCATCTTTACCGTTCCCTATCTGATCTGGCGACTGGGCGACACCGACTACTATGCACCGCTGGTGGTGGCGCAAATCATTACCGGCATCGTGCTGGGGCCGGGCGTGCTGGGCAAGATGTTCCCCGACTATTACCAGTTTGTGTTCAACGCGCCGGTGATTCAGTCCCTGAACGGCATCGCCTGGTGGGCGGTGATGGTGTTCGTCTGCATCGCCGGCGTCGAGCTCGATCTACGGAAGGCCTGGGAACACCGCGGCGAAAGCAGCGTCACGGCCGGCTTCGCGCTGGGCATGCCGCTGTTTTTCGGTAGCGTGGTGGCGGCGGGCATGCTGCTGTTCGACGGCTGGATCGGTACCAAGGCCATGCCTTGGCAGTTCGTTGCTGGAGTGGGCATGGCCTGCGCGGTGACGGCGCTACCCATCCTCATCCTGTTGATGGAAAAAATGGACATCCTGCGCCAGCCCATCGGCCAGCGCATCCTGCGTTACGCGAGTCTCGACGACGTCGCCATCTGGGGCGTGCTGGCGGTAATCCTGACCGACTGGGCGCGGGTGGGCCGGCAGGCCGCATTCCTGGCAGCGTTCGCCCTGCTGACCTGGGGATTTCGCAATTTCATCCGGCGGCTGCCGGCCCGCGACCGTTGGTACGCGATGCTGATCTGGCTGCTGGTCTGCGCCTTCGGCGCCGATTGGTCGGGCCTGCATTTCATGGTGGGCGCGTTTCTGGCGGGTGCGGTGATCGACGCCGAATGGTTCGACCAGAAGGAGCTGGACTCGCTGCGACACCATGTTCTGCTGGTGATGATGCCGGTGTTTTTTCTCAGCACCGGGCTACGCACCAACTGGGACGTGGGCGGCAGCGCCGTGTTCCTGGCGGCGGGGGTGCTGCTGGTGGCCTCGGTGGCCGGCAAGCTGGCCGGTATTCACCTCGCCGGGCGCGCGCTGAAATGGCAACCGGGAGAAGCCTCGATCATCGGCTGGTTGCTACAAACCAAGGCGCTGATCATGATCATTTTCGTCAACGTACTGCTGGACAAGGGCATCATCACCAGCGAGACCTTCACGGCGCTATTGCTGATGGCGGTGGTGAGCACCATGCTGACCATCCCGGTAGTGGCGCCACGCCTGGCGCGCATGAGCGAACTGGTGTTGCGGACCAAATAGCGCGGCGGCCCCTGCGGGCCGCCGGATACAAGCGCTTATTGCTCGTTTATTGCGCGCTTATTGTTTAAGCATTACGTAACTGCCGCTGGATTCCATACGCTTGTCGGTCCATTCCACGGTGGCGCTTTTGCCGGTGGCGTCGACCGTGGTTTTGGTGGTGCCGACCACGGTGCCCTTGTACAAGACGGTTTCTTCCAGCACGTTCGGGGCCGACATTTTCACGGTGATATGGGTGGCGCCCGAATCGCCCTTCATGACCGCCTCTGATCCATCCATCTTCGCGCTGTAGGACTCCCCGGTCGGCGAGGACCAATTCATGAAGTCCTTGTGCGAGTGGTAGCTCACGGTCATGGCGCTGTCGGAGTAGCTGTCGAACTTGGCGATCTGCCAGGTGCCGGTCAGCGCATGGGTGCCGGGCGGCTCCTTGTCGATACGCTTGTACAGGGTCTTGCCGGTGGCGGCCTCGCCGCTGCCTAGCGGCATGGTTTTGTATTCGACGGTCATGGTCTTGCCGTCGGCCGAGGCGACGCGCTTGATCCAGCCGACTTCCTTGCCGTTTTTCTTGGTGATGGTCTCGACAGTATTCTTATCGACCACCTTGGCGGAAATAGTGTCGGCATAGGGATTGCCGATGATTCTTTGATCGCCGCCGTCGGCCTTGACCAGGATTTTGATCAGACAGGTTTTGCACTGGAAAAAGCCCTCGCGCACGCTCAGGATCGTAGGCTTGACCTCGACCTTGATGGTTTTGACGTCGGTTTTCCAGGTGCCGTCGAAAGCCGATTGGGCCATGCCGGCCACGGGCGTCAATGCAATGACAACGGTTGCTGCGCGAATCAGGTTTTTCATCGAGTTTTCCATGTCTCCCCCTGCTGTCGAATATCTGTTTGCCACGATTTATCTTCCGGCGATCCATAATAATAAGCCAAGTCGGCTTATTGGCTCGCCGGGGTTTGTCACAGAACCGAAATGGAAAATTCGCCATGATCGTCGCAGTAATCGGCACAGGATTGATGGGCGCCCCCATGGCGGCAAACATCGCCAAGGCCGGGTTTCGCACCCAGGTATGGAATCGCTCCACGGAAAAAACCACGCCGCTGGCGGCGCAGGGTTGCATGGTTGCCGCCAGCGCGGCGGATGCCGTCATCGGCGCGGAAGTAATCGTCTCGATGCTGGATTCGGCCGCCGCCACCGACACCGTGTTTATCGAGGGCGGCTTGCTGATGCGGCTGGCTCCCGGCGCGGTATGGGTGGTGATGAGTTCGCTCTCGCCGCAGGAATCGCGGCAGCACGCGAAGCTCGCGGCGGAGCAAGCCCTGGGTTATGTAGACGCTCCCGTGTCCGGCGGCCCCGAGGGCGCGCGCCTGGGTACGCTGGCGATCATGGCCGGCGGCGAGGAGGCCCATTTTGAAAAAGTGCTGCCTGTGCTGCGCACCATGGGGCGGCCCACACGGGTGGGACCGGTGGGTTGCGGGCAGCTCGCCAAGCTCGCCAACCAGGCCATCGTCGCGGACACCATCGCGGCTGTGGCCGAGGCGCTGATGCTGGCCGAGCGCGGCGGCGCCGACCCGGCCAAGGTGCGCGAGGCGCTGGCCGGCGGCTTTGCCGATTCCAAAATCCTGCAATTGCATGGGCTGCGCATGATCACGCGCGATTTTGCAAAACGCGGCACGGTAAAGAATCAATTGAAAGATCTGAACAACATCATGGCCGAGGCCGAGCGCGTGGGCCTCGATCTGCCGGTATCGGCGCGGGTGCGCGAAATGTACCGGCAGCTTTCCGCCGACGGCCACGACGGGCTGGATCACAGCGCCGCCTGGGTGGAACTGGAGCGGTTGAATCCCACGCCCAAAACCTGAACCGGCTGGAACCTTGTCTGGAACCTTGTTTGGAACCTTCTTGCCACCAACCGGGAATACCCTCTATTCCCGTCCTGGAGGCGCCATGTTTCGCCGGCTTTTACACATCTTTATTGGCCTTTTGATCGCCGGCGCCGCCCCGGTGCAGTGCGCCCACGCCGCCGAGCCCGTCAGCCGCGTGGAGTTGCCGATGCTCGCGCACAACGGCGCGGTGGTGGTCGAGGTGATGCTGAACGGCCAGGGGCCGTTCCGTTTTCTGCTCGATACCGGCGGCGGCATGAAGGCCTCGGCCTCGCCGAAAATCATAGAGCAATTGAAGGCCCCGCAGGTGGGTGAAGTGCGCGCCACCGATCCCTCGGGCAAGAACCCGGTCACCATGGGCCTGTACCGCCTGGACTCGCTCAAGCTGGGGACGCTGGAGTTCAGCGATATCGAGGCGCCCTCGCGCGATTTCTCGCATGCCCGCGTGAACGATATCGACGGCGTGCTGGGCTTCCGGCTGTTTCGCGATTACCTGCTGACGCTGGATTACCGTAATCAAAAAGTCATCATCGAAAAAGGCTCGCTGGCCGCCGACCCCGATGCGCTGAAATTCAACGCACCGCGCGGCATCCCGGTGCTGAACATGTCGATCGGCGGGCGCGAGATCGAAACGCATATCGACACCGGCAACCAGGTGGCGCCCTTTATCGTGCCCACGACCTTCGCGGAAACCCTGCCCGCCAAAGGGGAACGCAGAGTGGTGGGCCAGGCGCACACCGTCAACAACACCTATGAAATAAAGGAAATGGTGCTGGATGGCGATGTGGTGCTGGGCAAGACCGTCTTTGCGTCACCAACCATCAGCTATCCGACACCGGCGGGCCACGCCAATATCGGCACCAAGGCGTTCGCGGGGAAAACGATTACCTTCGATCAGCAAAACGGACTGGTGCGCATTTCCGGCTGAACCTCATCGCTTTTATGTAACAAGCTCACTGTGTAACAAGACTTGACGCCCGGCTTGCCGGGCGTTTTGTTTATGGCGGCCCTAAGGTAGTATCCGTATTGGGAATAGCAACATCTACTAACTCTACTAACAATATGATTCCGGCAATGCACTCCCGCGCCTTGACGACCAGGGGCGCGGTCGGGGGACCTTCATTCAATCCACGGGTATCGCAACTCGATTTCTGAGGCTGCGGCCCTTTGCCGCGGCAAAAACCTGGCTTGCGCTGGCGCTGCTGTCGGCCTTGCCTGTCCTGCTGTTGCCTGCGCGCGCGCTGGCGGCCGCCGAGAGCGGCACCGGTGTCGAGTCCCTGAAGTCCTCGATCACCCAGTACAAAATCGACCTCTGGCAGACCGAGCAGGGGCTTCCCCTCAATACCGTCCAGACCCTGTACCAAAGCAAGGCGGGCTATCTCTGGGTGGGCACCGCCGGCGGTCTCGCCCGTTTCGACGGAATCCGCTTTTCCACTTTTGAGTCGTCCGCTGTGCCTGAGTTGAGCTCGCGCTCCATTTTCGGTTTCACGGAAGATAGCGAGGGCACGCTCTGGATCGGCCATAGCAGCGGCGCGGCCCGCTATCGCGACGGCCGCTTCGAGCGCGCCTTCCCTAACGAGTTGACCGAAGGGCGCCGGGTCTGGGCATTTGCCCAGGCGAGCGACGGTGCGATGTGGATCGCCACCGAGAACGGCTTGGTGCGCTGGCAAAAAGAAAAAGGTGTAGACAAAGCCAGCACCAAACTCTACAAGGAAGCCGACGGCCTGCCCACCAACCGCCTGCGCACCCTCGCCTTCGACAAGGGCGGCACGCTCTGGATCGGCACCACCGGCGGCGGCCTGGTTTCCTTCGCCGCCGGAAAGTTCACCGTCCTGAATCCGGCCAATGGATTTCCGAACCTGGAAGTCCGGCATGTGCTGGCCGACCCGGCCGGCGGCATCTGGGCCGCCACGGCGGGGGCGGGATTGATTCGCGTCGAGAACGGCAAGATCAAGACCTACTCCGTGGCCAACGGCCTGCCCACCAACCAGCTCACTTATCTTGCCCGCGACAAGGCGGGCTCCCTGTGGGTGGGCACCTGGGGCGGCGGCGTCAGCCGCATGAGCGAGGGACATTTCGCCACCATTACCGCCGCCGGCGGACTGGCGGCGGACCAGATCTGGTGCCTGCAGGTGGACCGCGAAGGCAGTATCTGGATCGGCACCTGGAACGCCGGTCTCAACCGCCTCGGCAACCGCGCCTTCGGTGTGTTCGGCAAACCCGAGGGACTGTCCAACGACAATACGCGCGCCGTGGTTCACGCCCACGACGGCGTGGTGTGGGCCTCGACGGCGGGCGGCGGCGTCAATCGCATTGAAAACGGTAGCGTACAAAACTTCAGCAAAAAAAACGGGCTCGCCACCGATGAATCGTCGAGCTTGCTGGAGGACCAGGATGGATCGATCTGGATCGGCTCCTACACCGAGGGCGTCGCGCATTTAAAAGACGGCAGGCTGGAAAAATTCGGCGTAGCCAGGGGCTTGCCCAATGTCGATATCCGCGTGCTCTACCAGGACCGTACCGGCACGGTTTGGGCCGGCACCAAAGCGGGTCTGGCGTACTTTAACGGCCGCGCCTTCACGCCGGTGCGCGATGAGGGCGCGCCCAAGGAAGGCGTCGTCGTGATCCGGGAGGACAAAGCCGGCGCGCTGTGGTTCGGCACCTCCGGCCAGGGGCTGGTGCGCTACAAGGACGGCGCGTACCGGACCTTCACGCGCAAGGATGGCCTGGTTTCGAACTGGATTCTTGCGCTCTACGAAGACACCGCCGGCACGCTCTGGGTGGGCACCAACGGCGAGGGCATGAATCGCATCAAGAACGGCAGCATCCGCGCCATCCGCACGGCCGACGGGCTGTGGGACGGGCTCTCGCAAACCATCATCGAAGACCGCCTGGGTTATTTCTGGATGACCTGCAACCGCGGTTTCTACCGCGTGGCGCGCGCCGATCTTGAAGCCTTCGCCGATGGTCGCATTCCCAAAATAGCCTCCACCGGTTTCGGCCCGGGCGACGCGCTGCGCAGCACCACCTTCGCCGGCGGCCTGCAACCGGCCGGCGCCATCGACGCCAAGGGCAATCTGTGGCTGCCGTCCACCAAGGGCCTGGTGATCGTTGACCCGCTGCACCTGCCCGGGACCGAAGAACCGCCGCCGGTGATCGTCGAAGACGTTTCGGTGAACGGCACCGTCAACCCGGCCGATGCGAACATCGTCCTGCCGCCGGGCTCGGTACCCATTTCCATACGCTACACCGCGGCGACGCTGCTCAACGCCGACCGCGTGCGCTTTCGCTACCAGATGGAAGGTATCACGCACGACTGGGTGGAGACCGGCAAGGTGCGCGAGGCCTCCTTCCCCACGCTGCCCTATGGCAGCTACCGTTTCAGGGTGGCGGCCACCATAGACGGCAAGCGCTGGCAGGAAGCGGAGAGCGCGCTGTCGATCACGGTGCAGCCGCGCTACTACGAGACCCCCTGGTTCGTTACGCTGGCGCTGATCGTGTTCGTGGCCGCCTTGGCGGGCGTATTCCGCTTGCGCACTCATCAGTTGCATCAGCAGCACACGGAGATGGAACGCTTGGTGGCGGAAAAAACCGAGGAACTGCGGCTCGCCAACGAACACCTATCGCAGCTGTCGTTCGCCGATGCGCTCACGGGGCTGGCCAACCGGCGGCGGCTGGACGAAACCCTGGATACGGAATGGCGGCGCGCAGCGCGTTTGCAAACACCGCTGGCCGTGGTGATTGCCGATATCGATGCCTTCAAGGCTTATAACGATACCCTCGGTCACCAGGAGGGCGACAAGTGCCTGGTGGCGGTGGCCGATGTCATCCGCCAGGCGGCCGGCCGCGCTGGCGATTTCGCGGCGCGCTACGGCGGGGAAGAATTCATTGTCCTCATTCCCGGCCTGGACTATAGCAACGCGATGGCCTACGCGGAAATGCTGAGAGCGGCTTGCGAGGCGCGGGCGATTCCGCACCCGGCGTCGCCGGCCGGGGCGGTGGTGACCATCAGCTTGGGCGTATCGGTAAACGTTCCTTCCGACCAGGTGACGGTGGCAGCCCTCGTGGCTGAGGCCGACGCGGCGTTGTACCGCGCCAAGAAAGACGGACGCAACCGGGTTCGATAGCGGCTCTGTAGTTTAGGGCGCGGGGGCCTGGGGCGTTGCGGCTTGCGGTGCAGCAAGAGTTTTCTGCGCTTCCCGGTATATAGTCTGCACCCGCTGCACCTCCACCTGCAAGGCGGCGATTCTCTCGCTCGCCGGTGGGTGGGTGCTATTGAACGAAACTTCCTGATCGCCCTGTCGCGCGCGCACTTTTTCCCAGAGCGTCACGGCCGCGTACGGATCGAAGCCGGCGTTGGCGGCCAGCAGGATACCGACGCGGTCGGCCTCCAGTTCGGTCTGCCGGCTATTGGGCGCGGTGACGGTTTCTTCCACCAGGCCGCGAAACGGCTTGGTATAAATGGTGTCGATACGCTGCGAAATGGCGAGCGCCTTGAGCGCCGTTCGCGAAGCGATGGCATTGGAAATCTTTTCCTGACCATGCCCGGACAAGGTGTGCGCGATTTCATGGCTCAGTATCTGCGCCAGTTCGTCGTCGCTGGGCTGCAGATAGGCGAGGAGACTGCTGTTGACGACGATTTTTCCGCCGGCAAGACAAAAGGCGTTGGGAGTGTCGGCGCGAAACACGTTGACTTCCCAGTTCCAGTCCGCGAGGGCGGGGCGGTACTTTGACGCCTGCGGAATAATCCTCGCGGCGATGCGCCGTACGCGTTCGGTGGTCTGCGGGTCGTTATTAAGCGCACGGCGCAGGCGCGCGTCTTCGACCAGATCGGCATAAGCGCCCATGGAAACCGAGGTGACCGTAGCCTCGCTCACGAGCATGAGTTGCGGACGGCCGGTGACAGCATTGCTGGCACAGGCCGTCAGAAACTGGGGCAACAGCGGAACCAGCAAGCCGGCCACGAATGGCCGGCACCGAAATGATCGGCGCCGTTTTGTTTGTTTCAGAAGGTGCACAAATCGACGATCTCTTTGGGCTTCACGAGGCGATTCGGCAACAGCGGCGAGACGCAGGCTTGTGCGCTGCTGCTGCAGCCCTCGTCAAATTTTTCGGTGCGCTTCAGGCGCGCGCTGATCTGCCGCCGGCAGTCGCCCTCGGACTTACGCAGCAGGGCGCGCAGGCAGGCTTGCTCCACCTTGATGGCGGAGCGTTCCAGCGTCACCTTGCTTCCGATCGGCGTCTGCGCGAGCTGACCGTCGGTGCGGCCGGCGCAGACTTCGATTTTCGCGTCGGCTATATCCTTGATGTGGGTTTCCTCGTGCTGGATGATACAGGCCTCCACGCCGCACTGTTCACGCAACTCCTGAAAGCAGGTCCTGGGTTTGCCGCCCTGACAGACGATGGTGGGAAAGGCACAGCCGCGCAAAACCCCATCCTGCTCGCTCAGCACGATCGACGTCGCAAGTATGGTTTGCGTAAGGCTGGTCAGCTTGTCTGAAGCAGTTGGAGTGGAAGTAACTTGGGCAAGGCTGGATCCTACGGTGGTCAATAGCAACAGGAAACAGATCAAGAAACGCATATCAAGCGTGGATGCATACAAATGGCTGCGGACCGCACTTCCAAGAACGCGAAGCCGGCGTCCGGTCGGCAACACCGACTTATCCCTGACCGCGGCATTTTTCTTCGCAGCTCCCGCATACATAGGTTGTCACAAATAACGTAACCACCACACATTGCGTCTCCGCTTGACGTCACTCCACTTGCGGCAAAGGGGGAATAGCGCCAAACAGCCGAGCAGCCAGACCAGATACACGGCCCAAAGCGGGCTTCCGTATTCAGGGTGACTACGGAAGCCTGACAAAAGCCAGGCTTCTTCTGCACCGTACTTTGTTATATAAATCATCGCACCCACAATATGCAACAGCGGGATATGCAACAAATAGAAAAACATCGGCACGCGACCGAACACTACGAAGACTCTCTTTAACGGGTTATCCTGGCCATCAAAATATCGAAGCAGAAAGAACATCACCCCCAAGGTAATCAATAGATATTCCAATGAAGGTGGATACTTGGTCAGCAATAGAAATGAAATTACCGTTTTGACACCGGACTCCTGTACCCCCCATGGGGCGGGGTCGCCATATACATTTGCAAACCGGAGAAGAAAAAAAGCCGCCAATAAGCAAACGCCGATACGAGACAGCAGGGCGCGGCTCGACTCTGAGGACAATGGGTGCTCATTGAGCCATTTCCCAAATAGATAACCTGCCAACATAACGGCAAACCAGGGAATTAATGGATAGGACGCAAGGATCCAAAACCCTTCGTCACCGATCATGATGACACCGTGGCCATGCAGTATTTCCCAGAGCCACGATAGCTTTCCAAAATCTTCAGGTTTGAAAATATCGAGCAAGTTATGCGCCAAAATCGTTGTGGCGGCTATCAAGACTAACAGACGCACGGGCAGGCGAATCAACGCCGCCAGTATCAACATGGAAATCCCTAGCATCCAAATTACGGCCAACGCGACCGCTGGAGGCCCAACAAAAAAAGTCCAGCCAAAATTGACAAGCGTAAGTTCAAGAAAAACGAGCCAAAGGCCGCGTGTTAGCAAGAATAATTGCAGCTTTGGAACAGACATGCCGCGCATGAGCGACAAAGCTGCACCGGTACCGGCAAGAAAGCAAAATGCAGGAGCACAAAGATGCGTTATCCACCGGGTGGCAAACAACAGTGCGTCAGTCTGCTCAAGATTCTCCGCATCAATATTTCCACCCAGCACAAAGTCCTTGGCGTGATCCAGGGCCATCAGCAAAATCACCAGGCCGCGAACAGCGTCAATTGAATCAATTCGCTCTGATTTAGTCGTGTCGTAACTCATGGATATGCCTCGCCCACGTTAATTTGATAATGATGAATGGAACAACTTTTTGATGCCGGCAACAATCAAGCTGCGCCAGTCAAGGCTATGGCGCTGAAAATAAAATCGTTTTGCACACGATATCGCCCTTTGTACCAGTTCCTTGCAAGCGGAGAGTCTATTTGTATCTGAATATAAAAGTCGCAGGTCTGCGCATGAATTACAGAACTTGCATCTTGAAAATCAATGTATTCAGGAACCATCTGATGATACGCTTTGAAAAACGACTCCTTCATGCTGAACACTAGCCGTTCCCAGCAAATGCCTTGCTCTTTCGGTAGTGCAATTACCTGTTGCACTTCTTCCGGGCGGAGAATCAAGCCCGTGACATCTGCGTCTAGCGGCGCATTTACTTCGGCATCAATTCCAATACATGCCTGCTCCTTGCTAACGACGGCGGCGGCACAGTATGTGCCGACATGCGTTATTGATCCGGATATCGCATCCGGAAACAAGGGCTCGCGATGATGGCCAACCGGAATTTCAATACTGCCAAGTCCCAATTTCTGCAGCGCTGTACGCGCGCAGAATCTGCCGGTAGCAAACTCCCGCTGCCTGGCAGGGGTTGCATTTTGAATATACCGCCTTTCATTGGGAAACAAGCCTTGCTCATATTCTGGTGACAGCGTGGTTTCGAAGATTATCGCAGCCTCCGGCAGCAGACCGTCGAATTGTGTTGACCTCATATTTAATATGAAATTAAATTTCGCCCGATAGCGTTTGCACCGAAACCGTTGGTAGCGAGATGCATCATTTGACAGCGGTCACGAAACGCGCGTTGATAACCATCTTGCAAGCACCTGAACGTACGGCTCGTCAAGAATCGTCATATGGTTACCCGGCGCATTCCACGTGCTGACCCCAGGCGCCCAGCGCCTCCACTCTTGGACTGATTTCTCGTAACGCGAAATATTTGCGACACCGCTTAACTTCGGATCGGCCACTAAAACCAGTGAAAGCGGCCCTTTGAAGCTACTTCGCGGCTGATATCTTGTGCGAACCGAACTGGCGAATGAGCGAAGCGTGCCCTGCAACACCATAGGAGTTGTCCTGCGGTTTAAGAAACCGACCTCTACAAGCCTGTCATGCAAAAGATTGCGCTTGCCGTCAAAGTTGAGCTTTTCTAGTTCCACCGATTTAATCCCAAGCCTCTTTTCTGTAAGTTGCTCATATATCTCAATCAGCTTTTCGAAAATTTCCACTTGGGAATGCTCGGACGAATCCAATTCGTCTGTATCGGGCACATCCGAATCCAACAACGTCAGCGATGCGACTGTTTGTCCTTCAGACTCCAGTTGGCAAGCTATTTCAAACGCTAGCCACCCCCCAAATGAATGGCCCAGCAGATTTATCGGTGCATTTATACCGATCTTCAGAATGGTAAGCACATGCTGTTCAGCAGCCGCGCGAACCGATGAATGCGGCACGAGAACTCCATCTATCCCCCGTGGTTGGAGCCCGTAAATAGATATACTCCGCCCCATATGTTCTGCCAGTGGCAGAAAACTCGTTACATTGCCGCCTGCGCCGGGCACACAAACTAAAGCAGGTTCGTTTGAACCTCCCGTCTGCAACACAACCAGCGAAGAGTATTTTTGTTCCGCTATCGGCCGCGGAATTGCCGGGAGTGCCTTCAGAGACTGCGACACAATGTTTCCCAGCTGGGTCCAATTATTGCTGCGATTGATCTGGAGTCGATCACCACCCAACCTGTGGGTGCGAATGGTCGCACCAGACCCAACAGCTAACCACAGGGATAACTGCTGCTCTGCAGCGCTATTCTCATTACAAAACAAATCAACCGCAAGTGGGAGCGGGGCAGGTTCGTAGTCATCATAAGTTATACCAGGCAAGCATTGCCATTCCGACACCCGCCACCTCTCCTGCGGTGACTGCACCCTCGGCTCGCGCGATTGACCTCCTCTGTCTTCCGCTGAAGTCAGATCAATCAGCCCTATAAATTCGACGCACTGATCTTCGCCAATTAGTTGATAAGCAATTTCATATACCAACGCAGTAGTCGAAAATGATGCAATTGCTCTATATGGCCCTTGCCCTTGTACCATTTTAATCTGGCGAATGAGCTGACTTGCCAAACCTTGGACAGTACTAATCGCCGGAGTACCCATGATTCCGGCGCGCAATCCGTAAACAGGTACGTCCCGCTCAATATGATTTTTCAGACCCCTGATATCTTGAGTTGGTTCAGCTTCAACATAGATCAAAAACAACGGGGTCTTTGCTCCACCGACACGAATTGAAATTGCCTGATCACTATTTGTTAAGGTGTCGTCGTTCATTTCAAGATTTGATATTTTGTGAACAAAGTTGCCCGTTACATTTTGAATTACCATCATGAATACATTTGCGCATTCTAGTAGATGATGTCGAATTTTCGAGTAAACCGCTATTATCAATAACGCTACTCGTTTAACGCTTTTTGAATTTCGGCCCCAACCTGTTGAACGTGTGGCATTTCCATTAGCGTATGATGTTCGCCGGGTATAGGCACAATTCGTAATTGAATATCTGAAATGCTTGACCAGCCACGAGTTGGACCGCCGTGGTCGTGAACCAATGTTTTGAACAGCGTAATTGGGATTGGCAGCTGCGGAGCGACATAGTGTTCGCACGCATATGAAATACCGTGTCGCACAGCGAGATGACGAAGTACGGTGTCCTTTTCAATTTCTTTTGGAATTTGCCCTGCGCGCCGAAGGCATTCCAGTGCCGCGTTAAAGTCACCTTGTGCCTTGAAAAGCCTGAGGTCGGCAAGTATGTGGGGGGACGCGTCAGGTGGCATCCAATCCAGCATGGTTTGGATGGGGTCGAATTCAAATTGCGCCTTATTCACACTATGTGGCAAATATGCGGTGTCGATTAATCCAAGGAAATTGACCGGATCGCCTTGTGCAATCATCTGACTCGCAATTGCGTAGGCGATTAATCCTCCACCAGAATAGCCGGCGAGTCGATATGGGCCGGTGGGTTGCACTTGTCGGATCGCCTCAAGATAGATACTTACCATTTCCGGCATTGTTGCTAGCGCCGTTTCATTGGGGTTGAAGCCAGTCGCGCGCAATCCATATATTGGGAAATCGCTGCTCACCCAGGGCAATAGTTGCTGTCCATACCCTACGTGACCGCCGCCGGGATGAATTAGGAATAGTGGATACTTTGCGCCGGTAGTGCGGATAGGTACAAGGTTGGCGTGGATGGTATCTTTGTATTGTCCGCTGATTTTCGTAGCCAGCCCAGAAAGCGTCGGCTGCGCAAACAGATCGCTCAACGCTACCTCATACCCCAAGACTTGCCTCACCCGCGAGACCAGTTGTACGGCCATTAGTGAGTGTCCTCCTAACTCAAAGAAGTGATCCTGACGACCCACTTGCTCCAGCCCCAGCAGGTTTTGCCATATCTCTGCCAGCGCCGCCTCCACTTCCCCACGCGGTGCTTCGTACTGCCTTGTCACTACCGAGCTCAGGTCCGGCGCAGGCAGCGCCTTCCGATCCAGCTTGCCGTTGGGCGTCAGCGGAAACCCTTCCAGCGTCACATACGCACTCGGCACCATGTACTCGGCCAAGCTCTTCGATAGCCGCTCCCGCAGCGACCCCGCCGACAGGTCCGCACCGGCTTCCCCCACAACGTACGCCACTAGTCGCTTGTCCCCAGGGCTGTCTTCCCGCGCAAGCACCACCGCTTCGCGTACCCCAGGGTGTTCCACCAGCCTCGCTTCAATCTCGCCCAGCTCAATCCGGAAGCCCCGGACCTTGACCTGGAAGTCGTTGCGACCCAGAAATTCTATGTTGCCGTCAGGCAGGTACCGACCCAAGTCACCGGTCTTATAAAGCCTTGCCCCAGGTGCTTCTCCCCAACGGAACGGGTCCGCTATAAATCTATCCGCCGTCAACTCCGGCCGGTTCAGGTAGCCCCGTGCAACACCAGCACCACCTATGTAGATCTCTCCCACCACCCCTAAAGGCACAGGTTGCCGCTTCGCATCCAGCAGATATATCTGCGTGTTCGAAATCGGGTGGCCAACAGACTCCACTGAGTACGTCTGCTTTTCCAGCGGAAGTATGAGTCGGCAACTTGACCAAACAGTAGTTTCCGTGGGGCCATACAAATTCCACAATTCGGCCACATGTTGAAGTAACTGCCCTGACACCTTTGTGGTTATTGCCTCTCCACCACATAGCGCCTTGACGCTTTGTTTTCCACGCCAGCCGCCTTCCAATATTGATCGCCATGCCGATGGGGTGGCCTGTATTATTGTTACAGCGTAGCGCGTAATCAACTTTTCCAGATTCGCAGAATTCACCGCGTCGACTTGATCGGCCAAAGCTATTTTTGCTCCATTCACCAACGGTAGATAAAGTTCCAGAACAGCCATATCGAATGCGATGGTTGTAATGGCCAGAAGCGTATCCGTCTGCGCAATTCCAGGCGCTTGGGACATTGAATTTAAAAAATTAGCGAGGCCCATATGCTCAACCATCACCCCCTTGGGCAATCCAGTCGATCCCGAGGTATAGATCACATAAGCCAGATGCCGGGACGTGAGCCCCAAGGCAGCCGGATCGGGATTGCTGTCAGCCTGCCGGTTCAGCAATGCCGCCTCAGTATCCAACCGTAGCGTCGGTATCGCCTGTTCCGGCAAGTCGATTTGCAAGGCTGCCTGCGTCAGCAACGCCACCGGTGCGCTGTCTTCGAGCATGTATGCCAGCCGCTCCTCCGGATACCCAGGATCCAGCGGCACATACGCCGCCCCGGCCTTCAGGATGCCCAGCAAACCCACCCACATCTCCAGGCTTCGCTCCACACAGATCGCCACCCGGTCATCCGGCCTGACCCCCAGACCGATCAGGTAATGCGCCACCTGGTTGGCCCGCCGGTTGAGATCCCCATAACTCAACTGCCGATCTTCATAGACTACCGCCACCGCCTCCGGCGCCTTGGCTACCTGCTCTTCAAACAACTGATGAATCAGTCGGTCTTGTGGATAGTCAACCGCGGTATCGTTGAACTCCACCAGCAATTGCCGCTTCTCTTGTTCGTTCAAGAGCGGCAGCTGGCTGACCCGTTGCCGCTCATCGGCGACCATCCCGGCCAAAAGCGTCCGGAAATGACCTACCCAGCGTTCAACCGTGCTGCGATCAAACAGGTCGCTTGCGTACCTCACGCCACCCACAAAATTCCCGCCGGGACTGTCCAAGATAAGCGACAAATCGAATTGTGTTATGTCATGTGGGATCGATATGTCGCTCAGACTTACCCCCGGCAGCAGGAGTTCTCCGCCATCCGGGGTATTGTTCAGTGTCAACAGAACCTGGAAGATCGGGCTGTGACTCAGGCTGCGCGGCGGTTGCACCGCTTCCACCACCTGCTCAAACGGTACGTCCTGGTGGCTGTACGCCTCCAGCGTGCTCGCCTTCACCTGCGCCAGCACTTCCCCTACCGTCGG
>JACXTT010006182.1_pt1 | contig 17164 bp, 17 predicted proteins | sample 9270951 | NCBI WGS metagenome assembly JACXTT01 (sample SAMN15532306, study PRJNA645909) | rock metagenome | isolation source: weathered quartz diorite | place: Puerto Rico | collected 2017-06-21 | reverse complement strand
CCGACCGGCGCGCTGGCCGTCGGCGCGTTGTCGCCGCTGTCGCCGGGGAAGATCAGCGAGGCGCCCGGCTCCGGCTCGCCGGGGGGGCCGCCGCCGCGCACGGCATTCGGCGCCGGCTTGCCGCGGATGATGCCGTCGGCGAGCGGCGGGTTGTGATAGCGCAGACCGGTATAGACCGTGAGCGCGGCCAGCACCACCAGCACCGCGCCGATCAGCGTCGGCACCCACGACGGCAGCCGCGGCTCCTCGGTCATTCCTTCTCCGGCGGCGCGTTCTCGTCGATGTCCTGCTGCCCTTCGTCCGTCACCACCGTCTCGGTGTCATCGTCGAGCTGCTCCCACTCCTGCTCGCGCTGCTTGAGCAGGTCGAGCGCGCGCGGCGCGTCGTCCTCCGCCACGTAGACGCGGACGTCGCCGAGCGTTCCGATGTTCGCGGGGAGAATGCGCGCGTCGGCGTGCTCCACCCGCGCCGGGATTCCCTCCGACTCCAGGAAGCCGGCGATCAAGTCCGCCTCGTCGGAGCTGGGGGCGCTGGCAATCTCCACCAGGGTGGTGCCGTCTTCGGCCTGCATCGTCCGGACCGGCGATTCATCAGCCATGCATCGATCTCCTTATGGCCGGATGCTGATCGTTTCGCTCCGGTCGGTCAACGTGCCGATCTTTGCATAGAACAGGCCGCTTCGAACGAAGCGCTCCACGAGCCGTGGCAGCTTCTCCGGTGCGACGGCGATCAGCAGTCCGCCGCTGGTCTGCGCGTCGCACAGAAGCGTGAGATCCGACTGGGAGACGTGAGACTTCACGCGATCGCGAAACGAGTGGAGATTTCGCTTGGTCCCATCGGGACAGAAGCCGCGCGCCAGATACTCCCGCGCTCCGGCGAGCGGCGGCACGGCGCTCATCTCGATCTCCGCGCCGAGCCGCGAGCCGCTGCACATCTCCAGCAGATGTCCGATCAGGCCGTAGCCGGTGACGTCGGTGGCCGCGTCGACGCCGACCTCCACCATCGCCGCCGCAGCGTCGCGATTGAGCATGGTCATCCAGTGCACCGCCTCATCGATCGGCGGCAGCTCGCGCCGGCCGAAGCGCTTCATCGACGCTGCGCGATAGGCGCAGACCACGATTCCGGTGCCGATCGGCTTGGTCAGCACCAGCGCGTCGCCCGCCTTGCCGGTCGAGTTGCGCACCAGGCGGTCGGCATGCACCACGCCGGTCACCGCCAGGCCGTACTTCGGAACGTCGTCGATGATGGTGTGGCCACCGGCGATGGGAAATCCCGCCTCCGCCGCCTTCTCCGCGCCGCCGCGGAGGATCTCCTGCAGCACCTCGAGCGGAAGAACGTCGGTGGGAAAAGTGGCGATGGCCAGGCCGAGGATGGGGGTGGCGCCCATGGCATAGATATCGGAGATGGAGTTCGCCGCGGCGATGGCGCCGAACAGATAGGGGTCGTCGACGATCGGCGTGAAGAAGTCGACCGTCTGCGCGATGGCCTGATCGCCGGCCACGCGCACCACGGCCGCGTCGTCGTTGGTGCCGTAGCCGACGAGAAGATCTCCCACCCCTTCCTGCAGCGGAAGGCGCGAGAGGACCGAGCGCAGGTCATCCTGACCCAGCTTGCACGCTCAACCGCCGGTGGTGGCGAAGGAGGATAAGGGCGGGTGGCGCTTGATGGCGCGTTTCACGCTGCGAGTCTACAGAAAGGCTGAAGGCAGAGGACAGAAGTGTCCGTTCCCCACTTCTGCCTTCAGCCTTCTGCCTTCATGAGGGCGGCGGGACGGGCTCCCCCAGCACCTCGGCGCGCGCGGCTTCCACGGCCGCAAGGATCTCCTGGTAGAGATTGAACGCCAGCTCGGGCGCGAGGGGCTCGGCGGCGCCGCGGCTGACGATCTCCGCGATCTGCGACGCGTAGTGCGACGCCGTGGGCAGCCGCTCGCCGCTGTCGCGGATCTGCCGGAAGCCGGCCGCCAGCTCCTCTTTCAGGCTTTCGCGAAAGAGACCCGTCTCCAGATCGGATTCCAGCGAGGGGTAGTCGATGTTCATCGCACCGAATCGTATGCCACGCGCACGCGCGCGCCGTCCACCGTCACGCGCGGCTCGAGGCCGCGGCCGCGGAGGAAGGCCACGTACGCGTCGCGGAATGCTGTGGCGCGCTCGGCGCTCTCCCATCGCGTGTCGGCGACCACGCTCCCGTCGCGGTTGACGATCACGCGATCGTCCACCCAGCCGCTCACCGCGTCGCCGGCGAGGAAACGCCAGTGAAACTCGCCGAGGTGCTCGACGGTGAGGGCGTTGTCCGACTTCGAGTCGAAATTGGCCGGGCTGAAGCCCGGCCTACCGGCGAGTCTGGCGAAGTACGCGTCGAGGTGCAAGATCTCCGAGGTGGAGCGGGGCGGGTTCGCGTGCATCTTGTCGATCATGGCCCAGCCGCCGCGGCGGTAGCCTTCGACCACCAGCTTCATCCCGTCGAAGTAGGGAAACTTCAGCGACTCGACGAAGTAGCGCGGCGTGTCGGGATCGACGAACTTGTCGGCGGCCGCGGCGTCGGTGAGCCACTTCATCGTCTCCGGGTTCTTCATGGCCTCGTCGAGCTTCTGCCCCGACTTCTCCATCATCCAGGCCATCATCACCAGCGACGCTTCTCCTTCCACCAGAGCGTGGTAGGCCAGCTCGGCATCGGTGTCGCTGCGGAGCTTCTCCTCCCGCTCGGCGGCGTGGAAGCGCTGGTCCTGCAGCGCGTGCGTCAGCTCGTGCACGGCGATGGCCTGCTGCAACATGTCGGGGCTGCCGGCCGCCTTGGCCACCGCGGGCAGCTCGCTGATGGCGTAGTAGACGTGCGTCTGCGGATCGTAAAAGGCGAGGACCTGCGACTGGTAGAGCTTGAGCATCTCCCCGATGACGTCCGGCGTCTTGGCGTCGACGAGCTGCAGCGCGCGGAGGATGCGCACGTAGTCGTCGACCGAGTACGGCAGCGACTTGGCGATCTGCTCGCGCAGCAGCCTCGGCAGATCGTCGCGCTCGACGGTGCGCTGTTTGACCGAGCCGGTGAAGGTCACGCCGCGCAGGCGCTCGACGTCCTTCATCGCCTTGTCCAGCGAGGCCGCCGAAAGGGTGGCGGAGGCGGCCGCGAAGACGAGAACAAAAGAGAAAACGCGACGGAACATGCGCTTGCGAACGATGCGTAAACCCCTGTGATTCCGCTACAATCCCCCGCGATTCACACGATGGCACGGGACGGCGAGCGGATCGAGATCACCATCAGCAGCCGATTTGAGAACATCGAGCTCGTTCAGGTGATCGCGGAACATCTCTGCGAAAACGCAGGGTTGGACGAGGACGGATCGCACTGGATCGGCATGGCGGTCCGCGAAGCCGTGGCCAATGCCATCAAGCACGGCAACAAGCTCGACATCCGGAAAAAGGTCAACGCCACCTTCGAGCTTCGCGGTTACGACCTGGAGATCAGGATCTCGGACGAGGGCGAGGGATTCGACCCGGAGAAGGTGAGCGACCCGCTCAATCCGCAGAACCTGATGAAGACCAGCGGGCGAGGGATCTTCTACATGAAGACGTTCATGGATCAGATCCAATACTCGTTCCGGGCGGGCGGTGGAACGCTGTTACTGATGACCAAGAACCTCGCCAAGGGAAGCGGCATCGCCAGCAGCAAAGCATGATAAAAGCTCTCAGCTCACAGCCACTGAAGGAGAGAACATGAAGGACACCTCTCGCGACGCCAACGGCGTAGAGATCATCAAGCTCGAGGGAAAAATCACCATCGGGTCGGGCGACTCGCAGCTCCGCGAAGTCATCAGCAACGCGATCAACGCCGGCAAGGCGAAGATCCTCCTCGACATGAGCGGCGTCACCACCATCGATTCGTCGGGCATCGGCGAGCTGGTCGGCTCTTACACCACCGTCACCAATCGCGGCGGGAAGCTCAAGCTCCTCCACTTGCCGGCCAAGCTCAACGAGCTGCTACACGTCACGCAGCTCATCACGGTGTTCGAGGTGTACGACTCGGAGGACGAGGCGCTCAAGAGCTTCTAAACGGGTTGCGAGTTGCGTGTTGCGAGTGGTGAGCAGGCCCTCGCAACTGGCAACGCGCAACTCGAAACGTAATCTACTCCCCGCGCCGCCGCCGCCCCACCGGAGCGGTCCCCTCTTCGGTCGGTGTCGCGGCGCGCCAGCGCATCGGCAGCGTGTTCGTCACCACCGTCTCGTTGCCCTCCACCCATTTGGTGAAGAGGGACTTAGCGAGCAGCGGGTCGTGTACCGCCCGCTCCGGGATGTCGACCAGCTTCTCGAACGGCTTCGAATCGCCGAGGAAGTTCACGCGCAGCCGCAGCGCGTTGGGGCGCGGCTGAAACGGCGTGGCGCCGGGGTTGTGCATGATCAGCACGTGCGCCGCGCCGCTGAAAGTCTTCTTGCCGCCCGAGGGAATCGAGACCAGGCGCGGCAGGAGCTCCTCGCCGGGGATCTCCGATCCGATGTCGATGGTCACCATCAGCGTCTCCGGATCGTAGCTCGCCTGCAGCAGGAGATCCGCCACCAGGATCGAGCTCGGACGATTGTTGGTGATGTCGTACTTGATGGGGATGTTGACGTTTGGGGCGAGCGTGTCGCCGAACACCTCGGCGTCGATGCGGACGTCATTTTCCGTTCCGACCACCCGCCGCGGCTCGGACATGTCCACCGGCTTGGTCGTGGTGCAGGCGGCGAGAATGACGATGAAGGGGACCGCGATGGAAGCGCGTTTCACGCCAGCGTCCTCCGTTATGGCCGAGAGAACGCAACCTCGCGCTTGCAAAATTGCTCAGTAGTTGCTTGGTCCGGCCTGGTCAGCGTCCACGCCGCCGCCGCTCCTGGAGATCCCGTCCCACCGGACCGGGATCGGGTTGAGATAGACGGAGCCCACACCGTCCACCCAACGGTCGAAGGCGTCGCCGGTCAGCGCCGGCGCGGCCGTGGTCTTGTTCTGCTGATCGATGAGTGCGGCGAACGGCTTGAGGTCGCGAAGCACCGTGACCTTGATCTGCACGAAGTGCGGCACCGGCATCCAGGGCGAGCGGACGCTCGGGGCGACGATGCTCACCGAGCCGCCGCCGCGGAAGGTCTTCGTCTCCCCCGGCGCGATGACCACCAGATGCGGCATGGTCGCGCCGTCCGGCACCTCGGCGCCCAAGGCGACGGTGATGGTCTGCGTCCCGGGGTCGTAGGTGGCGTCGGAGACCCGATCGGCCAACGCGATCGACGCGGAGGTCAGGTTCTGGACCTGATACGTGACGGCGAGCGTGGCGTGAGAGGAGACGGAGTCCTGCGCCAGCTCCGCGTCGACGCGGACGTCGTCCTCGCGCCCCACGGCGCGGCGAGGGTCGCGCATGTCGACGTGCGCGGCATGGGCGGCGGTGGCGATGAGAAGAACAGTCAGGGCAGCGCCCCTGGGGGCTTTCATAACACCTCCGTGAGAGGAGGTGATCAATCAACGGATCCGCGTGAGCACCTCAAAGATCGTGGCGTTGTGCCGTACAGTGCAAAAGCGCGAAGCGTGCCAGGTGGTGCGCCGTTGGCCGTTGGCCGTTGGCCGAGGAGAAAGCAGCGCAAGTGCTACGGCCAACGGCCAACGTCAATCGATCTTCAGCACGGCGAGGAAGGCCTCCTGCGGAATCTCCACCTTCCCCACCCGCTTCATCCGCCGCTTCCCTTCCTTCTGTTTCTCCAGGAGCTTGCGCTTGCGGGTGATGTCGCCGCCGTAGCACTTGGCCAGGACGTTCTTGCGCAGCGGCTTGACGGTCTCGCGGGCGATGACGCGGTTGCCGATGGCCGCCTGCAGCGCGACCTCGAACATCTGCCGCGGGATGAACTCTTTCATCTTCTCCACCAGCAGTTTGCCGCGCGCAAAGGCCTTGTCCTTGTGCACGATGAGCGAGAGGGCGTCGAGCGGCTCGCCGTTGACCAGGATGTCCATCTTCACCAGGTCGCTTTCGCGGTAGCCGATGTATTGGTAGTCGAGCGAGGCGTAGCCGCGCGAGATCGACTTCAGCTTGTCGAAGAAGTCGAGGATCACTTCGTTCAGCGGCATTTCGTAGACGATCATCACGCGGTTCGCGCCGACGTACTCCAGCTTCTTCTGCTGCCCGCGCCGGTCGATGGCCAGCGCCAGAATCGCCCCGACGAATTCATCCGTGCTGAGAATGGTGACCTCGAAAAAAGGCTCTTCGACGGACGCGATGTACGCCGGATCCGGCATTTTTTGCGGATTCTCGATCTCCAGCGCTTCGCCGTCGGTTTTCAGGACGCGGTAGCGTACGCCTGGAGCCGAGGTCAGCAGCTCGAGGTTGAATTCGCGCTCCAACCGCTCCTGGATGATCTCCATGTGCAGCAGGCCGAGGAATCCACAGCGGAACCCGAAGCCGAGCGCGAGCGAGCTCTCCGGCTCGTAGCTGAACGAGGCGTCGTTGAGCTTGAGCTTGGCCATGGCGTCGCGCAGGTTTTCGTAGTCCTCGGTGTTGATGGGGAAGATGCCGGCGAAGACCATCGGCTTCACGTCCTGAAACCCCGGCAGCGCCTCCACCTGCGCCTTCTCCTCGGTGACGGTGTCGCCGATCTTGGCCTGCACGATGTCTTTGATGTTGCCGGAGAGGAAGCCGACCTCGCCTACGCCGAGCGCGTCCACTGCTTTCGGCTTGGGCGTGAAGATGCCGAGCTCGGTCACTTCGTACACGCGGTCGGTGGACATGAAGCGGATCTTCATCCCCTTGCGCAGCGTGCCGTCGATGATGCGCAGCAGGCACATGACGCCGCGGTAGGAGTCGTACCAGGAGTCGAAGAGCAGGGCGCGCAGCGGCGCGTCGCGAATCCCCTTCGGCGCGGGGATGTGAGTGACGATCTTCTCCAGGATCTCGTCGACGCCGATGCCGGCCTTGGCCGAAGCGAGCACGGCGTCGTGCGCGTCGAGGCCGATGACGTTCTCGATCTGCTCGCGCACGCGCTCCGGATCGGCGGACGGCAGGTCCACCTTGTTGATGACCGGGAGGATGTCGAGGTTGTTGTTGATGGCCAGGTAGGAGTTGGCCAGCGTCTGCGCCTCGACGCCCTGCGTGGCGTCGACCACGAGAACGGCGCCCTCGCACGCTGCCAGCGAGCGCGAGACCTCGTAGGTGAAGTCGACGTGGCCGGGGGTGTCGATGAGGTTGAAGGTGTAGTCGCCGTAGCGCAGCGTCACCGCGCGCGCCTTGATGGTGATGCCGCGCTCGCGCTCGAGGTCCATGTCATCGAGCATTTGCTCGTGCATCTCGCGCGTTTCCACCGCCCCGGTCTTCTGCAGCAGGCGATCGGACAGCGTCGTCTTGCCGTGGTCGATGTGGGCGATGATCGAGAAGTTGCGGATGAACTGAGGGTCGGGCATTGCGCGGCCGTTCGTCTAACACGAACGGCCGCGGTTGTCATCCCGGAGTGCGGGCGTCCTCGCCCGCACCGATCGCGCGTCTCGCCCGATTGTTTGTGCTCGAATCAGTGCCGGGCGGGGACGCCCGGCGCTTGCGGGTGGGACGCCCGCACTCCGTCACTCCAGCAGCCGCTCCACGATCACCACGTCGCGCCAGACTCCGTCGAGTTGCGCGTGGTGCCGGTAGAGGCCGACCTCGCGGAAGCCGACGCTGCGCAGCAGACTGAGGCTCGCGGCGTTCTCTGGGAAGACGCGCGAGACCAGCTTCCAGAACCCCGCCGCGCGCGCGGCGTCGATGAGCGCGTTCATGGCCAGGCGGCCGGCGCCGCGGCTCCGCGCCTCGCGCGCGGCGTAGACGGAGAACTCGGCGATGCCGGCGTAGCAATCGCGCGGGCGGTAGTCGGAGGTGGAGGCGAAGGCGAGGATGGCGCCGCCGTCCTCCACCACCACGATCGGATGGCGGCCGTCGAGCCACCGCTCGACCTCCGCCGACGCGCGATGCCGCGTCTCGAAGGTGGCGACCCGGTCGTCGATTCCTTCGTTGTAGATGCGCGCGATCGCCGCGGCGTCGGCGGGTGTGGCGGCGCGCGCGCATAAGATCCTTCGTCGCTTCGCTCCTCGGGATGACGCTTCGCGTCACTTGCCGGTCAGCGCCTTCACGATGTCCGTCGCCGCGTAGATCTTGGTCAATGCGTCGACGATTCCCGCCGAATGCACGGCCACCGCGCGCCCGACGCGGTCGTCGAACTGGTAATCCCACGGCAGCGACTGCAGGTTGCCGTCGAAGATGATGCCGACGAACTCGCCGGCGCGATTCACCACCGGGCTGCCGGAGTTGCCGCCGATGATGTCCGCGGTGTTGACGAAGTTGAAGGGGGTGGGGTCTTTGTCCAGAGCCTCCTTCTTCGCCATCCACGTCTTCGGCAGCTCGAAGGGATCCTTGTTGGCGTGCGCCGCGGCGTGCTCGAAGGTGTCGCCGATGATGGTGCGCCACGACACGTGCTTGCCGTTTTCCTCGAAGCCCTTCACCGTGCCGAAGGAGAGGCGCAGCGTGAACGTGGCGTCGGGGTACGTTTCGCCGCCGCTGGCCTTGAAGGTGGCGTTGGCGATCTTGGCGTAGGCCTGCGTCAACCGCTCGTCGACGTTGTCCTCGTAGTTTTTGCGCAACTCGCGCGAGCGCGCGTCGACGATGCGCGCCACCTGGATCATAGGATCGCTGGAGGCGTCGACCGCCGCCTTGCCGCCTTCGCCGAGCTGCCGGCGCACGGCGACATCGCGCAGTTTCGATTCGCGCACCAACTCCGAGGCCCGCTCCTGCGGCGACTTTCCGCCGAGCATCTGCTTCACCAGCGGATCGTCCGCCCCGATCGTCTCCATCCAATGCGCGAGCGAGTCGGCCAGCTCGACGGTCTCCAAATCCTCGTAGATGGGCGCCTCGGAGTAGAGCTGCTGCTTGAGCGATTCGAGGTTCGACTCGCGATACTCGCGCAGCCGATCGGCGTTCGGCTTGGCCCGCTCCTCGCCGAGGCGCAGCAGCGTGCGCGCGATGGTGAAGAGATGGCTGTTGAAGGCGATGCCTCCCTCGAGGAAGCGGAACTCATTGGCGAAGGGGCGGTAGGTGGCGAAGGCCTTGTCCACCATCGACCAGGCCTCACCGTACTGCGCCTTCATCTGCGGATCGCTCTCCACCTTCTGCCGCAGCGCCGCCTCCGTGTCCCCCTTTGCCTTCATCACCGCCGGGTCCTGCAGGCCGGCGATGCGCCCGACATAGGCCTTGCGCGCGTTCTTGACGCTGAACAGATCGTCGTGCGCGCGCCGATCGTTCTCCAGACTGCGCTCCGCGTAGGTGTCGAGAAGCACCTCGCGGCGGCGGAGAAGGTTGAGCGTGAAGGGATAGGTGAGGTCGCGGAAGAACTGCAGATGCGTGAGCGTGTTCAGGCGGTTGGTGCGTCCGGGATGCCCGGAGATGAACACCAGATCGCCGTCTTTCGCGCCGGCCGTGCTCCACGTTAGATATTCGGCTGGGCGGACGGCCTTCTCATTCTCGTACGCGCGAAAGAAGCAGATGTCGAGGTCATACCGCGGGTACTCGAAGTTGTCCGGGTCGCCGCCGAAGAAGGCGATGGCTACTTCGGGAGCGAAGACGAGGCGGACGTCGGTGTACTTCTTGTAGCGGTAGAGGTGGTACTCGGCGCCTTGGAAGAGCGTGACCACGTCGCTGCGCAGGCCGCTCTTCTGCGTCGATTCCTGCTCGATGATGCTCATCACCGCGCGGCGGGCGCGCTGCGCGTCGGCGGCGCTCATACCGGCCTGCACCGCGGCGTTGACGCGCTGCGTCACGTCCTCGATGCTCATCAACACGTTCAGCTCGAGATCGACGCACTTCACTTCTTCCGCCGTCGTCTTGGCGTGGTAGCCGGTGGCCACGTAGTCGTGCGTCGCCGTGGAGATCTTCGCCAGGCAGTCCAACCCCACGTGATGGTTGGTGAGGATCAAACCGTCCGCGGAGACGAAGGAGCCGGAGCCGCCGCTGTTGAAGCGCACCGACGCCTTCTGCAGATGGTCGAGCCACGCCTGCGTCGGCTCGAAGCCGTAGCGCTGCTTGAGCAGCGCGCGGGGCGGGCGGTTGAAGAGCCACATGCCTTCGTCAGCGATGAGCGGCGTGGTGATCACGATCAGGGCGAGAACGAACAATTTGCGCATGAATCTCTCCTTGGTCCTGTGTCCTGCGTCCTGTGTCCTGCGTTCTTGTGGAGGCACGCAGGACGCAGGACTCAGGACCTCTTTCGGCCGCGGATTCTATAATCGCCCGCCATGGATCTCGGTATCGCCGGCCGCGTGGCGATGGTCGCGGCCGCCTCGAAGGGGCTCGGCCGCGCGATCGCGGAGGCGCTGGCGGCAGAAGGGTGCCGGCTCTCCATCTGCTCGCGAACGCTGGAGTCGATCCTCGGGACGGCGAAGGAGATCGCCGGCGAGGTGCTGCCGGTGGCGTGCGACGTCAGCAAAGCCGAGGATCTCGCGCATTGGTTCGAGACCACCATTGCACACTTCGGCCGAGTCGACATCCTGGTCACCAACAGCGGCGGCCCCCCCGCCGCTCCCTTCCTCGACCTCAACGAAGAGCAGTGGCGGTTCGGCGTCGAAGGGACGCTGATGAACGCGGTGCGGCTGTCGAAGCTGGTGATCCCCGACATGCAGAAGCGGAAGTGGGGGCGCATCGTGCACATCACGTCGCTGGTAGCCAAGCAGCCGGTACCGGTGTTGACCATCTCCAGCACGTTGCGCGCCGGGATCTCCGCGCTGACCAAGACGCTCGCCGACCAGGTGGCCCCCGACAATATCCTGGTCAACGCCGTCCTCCCCGGCCACCACCTCACCGACCGGCAGATCAAGCTGGCCGAGATCCGCGCCAAGCAGCAAGGCATCACGCCCAAGGAGTACCTCGCCACGGCAGTCAAGGACATCCCCCTCGGCCGCTACGGCCGGCCGGAAGAGCTGGCCAACGTGGTGGCTTTCCTCTGCAGCGAGCGCGCGAGCTATGTCACCGGCGCGAGCATTCAGGTCGACGGCGGGTACATTCGGTTCGCGTTCTGATCGGTTGCGAGTTGCGCGTTGCGAGTTGTGGGAGAGGCCCTTGCTCGCAACTCGCAACCCGCAACGAACGCTCACTCCCACGTCGTGCCGTTCATCCGCGCGATCACCTTCGCCACCTCGATGTAATCCGCCCCCTCGCCGAGCTCATTGAGCGACGCGGTGAAGAGGTGTTGCGTCAGAGCCAGCATCGGCGTGGCGGCGTGCTGCTGGTGCGCGATCGACGACGCGATGCGAATGTCCTTGTCGTGATGCAGCAGCTTAAAGATCAGCGGCCACTTCCCTTCCATCAGACGCATCGGCAGGAGGTTCTCCGACGCGTTCGAGCGGCCGCTGCCGGCGTTGGTCGCCTCGAGCGCGGTCTTGATGTCGATGCCGAAGCGCTTGGCCAGGAGCAGGCACTCGGATGTGATCCACACCGTCGCCCCCATGATGGAGTTGGTCAGCACCTTGATGGCGTGGCCCGCCCCCACCGGCCCTACGTGGATGATCTTCTTGCCGCAGATCTGAAGGATCGGCAGCGCGCGCGCGAAGTGCTCCGGCGCGCCGCCGACCATAATTGTCAGCGTGGCGTTCTCGGCGCCGACGGTGGCGCCGGTCACCGGCGTGTCGACGAACGCCACTCCCTTCGTGGCCAGCCGCACCGCGGTCTCGCGGCTGGCGTTCGGATCGCCGCTGGTGGCATCGATCCAGAGTGTGCCGCTCCGCAAGTCGGGCATCAGCTTGTCCACGATCTGGTCGACCTCGCGGCTGGTCGGCAGCATGGTGACGATGACCTCGGCCGCCGCGCATTCGGCGAGCTCCCTGGCCACGCGCGTGCCATGCTCGCGCGCGTGGCGCTCCGCCTTCTCGCGCGTGCGGTTCCAGACCAGGAGCTCGTGTTGTTTGGAGAGGTGGCGCGCCATCGGGTAACCCATGGCGCCTAGGCCGATGAATGCGATCTTCATGGCCGCGATTCTAGAGGAGCGCCGCCGTCCTCGGCGGCTGGGCGCGGCGGCGTCCCGCCGCCGGAAACAGAAAAGGCGCCGAGACGGCGCCTAGCCAGCCGGCGAGACGCCGGCGCTCCGAACGTTGGGCGGGCGACTGATCGAGACCCTCCGGCTAGCGTTGCAGAGAGAGAGGTAGCTTCAGCAATTGGTCCACGGAAGGCACGCCCATTCGCCCGCTCAACCGTGGTTTGGGTCCGAGGTGGGCGCGTAGCTGAAGGGTCTCGATCGGTCGCCTGCTTTTCAAAGAATCCCAAAAAAAAAGGGGCGGTACGCCCCTTTGCTGGATGCCGCTGTCAGATTGCGGAGTGTAATGTAATTTGACGTCAATGCAAAGAGCGTGATGCGCATCACGTCGCCCTGGCTTTGTACCAGTCGGCGTTGATCTGAGTGTAGTTCGCCCACTTTTCTGGGACCAGGTCGGCCGGGAAGATGGCCTGCACCGGGCAGGCGGGCTCGCAGGCGCCGCAGTCGATGCAGACTTCAGGATCGATGTAGAGGATGGTCTCCTTCTCGAAATCCGGCTCATCCTTGCGCGGGTGGATGCAATCCACCGGACAGACCTCGACACAGGCCGTGTCTTTGGTGTTCTCGCAAGGTTGGGCGATGACGTAGGTCATAGGGTCGGAACCTCCGGAGGATAGCTACCCGGCGCATTGTATCAACGAAAGTGTAGCGGTGCCCGCTTCGGGCACCGGCGGCCGAAGTGGCCGCCGCTACACGTCCGTCCAGCGGCGAATCGACTCGATCTGGTAGTCGTTGCCCATGAAGGTGACGATGTCGCCGGCGGCGTGGCCGATGAGCGCCTTGGCCACGTCGGACTGGTTCGAATAGATGCCGTGCTCGGGCGCCGACTCCCACGGCCCGAGGATGGTTACCTCGCGGCGGATGTCGCCGTTGGAGAGCGCGACTTTGGTCCCCACGCGGACCGCGCTGGTGTCCACCTGCGCCGGCTCCACCACGCGCACGTTCGAGAGCTCCGACTGCAGTTTGCCGGCGCGTGCGCCGAGGTACTCGGCGCGGGCCCGCGCGGACTTGTACTCGAAGTTCTCGGAGAGATCGCCCATCTCGCGCGCCACCTGGATGGCCTTGTTGTTGGCGGGGATCTCCACCTTCAGCAGATGATCGAGCTCCTCGCGCTTCTTGCCGAGCATCTCGGCGGTGGCATAGATCGGTTCCGCCTGCGGCTCGCGCAGCGTCGGGTACTTCATCATCAATGCTTGTTTGACGTTCTCGCGGCGGTATTCCTCCACCGCGCCGTGGCGCTCGAGGGTGTCGAGGAGCTTGCGCGCCTGCTCGGCATTGTCGACGCCCATGATGATGCGGATGGCCAGGCCGCCTTTGTCGAACATGTCCTTCAGCCGCGCGCGGACGGAGGAGAACTCGTCCGAGGCGATGGCATCGAGGATCTGGAAGAGCAGCGCGTAGGTGGCCTTGTCGGACAGCGCCGGCTGATCGTTGAGCTGTTTGACGTACCAGTAGAAGGCGCGCGGATGGCGCCGCGGGTAGCGCAGCGTTTCGTCGATCAGGCGGTCGCGGATCTCGGTCTGCCCGCCGGACTCCAGCGCCTCGATGACCAGTGAGAGGATGCGCGGCTCGTCATCGAGGAAGAACGTCTCGCTGTAGACCTTCGGCCAGTCGGGATGGGCCTGCCGCACGGTGCCGAGCGCGCGCTCGCGGAGGGTCTTGTCGCCGATGGCGGCGACGGTGCGCGAGGCAAGCGGGCCGCCGAGCAGCGATGCGGCGTCGACCGGCGCGGTGTACGCGCCCGGCAGCGTCTCCAGCGTAGCCAGGATCTGCCACGCCGTGGCGGAATCGCTCTTGGCCAGCCGCGCGGCTTCGCCGGCCAGGCGCGAGGAGAAGAAGTCCGCCAGCTCCTTGCCGCGCGCGCTGTGCTTGCGCGCCAGCTCGAGCTTGCTCTTGGCGTCGGCGCGCTCGAAGTCGCGGCGGATCGCAGCGTCGGCCTCGCCGGTGGACGCGCTATACGCGTACGTCGCTTTCGCGCCGCTGCCGCTGACCACGATCTGCGGGTTCTTGCGCGCCGAGGTCCACCACGAGCTCCACCTCTCCTCCGGCACGATGCCGATGACGGCGTCGCGGACCTCGGCCATCATCATGGGGCGGCCGAAGCTCTGCAGGATGCGCGCGAAAAATTGCGGAGGAGACGACTTGGCCTCCTTCTTCAGCTCCTCGCCGCGCGTGAACTTTTCGCGCAGCACGTGACCTTCCGGCAGCGGCACCAGGTATTTCGCCGCCGCGCCGAGCGGCACCGAGACGCGCTTCTCTTTTTCGAAGTCGAGGCGGCAGATGCCGAGCTCGGGATTGAGCTCGGTGATCACGCCGGCGCCGCGGCCGGCCATGAAGTACATCTCCCCCTCGTCGTACTGCAGCCAGCTCTCGATCTTCTCCGCGCGCTCGACTGGGTTGCTCGCCGGATCGCCGAATCCGGCGAAGTCATAGACGCGCTGGAAGCTCTTGTGCGTGCTGTGCGTCCCCTTCAAGGCCTGATCGATCTGTGCGCGGAGGGTGGAGGGATGTTTCGAGAGCCGCCCCGTTTCCTTCAGCACCTGCAGCCGCTGCGGCCACATCTTCCGCTCGAGGTAGGTGTCGCCGAGGAGGCCAAGGAGCGTATCGGATTGCGTGCGCTGCTCCGCCTTGCGGAGCGCTTTGGCCGTGCGGAGGAAGGCGTGGACGTCGCTCGGGTCGGCATCGAGCTGCGTCATCCAGAGCGACTCGAGCGCGTCGAAGTTTTTTTGATCGATCAGCTTCGCGGCATCTTCAGAAAACCCCAAGGGCGAGAACCTCCGGCGAAAAACGTGTAGCGGCGGCCGCTTCGGCCGCCGACAGCCGAAGCGGCTGTCGCTACACAAATGCGGCGGCGTATTGTATGTCACCCGGCGAGCCGCTCCAGAATGAGCTCGTGCACGCCGCCGAAGGCGCCGGACGACATCACCAGCACCACGTCGTCCGCTTTCGCTTCGCGCCCCACCAGATCGGCGATGGCCTCGAAGTCCTCGATCTGCCGTGCGTCGATCCCGTCCGCGTTCAGTTTGTCCAGAATGTGCGGGATGGACATCATCTTGTCGAGGCCGTAGCGCTCCACGTACCGCCCGCGATGAAAGGCGGGGCCGATGACCACGCGCTCGGCGCGATGAAAAGCGTCGACGTAGCCGTCCTCGAACTCCTTGCGCACCGAGGAGATCGAGCGCGGCTCGAAGAGCGCCCAGATGCGGCGGCCGGGGTAGCGCCGCCGCGCGCCATCGAGGGTGGTGGCGATGGCGGTGGGATGATGCGCGAAGTCGTCAATGACGGTGACGCCGCGCTCCACGCCGCGCACTTCCATCCGCCGCTTGATGCCGCGAAAGCTCTCCAGCCCTTTCTGAATCTCCCCGGCTGAGAGCCCGCGCAGCCGCGCCACCGCAATGTTCGCCAGCGCGTTCGCCACGTTGTGCCGCCCCGACAGATTCGTGGTGAAGCGAAACCACTCCCTTCCCTCCCACACCGCGGTGAATGACGTCGACTCCTCGGAGAGCTCCACGTTCGCGGCGGAGAGGTCGCAGCCAGGCGTGAGTCCAAAGGTGAGCCATCGCGCGCGCGCGTCGCCGCGCAGCGAGGCGACGTTCGCGTCCTCGCCGTTAGCCACGATCACGCCGTCCGGCGCCACGCGCTCGACCGCCTTGCGGAAGGCGTCGATGATCGCGTTGAGATCGGGATAGATGTCGGCGTGATCGAACTCGATGTTGTTGACCACCAGAGTGTTCGCACCGTAGTGGAGAAACTTCGGGCCTTTGTCGAAAAAAGCGGTGTTGTACTCGTCGCCCTCGATGACGAGCTCCGCCCCCTCGCCCAGCTTGAAGTTCTGATCGAAGTTGAGCGGGATGCCGCCGACCACCATGCTCGGATCGCGCCCCGCCGCCTCCAGCAGCCAGGCCATGAGCGAGGTGGTGGTGGTCTTGCCGTGCGTGCCGGTGATGACGATGGAGTGTTTCCCTTTGATGAAGAGCTCGAAGATCGCCTCCGGCATGGAGGTGTATGGCAGGTCGAGCTCGAGCGTGGCGGCGGCCTCGGCGTTGGTCTTCGCGGCTGCGTTGCCGATGATCACCAGATCGGGCCGAAACGTCTCCAGATGCTCCTTCGTATACCCCTCGAGCACCGGAATCCCGAGACGCTCGAGGTACGTCGACATCGGAGGATAGACGTGCTCGTCGGAGCCGCCCACCTCGTAGCCGCGCTGCCGCAGCATGCCGGCGAGCGAGGCCATGGCGGTGCCGGCGATCCCGATCAGGTAGACGCGCGTGACCGCGGGATGTTCTTTGACGTGCGGCATCGTTCCAAGTTCAGCAAAAAGCGTGCGTTCACGGGAATCCGCCGCCCCGGGCGAGGTGTTCGGACCATCGTTTCACCGTCTCATCAGGTCATTCAACACAGGAGGGTTTTTCCCATGTCGTCGAAGCGAATTCTTGTGGTCATGATGGCAATCCTTGTCGCGTTGACCGCCTCGCTCGCGCTCGCTCAGGAGAGCGCCAAGAAGAAGAGCGATGCGCAGCCCGCGGCGAAGAGCGCTGAGGCCGCGAAAGACGCGGACAAGGCCCCGCGCCTGACCGTCGTCGAGCCGGTCAAGGACTACGGCACCGTCTCGAAGGGCGAGAAGCTCTCCTGGGCATTCGCCATCAAGAACACCGGCACTTCGGACCTGCAGATCATCGCCGCCCGTCCGGCGTGCGGCTGCACCGTGGCCGAATTCGACAAGGTCATCAAGCCGGGCGAGATCGGGAAAGTGACGGCGCAGGTCGACACCACCGCCTTCGCCGGCCCCATCGCCAAGAGCGTGACCATCGAGACGAACGATCCCTCCACGCCGTCGGCGCAGCTCACCATCCACGCCACGGTCAAGCCGTACGTGGAGGCCTATCCGGCCGGCTTCGTCCGCTACAGCATTCTGCAGGGCGACGCCGAGACGCAGAGCATCACCCTCTACTCCGAGGAAGAGGCTCCGTTCGAGATCACCAAGGTGGAGACGCCGGGTCCGGGGGTGAAAGTCAACTACGCCAAGATCGAGAACGAGGCGGAGCGCCCGCCAAACGTCGGCCGCGCCGGCCAGGCGCAGTCCAAAGTGAACATCACCGTCGGCGGACCGGACGCCCCGC
>JACXTT010006181.1_pt1 | contig 17166 bp, 15 predicted proteins | sample 9270951 | NCBI WGS metagenome assembly JACXTT01 (sample SAMN15532306, study PRJNA645909) | rock metagenome | isolation source: weathered quartz diorite | place: Puerto Rico | collected 2017-06-21 | reverse complement strand
CCCGGGCTTCCTCCCAGGATTCACTCCTCGTCAGGAACCAGGGCGACAAGACCTCGGCTCTTCAGGCCGCCATTCTCCTGAAGCGGCTCCTCATCTCCAACGATTATCTCTACACGGCCCTCTACTTCAATACTGACCGCTCCAGGTATTTCACGCTCCCGAAGGACGCCCGTCTTTCCGGGCAGATGGAGATCACCAAGAAGCTCTTTGTGCGCGCGGCGGAGTATTGCAGATCGAAGAGTTCGGGGTTCGCGGTGCTATCGATTCCGCAGGAGGTTCAGGTTCTCATGAAAGCGCGGAATTTCCGGCGGCAGGGAATCGACGTGGACTACATTGACAACGAGATGTCGCTCTTCGCGGCGCAGAACGGGTTCGATTGGTACCCCTCCCTCGAGGATCTGGCGGCGCGGTACCGCGCCCGTTCAGTCGATCTCTATTACCGGCTCGACGGCCATCTGAATACGGCAGGAAACGCCTGCGTGGGGGAAACCTTCTTCCGGCTCTCGCACCTTGTCTCGCGTCACCGCTCGTAGCGGTCGAGCCTGAACTTCTCGCCCAGGTACAGCCTCCGCGCCTCCGGATCGTTCGCGAGAAACTCCGCCGTTCCTGATTTAATGATCTTTCCTTCGAAGAGAAGGTAGGCGCGGTCGGTGATCGAAAGCGTTTCGTGGACGTTGTGATCGGTCAACAGTACGCCGATCCCGCGGTTTTTCAGGTCGTGCACGATCTTCATGATGTCCTCGACGGCGATCGGATCGATCCCCGCAAACGGTTCGTCGAGAAGAATGAACTTCGGATCGGTCGCCAGGGCGCGCGCTATTTCCGTCCTGCGGCGCTCCCCTCCCGAAAGCATGTAGCCCTTGCTTTTTGCCACCTGGGTGATGCCAAAATCCTCCATGAGTTTGGCGCACCGTTTCTTCCTCTCCGCGCCCGGCACACCGGCGAGCTCCAGAATTGCCAGGATATTCTCTTCCACCGTTAGCTTCCGGAAGACAGACGCTTCCTGCGAAAGGTATCCTATCCCCATCCTCGCGCGCTTGTACATCGGCTCGCGGGTAATCTCGCGGTCGTCATAGAAGACGCTCCCGGCCGTCGGCCTGATCATCCCCACGAGCATGTAGAAGGTGGTCGTCTTGCCTGCGCCGTTCGGGCCGAGGAGTCCGACGACCTCCCGCTGTTTCAATTCGACGCTGACATCGTCGACCACGAAGCGCTTCTTGTACCGCTTGCACAATCCGGCCGACCGGAGCGTCGTTGTTCCGTCGAGAGAGGCGGCGTTCACGGCCTGTCGTGTCCCCCCGGCCTTCGCTCGCGCCAGTTGAATCCCGCCAGATTATACTCGGCTTCCCTTTGTCTCACCATTTTTTCGGGGAAATATTGACCTTCGGGACCGGCGTGAATGGAAAGCTTGTTGACTTGCCCTTCTTTAAAGAGGATCGTCACCCGGTCCCCCGAGGCCTTATTGAGGCCGTTTGCCTTCGCGCCGTCAAAGAGCCAGTAGAGACTCGTAGCGGTCCTCTGAACGTCGATGCGTCTGATTTTGTTGTCGGCAAAACCCATTACGATCTCCTGCCCGCTCATCTGGTTGAACCGGGCGGGGTAGGCCGAGTCGGCCCGCCCTACGGCGAAGGCGTCCCCGCGGACATGAATCCGGGATAGCTTTCTTTTGACGAGCCTGATGAAAATGGAATCTCCCGAGACCTGATTCTCCTGCGAGCGGCCCGTGGCGTACCAGACGAACGGGGACTTCCGCAGGATGATGCTGTCGGATTGCGTAAAGAATACACCAAGACCGGCTTCGGCAGCGGTCCCGCCGCGCCTCAGTGCCACGCTGTCGCGTGCCACGAGGCGTTCGGTAGAGTCACTATACGACTCCATGGCGCTGCTCGTGACCACCAGCGTTTCCGGTGGGGCCCCGGAAGCCGTATCGATTCTGACGAGTCTCGGCCGCAGCGTCATCCTGCTGAAGTGCTGTTCCTTGTAGTTCTCGAAGTGGCCCCCCTCGATGAGGGTCCTATTGTGCCTCCCCGTAATGCGCACGCTGCCATCGGCCTCCGAACGCTGATCCCGACGCCAGTATGTCAATTCGCGTGAGGTCAGTACGGATTCAGTATCCTCAAGCATTACGTTTCCCCTGAAGTACGCCTTCTTTTCCTTTGCGAAGTACTTCGCGTATTCCGATGTCAGCGATGTATTCCGGTCCTCCACGGTCACCCGATCGAATGCCTCGGCAATCCGTGCGTTCCCGTCATACGTTCCTCTCGGGGTGAGCATCCTCATATTGCTGTCTACGACAACTACCTCGCCCGAGAGAAACACCATGTTTGCGGCGACATGCTGGATGGCTCGCTTGCATGTCACGACCGTTCCCCCCTGTGTGAACTGGACGTTGCCGATTAATTCCTTTACCTGCTCGCCGTCCACGACTTTCCCGATCAGACTGTCCGCATGGTTCAGTACGACGACGTTACTGCTCTCCTGCGCCCGGAGCCCCGCAGCGGCGGTCAGCACGAGGCACGCCGCACAGGCAGCAGCCTTAGTCATTCGTCCTGGCTTGTCCGGTGACGCGCAGGATCGTGTAATGTTTCAGTCCCTGGTCCGACTCCAGTCCGTGTCCCTGGATATGCTCGCTCGGCGAGACAATGTCGACGAAGGCCGGCGTCGTCACTTTCTGGCTCGCATTCATCCAGAAGAGCTCTTCCGTTCTCAGAGTAGTTCCGCTGTCGGAGACGACCACGACGCTGTCATGAGCCTCAAAATCGTGCGTGACATCGTTGACCCTCCCCTTCCTTGCGGTGAGAACGGAGGTGTGCCGGGCCTGCGAGTCGAAAAAGTCGACCACCACGCCCGAATCGAGATTCGTCACGCGCTGCTCCGCATACATGGCGATGTGACCGGCGTGGAGGATGGCTGTTACCCTGCCGGTGTCGGTGAAGGTGATCGAGGCGTTCCAGCTTTCCTGCGAAGGAAGGTCCTGTACCGAGCCTAACGGGGCGAAGGGGGGTTTTACCTTGTCTTCTGAGCATCCGGCGAGGAGTAGGCAGAGAATGACGATCCCTGCTTCTCTCAAGAAACCTCTCCTCCCAACCCCGCCTTGACCAGCTCATGCAGATGGACGAGGCCGATCGGCCTGTTCCGGTCGTCCACTACTATGAGCTGTGAGATATTGTGCGCCTCCATCTCCTGCAGTGCTACCGCCGCGAGCACATCCCCCATGATCGTTTTCGGGTGCTTCGTCATTACCATCTCGGCGGTGATGCGGGTCATGTCGGTCGTTTTCTGGAGGAACCTCCGGAGATCTCCGTCGGTGATGATCCCGACAAGCGTCTGATCGCCGTCAACGACGCAGGTCGCGCCGAGCCGCTTCGAGGTCATCTCGAGAATGGCATCACGGATGGGGATCGTGCGTCCCACCCTGGGAACCGCATCGTCCTTTACCATGAGTTCCTCGATCTTCAGCAGAAGACGGCGGCCCAGCGATCCGCCGGGATGATAGAGGGCAAAGTCCTCCTTGGTGAAGTTCCTTTGGTCGAGCAGCGCCATGGCGAGTGCGTCTCCGAAGACGAGGGCTGCCGTGCTCGAGGATGTGGGCGCAAGGTCGTACGGGCAGGCCTCCTCCCTCACCGCAGCGTCGAGCACGATGTCCGAAAGCTGGGCGAGCCGTGAATGCGGGTTCCCGACCATCGAGATGATCGGCACTCCGATGCGCTTGAACATCGGAAGGAGGCTCTGAAGCTCGACGGTGTCCCCGCTCTTCGAGATGCAGAGCACCACGTCCTCCTTGCGCACCATGCCGAGGTCGCCGTGAAGCGCATCGGACGGATGGAGGAACAGGGCGGGCGTGCCGGTCGAATTGAACGTGGCTACGATTTTCCGGGCGACGTTTCCCGACTTTCCCATCCCGGTAACGACGACGCGGCCTTTGCACGAAAAGAGAAGCTCTACGGCGTGAGCGAAGGCGCCGTTGATGCGCTGTTCAAGCGCGGCAACCGCCTCGGCCTCGATCCGGACTACCTCTTTTCCCTTACTGATAATCTTCGACGGGTCTTTCATGTTCGTATGAATCGCTTCAGGAATCCCAGCCCCGCCCGGCCCTTCTGCTTGCGGTCCGGTTCAATCGCGCCCGCAACATGGACCTTCGCTCTGAGCTTGTTGTACGTGACGAATGCGTACGTGAGATCCGAGTCGGAATACGAAGGGAGATCCTCGAAGAGCCGGCGCGATTCGAGGGCAATCCTCGGGTCGCGGATATTCTTGTGCAGCATAAGCTCGTTGTAGAAATTCGTCACCGGAATCAGCCGGTTCACTCCCGTCGTAGCGTCATGGAGCCACAGGCGGCGGTCGGGAACGCAGATTGCGAGAGCGAGGTGTTCGGTTGTGCCGGCCGTCGAGTGCATTGGAACCTCACGGACCGCCCTGCCGCACTGCGGACACGGCGAACCGGGCTTCCACGTAGAGTAGGTCCACCTTCGGATTTCGCCGCTCGTTAAGGGGAGCTCTTCGGAGCGTTGGCTGACTATCTCCACAGAGATCTGGCCGTCCATGATTTCGCGAATGGAGATCGAACCCGCGCCGTCTGAGAATTCGATCGATCCGTAGGCGAGCACCGGCGCAAGCGGACTCGAAAAATCGGGCTCGGTGCCGGGGGAGCCGAGGATAATCTCCCCCTCACCGCGCCTTCCTTCACCCAGAACAACCATGTTTTCTATCAGCTCACGGTACTCCCTGTATCCGGGCGCATCGGCGGGAAGTACCCACTCGATGAACTCCCTCTCCCGCGGAAGCAGCTTCCTTGGATAACCAGAGGTGACGCTTGATTCGTCCACACTCAGCCCTCTATCAGATCCTGGGCCTTGAGAATCAGGTCGACCACCTCCCTCACCGCCCCGCGTCCTCCCTTCGCGTCTGCCACGTAATCGACTCGCCCGAGCAGGTTCGGCATCGCATCGCAGGGCGCCGCGCTCAATCCCACCGAAGGAAGAACCGGCAGATCGAGGTCGTCATCCCCGATATAACAAAGCTGTGCTTTCCGGAGTCCATGCCTGAGCTGGACCTGTTTGACGACCAGCGACTTGTCACTGACACCCTGATGGAGCTCTGCAACCCCCAGCTCTTTCGCCCTTCGGGAGGTCGCCTTCGAAGTCCTCCCCGTCACAATCGCGAATTTCAGGCCTTTGCGCCCCCCACGGTCGATCCCGAAACCGTCATGGGCATCGAAGAACTTGTATTCGTTTCCGTCGCTGCCATAAATGATCCGCCCATCGGTCAAGACTCCGTCGACATCCATGATCACCATCCGGACGAGCCTGCATTTCTTCCGGAGATCCTGCTGCGATTCGTGCTTAGATCGCAAGCTTTTCCTTTACGATGTGATCGAGGGTTACAACCTGGCGGAGGAGCCCTTCGAGCCGGTCGAGTCTGAGCTGGCTGGACGCGTCGCTGAGCGCACGGCGCGGATTGGGGTGTGTTTCCACGAAAAGCCCGTCAATCCCGACTGCAACGCCCGCCCTGGCGATAGGAAAAATGAACTCCGGCCGCCCTCCCGTACTGTCGCCACCGCCGGGAAGCTGAACCGAGTGTGTTGCATCGAGGATCACCGGGTACCCGAACTTCCGCATGATGCTGAGCGAACGCATATCGACGACGAGATTGTGGTATCCGAACGTTGCCCCGCGTTCCGTCAAGAGGATATTCCTGTTTCCGGTCGCCGCCACCTTCCCGGCTTGATAACCCATGTCTTCCGGGGCCATGAACTGCCCTTTCTTGATATTCACCGTCTTTCCGGTGCGTCCTGCGGCGCGGAGGATGTCGGTTTGGCGGCAGAGGAATGCGGGAATCTGTAGGACGTCTGCAACTTCGGCCGCGGGAGCGGCTTCATCTGCGGAATGAATGTCGGTGAGGACAGGAACGCCGAGCTCCCTTCTCACTTCTGCGAGGATTGTAAGTGCTTTCCCGGGCTCAAGCCCGGCAAAAGAAGATCCGCTCGTCCGGTTCGCCTTCTTGTAGGATGCCTTGAAAATGAAAGGAGTCCGGAGTTTTCGGGCTATGGTTTGAATGCGCTCGGCGGTCCGAAGCGTCATTTCTCGTCCTTCGACGATACATGGACCAGCGATGAGGACGAGCGGGAGGCCGCCGCCGATTTTAATCTTGCCGATGCGGTCCATTTCGGTGCAAAGTACAAAAATCCGGAGGAATTTCAAAGGAAGATTGCTTCTCTCACCTCTTCGCCGTATGTTCAATGCATGCTGACGGTAAGGGCCTACGCGAAGATCAACCTTGGTCTCCATATTCTCGGGGCCCGAGAGGACGGGTATCATGACATCGAGACGGTGTTCCACCGCATCGATCTCTTCGATGAGCTCGATCTCGCAACGGCTGACGCGATTTCGCTCGAGTGCATACCCAACAGCCTCCCCGCCGACGAGAGAAACCTTTGCTTCGGGGCCGCTCACCTTCTCAAAGAGCGCCTGCGCCACACCGGCGGGGCGTCAATCGTCCTCCGGAAGTGCATCCCAGAAGGCGCGGGGCTCGGGGGAGGGAGCTCGGACGCCGCCGCCACGCTTCTCGGATTGATGCAGCTCTGGGACGCCACTCTACCCCATGAGGTCCTCCGGGGAATAGCTCTTCAACTGGGATCTGATGTGCCGTACTTCCTGAAACCGGGGACCGCCTACGCGACAGGCCGGGGTGAGATTCTCGAGTATTTCCCCCTGGAGGTGCCTTATTGGATTGTCGTCGTCTATCCGAATCTTGCTATTTCTACGGCCTGGGCGTACCGAAATTTCAGCCGCAATGGCGGACGGGATGTTGAAAGCGTCCCGTCTTTGAAGGAGGTTCTCCAACTTGAACTCGCCAACCCTGCAAGGTTGAATGCCCTTCTCCGGAATGATTTCGAGCCTCTCGTCGAGGGCACTCACAGGGTGGTGGCCGAAGCGAAGCGGTTGCTCGTGGATTCGGGGGCCCTCCTGGTGCGGATTTCCGGCAGCGGCTCTTCGGTATTCGGATTTTTTCATGAAGAGACGCGGGCGCGTGAAGCGGCAACGGCGTTCGAAGAGAGGTTTTTCGTCTCGGTCACTCCCCCGTACTTCGAGCCCTTACCCGGATGAGGAAGGCTCGCGCCTCGGGGAGCGCACTCCTTCTCATACTTCCCCCCCTCCTTCTCTGCTTCAGTGTGGCCGTTTCCCAGGTGGCCGCTCCGGATTCAGCAAGACCCGATTCGGCCCGCAGGATACGGCCCGACTCGCTCTCGAAGCCTCTTGCATCAATTCCATTTCTTGGCTCCGTGGACCGGTCGATCGCCCGCGATCGGGTCATCGACGATTCCGTGAGGCATTTCACTCCGTACGAGACTCTCCCCGATCTTCTCCGCCCGCACCCGGGATTCTTCACATTCGATCTGGGAAGTCCCGGTTCGTTTCAGGCGCTGACCCATCAGGGTCTCGGATACCGCGCTATTGCCATTATGAGCGGTGGAATTCTCCTCAATGATCCGTATACAGGTACGGTGGACCTGAACCCGTATCCGTTGGAAGAGATCGGAAGAGTCGAGGTCATTGACGACACCCGCTCGTTCCTGTACGGCTTAAACGGTCCGGCAGGATCGATCAACATCGTTGACGCAAGCCGGCGTGCCGTGCATCCGTACTCCCATATCCGTTACAGCGAAGAGGGCTATGAGTACAGCCTGGTAGACGGGATGATCAGCGAGGACATCATACGCGGACTCAATGTCACTGCCGGCGCCCAGCACACGACCTCGGGCGGGAGATTTGAAAACAGCGATTTCGACTCTTGGTCGGGGCGGTTCAAGGTCAGGTACGACCTGCCGGCGGGGGTGAGCATCTTCGGGTCTGGGTCCTATTACCAGACACGGCTCGACCTGAATGGCGGCATCGATTCAACGACACAGCCGGAATTTCGCTTCGACAGGTTCCAGGCAACGGTGAGGAATACGGATTCTTACGAAAAGCGAACACGTCACGACATCCGTGCGGGACTTGCGGTGAACACGCCCTCCGACTCGGATGCCATCCACCAGATCACCTTCTTCTATTCGAACAATCTGCGGGAGTACCGGGATGAAGAGAACCGGCCTTCATCGAACGGCGTCTTCTATCAACGGAATCAGGAATCACGGTGGTACGGCGCACTTGCGGCGGAACACCGGAAACTCGGGAGTTCACTCATCGATCTCTGCGCAGAGATTCAATCGATCGGCGCGGGCACCGGGCCCCCTGGCTTTGACGCGGGCAGCGTATCACGAACCACCCGCTACGACCTCTACGGGAATTATTCCTTCTCCCCTCGTGAGGGGTTGAGGGCGGCTCTGTACGGCAGGTTCGATCACTATCAGAATCAGGAGCATTTCTCATTCGGAGGCGATGCGCTTATCGGGCTGGATGAACGGTTCGGGATCTTCGGCGGGGTGTCGCAGTCGTACCGTTTTCCGACGCTTCAGGAATTAGACGCTTCCTCTCTCCTTATCGAGTCCCTTACCGACGCGACTGCGGAGCGCCATCGTTTGATGGAGGCGGGGATTCGTTCGACCCTGGACCAAGGCTACTTGCTCGAGGCCAGGGCATTCCATCGAACGATCGATGACCCGATCGTACTGGTCGCACAATCAACGTCAGGCGGTTCTCCCCGGTACGCCTTCTCCCGCGCCGGCTCTCTCACCCTCAGAGGGTTTGATGGAAGGGTTTCGCTCCGGCTCGGAAGTTTCTCCATTGAAGGAGCGGCGCAGTATGTCGGAAGCCCGGGGATCGATGCGATCGATTCCGACTTCCCGTCATGGAGCGGATCGGGGGGAGTGTATTTCTGGGATTTCCTGGCGGGGGGCCATCTCAACCTCAAACTTGGCGTTAGGGGGAGTTTTTTCTCGTCATTCCGGGGGAGGGGTTACTCGGAACAGGAGGAGGTCGACATCCCGGCGACCGATCCCATGACGATAGATGCCGCAGGGACCGCGGATCTGGTTCTCATCGCCCGCCTCGGCAATGCGTACGTGCATTTCCTCTGGGAAAACCTCTCCGACAGGCAATATGTCATGCGTATTTTTTACCCCATGCCGGACCGGTCGATCCACTTTGGAATCAGCTGGGACTTTTTGGATTAGAACCTCCTTTTTTGTACAATCGACCCAAGAAAGGGGCCTAACATGGAACAGATTATCGTGCAACCTCCGCCGATGCACCCAGCAGGAACGGCATACGCCGGGTTCTGGAGACGCTTTGTCGCCTATCTGATCGACAAGCTCATCATTTCAACCTTCGCCTGCATTATCATTCTTCCCTTCATCGCAATCGTTGGCCTGGGGACACTGGCGAACAACGACTACGACTCCTCCTCCTCGACAGGACTCGTCTTTGCGTTGATCGGCGCGTACTTCGGGCTCGTGATAATGCTTGTGATCGCCGACTGGCTCTATTTCTCGTTGATGGAGTCGAGAAAAGGTGCCACGCTCGGAAAGATGGCGATGAAACTGAGGGTGACCGATATGAGCGGTCAGCCGGTCTCGTTTGCGCGCGCATCCGGGAGGTACTTCGGAAAAATCCTCTCGGGCCTGATACTCGGTGTCGGATACATGATGGCCGGCTGGACGCAGCAGAAACAGGCGCTTCATGACATCTTGTCCGGCTGCCTCGTCGTTACAAAACCCTGACCGTCGGTCCTTCCTCTCAGGATCACTAAACTATTCCTGACCGCGCATCGCATTCGAATCGTTCGTTCCGCCTCTCCGCGCCAGTGCGCTGATTAAACTGGTGTCACGGTCCATACCGTGACACCGGCACGTAAGCTGTAGGCGCCGGCTGTATCCGGCGTTCTTTTCCGCCCAAATCCCCCTCCGATTCGTTGCCATTTCCACGCTCATTTGATATATTAATGAAAAACAATGGCCATGCAGATCGCTCCGTTCGTCTTCAGGACGAAGTTCGACCAGACCGTCCTGCTGGGGAGGAAAGCAGCCAACGCCCGGGAGTTGCTCGATGGCATCCGGTCGTGTCCGGATTCGTGCATCTATTACCACACGCATAAGTTTCTTCAGCAGCACCATTATCTTTCACCCGAACCTCCGAACGATTTCGCCTACTGGACGTCGAACGTCCTGAACGAGCAGGCCCTCGGCGAGATCCTTTCAAGCGTAGATATTATTCAGTTCAACACCATCGCGGATCTCAGGGCCCGGTTCGCCGGAATTCTTGAACAGCATGTCAACTCGTCCCGCCGGGTCTCCGAGGCTCCGGCCGGGGAGGAGTTCTATTTCATGGGTTCCCGGACATTCGTGCTCGATACCCCCCACACGGCTTCCACGCTGCAGGAATTCGCCGAAGCTCTCCAGGCCGTCAGCGTGCATTCGTTGTACTACCACGTCTTTGATGCCCGTCTGAGGCTCGAACGCGAAGAAAACGACTTCTCGGAGTGGTTCAGGGCGCTCGGACGGGGGGTCCTTGCCGACCAGATGCTGAAACTGGACCCCTATACTCAGACGCTTGAGGGATTGCGCAGACGCATCATTCAGCTGGTGAAACACCATGATCAGGATTGACGACTACGGGCCGATCGTCGGCCCCAGCTACCTGGAAGAGCTCCGGCTCCTCGCCGGAATGCTCGGAGGAAGAACGGTCCAGAACATCAATTCAACGGCCGTCGGCGGCGGGGTTGCCGAAATTCTCACCAGGATGGTTCCGCTCCTCAACGAACTCGGCGTTCATACCCGCTGGGACGTCATCAAGGGAGACGACCGCTTCTTCGTCATCACCAAAAACATTCATAACGCGCTCCACGGCGCCGCGATCGATCTCTCCCCCGACGACCAGAAATACTTCCGTGAAGTCAACGAAAGCAATGCGGCGCAGATGGAGCTCAACGGCGATTTCGTCTTCGTCCACGACCCCCAGCCGATCGGCCTCATCGAGCACCGGAGGAACAACGGAGATCACTGGATCTGGAGGGGCCACGTGGACTTCTCGAGGCCGCACCTAGCCGTCTGGAATTTCCTCGCCGGGTATGTGAACCGGTACGATACCGCGGTGTTCTCCGCCCCTTCGTTTGCGAGAGAACTGGCGATCAGGCAGGTCCTGATCGCCCCTTCGATCGACCCCCTGAGCGATAAGAACAAGGAGCTTCCGCAGGAGACGGTGGACGAGGTGTTCCGCCGCTTCGGGATCGACCGCTCCCGGCCCGTGGTCACGCAGATCTCGAGATTCGATTATCTCAAGGATCCGGTCGGCGTGATCAGGGCCTACAAGATGGTCAAACGGTACATCAACGCGCAGCTCGTCCTCGCCGGGGGGGGCGCCACAGACGATCCCGAAGGGCCGAAGATCATGGAGGAAGTGCGAAACGAGGCTGCCGGAGACAAAGACATCTTCGTCCTGTTCCTCCCCCCGGCGAGCGACATCGAGATCAACGCCCTGCAGCGCGGATCGACGGTCGTTCTGCAAAAATCTCTCCGTGAGGGCTTCGGGCTGACGGTATCGGAGGCGATGTGGAAGTCGAAGCCCGTCATTGCATCCGCCGTCGGGGGTATCCCCCTGCAGATCGCCCATAAGTATTCGGGCATCCTTACCCACAGCATCGACGGTACCGCGTACTGGATCAAGCAGCTCATCAACGAGCCGGAATATGCGAGAGCCCTCGGCGCCAACGGGCGCGAGCATATCAAGAACAATTTCCTGATCACGAGGCACATCAAGGATTATCTGATCGTCTTTATTTCGCTTCTTCACGATGGCGACCTCGTTACGCTCTGATCAATCCGCTTCACACCCCGCCTGATGCCGGTGAGCACAAAGGAGCCCTCCGAACGTAGGTTGGTCGTCGTGTCGAACAGGCTTCCGTTTACCATCAGCGGGGAGCGGGGCGAATTGAACTTCATCGAGAGCGTCGGCGGAGTGGCGACGGGGCTCCGCACATTCCTCGCCTCCCTTCACGAATCGCAGGGACCGGTGTCGCGCTACGTCTGGGTGGGGTGGCCGGGGACCACGATCGGGGAGGAACTGAAGAGCGCCGTGAAGGAGAAGGCCCTCGCGGAGTACCGGTGTTTTCCTGTCTTTCTCACGGAGCAGGAGGTCGACAACTTTTACCAGGGGTTCTGCAACAAGACCATCTGGCCCCTTTTCCACTATTTCCCCGGGCTCGTTCAGTACGACCCCGAGTTCTGGAACACGTACCGGAAGGTGAATGAGGCGTTCTGCGAAACGCTCCTCGACTTCCTCCAGCCGAACGACATCGTCTGGATTCACGACTACCACCTGATGCTCCTCCCCGGGCTCCTGCGGGCGCGCTTTCCGCGCACGCCCATCGGGTTCTTCCTCCACATTCCGTTTCCGACCTTCGAGATCTACCGGCTTCTCCCCGGTTCGTGGCGGAAAGAAATTCTCGAAGGGATGCTCGGGGCAAGCCAGATCGGATTCCACACGTACGATTACATGCAGGATTTCCTCCGCTGCGCGCTGAGGATTCTCGGCTGCGAGAACAACATGGGTGAAATCCTCCTGAACGACCGCCTTGTAAGAGTCGGAACGTATCCGATGGGAATCGATTTCCAGAAATTCAACTCCGCCGGGGCGAGCCCCGAGGTTCAGCAGGAGAAGGATGAGCTCCTCAAGTCGCTCGGCGCTTCGCGCGTCATCCTCTCGGTCGACCGGCTCGATTATTCCAAGGGCATACTCAACCGCCTGAACGGCTTCGAGGCCCTTCTCCAGGAGGGAGAGCAGTGGAAGGGAACTGTCACGCTCGTCGCGGTCGTGGTTCCTTCACGCATCGGCGTGGGCGATTACGAGCAGATGAAAAAGCAGATCGAGGAGCTGGTGGGGAAGATCAACGGGAAGTTCGGCAGCGTCTCGTGGACCCCGATTATCTACCAGTTTAGGTCCCTCCCATTCACGTCCCTCGTGGCAATGTACGCCGTCAGCCATATCGCGCTGGTGACTCCTCTCCGAGACGGCATGAACCTCATCGCCAAAGAGTATATTGCGAGCCGGACGGATAAGACGGGCGTCCTGATCCTGAGCGAAATGGCGGGAGCGGCGAAAGAGCTCGGCGAGGCGATCCTGATCAATCCCAATAACCTGGGAGAGATCTCCTCGGCGCTTCATGAGGCGCTGGAGATGCCGCTGGAGGAACAGATCCGCAGAAACCAGGTCATGCAGAACCGCCTCCAGCGATACACAGTGGTACGGTGGGCGACAGACATCCTCCAGGAGCTGGCCACGGTCACCCGCCGGGAGGAATCGGTCTTTGCCAATCTCCTCGGCGCCAAAGGGAGGGCGGAACTCGCCCAACAATACAGGGGCGCACAGCGCCGGGTGATGTTTCTCGACTACGACGGAACGCTCGTCCCGTTCGCCCGGAGGCCGGCCCTGACCAGGCCCACGGAGGAGCTCCTCAGGATCCTGCGGTCGCTCGGAGAAGATGCGAGAAATGAAACGATACTGGTGAGCGGCCGGAAGAAGTTCGACCTTGAGGACTGGTTTGGGTCGCTTCCGATGGGGCTCGTCGCCGAGCACGGCGCATGGATCAGGGAGCGGGGCGGTGAATGGAGAATGCTCAAGCCCCTCACAGGGGACTGGAAACCGAAGATTCTGCCTATACTAGAAACGTATGCGGATAGATTCCCTGGATCATTCGTTGAAGAGAAAGAATACTCGCTCGTCTGGCACTACCGGGCCGTCGATCCGGAAGCAGGGAAGCAGGCTGCGATGGAGATGATGGACGACCTCCAGCGGTTTACTTCGAACATCGATCTGCAGGTGGTGCAGGGAAAGAAGATCATCGAGGTCCGGAACACGGGCATCAACAAGGGGATGGCCGCCCTTCACTGGCTGACGAAGGAACAGTTCGATTTTGTGATGGCGATCGGAGACGACTCCACCGATGAAGACCTGTTCGCGGTCATGCCCGAGAATGCGCGCCCGATCCGTGTCGGCCTCGGACGAACGAAGGCCCGCTCAAACCTTCACTCTCCCAAAGAGGTGCTCCAGCTCCTCTCAAGCCTGTTACGGGACGGAGAATGAAACGCTACGAGCTCAAGAAACCCCCCGACGGATTGCACATCGTTCACCCCCAGCAATTCCAGATCGACTATAAGAGCCAGCTGAATGCCGCCCAGCACGCCGCGGTGACCTCCGTGAACGGACCCCAGCTCGTCATCGCGGGCGCCGGAACGGGGAAAACGCGGACGATCGTCTACCGCGTGGCATACCTGGTGGAGCTTGGCGTGAGGCCCGAGCACATCCTCCTGTTGACCTTCACACGGAGAGCCGCCCAGGAGATGCTGCGCCGGGCCTCGATCCTTCTCGATCACCGGTGCGAGCGGGTGGCCGGCGGAACATTTCACTCGTTCGCAAACTCCGTGCTGCGCAAGAATGCGCAATTGCTGGGGTACGACAGAAGTTTTACGATCCTCGATCAGGGCGATGCGGAAGACGTGATCAACCTTCTCCGGACGCGCCGCAAGCTCGACACCCGCGACAGGCGTTTCCCGAGAAAGGAGACCCTGTACGATCTCTACAGCCGCGCCATCAACACCGTGACGGAGGTCGAGAGAATCCTCGCGGCGGATTACTCTCACTACCTCGAGGACCTGCCCGAAATCCTCGCGCTGTTCGCGGAGTATGTCGGTTACAAATCGTCCCACAATCTCATGGATTACGACGATCTCCTCCTGAACCTCGTGCGCCTCCTGAAGGAACACGAGCCTGTCCGGGGAGAGATATCGGGGAGGTACCGCTACATCATGGTCGATGAGTATCAGGACACGAACAGGCTTCAGGCCGACATCGTATCTCTCCTCGCCTACAAGCACAAGAACCTCATGGTCGTCGGCGACGATTCCCAGTCCATCTATTCGTTCCGCGGGGCGACCATCCGGAACATCCTGGAGTTCCCCGAGGCGTTTCAGGGGTGCACGATAACCAAGCTGGAAGAGAACTACCGCAGCACGCAGGCGATTCTCAACGTCGCGAACGAGATTCTGAAGCGGGCTTTGGATTAGCAGAATGCCCCCTTCCGTGCGCCACAAGTTTCCGAAGAATCTCTACACGAACAAATCCGGCGGCTCCCTCCCTCAGCTCGTCGTCGCCGAGAATGAGAACAACCAGTCAAAATTTGTCGTTCAGAAGATACTGGAGCTGCGCGAGCAGGGGGTTCCGCTTGAGGAGATCGCGGTCCTCTTCCGCTCCTCGTTTCTCTCGTTCGACCTCGAGCTCGAGCTCGCACGGTCGAACATCCCCTTCGTGAAGTTTGGCGGCTTCAAGTTCATCGAGACCGCTCACGTCAAGGACATGATCGCGTATCTCAGGGTGCTTGAAAACCCGAGGGATGTGGTTTCCTGGAACCGGATCCTGCTCCTCATTCCGGGGATCGGGCCGAGATCGGCGGAAAAAATCATCGACGACGTCCTGGCACGCCGTTTGGGCGATGCGTCCTCCTTCTGGGCAGAGTACAAATCGTACCCTCCTGCCGTCAAGGATGTCTTTGAGCTCCTGAGGTCGATCAGTTCGGCCCGTTACCCCCCTGCGGACAAAGTATCGCGCATCGTCACCTACTACCATCCGATGTTTCGCAAGCGCTATGATGACCACTCGAAACGGAAGAAGGATCTGGAGGCGTTCGAGAACATCGCCGCGCGGTACGACGACGTGGGTACCCTTCTTACCGATCTGGCGCTCGAGCCCCCCAACGAGAGCATCGCGGACCTGGAGTCCCCCGGAAAGGAAGAGGAATATCTCGTCCTTTCGACCATCCACAGCGCCAAGGGCCTCGAATGGAACAGCGTATTTTTGATCTACGCGCTCGACGGACGATTCCCTTCGTCAAGGGCCGCCGAGGACGTCGCAGAGATGGAGGAAGAGCGCCGGCTGATGTATGTGGCCTGCACCCGGGCGAAGGAACATCTCTTCATCACCTATCCGGTCAATATCTACGACCGGGAGACGGGGATGATCCTGACAAAGCCTTCGAGGTTCCTGGAAGGGCTCGACGAGAAGCTCATCGAGCCGTGGGTGGTAGGGGGCGAGCAACTCTAGCCAGTACCGTAGGTGCCGGCATTTGCCGGCGTACCACACATCGCCGCCGGCAAGTTGATATTCATCGATCGTTCGTTCCGCTGCTCTGCGGCGGAACGCATCTTCGGGCGCACCGCGCCCCCTGAACTGGTGTCACGGTCCACACCGTGACACCAGAAGGGATGTTTCAGGCGCCGGCTTTAGCCGGCGCACCTCGCATCCTAGCCATAAGGTGAAGGCAAACACTATGAATAACGGAATGGCTAATCCAAAGGATGTTATGGAGCTTCGTACCCGGTTTCGGGGAGCCCTTCTCCGGCCGGGCGAAGACGGCTACGATGAGGCCCGCCGCATCTGGAACGGCGCGATAGACCGGCATCCGGCCCTCATCGCGCGCTGCGCGGGAGCCGACGACGTCGTCGAAGCGGTCCGGTTCGCGCGGGAGCATGAGCTCCTGGTTTCCGTTCGCGGCGGAGGTCATGCAGTTGCCGGCTACGCCGTGTGCGAGGGGGGAATGATGATCGATCTCTCACATATGAAATCTGTGCGAGTCGATCCGCAAGCCCGCGTCGCCCGGGCCGCGGGGGGAATGCTCTGGGGAGAGTTCGATCGTGCAACGCAGAGGTTCGGGCTTGCCACCACGGGAGGCGTGATCAGCCATACGGGGATCGGCGGCCTCACGCTTGGCGGTGGACTCGGTCACCTCATGCGCAAGCACGGTTTGACTGTGGATAACCTTCTCTCCGTTGATCTCGTCAATGCCGAAGGAAAACTTGTACACGTGGATGAGCGGAGCGATGACGACCTATTGTGGGGATTGAGAGGCGGAGGCGGGAACTTCGGGATCGCAGCAGCTCTGGAGTACCGGCTCCATCCGGTGGGTCCGCTCGTGCTCGGCGGACCGATCTTTTGGCCGATTACGGATGCACCCGCAGTGTTGAGATTCCTCCGCGATTTCGCGCCCGCGGCTCCCGACCAGCTTGGCATCACCATTGCTCTCCGGCTTGCGCCGCCCATGCTATTCCTTCCCCCTGAACAGTACGGTAAGCCGGTGATCGGGCTCGTGCTCATATGGGCGGGTGACATTTCAGAAGGACAGCGAACAATCGCCCCTCTGCAAAGGCTCGGTTCCCCTATTGCCGATGTCGTCCGGCCG
>JACXTT010006180.1_pt1 | contig 17167 bp, 14 predicted proteins | sample 9270951 | NCBI WGS metagenome assembly JACXTT01 (sample SAMN15532306, study PRJNA645909) | rock metagenome | isolation source: weathered quartz diorite | place: Puerto Rico | collected 2017-06-21 | reverse complement strand
ACCGGCGTGACGCTGGGGAAGGCGGTCGCGGCTGACAAGTCGGTCGCGCAGCCGCTGACTACGTTCGGACGGAAGGACACGATCTACGCCTCGGTCGCGACTGTCGGCAGCTCGTCGCGCGCGACCCTGACCGCCGTCTGGACGTTCCAGACCGGCCAGGTGGTCCTCGCCGATACGCAGGCCATCGCGCCACAGGGACCTGCCCACACCGAGTTCCACATCGCCAAGCCCTCCGGCTGGCCGGTCGGCAAGTACAAGGTGACGATCTCGCTGGACGGCGCGCCCGCCGGTGCGCAGGACTTCGAGGTCCACCGTTGAGGCGATGGACCGTGGTGGTGAGCACGGTGCTGGCGGGCAGCCTCGCCGGCCTCGCGCCCGCCGCCGCGCAAGCCGGGAACGTCAGCGGCCGGATTACCATCCAGGAGAAGGACAACGCGCCGTCCCCCGATCTCGGTGACGCCGTCGTCTACCTCGTCGGGCAGGGCGTCGCGTTGCCGGCCGCGCGGTTCGAGATCACGATCAGCGACAAGACATTCTCGCCGCATGTGCTGGTGGTTCCCGTCGGCTCGACGGTGGCGTTTCCCAATCACGACCCATTCGATCACAACGTCTTCTCGGTGTCCGACTCGAACAGCTTCGACCTCGGTCTGTATGGCCGGGGCGAGGGCAAGGCGACGGTGTTCGGCTATCCCGGGCTGGTGCGGGTGTTCTGCAACGTGCACCCGCGCATGGTCGCCCTGGTGCAGGTGATGGGGACGCACCAGTTCGCGCAGGCGGGAGGGGACGGGTCCTTCACGATCACCGGGGTCGAGCCGGGAACGTACAAGCTGCATGTGTGGCACGAGCGCGCGTCGCAGGAGCTCGTGCGCGACGTGGTCGTGGGGCCGAACGGCCTCGCCGACCTCCAGGTCGCGCTCAACGCTCGTAGCTTCCGCTGGCAGCCGCACAAGAACAAGTTCGGGAAGGATTACCCCACCAATGCCGGACGCGAGCGCTACTAGCGGGACACGGTTCGGGCGGGGGCTCGCCGGCAAGATCTTCGTCGCTTCCACGCTGCTGATTCTCGCAGTGTTGGGCGTGACCTTCGGCGTCACCTCCTATCAGGCGAACCGCACCGCCGACGCCGCGATCGGCCGCGCCCTCGCGGCGACGCGCACGTCGGTCGAAGACTTCCTGGGCGCGCGCACGCGGACACTGGCGCGCGCCAGCACGATCGCGACCGACGTGCCGCAGTACCGCGAGCGCCTGCTCAAACACGGCCAGGACCGCGCCGATGCGCTCGATCAGGCGAACGACGTGCGCGACCTGATCGGCGCCGCCTGGGTGCTGGTGACCGATAACCAGGGCATCCTCATCGCCCGCACCGACTATCCCGAGCAGTTCGACGTCAACCTCTCGGGGGCTCCCCTGGTCGCGAACGCGCTGTCGGGGGAAACGTCGAACGGGGCCTGGCTGGACGACGTGCGCAACAAGATGTTCATCGCCGTCGGCACGCCGCTCAGGGCTTCGGTCGATGCCGGCGCGCAGGGAGCGCTGGTTGCTACGTACGACGTGAACGACACGCTCGCCGCCGCGATTCACCAGGCCACGGGCTCCGACGTCGTCTTCTTTGCCCTCGACACGCTCAGCCATCCCTACATCGTGGGCAGCACGCTGCCGAGCGACGAGATTGGTCCCGCGCTCACCGCCGGCATGAACGCCGACGAGTTGTCGCGCGATACGGCGGGCGAGGCGATGACGGCGCGGGTCGGCGGGGCGCACCTCATCGGGCTCGCCGGCGCGATTCGTTCGACGGCAGGAGATCTGCGCGGCGGCTTCGTGTCGTTCCGCTCCCGCGACGCCGAGCTGGCCGCGTTCCGCACGCTGCAGCGCACGATCCTGGGGGCGATCGCGATCGGGATCATCCTCGCGCTGGCGTCGGCCGGCGTACTGGCTCGCCACATCGCCAAACCGGTGCAACAGCTCGCCCAGGCGACCCGCAAAGTGCAGGACGGCGATTACTCGGTCGACATTCCGGTGACGAGCGCTGACGAAATCGGCGTCCTCTCCCAGGCGTTCCGCAGACTGGTGGCAGATCTCAAGGAGAAAGCGCAGCTCGTCGAGCTGATGACGCAGGCGGCAGCCGGCTCGGCGACGCAGCAGATCGGCGCTGCCGCCACGGCGATTCGCGAGGTCGCCGAGCGACCCTCCCTCGGCTCCGGCGGCGACCGGCTCACGCCCGGATCGGTGTTCGACAACCGCTACGAAGTGAAGGAGATCCTCGGCGCGGGAGGGATGGGCGTCGTGTACCGGGCGTTCGACCGCGAGCTGGGCGAGCCCGTCGCCATCAAGACGCTGCGTCCCGACACCGTCGCCGACGACCCCGTCGCGATCGAGCGGTTCAAGCAGGAGATTCGTCTCGCGCGCCGCATCGCCCACCGCAACGTCGTGCGCACGTACGACCTGGGCGAGGTCAAGGGGATGTACTACCTCACGATGGAGTACGTCGAGGGGACCTCACTCAAGCAGCTGATTCAGAGTCGCGGCCGGCTGCCCGTCCCCGTCTCGCTCACGGTCGGCAAACAGCTGTGCCGCGCGCTCGAAGTGGCGCACGAGCAGGGCGTGATCCATCGGGACATCAAGCCGCAGAACATCGTCGTCGAGCCGAACGGGTTCCTCAAGGTCATGGACTTCGGCATCGCACGGCTCGCCAACCCGCCGCAGGGGAAGGGCCTCACCGAGCAGGGGATGGCGATCGGTACCCCCGACTACATGTCCCCCGAGCAGCTGTCGGGCCTCGAACTCGACCCGCGCAGCGATCTCTACTCTGCGGGCGTCGTGCTGTTCGAGTCGATCACCGGCCGGGTCCCGTTCGAGGCCGATACGCCGTGGGCGCTGATCGCGCAACACCTGGAGCAGGAACCACCCGATCCGCGGAAGATCAATCCGGAGGTACCGGAGCCGCTCGCGCGAGCAGTTCTCATGGCGATGGCCAAGGACAGAGAGAACAGGTATCGGAGTGCGGCAGAGATGTACGATGCTCTTGCTGCGATAGGCTAGGTAGACGGGCTGCGGATGAGGCTTCAGGATAGGCAACTACTCGCAGTGCGTGTTCTAAATCCCACCAAACCATGGATATCCCTGATCCTCCCAGTAACCGCCCGGTCGTGTATCTGTGAACGTCATCGACACCAGGTACTTCGTCAGCTTGTATCCCAGCTTCGTCGGGGAGTACAGCCGCAGCGGCGCGCCGTGGGCGGGCGGGAGCGGATTGTCGTTCATTGCATACGCGAGAATCGTCTGCGGGTGCATCGCGCTCGCCAGATCCCAACCGTTCGAGTAATCGGCATCGAAGCTCTTGAAGAGGATGTAGCGCGCGCCGGGGCGTGGCGCGGCGCGCTGCGCGATCGCCGACACGGGGACACCTGCCCACGTGGCGATCGCCGTCCATCCCTCCACGCAATGGTGCTTCACGGTGTAGCTGGAGCGCGGCATCCGCATCAGGTCGTCGAGCGTCAGGGACAGCGGCGTCGCCACGAGCCCGTCGACGGTGAGCCGCCACGCCGCGGGGTCCTGCAGCACCGGCATGTGGTCGGAGATGTAGTAGCTTGGCAGGCTCGCGCTGCGCTCGCTCGCCGCGTACGTCCGCGCAAGCCGCGTGGGCGAGAACAACACCTTCTCTCCCACCCAGTCATTCAGCCGGCTGATTGAGAGCAGGCGCGGCCGCACCAGGTCTCCACCATCCCATCCGCAGGCCGCGGCGAGGGTTGCTGAGCCTGCGGCAATACCCAGTCGCAGGAACGAACGTCTATCCACTCCATACGACGTTGCGTCGTACCGTCCTACCACGTTCCTGTTACGCACTCGGAAACCTCCCCCGGTACCATCCGGTCAGGATCGCTCTCAGGCTCGCCGGATCGACGAGGAACACGAGCAGCACGTGCACCACGCTGAAGCCGACGAAGATCCACACGATCCAGAAGTGCCAGTAGCGGGCCGCCTGGTAGCCGCCGAACAGCGCTGTCAGCCAGGAGAACTGCAGCGGTTTGTAGATCGACAACCCCGTCAGCACGGCGAGCACGCCGAGCAGCACGACCGTCGTGTAGGCGAGCTTTTGCAGCGGGTTGTGTTTCCCCTGCGGGGGGTGGTCCTTGCGCAGCCGCAGATAGTACTTCGTCATCGCGATCGCCCCGGGGATATCGCTGGGCCGGAACAGCAGCGCGCGCCACTCCCCGCTGGCCACGAGGTATGAGAAGTAGAGCAAGCCGAAGAACACGAGTGGCCACATCAGGGCGAAGTGCCAGTTCAGTGCGCCGGCGAGCCAGCGGCCGAGGCGGATGGTGGTCGGGAACGTCGTCCCCTCGAAGGGATTGGGGTAGGACGCCGCGCCGCGGTTGCCGAACCGGGCGTACGCTTCATAGATCTGCAGCCCGCTGGCGATCATCCCCGCCAGAACCACCACCGTGGCCCAATGGGTCAGGCGCACGATCCAATGGTGCCGGCGCACGAAGGGGCGCTTAGGCGGAGGCAGCGGGGGAGCAACCGGCTGGTCGTCCATGGCGGCCAATGTATCCCCGTTCGCGCCGGGTGCCATGCGTGCGTTGCTCATGTGGACACGACCCGCGCGATCCCCGTCACAGCACCAGAGATCAGGTTTCGCCTCATTATCTTCCCCCTTTGTGAGACCGCGATGCTGGCTCCCGCTCCTCGCGCTCGCCGCGTGCCGACCCGCCTCCCACGCGAAGCGACCGGCGCAGCCGGCGCAGGACACCGCGGCGGTGTCGCGGCTCTGGAAAACGCCGAAGGACTCCGCGAACGACCGGCTGCTCGGCACACCCCGCGTCATCACTCATCCGACGGTCGTCGTGTTCTGGCTGCGGGCCAGCGACTCCCTGAGCCGTGATTCGGCGCAAGCGGCCTCCCGCGACCTCGATTTCTATACCGAGCAGGTAGCCACGACGCTCGCCGACAACGGCATCGGGCTCCTCGCCACGAGGGCCGACACCGTCTACGTCGAGCAGGCCGATCACCACCACCGTGCCATCGTGCTCTCGGGACTCGATTACCCGTACGGCTATCTGCTGATCGATCCCGGCACGCCCGAGCGCATCCTCACCGGTGTGTACGACGACGCAGACCTGATGGACGAGCTGCATGCGTACTTTGACCTGCCCGACAACTCCGACAGCTCCCAGGCCTCGCCGAGGGTGATTATCTAGCGCATCGGTACAATGCCGCCTGGCTTTCCCGGGTTCCCGCACGATATTCCACGGCCGTGGTTTCCCCGAAACGCCCACGCCCCGCGCGTCCCCTGGTGCTCGGCGGCGCCCGTGTCGTCACACTCGATCCGGCCCGGCGCGTGCTCGACGCCGACGTCGTCGTGTCCGAGGGGCGCATCGCGGAGATCAGGCCGCGACCGGCCCGCGCCCGGCGCGCGGCGGCGCGTGGCGGCGAGCTCGACTGCGCCGGCCTGATTCTGCTCCCGGGGCTCGTCCAGGCCCACATCCATCTCTGCCAGACGCTGTTTCGGGGCTTCGCCGACGACCTCGCGCTCGAGGACTGGCTGTCGCGACGGATTTGGCCGCTCGAAGCGGCCCACACTCCCGAGTCGGTGTACTGGTCGGCGATGCTGGGGTCCGCCGAGCTGCTGCTCGGTGGCACGACCGCGATCCTGGACATGGAGACGGTACGGCATACGCACGCGGCATTTCAGGCGCTGCGGGAGATCGGACTGCGGGCGACGGTGGGGAAGTGTCTGATGGATGCCCCGACCAATCCCGCCGGGTTGCGGGAGTCGACCGATCAAGCGCTGCAGGAGGCGACGGATCTGTGCACGCGCTGGCACGGCGCCGAGGGTGGACGGCTGCGCTACTGTTTTGCGCCGCGCTTCGCCCCGAGCTGCACCGGGCCGCTGCTGCGCGCGGTCTCGGACGCCGCCGAGCGCACCGGGGCGATGATCCATACCCATGCCGCCGAGACACCGGTCGAGCTGGAGCTGGTGAAGCGCGCGACCGGGCGGGACGAGATCGCCTATCTCGATTCGGTGGGCATCGCCGGCCCGCGTGCGGCGCTGGCCCACTGCGTGTGGGTCGATCGCGACACCGTCCGGGAGCTGGCCCGTGCCGGGACGAACATCGTGCATTGTCCCAGCTCCAATCTGAAGCTCGGCAGCGGCGTCGCGCCGATTCCGGAGATGCTGGCGGCGGGGTGTCGAGTCGCGCTCGGCGCCGATGGGGCGCCTTGCAACAACCGGCTCGATGGATTCGAGGAAATGCGGCTCGCGGCGCTGATCCAGAAGCCGCGCCTCGGCCCCGATGCGCTGCCCGCCACGGCGGTGCTCGAGCTCGCCACGCTCGGCGGCGCGCGCGCGCTGGGCCTCGAGCGCGAGATCGGCTCGATCGAAGTCGGCAAGCGTGCGGACCTGGTAGCGCTCGATCTGTCGGGGCCGCACGGTCAGCCCGCCGACGCCGACATCGCATCGCGGCTGGTTTACGCGGCCCGGGCGGCGGACGTGCGGCACGTGCTGGTCGACGGGCGGGTCGTGGTGCGGGGCGGCCGGTTGCTCACTGCCGATCTGTCGGAGATTCGCGACAAGGCCAACGCGGCGGCCCGGCGCCTCGTCCGGACCGCCCTCGGTTGAGTCCTCTCCCCGCGATGGTCAGCGGGGGTTGAGGTCTGTCCGGCCGTCGACGCGGAAGCGCTGCGTGCTCTTCGTCAGCTGCGCGGCGGCGCTCGAGAGCCTGCCGGCGGCGTCCCCGAGCTCCGTGAGCGCGGCGAGCTGCGTGCGGGTCGATGCGTTCGTGTCGGCGGCACCGGCGGCGGCTTCATCGGCGATTCCCGCCAGCTCCCCCATGCGCCGGACCACCAAGTCGATCTGCTTCGCCTGATCTTCCGTCTCCTCCGTGAAGGTGCTGGCGAATTCGGTGGTATCGTTCAGAGCGGTGAAGATCGCGTCGAGCGCTTCCCGCGCCGCACCCGACACCGTTCCCGCATCCTGCGCAGCGGCCCGTCCATCCCGCAGCGCCCCGGCGACGCTTCCGACCTGCTCCTGGGTCAGGCGCAGCCGGCCGCGGATTTCTTCGACGGCGTGGCTCGACTGCTCGGCAAGCTTGCGCACTTCCGCGGCGACGACGCGGAAGCCCGCGCCATGCGCGCCGGCGCGCGCCGCCTCGATCGCCGCGTTCAACGCCAGCAACTCCGTCTGGCTTGCGATGCGGGTGATCCCGTCCATCAGCTTGCCGACGTCGCGCGAGCCCTGCTCGAGGGTGCTCGCGGCGCGTCCCGCCTGGTCGATGTGCCGCACCAGCGATTCGAGCAGCTCGCGCGCCCGCGCGATCTCCTGACCGTGGCGACGCGCCTCCTGGGCGGCGGCGCCCACCTGGCGCTCGGCGAGTTGAAAGCGCTGGCGCAGCGCCAGGGTGATGCGGGCGGCGGCGTCGCTCGCGCCCTGGCCGATCTCGATGGACCGGCGTTGTCGCTCGGCGCCGGCGCTCAGCGTTTCCGTGGTGCGCCCGATGTGTCGCGTCGAGCTGTGCAGCGCTCCCGCGGCATTGGCGAGCTGCTGCGCGAGCTGGGAGAGCTCGAGCGCCTGGCGTTGGACTTCGCGCACCGCCGTCGCCACGGCCGCGATCGTCTGGTCGACGCTGGCGCTCAGGTACCCCAGCTCGTCGGCCGCCGGGTCATTGAGGCGGACGGCGAGATCGCCGCGCTCCACCTGCGCGAGCAGGCGCCGCGTGCGGCGCAGCCGGGCGGTGATCCCGGCCAGCATCGGAATCAGCGCCACGCCGACGAAGATCAATACGAGGGCAGTCTGGAGATACACGCTCCAGGTCCAGCCGTCGCCGCCGCTGCGCAGCGCCATGGCGATGCTGAAAGCGGCGATGTTGATGGCGACGGCGAGCCAGGCGCTGCGCCGGCCGAGGTGCAGGGCGGCCTGGATCGGGGAAATCAGATACGCGGCCGTAAGCAGATAGCCGGTGCGGTCGAGCGCCCAGATCACGGCCGAGATCATGCCGGCACCGAGCGCCAGGGTGAGTGGCACGTACTGGCGCTGAAACCCGGTGCGGCGCACCAGTTCGGACATGCCGAGGTTCGCGGCGATGCTCACGATTGCAAAGACGATGAGGAACGGCCACGAGACGTTGACGACGCGAAGCAGGCGGGTGGCGGCGAGCAGTACCACCGCGAAGGCGATCAGCCGCCAGCGGGCGTCGATGCCGTCGAGCACGAACTGCCGCTGCTTGGAGCGGTATTCGGCGCTGAATTGGTCGGAGAGCTCTCCCGCGACGGGCCCGGTCATACCTGAAAAGTAGGGGGCTAGGGCTGGAGCGCGACGGGCTCCGCGACCCGCACCGGCCGTTGCTCGTTGTAAGAGGTCCCATTACCGAGCTGTCCGGCGGCGTTGCGGCCCCAGCAGAAGATCGCGCCGTCCCGGCGCACCGCGCAGGTGTGCGCGTCGCCCGCGCTCACGTGGACGTACGGTCCCCACACGTTCCGCCCCAGTTGGTCGTCGAGGTTCGTGCCCCAGCAGCTGATTGCGAACATGTCGTGATGGCGCGTGATGCAGGTATGCCAGCGTCCCGCGCTCACCTCGACCAGCTCCAGCGGCTCGACGGCGAAGGTCGGGGCCCACAGGATCGGGTCGCCCATGTTGAGCGGTGAGCGGCGGGCGTTGATCTGCTCATGGAAGTTGTCGCCCCAGCAGTACACCGACGGATGCTTGTCGGCGGTGACGCCACAGGTGTGGAGGGCGCCGGCCGACAGCATCGTCCAGCGCCGCTCGTGCGCCACCCGCTGCGGTCCGCGGTGCGGGCCACGGGAGCCGATGCCCAGCTGCCCGCGTCGGTTGCTCCCCCAGCAATACGCCAGGCTGTCGACGGTGACACCACAGGTGTGCGCGTCCCCGGCGGTGAGCATCAGAAATCGCAGCGATCCCGCGACTGGCACCGGGCGCGCACTCGGCATGGTGTCCGGCGTCCCCAGCTGGCCGGCGTCGTTCGCCCCCCAGCAGTAGGCGACCCCGTCGGCATCCACGCCGCAGGCATGGTCGCCTCCCGTGGTCACCGAGCGAAACAGGATCCCGCCGGTGACGGGAACGGGCCTGGTGCTGCGCGGCGTGGCCGCGTTGCCGAGGGCGCCCGTGGTATTACGACCCCAGCAGTACGCTTCTCCGTTCGTCGTCACGCCACAGGTGAACTCCACACCCGCGTCGACGTCGAGGAAGCGCAGGTCGCCCGCCACGGGGACGGGAGAGGGGGAATCGAGGCGTGTGCCACTGCCCAGCTCCCCTTCGGAGTTGTCCCCCCAGCAGTAGACCCGCTCGGTGGTGGCCAGCGCGCAGGTGTGCGTGGCGCCTGCGGTGACGGCGGAAAAACTCAAGGAGTCCTGTGAGACCACCCGGGCGGGAAGAGCAACGAGGGCAATAAGGGCGAGAATGCCAGCCTCCGGCGACACCTGATTTCCACGATACCCGTTACATCCGGAAAAGATAGCTCCCCTTGATGAAGAACCCGTCGCCGGTGCGGTGCAATCCCTGGAAGTGGAAGGCGTCGGGCTCGTCGAGCGAGGCGCCGTACCCGAAGAACAGCACGGTGCCTGGCGTGGGCCGGTAGGAGAAGAGGAAGTCGTTGCGGAAGTCGTTGACGACGCTGCTGCCGGCCGGGCCGACCCGTTGCTGGGCGGCCGAGTCGAGTACGAGTGGAGCGCCGGTGCGCGGGTCGACGAGGGCGCGCCGCTGCTGCGCGAAATACTGGCCGACGTAGCGGAAGAAGATCGCCCGCGTCAGCTGGTACTCGAGCTTCAGGCGCGGGATGTTGGCGGTCGAGAAATCGCTGCCGTCCCGCGAGCGCGTGATGCGCTGATGCGTCCAGAGCGCGTCCACCCGCACCGATTGCGTCGGCCGCCAGGTGATCGACGCTTGCGCGTCGAGCTCGAGGCCCTTCGCCGCCTCGGCGAAGATCGGCACCGCGCCGTACCCCGCACCGAGCGACGCCGCGAGGGCCCGGTTGGGCGTGTTGATGCTCGCGTTGCCGCCCATCAGCTGATACAACCCGTGCGGCTTCACGAACGGCGTGCCCGCGCTGTCGGTCGCGTAGCCGACGTACGCCGCGCTGTCGAAGCGTTGCTGCTGAATGCTGCCGCTGACGCTGACCCCCCAGCCCCCGCGCACGTTCGCGATCCAGGTATTCGTCAAGCCGCCTTCGATCGAGCTGCGCAGGTGCCAGAAGTCGTCGTAATGCCACAGCGGATTGAAGCCCACGAAGGTCGTGAGCTGCTCGATGCCGGAGCCGGGCTTGCCGTACCAGCTGAAGCGGTTGAAGAACAGCGTCTGCACGTAGTCGGTGCGCGGCACGAACCCCGAGGACGCCTGGAAGTCCGGACTCACCGCGATGATCTCGGCATGATTGCCGTACGCGCGACCGGTGCGATCGTACAGCGTGAAATCCCAGATGGCGCCGTCGCGGGAGCCGCCGGGGTCGCGGGTCCACGATCCCACCACCTGCACCTGGGAGAACCAGATCTTGCGCCAGATGAGACGCAGATCGGTGCCCGCGACCCGGTTGAAGGCGCCGCCGTCCTCGCGGTCGGTGTAGACGAGTCCCGCCGTGGAGCTGGCGCCGAGATCGCGGCGCACCCGCAGCAGGTTGTAGATCGGGTTGTCGCCCGTGAACGACTGGCTCTGGTCGTCGACCGCGGCGAGGTACGCGACGTTCGTCGTGCCGATCTTGCCCGTGAGCTTCCCTCCCGCGATCGGTTGCACGACGCGGCGTGTGTAGATCAGCCGGTTCGGCGAGTCGTATTGCTCCAGCCCTTCAAGGAAGAAGGGGCGCTTCTCCGGGAAGAAGAGCGGGAAGCGGGCGTTCGCCGTGACCTGGCCGACGTCGGCCTCGACCTGGGAGAAATCGGGGTTGGCGGTGGCGTTGAGGCTGAGGTTCTCGGTGACGCCCCAGCGCAGCGTCCCGCCGATGTCGGGCTCGGCCGTATAGAGGTAGTCGCCCGGGCGCGGCGTGCCGTTCACCTTTGTGGTGAACTCCGGCGTCACGTCCATCACGAGGCCGCGGTGCAGCCCGGTGAGCCCCGTGAGCCTGCCGGACTGGATCAGGAAGCTGGCGCTGGCGCGCACCGCCGGGGTCCAGGTGTCCTCGTACCCGGAGTGCTGCGTGACGCGGTCGATCTGGATGCCCCACGTCTGCGGGTCGGTGGACTGATAGCGCAGACTCTTGAACGGGATGCGGACCTCGACCTCGTAGCCGTAATCGGTGAGCCGGCCGCGCGATTCGTACACGAAATCGGGATTCAGGTCGATCGTCGCGTCGAAACGCCCGCCCGCCTGCGGGCCGCCCGCTGCTGCTTCGACGCCGTCGCTCCACACGCCGTCCTCCTGGACGCCAAGCGGGTTCACCGCGAACAGCAGCGCACGGCGGTGGTCGTTATAGGTGTCGAGCAGGATCTGGACCTTGTCGTCGGCATCGATGTTGTCGCGGTTGGCGAGTGTCGCGCGGATCACGTTGCCGTGGGCCTCGAAGGCGCGGATCCCGAAGTAGATGGCATCGGGTCCGTACCACACGAGGACTTCGGTGCTATCGGAGGCGGGACGCCCGTCGGCGGGGCGGTACATCGAGAAGCCGGTCAACAGCGCTGCCTGGCGCCACACCGGCTCGTCCAGCACACCATCGATCTTCACCGGCGCGTCGATGCGCGGCGGGGCGACGTTCAGCTCACGTGCAGAGCCGCGGTAGACGCGACCGGGATCGGGAGCGGTCTGCAGGACGAGGAGGACGGCCAGCATGAGACAATAATACTGAGTGGGCGGCGGCGGTGGCTGGTTCTGACGGATCGCTGTCACGGCCGCGTGTGACCGACGAACCGTCAGCTTCACTCGTCACCAGCTACACGCCACTCATCCCATCCAGCATCCCACTCATCCCACATCCCACGCCGTTTGCGGTCCTGCTATTCGTACCGCAGCGCCACGATCGGATCGAGGGAGGCCGCGCGCCGCGCGGGATAGATCCCGAAGAACAGCCCCACCATGGCGCTGAAGGCGAACGCCAGGAGAATCGAGGACGGGGAGATCAGGGTGTTCCAGTGGGCGAAGCGGGACAGGATGATCGCCCCCGTCGAGCCCAGCAGCACGCCCACCGAGCCGCCGACGAGGCACAGCACCAGCGCCTCGACGAGGAACTGCAACAGGATGTTGCGGCGCGTCGCCCCCAGCGCCTTGCGCACGCCGATCTCGCGCGTCCGCTCGGTGACCGAGACGAGCATGATGTTCATGATGCCGATACCGCCCACCAGCAGGCTGACTGCGGCGATACCGGCGAGCAGGAAGCCGAAGGTCTGCGTGGTCTGCTGGAACGTGCCCAGCACGTCGGTCTGGTTGCGGATCTGGAAGTCGTTCTCCGCGCCGGAGCGGAGCTTGTGCATGCGGCGCAGCACGCGCTCGATCTCGATCATGGCGAGATTCATGTTCTGCAGGTTGTCGACCTGAGCGGTGATCGAGCGCAGCCGGTCGGTGCCCATGATGCGGTAGCGCGCCGTCTCGAGCGGGATGAGAATCTGCTCGTCGGGATTGGAGAACCCCTGCGATCCCTTCTCGCTCAGGATGCCGATGACCTCGAACGGAATCCCCTTGATCTGGATCTCCTGACCGATCATCGCCGCCGGGTTTGCGTTGAAGATTGTCGGCACCGACGAACCCAGGACGGCGTAGCGGCGGCGCGCTTCGTTCTCGCCGGCGGTGAACATGCGACCCGCCGTCACGGCGTAGGTGTGCACCGGCACGTAATTCGGCGTAGTCCCGGTGATGGTGAGGTTGGCGTTCTGGCTGCCGACCTGGACCTGCAGGCTGGTCGCCAGCTCGGGGACGACGGCGGAGAGATAGCGCGCCTGGTTGGTGAGGGCGGTGTCGTCGTCCATCGTCAGGCTGACGCGGTTGTTCTGGGCGACGCCGCCGCGGAAGCTCTGGCCCGCGAACAAGGTGAGCAGCGTGGGGCCGAGGGCCTGAATCCGGTCCTGCACCGCCTTCTTTGCACCGGTACCCAGCGCGATCATGGTAATCACCGCGCCCACGCCGATAATGATGCCGAGGGCGGTGAGCAGCGACCGCAGCTTGTTGGCCCGGATCGCCTGCAGGGCGACGCGAATCGTTTCGTCGAGCAGCATCGTCTACCTCGGCGTCGCCGGCCGCGCGGTCTGGGTCGGCGCAGTTTGCGTCTGCTGGCGCATGCCGGGGATGCCGCCGCCGGTGAACGACTGCACCCGCTGCTGGAACTGCTTCTGGGCATTCACGAGCGATGCCGAGGGCAGGATAAGCACCGTGTCTTTCTCCGTCAGGCCGCTCACCACCTCGCTGTAGTCGAGGTCGGTAAGGCCCGTGCGGATGTTCACGGGAGTCGGCTGGCCATTCTTCATGACGAACACGATGTAGCGGCCGCCGGCTTCGTTGCTGCGCCGCTGCGCGCCGCCGGGGCCGCCACCCTGGCCGCGGAACTGCGAGAACACCTGCCGCAGCAACGCCTGTTCGGCCTCACTCACCTGGCCGCCGGAGAACCGTTTCTGCATCGCCGCTTGGACCTGCTGGGCTGACACACCGGGCGGCAGTTTGACCGTCATGCCGTTGGGCAGCGTCAGGGTGTTGGATGCCGAGCCCGCCGCGGGAGGGGGCGGATCCGCTTTTGCCCCGCCGCCGCCCAACGTTGCGGAGCCCGAGTCGCCGCGCGGCGCCCCCTGTTGTTGTTGCTGCGCGAGCTGCTGTTGGACGACCTTGGCATCGAGGCCGAGCACGTCCGCCGCCGACCCGACGTCGGCCTGCGTGCGCAGCGCGGCGTTCGGAATCGCGAGCACTCCCTGGCGCTGCCCCACGTGGACCTCGACCTCGGTGTTCATCCCCGGTTTCAGGAGATGCCCGGGGTTCAGTATGTTCACCAGCACCGGGAACTGCGTCACGTTCTGCGTGACCGTGGCCTGCGGCTCGATCTTCAGCACCGTGCCGTCGAACGGACGGTTGGGAAAGGCGTCGACGGTGATGGTGACGGGCAAGCCCGGCTGGATCTTCCCGATGTCGGTTTCGTCCACAAGCCCCTGCACCTGGACGGTGTCGAGGTTGGCCATGCGAAACAGTACCGTCCCGCCGCCGACATCGCGGGCGGGGCTCGAGATGACGGTGCCGAGATCGACGTTCTTCACGATGATCGTGCCCGAGAGGGGGGCGGTCACCCGCGTCTGGTCGTAGGCGATCTGGGCATCCGCCAGATTGGACTGGGCGTTGACCATACCGGCCTTGGCCTGGGCGAATGCGACCTGGGTCGTCTCATACTCCTGCTGCGTTATGACCTGGGACTTGAGGAGCGTATCCTCCCGGGCGAACTGCGTGGCGGCCGTCGCGTATTGGGCTTTGGCGACGGCGAGGGCCGCCTGGGCCTGGTCGAGCGCGCTCTTGGGGAGCCGCGGATCGATCAGGGCGAGCACCTGTCCCGGTTTCACGTCGTCCCCTGTCTGCACCCGCATCGCCGTGATCGCTCCCGACGCCTGCGACTTCACGTCGATGGTGAGGATCGGCTGGATGGCGCCGGCCGCGGAGGCGGCGACGACGATATCGCGCCGCTCCACCGGGACCTTCTCGAAGACCGGGGCCGGGGTGGCCTTCTTGCAGGCGGCGAGCCCGCCCGCCAATAGTGCTGCTCGTACCATGCGATTCACGGTGTCCGCTCCATCGTCTCATCCCGCTCGACGAGTCCATCGCGTAAGTGGATCTGGCGACGCGCATGCGCCGCGATATCCGATTCGTGGGTCACGAGGACGATCGTCTGTCCCCCGGTCCACAGCTCCTCAAGTAGCTTCATGATTTCTTCGCCGGTGGCCGAATCGAGGTTTCCGGTCGGCTCATCGGCGAGCAGGATCGAAGGGGTATTGACGAGCGCGCGGGCGGTCGCCACACGTTGCCGCTGGCCGCCCGACAGCTCGTTGGGCTTGTGATCCATGCGGTCGCCCAGGCCGACCTGCTCCAGTGCGTGCGCGGCCTTGGCGCGCCGCGTCTTGCTGTCGAGCCCGGCGTAGATCAACGGCAGCTCGACGTTGTGCAGCGCGCTCGCGCGCGGCAGCAGGTTGAAGGTCTGGAAGACGAACCCGATCTCCTTGTTGCGGATGTGCGCCAGGTGGTCGTCCGAGAGATCGCTGACCTTCTGGCCGTTCAACCAGTACTCGCCGGCCGAGGGCGTATCGAGACAGCCGATCAGATTCATGAGCGTGGACTTGCCCGAGCCGGATGGTCCCATCACCGCCACGAATTCGTTGCGGCGGATCTGGATGTCCACGCCGCGCAGCGCCCGGACCACCTCGCTCCCCATGTCGTAATCGCGCGTGAGGCGGTGCGTGAGGATCACGATGTCGGGAAGCGGCGTGTCCCCGGTGCGGAACTGCATCGGCGCGGCGGTCGTCACAGCGTCCGGCCCACCAGCGCCTCGAGCGTGGCGCGTGCGAGGTTGTAGTTGAAGCGCGCCTGCACCAGGTTCGTCTTCGCCTGCGTCAGGTTCGCCTCGGACGTCAAGAGGTCGAGGATCGTGCTCGCGCCCACGCGGTAGCGCTCCTGCTGCACGCGCAGATCCTCGGTGCCGGCGGCGACGTTCGTCGTCGCGATGTCGATCTGGGTGTAGGCCGTCTGCAACGCGGCGATCTCTTGCGTGAGCTGCGCCCCGACGAGCCGCCGCGTGTCGGCCGCCTGGGACACGGCAACGTCGCGCGCCACGTCGGCCGACACCAGCTGCTGCTCCCGCGTGAAGCCGTTGAAGATCGGGAGGCTCACCGAAAAGCGCAGCGTCCAGTTGTTCACGTAACTGGTGGTCGACGTCCACGGGGCATCGAATCCGGTATAGCCGTTGGAATAACCCGCCGTGAACGAAGGGAAATACTGCGCCCGCGCCACCGAGACCTGCGACTGGGCAGCATGCGCCTGGGCTTCCGCTTGCGTGACCTGTGGAGCGTGCGCGATCACTTCGACGCGCAGCGCTGCCGTATCGGGGAGTGGCGCCAGCGCGGAATCGGGGGCCGCCCGCACCGGCTGGTCCACGCCCACCTGGCGGCCGAGGTTTGCCTGCGCGCTGGCGAGATTCGCCCGGGCCTGGAGCAGCGCGAGATTCGCGTTGCCGAGGTCCACCACCGAGCGCAGCGAGTCGGAGCGCGTTGCCGAGCCGGCGTGCAGCTTCTGCACTGCGATGTCCATTTGCTGCTGTGCCTGTCGCACCTGCGCCTCCGCGACGGTCACCAGCTCTTCAGTGGCGAGCGCGTTATAGAAGAGCTGCTTGGTCGTGAGCGTCACCTGAAACCGCTGATTGATGTAACCCGCATCGGCGGCGTCGGCGCTGGCGGCGGCGGCGTTGCTCGTCGCGAAGCGCGCGAACCCGTCGAACAGCGTGAGGTTGAGCGAAATACCGCCGGTGTACGACGTGCTGGCGGGCCCGGAGACGATCTGGTTCGTCGCCGAATTGAAACGGTTGCCCGACGCGTGCGCCGAGCCCCCGGTCAGCGACAGCGAGGGGAGAAAGGCGCCGAACGCGGCACGCTGGGAAGCACCTGCGTTGCGCTGCGCACCCTCGGCCTGGATGATCGCCGGCTGGACGTCGAGCGCGCGCCGGATCGCCTCATCCAGCGTCACCTGCAGGATGGTAGCCGCGGCGGAATCAGGGTGCTGTGCCCGGGCGGCGCGTACGGCCCCAGCCGCAACTATAAGGAATACGAATAGGAATCGACGCATCAGTTTGGACTCGAAGTCGAATGAGTGGAATCATGCCGCTGCCCGTTTCGCTGATGCTCCAGTTCGGCCAAGAGTCGCGCGTAGCGCTCCCGCTGTGGGGGCGTGAGCTGGGCCGTGATCTCGGCGCGCACCGTCGTCCGCAGGGAATCGAGCCGCGGACGCACGGCGCTCATGATCGCCTGCATCTCGGCGTGATGGCGCGTGAGCACGGCGCGAACGGCGTCCTGTTGGGCCGCGTCGAGGTCGAGGCGCCGCGCGAGGTACGCCGTCAGGGCATCGGGACCGCCCCCGCGCGGCGGCTGCGAGAGAGTGGTGGAGCGCGACACGGCCCACCCGGCGGCCCCTCCGGCGACAAACACGGCGACGAGCAGCGCCGCCGCCCAGATGCGCGATTGACTGAACATGTGTGGTCAGCGCCCCGTGGCGGCGACGAGCAGC
>JACXTT010006179.1_pt1 | contig 17170 bp, 15 predicted proteins | sample 9270951 | NCBI WGS metagenome assembly JACXTT01 (sample SAMN15532306, study PRJNA645909) | rock metagenome | isolation source: weathered quartz diorite | place: Puerto Rico | collected 2017-06-21 | reverse complement strand
GTCGAAGCGCTCGGGCCCGTCGTAGCGCGCCAGGCGGACCTCCGGGCCGACGGCCTCGCGAATCCGCGCGGCGACCGCATCCGAGATCCAGGGCGCGCCATCGACGAGTGGCTCGTCGTCGGGGCCGAGGGTCGCGTGAAACCCGAGCAGCGCCGGGTGGCTGCGGGCGGTGAGGACGGCGCTTCCATCGCGCACGTGTACGACGCGATCGCCCGGGATTCCGTCGGCGGTCAGCACCGTGGCCTCGAGCTGCTCGCCGCCCATCGACTTCACGGGATACCGCCAGATCTCGCCGACGACCATGGCCCTTTAGACCGCGTCTCGCGCCCGAGGGATTCTCGCCGCGCTGACCGGGCGGACGCCACGTGGGCGCCCGCCCGGCCGTGGGGTTGAGTGTGCGTGCTACGGGACGACCGCGGAGGCGTTCGTCCACACTCTGCGGACCTCGATCTCGGCGTCGCCGACGGTGGGGCCGCCGGAGGCCACGGTACAATTCGCCGGCAGCTGCTGGACCCGGAGCGTCGCGAACGGGCTGTTGGCCGGGCGCGCGTTGACCGCCGGGGGGTATGGCACCAAGACGTCCGGCGACTGGTTCAGCCCCGCATGAAACGTGTTGCCCGCGGCATCCCAGCTCAGACGAATGTTGACCCGTTCGTGCGTCGTGACCTCACCGAGCACCAACGGCGTGCCGACGACCGTGCTCGACGTGCACGCCGCGTTGTTGCAGCGGAACAGCAGTGCCCGGACGGTGAGCACGCCGGCGGGGTCGGTCGAATCGGAGAGGCGCCGCACCTCCACCCGCGCGATGTGATCGCCGGTGATGTCACCCGGCGGCAGCGGCGTTCCCGGCGCCAGGTCGTTGATGCGGTTGAGATCGATCGCCGCCCGCGTGATCGACGGGGTCACATTGGCCGGGCAGCCCGTCACGCTGACGTCCTTCACCTTGAGCTCGACCTCCAGGTGCGTGACGCTCAGCGGGTTGAGGAGGTTCAGTCGATTGCTGAAGAAGCTGGCATCGGAGTTCGATCCGGTACCGCCGGCACGGCGGAAGCGCATGTGCAGCGTGTCTCCGTGCACCTCACGCTCGGTCTCCAGGCCGAGATCGCTGCTGGCCGTCCAGCGGTCGGCCCGAAGCGTGGCCGCGGTGGACCAGTCTTCATAGATGGCGACCGGCTCGGCGCGGGCGGCGTCCGGCCGCGCCCCGAGCAGCAGGAGGCATCCGGCGGCAAGCGCGAGCAGAGCGTTTCGCATCGTCGTCATGGCTCTCTCCCTCTATGGAATGATGGCGTCCGCGTTGGTGAAGACCTCGCCTACCGCCAGCGTCGTCTCGGCCGCGGTCGGGCCTGACGTGCAATTCGCCGCGACCAGCTGCGTACGGACGTCGGCGAACGCAACGCCGGCTGGCTTCTGGTTGACCTGGGGCGGATACGGGAGCGCGACGTCCGGGTCGTCTCCGGCCCCGATGAAGATCTGATTGTTGGCGGAGTCCCAGACGACCCGCATCGCGAATCGCGTGCCGACCTGCGCGGTCGTGGGCAGATCGACGACACCGCCCGGGATGCTGATCGCGTTCGAGCAGACCGCATCGATGCACCGGAGAATCACGCCGCGGAAGCGGAGAACGCCGTCGGGGTCGGTCGAGCGCGTATCGCGGTACCCGTTGATGCTGAGCAGATGGTCGCCGGTCATGTTCCCCGGCCCGCCGCTGCCGTCGTTGAACCGGTTGAGCGTGATCGCCGTGTAGCCGAGCGAGGGCTGATTCGGATTGGTGGCGCAGGCGGAGATTTCCAGCGCCCTGACGTCGACGATGACGCCGATGCGATCGATCGCCGTCGGATTGCCGAAGACGAGGCGCTGACGCCCGCCGGCGAAGCCGACGTCGGACGCGGTGCCGCCGGGCCGCCGGCTGCGCATCACCAGCGCGTGGCCTTTCACCTCACGGCGGACGTCGAGCGCGCCGTTGTCGACGGCCAGCCATCGATCCGGCCGCATCAGGGGCGCGCTCGTCCAGTCCTCGTAGAGGGCGAACGAAGGGTCGTGAGCGAGCGACCCGCCGCCGGCGGCCTGCGCCCCGTTCCATCCCAGGGCCAGGCCGGCGACCGCGAGTGCTGTGGATCCGAGCCGGACTCCCGCTTGCCGCATGGCGTGTGATAGCGGGACGCGCGTCACCGGAGCGTCACCGGGTCGTCAAGTCCTGGGAGCTCCTGTCATCCGAGAGGCTTGACGGCAGCGGCCTTGCGGCGCGCCGTTCGGGCGGAGTACCCTGGCGGGGCTCGCGGCGCCGGCCGCGCGCCGCCCTCGACAACGTGAACGCGCCCAGCCCGCGCCGAGGCGGGCGGCGAGACAGGCGGAGCATGACGATGAAGCCGACCATCCTGCCCGAGACCCCGCAGCCGTCAGCCGCGCACGAAGAGCTCTGGTCGAGCGACGCGGTCGCGCGCATGCTCCAGGCGCTGGACGTGCCCTGGGTGTCCCTGGTGCCCGGCGCGAGCTTTCGCGGGCTGCACGACAGCCTCGTGAACCACATCGGCAACCAGCGGCCCCAGATGATCCTGTGCCTGCACGAGGGCGCCGCGGTCTCCGTGGCGCACGGCTTCGCCAAGGCGAGCGGGCGGATGATGGGCACCATCCTGCACTCGAACGTCGGCCTGCTGAACGGCAGCATGGGGATCTTCAACGCGTGGTGCGATCGCGTCCCGATGCTGATCCTCGGCGCGACCGGCCCCTGGGACGCCGCGAAGCGCCGGCCGTGGATCGACTGGATCCACACCGCGTCCGACCAGGGCGCGCTGGTGCGCGGCTATACGAAATGGGACAACCAGCCGGCGTCGGTGCCCGCGGCATACGACGCGCTCCTGCGGGCGGCGCAGATGTCGACGACCGCTCCCTGCGGCCCCACCTACATCAACCTCGACGCGGCGCTGCAAGAGTCGAAGCTCGGCGCCCTGCCGCCGCTTCCGGATCCGTCGCGCTTCGGCGCGCCCGATTCGCCGCGCCCCGCGCCCGAGCTGATCGCCCGCGCGGCGGGCGTGCTCTCCGGCGCGGCCGCTCCCGTCATGCTCGTCGGCCGCGGAAAGCGGACGTTGGAAAGCTGGCGCGCACGCGTGGCGCTCGCCGAGAAGCTCGGCGCCAGAGTGATGACCGATCTCAAGACCGGCGCCGCGTTCCCGACCCGCCATCCGCTGCACGTCGGTCCGCCCGGCACCTATCTGTCCGATGCCGCGGCGGCGGCCGTGCGCGAATCCGACGTGATCCTGGCGCTCGACTGGATCGACCTCGCCGGCACGCTCAAGCAGGTCTACGGCGAGCGGCCGATCGGCGCGAAGGTCGTCGCGGCATCGTGCGACGTCCACGTGCACCGGGGCTTCAGCATGGACTACTTCGGGCTGCCGCCCGTCGACGTGAACCTCCTCGCCGAGCCCGACGTGGCGGTCCCGCTGCTGCTCGAGGCATGCAAGCCGCGCGCTCATACCGCGGCGGCGGCCGCGGCGCCGGATGGCGTGCGGCGTACGTACGACGTCCTCAGCCTGCGCGCGGTGGCCGCGGCGCTGAACGAAGCGACCGACGGCGTCGAGGTGTGTCTGACGCGGCTTCCGCTCGGCTGGCCGGGCGAGGCGCGCCACTTCGCGCATCCGCTCGACTACCTCGGCGGGGACGGCGGCGCCGGAGTCGGGGCGGGCCCGGGCATCACGGTAGGCGCCGGTCTCGCGCTGAAGGGCTCGGGACGGATCCCGATCGGCCTGATCGGCGACGGCGACTATTTGATGGGCCTCACCGCGCTGTGGACCGCGGCCCATTACCAGATCCCGTGCCTCTTCGTCGTCTGCAACAATCGCTCGTTCTACAACGACGAGGCGCACCAGGAGCGCGTGGCGCGCATGCGCGGCCGCCCGGTCGAGAACAAGTGGATCGGCCAGCGCATCAACGAGCCGGACATCGACCTCGCCGCGCTCGCGGTCGCGCAGGGGGCCAAGGGCATCGGTCCCGTGACCGATCCCGGGCAGCTACGGAGCGCGATCGCTCAGGGCGTGAAGGCGGTGCTCAACGGCGAGGTCTGCGTGATCGACGCGCGCGTGCGGCCGGGCTACGACGCCGACATCAGCGGCGAGCGCGCGACGCGCCAGGAGCCTGTCGGGAGAACGTAAGGCGGCGCGGGAGCCGCCAGCCGGTCGCCGGCAGCTCCCGCTCGGACGTCAGGGCTCGAACGTCAGGGCGCCTGGATCTCTTTGAAGACCGGGACGATCGAGAGCATGCTCTTCGCCCCGTTGGCGTCCTGGACGTAGCGCGCCTCGACCTCCTCGCCGGGGCGAACGTCGGCCATTGCGACTTGCGCCGTCGGCGCGATCGTGACCCGGTCCCGGTCCTCGATCACCACCTGTGCCCTCGCGGCGTCGACCTCGGTCACACGCCCGCGGACACTTGTCTCGTAACCGTTCTGGACCCAGACCGGCCTGGCGACCGCAGTGGTCGCGATCAACACGGTGAACGGTACGAGCCTGAACACCCACTTCTTCATAGAGATCTCCTCTCGTCTACGTCTCGAGCCGCACACCCGCGGCCCACTCGTACGATTGGCAAGGGCCATGCCAGCGTTAGCCCCGCAATTGCCGATGTTTAGACGAGTGGCTGTGTTGCCGGGCTGACGGCGATGTGTAACGGTTACATGCGGAAGACGATGGTTTGAAGCTCTGGATTCGCTCACGCGGCGGATATGGCAAGGTAGGCGGCGCGGAGGACGACACCCGGACAGAATGGGAGACGAGGATGGCGCGACTGACTCGGGACGACGTGCTGACGAAGGCGGAGGCACTCAAGAACTGGGGCAAGTGGGGCGCCGACGACGAGCTCGGCGTGCTCAACTACATCACGCCCGAGGACATCGTCGCCGCCGCGAAGCTCGTCAAGAAGGGCAAGGTCTTTCGTCTCGGGCTGGCGCTCGACGAGAACGGTCCGCAGCGCGGCATCTTCGGCGGGCGCTGGAACCCGATGCACCAGATGCTGGCGACCGGCACCGACGCCGTCGCCGGCAAGCACGACGTGATGCCGGGTCTGCGCTACGCCGACGACGCCATCAACCTGCCCACCCAGGCCGCCACGCAGTGGGACGCGCTCGCGCACGTGTTCCTCGTGGACAAGATGTGGAACGGCTACCCGGCCACGCTCGTCGACATGCGCGGCGCCCACAAGAACAGCATCGACAAGTTCGCAAGCAAGATGGTCGGGCGGGGCGTCCTGCTCGACGTCGCGCGCTGGAAGGGCGTCGCCTGCCTGCCCGACGGCCACGGGATCACGGTGGCCGAGCTCGACGCCACGGCGCGGGCGCAGAACGTCACCGTGCGACGCGCCGACTTCGTGCTCGTCCGCACCGGCCAGATGGAAGACCGGCTCGCGCGCGGCGAGTGGGGAGGCTACGCAGGCGGCGACGCCCCCGGCCTGGCCTTCGAGACGGTCGACTGGATCCACGCCAGGCAGATCGCCGGCATTTGCAGCGATACCTGGGGCATCGAGGTCCGCCCGAACGAGACCGGGCCCGACGTCTTCCAGCCCTGGCACTGGGTGACGATCCCCGCGATCGGGATCGTGCACGGCGAGATCTTCTATCTGAAGGAGCTGGCGGAGGACTGCGCCGCCGACCGCGTCTACGAGTTCTTCTTCTGCGCCCCGCCGCTCGTGATCACGAAGGGCACGGGATCGCCGATCAATCCCCAGGCGATCAAGTAGGCGCCGGGCGCGCCGCTCAGCGCAGGTAGCCGACCACGTCCTTCTGGCACTCGACGAAGGCCACGCTCAGCGGATCACGCGGGCGTGGCAGCGTCACCTTGATCTCCGCTCGCACCGTCCCCGGATGGGGCGTGAGCACGACGATCCGATCGGCGAGGTACACCGCCTCCGCGACGTTGTGGGTGACGTAGACGATGGTCTTCCTGGTCTCGCGCCACACGTCGACCAGGAGGCGCTGCATCTCGTCGCGGGTCAGCGCGTCGAGCGCCGCGAACGGCTCGTCCATCAGGAGGACCGCTGGATTGTAGGCGAGGGCGCGCGCGATCGCCGCGCGCTGCTGCATCCCGCCCGAGAGCTCGTGCGGATAGGCGCCGGCGAACGCCTCGAGCTTGACGAGGCCCAGAAACCGCTGCGCGGTCTTCGCGCGCTCGTCGCGGGGCACGCCCTTCATCTCGAGGCCGAACTCCACGTTGCGCTGAGCCGTCCGCCAGGGAAACAGCTGGGCAAAGTCCTGGAAGACGACGCCGCGGTCGAGCCCGCGCCCTTTGACCGCGCGGCCGCCGATGAGCACCTCGCCCTTCGTCGGGGCCAGGAATCCGGCCAGGATGTTGAGCAAGGTCGTCTTGCCGCAGCCGCTGCGTCCCACGACACAGATGAACTCGGATTCGGCGACGCCGAAGCTGACGTCACGCAGCGCGGTGACGGCGCGCTCGTTCGCGGCGTACTCGTAATCGACGCGTCGGATCTCGATGTGATCCATGGGCACTCGCCTACGTGCCCGCGGTGCGGACCATGCCCCACCGGCCCACGGTACGTCGCTCGACGACCTGGAAGACGAGCCGCTCGAACGCGAGCCCGAGGATGCCGATGACCACGAGCGTGCTCAGCATCACGTCGGTCCGGAGGAACTCCTTCGAGTCGAAGATCACCCAGCCGAGGCCCCAGCTGGTCGCGGCGATCATCTCGCCCCCGACCACGGCGATCCACGAGCGGGCGAACGCCTGGCGGAGCCCGGCGATGACGAACGGGAGCGAGCCGGGCAGCACGACCTTGCGAAAGAGCTCGCCGCCGCCCGCGCCCATGGTCTCGGCGGCACGAACCCAGATGCGGTTGATCGAGCGGACGCCGGTCCACGTGTTCAGGATGATCGGGAACGTGGCCGCGTAGAAGACCAGGGCGACGCTCGCCGCGTTGCCCAGGCCGAACCAGAGGATGAAGACGGGGACCCAGGCCAGGGACGGGATCGGGGAGAGCACGCTCACCAGGGGCAGCACGAATCGCTCGGCGGGCTTGAAGCGCCCCATCAAGATGCCGACCGGGACCCCCACCAGCGCGGCGAGGCCGAGCCCCCACAGGATGCGATAGAGGGTGTAGGCGATGTGCACGAAGATGGTGCCGCTGACGACCATCTGCACGAGGGCGGGGACGATCACCGCCAGCGACGGAGAGAGCGCCGGGGAGAAGAGACCGCTTCGCGCGAACGCTTCCCACACCACGGCCACCAGGCCGAAGGAGGCGACCGCGCCGAAGACGAACCGCCTCATCGCTCGAGCATCCCCCACCTGACGACCGTGAGCTTCTCGACGCGCTCGAACACGAGCTTCTCGAGGCCGAGCCCGACGAGCCCGATCACGGCGATCCCGGCCAGCATGACGTCGGTGTTCAGGAACTCCCGGGCGCCGAAGATCAGCCAGCCGAGCCCGATCGAGACCGAGGTGAGCATCTCGACGGCGATCAGCACGCGCCACGCGCGCGCCAGGCCGAGCCGGAGCCCGGTGAGCACGTAGGGCAGCGCGCCCGGCAGGACGACCTTGCGGAAGAGCTGGCCGTCGGTCGCGCCCATCGTCTCGGCCGCGCGAATCCAGATGCTCTTCACCGCCTTGACGCCCGTCCACGTGTTGACCACGACGGGAAACGTCGCGGAGAATCCCACGAGCAGCACGGCGGGAAGATTGCCGAGGCCGAACCAGAGCACGAACAGGGGCGCGTAGGCCAGACCCGGGATCGGGTTGCCGACGCTCACGACCGGGACCAGCAGATCCTCGGCCCACCGATACCGCCCCATGAGCATCCCCGTGGTCACGCCCACGACCGCCCCCAGGAGGAAGCCCGCGGCCAGACGGAGCAATGTCTCGGCCGCGTGGAGCGGCAGGATGCCCGTGACCATGAGGCGGACGAATGCCGCCACGATCGTCTCGATCCGCGGAAAGAGACGCGGGGGGAACGGGCCGAAGATCGCGAACCCTTCCCAGAGGATCGCGACGACGACGAACGGCAGCGCGAGCTGGGCCAGCGCGAGCGCCGCGCGTCGCAGGTAGAGCGTCGTCGGCGTGCGGAACATGGGCCGCTAGCGCGCCGCTTTGGCCCTGGCCAGGAGATCCCGGTTCAGCGCCTTGGCGATGTCCGGCATGGCGCTGATGCGCCCTTCGCCCGCGCCCGACAGCAGATCCTTCGCCTGATCGACGAGGTATTTCTCCATCTCGGACGTGAGGTCGGGCTCCCACTTCATCCGCTGCAGCGCCTTGTCGATCACGGCGATCGAGATCTCGCGGCCCAGGGCTTTCTGGTCCTCGACGTACACGGCCGCCGCCTTCTGGGGCTCCTCCTTGAGGAGCTTGACCGCGCGCAGCCAACCCCGCAGGTACGCCACCACGGCGTCGGGGTTGTCCTTGATCACCTTGTTGGTCGCCGTCAGCATGAACGGGAGCGGGTCGTATTTGCAGTAGTCCTCGACGATCCGGAGCGTCCCGTCGTGCTCGCCGATGGCGCTGTATGGCTCGCCGAGCGAGGCCATGTCGATCGCCTTCGCGATCAGGCTGGGCATCATGTCTTTCGGGTCCGGGATGTTCGCGACCTGGAAGTCGCCGGGCTTGAGACCATAGCTCGGCGCGGCGCGGGCCATGAAGACGTACTCGGTGATCGTCCCTTTGGGCAGGCCGATCCGCTTGCCGCGAAGCTGGCTCACGCTGTTGATGTCGGAGCTCTTGAGCGCCACGATGTGGGTGGCCGCGCAGATCATCGAGTTGACCGCCACCGAGGTGTACGGCACGCCCTTGTCCAGACCGATCAGGAACGGCGTGGGGGCGGTCGCGTTGATGTCGATCGCCCCGGCGATCATCGCGTCGCGGCCCTCCTTGCCGAGGAAGAACTTCCGGTGCTCCACGTCGAGCCCCGCCTGCTTGAAGTACCCCTGCCGGATGGCGATGACGTCGGGCGCGCCCATGATCGACCCGTGAACGCCGAGCCGGATCTTGAGCGGCTTGGCCTGGGGCGACGCCGTTTCCGTGACTACCACAAGGCATCCGAAAGCGAGGATGCCGAGAATTCCGAGTCCGAGGGAGCGTTTCATGGCTTCCTCCAGAAGGACGGGTTTCGCGGACTCTAGACGGCGGCGCGAAGCCTTGTCAAGGCACGGGACCGGCTGGAGATGCTAGGATCCCGGGCCGAGGGAGAACAGCCATGACACAGAACGGTGCCCTGTCCAAGAACATGCGGCTGCTGGGTCACAACGATCTGGGCGGCTTCGGCAACGTCGGTGAGGGGATGGCCATCCAGCTCGCCCGCGACGGGCGGCGCGTGCTGTGGCTCGGCCACGAGTCGGCGCCGAAGAACTTCACCGCCGTGGACGTGAGCGACCCGCGAAAGCCCTCGGTCATCCTCCAGACCGATCTCCCCCACGGCGACATGCGCTCGAACAACCTCGACCTGGTGGGCGATCTCCTGGTGGTGCCGTATCAGACGGCGCGGCCGGGCATGCAGCCGGCCGGCGTCGAGTTCTTCGACGTGGCCGATCCGGGCAAGCCGCGCTCGATCGCGTTCTTCGACGCCTCCGGGCCCCACTCGCGCGGCGTGCACCATCTGTGGTTCGTCGACGGCTCGTATCTGCATCTGGCCAGCGGCGCGCCCGACTTCAAGCCGCGCAATCAGAAGGACGACCAGTTCTACCGGATCATCGACGTCCGCCAGCCCACGCGTCCGAGCGAGGTCGGGCGCTGGTGGCTTCCCGGCACGCGCGACGGCGACCCGGAGCCGCCGCCGGCGCGCCATCCGAAATTCGACTCCGGCTTCCGCGCTCACAACACGAACGTCTATCCGCGCCGACCGGATCGCGCGTGGGTCGGCTACATCGACGGCGGCGCGATCGTGCTCGACATCTCGGACATGGCGCACCCGCGCATGCTGAGCCGGTGGGACTATCACCCGCCGTACCCCGGCTTCACGCACACCTTGCTGCCGCTCTTCGACCCGCAGCTCGTGATCGTCTCCGACGAGGCGACCGCGCAGGCCGGCCAGGACTGGCCCAAGCTCGTCTGGGTCGTCGACATCCGCGACGAGACGAACCCGGTGCCGCTCTCGACCTTCCCGATCCCGCCCGTCGCCGAGTTCGGCGGACGCGGCGGACGCTACGGCGCCCACAACCTGCACGAGAACCGGCCCGTCGCGAGCAATCTCGTGTCCGAGAAGCTGATCTTCGGCACCTACTTCAACGGCGGCGTGCGTGTGCACGACGTCTCGAACCCGTTCCAGCCCCAAGAGGTCGCCTACTACGTGCCCGAGGCGCCGCGCGGCTCGCGGGCGGGTGCGGTGCAGATCAACGACGTGCTGGTGGACGAGCGCCGCATCGTCTATGCGGTCGACCGTCTCATCGGTGGTCTCTACACGCTGGAGCTTCAGGTCTAGGACGCTACTGAAAAGGGAGGGGGCCGCGACGGTCCCCTCCGAGTCCAGTCAGGCGGCGGAGGCGGCGCGCGGGGTCGCTTCGCGCAGGCGCTGGTCGATGACCGACCAGTCGACGTTCTTGAAGAAGGCGTCGACGTACTTCGGGCGTTCCGTCGCCTTGTAGTCGCGCATGAAGGCGTGCTCCCACACGTCCATCACGAGAATCGGCTTCCAGCGGGCCGGAATGCCGTCCTGGTGGAGGCTGATCCACTGGTTGACCAGGCGTCCGTTGACGGGGTCCTGATAGAGGATCACCCAGCCGATCCCGCGCATGCCGCCGATCGCCTGGAAATTCGCCTGCCAGTGATCGACTGATCCGTAGGTCTCGGCGAGCGCGCGCCCGACAGCCTGCCGCTCCGAGGGGCGGGCTTCGCCGCCCGGCTTCAAGTTGGAGAAGTAGAGCTCATGGAGGACCATGCCGTCGTACTCGTAGGCGAGCCGGCGGGTGCCCTCCGCGAGGCTGAAGTCCTTGCCGGACTCCGCGCGATCGGCGCGCATCTCGGCCAGCTCCTGCACCAGCGAGTTCACCTGCTTGACGTAGCCACCGTAGAGGTCGAGGTGCTCGGCGAGCTGCGCGTCCGAGAGCCCCGCGAGCCCCCTGAGATGGTCGAAAAATTTGGCTGCGTACATCGCTCGTCCGTCCTTGCTCATCGTCTTCAGAAACCTCCTGACGGAGTGGTTTGGAAGATCCGTGCCAGCGCGGCGGCCGGCGTAATTCCCGGGCACGACCCATGCAATACCCGGAGACTGCGCGAAGGAGTTTCTCGGGGCAGTGGAGTGAACGGACCGCAGACGGAAGGAGATCGGGATGATTTACTACGCGCTGGTATTCCTGATCGTGGGGCTCGTCGCCGGTGCGCTCGGATTATTTGGCATCGCCGCGATCGCCGGCCAGATTTCCTGGATCCTGTTCCTGATCGGCATCGTCCTGCTCGTCATCCATCTCGCGAGCGGGCGCCGAGTGCCGATACAGTGACCCCCGACACCCTGTAGTTCTTTCCCGGTGGGTTGCACGATCGTGTAACAAGTACACGCGTCGCGCCCACGACTTGTGAACGAGACTCACGGACGGTCGCGAGCCCAGTCGAGGCCACGGTGGCCCGGCTGGGCCGTGAGTCGAAGCGGTCGCGACCCGTCGGCGCCCATCACGGTCAGCCCGACCTCCGCCGAGCGTGCGCTGCCTCCGCCGAGAAACGCGATGTGACGGCCGTCCGGCGCCCATGCGGCCACGGGCAAGTCCTCGCCCAGCGACGTGATCGCGCGGAGGTTGCGGCCGTCGACGTCGACCGTCCACAGCTCCCAGAGATCGCCATTAGCGTGCGCGAGCGACGGCCGAACGAGGCCGAGGAGACCGGAGTCCTTCGGCTGGCCGACCGCGGCGAACACGAGGCGCCTGCCGTCGGGAGCGAAGCGCACGGCGAAGAGCTTGTCGAAGACGCTCGCCCTCACGATCTCGCGACCGCCGTTTCCGTCGAGCGCGCTCCACCACAGCGCCTGCCCCCGGGCGGGCGGCGGCGCCGAGCGGACGTAGGCGAGCCGGCGACCGTCGGGCGACGGGCTCGGGAATTCACCGTCGGCCACGACGCGCGTGCGCGAGCCCGTTCGCACCTCGACGCGATCGATGCCCACGCCTGCACCACCCTGGCGAACGTAGGTCGCGTAGACCGCCGCGCCGTCGGCCGTCCACGCGGGGTAGAGAAACGCGGCGCCGGGCACGTCGTGCGCGACCAGCGGCCTGATCCCCGTTCCGTCCGCGTTCATCACGTAAAGATCGGTCCCATCGGGCACCGGGATACGATCGCCTCCGGGCAGCCGGTAGTACGAGAAGGCGATGCGCTTGCCATCCGGCGCCCACGCCGGGTTGCTCGAGAACTCGAGCGGGTCCAAGCGGGTGAGCTGCCGCGGCCTCCCCTCGGGCAGCCTCGTGATCCACAGGTTGTTGTCGAAGTCGGGACCGAACACGAGACGGCCGGCGGGCCCCTCTGGCGCTCCGGCCTCCGGTCGCGGCGTGGCGGGCAGCGCGCGTCGAGAGCGCGCGGGCGCGTCGGTCCGCGCCGCCGCGGGAGTCGGCGAGCCGGTGAGCGCATCCCCGGCAAGGGGCGCCGCAGGGGCGGGAACGAACGTCCGGAGGTACGCGATCACGTCCCGGCGATCGCGTGAGTCGAGCCGGTCGGCGAAGCCGACCATCGACGTACCCGCGACGCCGTGGGCGATCAGCCAGAGTAGCTGCTCGTCACCATGCCATCGGACGTGCTGGGTGAGATCGGAGGGCGGCGGCAGGAGCGAGGGCGCCGCCGGACCGTTTCCGGTCCCGCCCATGCCGTGACAGACGCTGCACTGGCGCCCGTACACGCCGCGCCCGCGCTCGAGGCTCGACGCGTCCACCGCTGGACGAGCCGCGTCTGCCAGAGACGCGCGGAGCCCCGCGAGCTGAGCGGCGCTCACATCGGGCACCTCGACCCGGAAGACGGCGCCGGCATCGCTCGCGCTCTGCCGGCTGACGCCGATGCCGATCTGCGCGACGCCGGGCATGCCGAGGTAGAACCCTTCGGCCTCCCAGACCCCGGCCTCGCGCGGCGCCGGAATCACGTGAGTGCGTCCCATGTTCATGCCTTCCATCGTGAAGGTCATGGTGACCTGTCGCACGTCGCTGGGTGGAGCGCCCTCGCGATCCGCCAGGGTGACGCGAAATCGGCTGACGCCGATCCAGCTTGGATCCACATTCAGCGTGACGCGCAACGACCCGGCCTGGCGCGCCATCTCCACCGGCGAGGGAAGCCTCGTCGGTCCGGGCGGCGGCAGGCTCCCGAGTAGCCCCACCACCAGTACCAGGCCGAGGGCCGCCAGGATCTCGGCGCCGACCAGCGCTCGCAGGCGGCGAAGAACCGGCGCGTCGGTCGAGGCTCCGCCCGCGGCGACCTTCGGCCGGAGACGCAATCGATTGATGGCGGCCAGACCGAGCAGCGGCAGCAGCAGCGCGAGCTTCAGCAGGAGGCTCTGGCCGTATGCCGTTCTGAGGAGCATCGCGGGGCTCTCGATCTGGACGTACGCGCTGACCAGGCCGGTCGGGAGCAGCACGAGCACGCTCGCCAGCGCGACCCTGGAGAATCTCGGCACCAGTTCCCTGATGAGATCGCGGGCGCGCGCGCGACGCTCGCCGTCGGCGCCCGCCAGCGCGCACCCGAGCCACAGGAGGAGCTGGAGGAGCCCGCCGAGCCAGACGGCACCCGCGGCGAGATGAAGGGCGTCCACCGCGAGGGCCAGCGGCCAGGGGCCGCGACCACCGGCGGCGTGGCCGGCGAGCGAGGTGCTCACGATGAGCACGCCGCCGATTCCAGCGGCGCATCGCGTGATCCACGGCCCGCGCGTGGCCCCACCGCCGCGACGGGTCAGGACGAGGAGGCCCGCGAGCAACAGGCCGAACATCGTGCGGGCCCACCAGACCGCGGCGAAGCGACTCCCGAAGAGGACCGCGCGAATCGTCTGGCCGTCGAGCGCCTGCGGCAGGGGCGTCTCGCTCACCGCTTCGATCTGCGCGGCGGCAGCGAGGATCTGGCCGACAGCGAGCAGGGCCGCGAGCGCGAGCGGCGCCTGCCAGGCGCCGCATGGACGGGCCCTCGACACCGGCCAGAGCACGAGCAGTGTGAAGAGGGGAGCGCCGGCGAGGCCGAGCGTCGCGAGAAGCGCGAGCCAGCGCCCGGTGGTCTCGAGCATCGAGAGCGTTGGCGGGCCGGCGCCGAGCAGCACGGCCACCGGCGGCGGTGCCTGGGCGAAGCCGACGACGAACCAGTACGTTCCCCGCACGACGTGGTTGTCGGCCGATGTGACTCGCCAGCGGACGGCATAGGCGCCCGGCGGCAGCGGTCCCGGATCGAGCTCGACGCGCGCCGGGTTTCCCACCGCCGCTCGGGCCGTCGAGCTTCCGACTCGACGGCCCTGAGCGTCGAGGACGACGACCGCGTTGCTCTCGATGCTGACCGGCTCGGTGAATTGCAACGAGAGCCGTCGCGGTGCTCGATCGCCCGGCGTCACGGCTCCGGGAGCCGGATCGCTCCGACCGAGGAGCGCGTGTCCCTGCGCCGAGCGTGGTGCGCCGACGAAGGAGGCGCTCGCCAGCAGCATCGCTGCGAGCAGCCAGGAGCGCCGGCGGGCGAGTGCCGTCACCTCGCTGCGCGGCGCCAGGCCAGTAGCGCGACCGCCGCCGCGACCAGCGCGCCGATCAGCGCCGCGCCCGCCAGGATGGCCGCGAAGCCGCGCACATCGCCCGAGCGGCGGATCGCGATGACCGCGGCCGGAAACTCGGCGCTCGGCGGGCCGATCCAGTGGATCTCGCTGCCGTCCTGATGGGTCTGGATGAGCTTCCAGGCAATCTCGCCGGGGGCCTCGGGATTGCGGGCGAGGATGGAAACCGCGAGGAAATGGCCCGGCGGGAGAAGGCCACCTTCCCAGATCGCACCGACGATCCGGCCTTCACGATCGCGCTGCACGCTCGATCGCCAGCCCGACACCGCCTCGATCTCGCTGATCCGGAGGCCATCGGGAAACTGGATCTCTATCCGCGTCGTCGGGACCGCCCTCTCCGTCGGAATCACCAGAGCGTAGCGCTGCACGACGGCCGGCGGGGCCTCGGCCGGAAACACGAAGACGTGGGCCTCGCTGGTTGAGAGCGCACCGCCGAGCCAGACAGCGACGGCGACGGCGCTCGCGGCCCAGCCGGAATGCACGGCGAGCGCCGACCTATCGCGCTCCCGGCATCGGCGCCCGAGGCGGCATGGGACCCGTGTAGCGGAGCACCGTCACGCCGCCGCCGTTGCCGTCGCTCACGTAGATGAGATTCGTCTTGGGATCGATGTACGCCTCGCGGGTGTGGCGACCGATCTGGCGCGGGACCGAGAAGTCGGGCGAGATGAAGTACCCGACCTCCTTGGGGCTGAACGGGTTCGAGATGTCGAAGGCGCGGAGCCCCTGGTCGTACCAGGCCTGATAGAAGAGGCTCCCGTGGCCTCTGGGATCGAAGTACGGCAGGTGCGCGGACTGCTGGCCCGCGGGACAGACGAACTTGCCCGCCGCGTGATCGTACTGGTCGTCGACTCCCGCGACGTGAATCGTCGACAAGACCTGGATGGCCTTCGGATTCGAGATGTCCAGGATCCAGACGAAGCCGGGCGGACACGAGAAATGCTCGTCCGTCATCACCATGAGGTGCGGCAGGGGCTGGCCCTCGTGGGGCACGGGCGCGGCGGTGTGAGTCCCGGGACAGCATCCGGGCGGCGTGCCGGGATCGCCGTTGAACGGCGGCGAATAATCGAACACGCCGATCGTCGACGGCTTGGTCGGGTCGGCGATGTCGAGGATGATGGCGCCGGCGTCGCGATAGGCGACGTAGAGCCGGGTGCCCTCCTTGATCGCCTCGTGGCACGTGACGTACTGCTGGGTGCCGCTGGGATTGAGCTGGTTCATCTCGGAGAACGTCTCGCCCGCGTGCTGGCCCGTGACGTGATAGCCACCGACCACCTTCGGAGCGCTGGGCGTCGAGTAGTCGATGATCTGGAGCTCCTCGTGGCGCGGCTTGGAGCGCTCCGAGGTGCCGCAGGCGTAGACGTAGCGGTTGTCCATCTCCATACCGTGGGTCAGGCCGCCCGGGTTGTTCCACTCGGCCACCTTGACCGGGCGGCGGGGATCCGAGACGTCGTGGAAGGTGACGCCGCTCTTCACCGCGGCCCCGCCCGTCGGCTTGTTCGGATTCTCCGGGCTGGCGCTGTGCCCGAGGGCCAGGATCTTCCGGTCGCAGTCGACGCGGAGATAGGCGTTCCGCGCCCCGGGGTTTCCTGCGATGAAGGAAAGCGGCTCCATCGCCGCCGGATCGCTCACGTCGACGATGAGCGCACCGAAGAGGGTAGGGTTGTAGCCGGCGAAGTACCCGATCGTGCCGCAGATCCGCATCGTGTTGAACCCGGCGCCGGGCGCGCCCGGCACGAGCCACTGGCCCCGGAAGTAGCTATGGCCGACGATCTCGAAATTCTTGACGGTCGAGAACTGCCGGTAGCTCGCGAGGTCGTTCAGCTGGAACATGTCGCGTGCACCCGGATTCGGGACGACCGGCGCGGCCTGCTGCGCCCAGAGGGCCCGCGGCGCGATGAGCGCCACCACGATCGCGAGAGCGCGCGCGAACGCGCGCGACGATGGACGCATGACGACGCCTCACTTGCGCCCGAGCTCGGCCACCGCCCGGTCGCGGTACACGAAGTTGAAGAAGCGATTCTGCGGCAGGAGCTCCTTATACTTGAGATAGCCCTGCTCGGCGGAGAGCCGCTGCATCGAGTCGAGCACGGCCAGATCCATGTCGAGGTTGGCGTCGAGGACGTGGGCCCGCGCACGCCGGATCACGTCCGCCTTGGCGCCGGTGTACTTCACCATCAGGTCGATGTTCCGCTCCTGCTTCCAGCCGTTGTCCAGCGCCAGATCGCGCGCGGCCTTGAGGTAGGCAACCATCACCTTGTGGGCGAGGTCCGGGTTCTTCGCCGCCCACTCCTTGTTCCAGAAGATCGCCGTGATCGGCGTGGCCTTGGCGCCGGCCGGGCGCGGCAGCGGCCGGAGCGCCACGCCCCGCTCCTCGGCCAGGGTCGGGAACGGCTCGGTGAGGATCGCCGCTTCGACCGCGCCGGTCTCCAGCGCCGGCACCATGTCGGGAAAGGGCATGATCTTGATCTGCACGTCCTTCAAGCCGAGC
>JACXTT010006178.1_pt1 | contig 17170 bp, 15 predicted proteins | sample 9270951 | NCBI WGS metagenome assembly JACXTT01 (sample SAMN15532306, study PRJNA645909) | rock metagenome | isolation source: weathered quartz diorite | place: Puerto Rico | collected 2017-06-21 | reverse complement strand
GGGCATCTATGTGAACGCCCGCCCCATGCGAATGCGACCTGTGTTGAAGAAGGGCTTCCATGCCGTCCCCATCGGACTCATCCTTTTTCGTGAGAACACGGAGGACCTCTATGCGGGGCTGGAGCACGGGGTGGTTCCCGGTGTCATCGAAAGCCTGAAGATTATCACGGGCGTGGCCTCCGAGCGCATCGCCGTTTCCACGTTCGAGTACGCGCGCACGCATGGGCGGAAGAAAGTGACCGCTATTCACAAGGCCAACATCATGAAGATGAGCGACGGCTTGTTTCTAAAGTGCTGCCGCGAGACGGCCCTGAAATTCCCCGACATTCATTACTCCGAGCTGATCGTCGACAACGCCTGCATGCAACTGGTGATGCGCCCGGAGACCTTCGACTGCCTGGTGCTGCCGAATCTTTACGGGGACATTGTGAGCGATCTTACCGCGGGACTGGTGGGAGGCCTGGGGATTGTCCCCGGCGCCAACCTGGGCGAGAAAATCGCCGTGTTCGAGGCGGTGCACGGTACGGCTCCGGATATTGCGGGCAAGGGGCTGGCCAATCCCACTGCGATGATGCAGTCCGCCGTGCTGATGCTGCGACACCTCGGCGAATCGGAGGCGGCCTGCCGCTTACAGCACGCCATCGAGGCCGTTTACGATGCCGGAAAGTTTCTCACCCAGGATGTCGGCGGAAAGGCCTCGACGCTGGATTTCACCGAGGCTGTAATCGGTAACCTGCGCTGAACCGCGGACCAGACATACACCGCAACCCAAATGGATATTGAAGCCGCACTGCTCAACGTCGTCATCTTCTGGATTCTGACTACGCCGCACGAGTTCGCTCACGCCTGGGTTGCGACTCGGCTCGGCGACGACACGCCGCGCCTGGAAGGACGCCTGACGCTGAACCCTCTGGCGCATGTGGACTGGCTGGGAACCGTGATTCTGCCCCTGGTGACGTCGCTGCTGGGCGCGGGCTTCCTCGGCTGGGGGCGCGCGGTGAACTGCAATCCAGCCAAGCTGCGGGGCGGGCTGAACGGCCTGGCCATGGTGGCGATGGCGGGCCCGGCAAGCAACGTTCTGTTCGGGCTGGTGCTGGCGGCGGCCGCGGCGGCTGCGCCATCGCGGGATCTGGTGAAGCTTGCGGCTACTACGATCCACCTCAGTTTGTACCTGGCGATCTTCAATATGATTCCCGTGCCGCCGCTGGATGGCTCCAAGCTGTTGCTTGCGGCGCGCGTGCCCTTTGTTGTTTATCAGGAGCTGGCGCGATTTGGATTCCTGATGGTGATGGTCGCCATGTCGGCGAGCAGTCTCGGCGTCTGGATGAATCGCGGGGCGGTGGAAGGGACTGTCTGGATGTTGGGTTTGTTCGGCGTCCGGTGAGAGGGCCGTGTGGCTGACGCCACATCTCGCCGCTGACTCGACGTAAGGAACACCGATCAACAATTGTGCCGGGCAGGCCGAAGCCTGCCCCACCGTTGCTGAAGTGGGAACTGCAGGAATGCCTGTGAGACGTCACGGCCTGTTACTGGGCGGGGAGGCCGGCGACGCGGCGGCGCAGCAGGTCGAGCGCGTGCTGGCAGGCGAATTGGCGGATGCGGCTGCGATCTCCGAGGAATTTGCGGGTGAAAACCGAGCAGCCCACTCCGTCGGCCACGCCGATGAACATGGTGCCGACCGGGACGGCGTCGTCGGGATGCGGAGGGCCGGCCAGACCGGTGATGGAGACGGCGTACGTCGAGTTGGTGCGGCGGCGGGCGTTCACAGCCATGGCCTCGGCGGTTTCCTTGCTCACCGCGCCAAAGGCTTCGAGCAGGTCGGGGTTTACGCCGAGCAGCTCCACCTTCATGCGATTCGTGTAAGTGATGAAGCCGCCCTGAAAGTAGTCTGAGCTGCGGGGCGCCGAGGTCACTCGTTCGCCCAGCATTCCGCCGGTACTGCTCTCGGCGACGGCCAACGTGGCTTTTTGCTTACGCAGCAGCTCGCCGGTTACGACTTCCAGCGGGTCGCCGTTGCGCGAATAGATGCGGTCTCCGAGAAGCGGTTCGACGCGCAACGCCACTTCCTGAAGCAACGCTTCGGCTTCGGCTTCGGTGGGACATTGCGCGCGGAAATGCACCTGTAGATCGCCGGCCGCGGCAAGCACCGTGGTCACGGGATTCTCGTACAGCTTATACACCGGCGAGATGAGCTGATCGAGGTCGCCTTCGCCCATGCCGGCGATCCGCAGGGTCAGCATGCGAATGGCGCGCTTGGGCACCTTGCGGCCCAGGCGGGGCAGGCACTGCCGCTCGAACATGGCTTTCAGCTCGTGCGGAGGGCCGGGGAGCAGCATGATCGAGGTGTCGGACTGGTCGATCCACTGGCCCGGCGCGGTGCCGCGGTCATTGGGCAGGATCTCCGCGCCTTCGATGATCAGGGCCTGGCGGCGGTTATTTTCCGCCATGCGGCGGCCGGCCTGGCGGAAGCGGAGCTCGAGGGCGTCGGCGATTTCGGGATGATACTGCTGACGCCGGTCCAGAGCTACGGCGACCGCGTCGCGCGTGACGTCGTCTTCGGTGGGCCCCAGGCCTCCGGAGAGAATGACGATCTCGCAGCGGGCCAGCGCCAGGCGCACCATGGCGGCGAGCAGATCCCGGTCGTCGCCCACCACGCACTTGGTGATGACCTCGACACCGAGGTTGTTCAGCTCAGCCGTCAGGTAAAGAGAGTTGGTATCCAATCGCTGCGGCGTCAGCATTTCGCTGCCGACGGCGATGATCTCGGCTTTCATTGCTAGTTCAGTAGGGCTAATTCAGCGGGCGCCCCTTGATGCCCACATCCACCCGGTAGACGGCGTTGGTAGTGGTGACGGCCAGCGAACGCGAAGGCGTGAACGCCAGGCCCACGACGCCGGGGCCTGAGAGGAACAGCTCGCCTTTGCGGTCCGGATCGATGCGCACCACACCGCGGCGTCCGCCCATGGAGGCGGCCACGTAGAGGTTCCCGTTTTCGTCGAAGGCCAGGCCTTGCGGGCGGCCCAGGCCGCGGAAGAAAGTGTCCACTTCGCCGGCCGGCGAGACGCGGTAGACGGCGTCAAAGCTCGACGTGGTGGGACCGGTGACGTAGAGAAAATCTTCGGGACCGTAGGCCAGGTGATAAGCCGCGATGGACGGCTCCAGAGTGGCGTAGACGAAAATCTGGCGTTCCTGGCTGATCTTGAAAATCGTTCCACTGCGGTCGCCGACGTAGAGGTTGCCCTCCTGGTCGAAGCAAATGCCAGTGGCTACGCCCATTCCCTCGACGTAAACCGCCATGTTGCCGCTCGGCGTCACCTGGTAAACCACGCCGTCGAAGCGGCTGGACACGTAGAGCATGCCGGCGCGGTCGAAGGCCAGCCCGGTGGCGTTCATCAAGTCGTTGACAAAGGGTTTGACGTTGTAATTCAGGTCGATCTTATAGACCGCGACCGGAACCTTCTGCCCCCGCGATCCGCTGAACGTGCTGAAGATGTTCCCGAACGAATCCACCGCTGGATTAGAGACCGGATGCAGGCTGTCGGCCACCTGGATGCCGATATCGCAGGTCCAGGTTTCGCTCGCCATTTCCCCGCTTCGAATCACCAGCTCACCGGCCGAGGCTGTCTCAGGCACTTTGCAAATGACAAACGAATCGGAGGCGATGGTGAGGGGCGCAAGGGTGTCGCCAATCATCACCCGCGGCCATTCGTGGCGCGCGAAGCGCTTGCCGTATATTTGAAACTCCCCACCGGCGATTGCGGCCTGTGGTGTCACCTGCGAAATTTCCGGCCGTTCGTTGGTTTCCTTGCGACTTGCCATATTCAATAAAGATCCCACCGACCCAGCAACCAGAGGGCGGCCGCGCCGTATATTCCCGCCATCACGTCGTCGGCGACGATACCAGTTCCGGACGGAAGCGCCTCGAGGCGCCGCGCCGGCCACGGTTTCCAGATGTCAAAAAGCCGAAAGAGGACGAATCCGATCAGCCAGCTTTTCCAGTTGAAGCGCGAAGCCCCTACTAGTGTAATCCATTGCCCGATCACTTCGTCCACTACGACGATGCCGGGATCTTTCAGGCCTTTGACCCGGGCCGTCCCGCCGGCGGCCCAGATTCCGGGGGCCGTAAGGGCGGCGGCGAGAAACGCCAGGTGAGCCTGTCCCCAGCCCAGCGCGGCCACCAGCGGCCAGGCTACGGCGATCGCACCAAGCGAGCCAGCGGTGCCCGGAGCCACGGGGGAATATCCGCATCCGAACCAGGTGGCCAGCCAGACCGCCGCCCGCTTTTTCACAGGAGGGCCTGCCGCGCGCATGTACATCGCCCACGGACCACTCCCTTACAGTCGTGGCTCGGTAGCATCGTCCCGATCATTCCTCGCCGGTCTCCTTATCGCCATCTTCAGGCTTGTAGGGAGCCACCGGAATGCGGTACTTCTCCGACGCCCAATTGCCGAGGTCGATGATGCGGCAGCGCTCGCTACAGAAAGGGTATTCGGGATTCGACCGCTCGACATCCTTGCGGCAGATCGGACAATTCATAGCGCCAGGGCTGTGACCGGCGCGATATGGATGAGATGGCCCGCCGGAGGGCGCATGGGTGGGGCCTCGGCTGGTTCCAGCAGGGTCCCGACGACGTCATAATCGTGCGCTTCGGTGATGATCATTCGCCGCATTTCTCCGGGGCGCGGCTCGATGCCTTCATAATCGTTGATCAGCGCCGATCCGTCGATTTCCGGCGCCTGCGAGGGCATGCGCGCTTCCCACAGAAGATCGGTTTCCTTCGACCGCCCTTCCACCAGCACGGTGACTTCCTGGCCGACAAGGCGGCGGTTCCGCGCGCGCGAGATGTGGCGCTGCAAGGCCAGCAGTTTCCGCTTGCGGTTGTAGATGGTGCGTCCGTCCAGCTTGGCGTCCAGGTGGTAGCTGCCGCTGGAATCCTCGTCCGAATAGGAGAACACGCCGAGGCGGTCGAACTTGGCTTCCTTGACGAAATCGCAGAGGATCTCGAAGTCGCGATCGGTTTCGCCCGGGAATCCGACGATCATGCCGGTGCGGAGCGCCACGCCGGGGATGGTACGGCGAATGCGTTCCAGCAGCTTCAGAAAAATGTCAGCGCCGGCGCCGCGCTTCATGCGCTTCAACACCTCCGGACTGGCGTGCTGCAGCGGCATGTCGATGTATTTCACCAGCGCGGCGTGCTCGGCGATCGTGTCGAGCAGCTTCTGGGTAACCTTGTTGGGATAAGCGTAGAGGAAGCGGATCCACTTTTCGTGCGGCGTCTCGATTTGAGCGAGGCGCGCCAGCAGCGCCGCCAACCCGTCTTTCAAGCCGAAGTCCTCGCCGTAACACGTGGTGTCCTGTCCGATGAGGTTGACCTCGCGGATGCCCTGCCCGAACAGACGCGTTACTTCCGAGACCACCGACTCGAACCGGCGGCTGCGGAAAGCGCCGCGGTACTGCGGGATCACACAGAAGGTGCAGGGATGATCGCAGCCCTCGGCGATCTTGACGTAGGCGAAGTGATTGGGCGTCGCCAGCACGCGCGGAGACAGGTCGTGGTAGAGGAACGGCTGCGGCTTGCCGTTTTCGGCTTCAATGCCCTCGCAGACGCTGACGATTCGCTCAATCTCGTTGGTGCCGATTAGCGCGTCTACTTCGGGCATCTGCACGCGGATCTGGTCGCGGTAGCGCTCCACCAGGCAGCCGGCGACGATCAGGCGCTGGGCTTTTCCGGTCTTCTTGTACTCGGCCATCTCGAGGATGGTGTTGACGGATTCCTCTTTGGCCGGATCGATGAAACTGCACGTGTTGACGACCAGGACGTCGGCATCGTCCGGCCGCGTGGTCAGTTCGTGACCGCGCGCGACCAGCTCGCCCATCATGACTTCGCTGTCGACGAGATTCTTGGGACAGCCCAGACTTACAAAACCGACTTTCATGCGGTGGGGAAGGGAGAAGAACTCCTTCGACCAGGATACCACTTACGGCTTCTGGATCTCCGCCAGCATGCTGGCCACGCGCACCGAACTATCCACGAAACCCCACGCCGCCAGGATGCGGCGGACCTCGGGCAGGCCGCCGGAATAGGCGGGAAACTCCACCACGGTGAGACTGGAAGCCTGTGCTCCGTGATAGATCTGCGGGTTGATAGGGAAGCGAATGTGGCCCAGCGCATCAAGGAGGCTCTCCAGGTGACGCGGATCCACCGAAACCGATACCGAAACCAGCTCTCCCTCGCTCGAACGAAGCGGAGCAGCGGTTGCCAAATCCTGCCAGACGCGCATGTAACCCTCCCAGCATCCGGCTCATCGATCCGGCGCCTTGGCCGCCGTCCCCCACAAGCAAAAACCCTGTGAGCTTCGGCGATTGCGGCCCAAGCCACAGGGTCAAGGTATTTCGACCAGACCGACTCGCCTTTAGCACTTTTTTTTACGTGGTTGCAAGTAGCCAGGACCCGCAAGCGATGCGGAACCTTAAATCACTCCACGTTCACCTAGCAAAGTAGCACCGGCTTGGTAATTTTGCAAGGGGGTATTTTGCCTCACTGTTTCGTGCCCATCGGCTGCTTCGAGCCCTGGAAGAACTCCTCTTGCAAGCGCGGGCTCATCCGGTCGGCTTTGACGGCGCGCAGCACGTTGGCTACGCCGGCGGCCCAGGCTTTCATGTCGAATTCGCCGAGTTCGGGGTTGGGCACGCTGCCATCGCCGGCGTAGTGGTTGGGGAATTTGGCGTACCACCAGATTCCGGTATATACGCCGGGCGGCAGGTCCAGCCGGTTGAGGTCCGCGCCGGACTGGGTGGAGGCGCGCTCGGGATGGACCAGCTCCGGCCTCGAGACGACAGTGTGCGCGGTTTCGGATTCGCCGGCGTGCCCGTCGGTTTTGGTCTTCAGGGAAGGCCGGCCCGTGGGGTATTGTGCGCGCCCGTAGACGTAGACGACGTAGTCTTTGGCCGACGCGAGCTGCGACTGCGCGAAGAACGGCAGCAGGCTGGTGTTACCGCCGTGCCCATTCACGATCACGATCTTCTTGCAGCCGTTGCGCGCCATTTCGTCGGTGGTTTCCTGCAAGAGGTCGAACTGCAGGCGCGCGCTGTAGGCGACCGTCCCCGGCTGGTGCTTCGCCTCGAAGATCTGGCCGAAATAATATTCGGGAAACACCACGGCGTATTCCTGTTCAGCTCCATGCAGGGCGGCGTAGCGGACGTTGAGCAGATCGGTGCCCAACGGCAGGTGCGGGCCGTGCTTTTCGATAATGCCGAAGGGCAGCACGCAGGTTCCCTGGGCCTTCTGGACGGCCTGCTGGAAATCGCCCGCCGTGAGCTCCTCCCATTTCACCGGCAGCGTTTGCGCGTGCGCCGCGAGCGTCCCGGCGACCAGCAGAATCGGAATGACGAATCGCATGCCCGGATTATACACGCCTTCTGGTGAATAACAGCCCGGACCAGGTGTCGTCCACGGCGCAGATCTTGTAATCCACAAGGCCGCGCGCCAGGCCGTAGGCCCGCACGGCGGCTTGCGTGAGATCGGCGGCGGCAGGCGAGCCTTTCTTCCGCCAGCAGATCCAAAGGCCGCCGCGATCGGCGAGATGAGAGACAGCGGTCGCGAAGCGCTGCTCGAGCGCCGCGCTATCTTCCACGAACAGGAGGATCGTGCCGGCGGCGGCGGGGAGGCGGCGCGTCAGGCGGACGCCATCGGGCAGGCCGTCCAGCTTCTTCTCGAAATCCGGCGGCGCGTTTACCAGCGCGACGATGGAGCCCTCGCGCAACCCCAGCTTTCCCGCAAGCGGGCGTCCCCGGTAAGCGTCCATCGTCCCGGGGACCACCGGGCTGTCCTGCCGGCGAGTCATTGCGCGCCGGAGCGCTCCACGGATGGCGCGCCATTCGGCGTAGTGCGCGTCCGGCAGAGCGTCCCGAACCCGCGCGACCTTTTCCGGATCCCCACCCACGAAGACCAGCGGCACGGAGCGGGTCGCTTTCTGCTGGCGGAGGAAGGTGGCAACGGCGCGCCCCTGCGACGGCTGCCGGTCCAGGCTGATCACAAAGGCGTCCGGCGGCCGCTCCCGCAAGTCGCGCAACCCGGGGCCGGCGCCCTTGGCGGGGATATATTCCACGTCGAAGCCGGAGCGACGAAGAACGTCAGCGTGCTGCCCGGCCTCGGCCGCGTTCCAATGGATCAGGACAACGCGTTCCGGCATACCATCTATGGTAAGATCCCGATCCCATGAGTGAAAGCACACCCCAGACCTATAAGACGCACACGCGGTTCGATCCGCCCTATCACTTCTTCGCGCTGCCGGTGACGCTGATCACGTTCTTCGTTTCGCTCTGGCAGTTGTACAAGGTGCCAGGACTGGGTTCGGCCTTCACCGTGGTCACGTCGATCGCCATGGTGATCATCGTGTTCAAGGTGCGGCTTTATGCTTTGAAGGTCCAGGACCGCCTGATCCGGCTGGAAGAGCGTCTTCGGCTGATGCAGTTGCTGCCGGAGCCGTGGCGCGCGCGCATTGGAGAGTTGCGGGAGGGCCAGTTGGTGGCGCTCCGGTTCGCTCCGGACGCGGAGGTGCCGAGGCTGGTGGAACAGACGCTGGCTGGAAACTGGGAGGGCGCGGACATTAAGAAGGCGATACAGAAGTGGCGGGCGGACGATTTCCGGGTGTAGGCGGCTTACAATTCCGCGTTTGGAATGCATATTGGCAAGCGACCTCTACTTACACCGTCCTCGGGCGCTTCCGGCGCTGACGCCTGCAACCAGCTCAGTAGCATGTCTGCCTTGATTACCCAATTCTGGGTAGAATGTCTACTAGCGCTATGCCGAACAAATCCTCCGACCGGATCCAACTTCTGCAAGGGACACTGGACATGCTGATCCTGCGTACGCTCCTGTTTGGCCCGGCGCATGGGCATCAGATCGCCAGGGACATCCAGCGAACAACGGAAGACTTGCTCCTGGTGGAGCATGGATCGCTTTATCCGTCGCTCCACCGCCTGGAGCGCAAAGGATGGATTGCGGCGAAGTGGGAACCTGCCGCCAAGAATCTGAAGCGCGAATTCAAATATTACCGCCTCACCGCGGCCGGCAGGAGACAGCTCGTCGCGGAGGAATCCAATTGGAAGCAATTGACCGGCGCGATCGCAACAATCATGTGGCCGGCTAAGGAAAGTTGAGATGCGTTGGCGGCGGAGAAAGGATCGTGAGCGGGACCTTGAGCGCGAACTCCGGGCTCATTTGGATCTGGAGGCTGCCGATCAACAAGACGCCGGTTTGCCGCCGGAGCAGGCCCGTTACGCGGCGCAGCGCGCCTTCGGCAACACCAGTCTGGTGAAGGAGGAGATTCGCGAAATGTCGCGATGGGTAGGGTTGGACAGGCTTGTTCAGGACCTGACCTACGGGCTTCGCGCGCTGGGCCGGAATCGCGGGTTCGCGATCGTGGCGGTCCTCACGCTGGCGCTGGGGATCGGAGCCAATACCGCCATCTTCAGCTTGCTGAACGCGGTGGAGCTGCGCCGCCTTCCGGTGCGCGATCCACAGCAACTGGTGATGCTGCAATGGAGCCTGAACCAGCGTTCAAACTGGCGGGGCTACAGCAGTTTTGGCGGCTGCGACGCCGACAGACTGGGCGCGGTGAGCGCGGGTTGCTCATTCAGCTATCCGGCATTCGAATTCCTACATGCCAGGATCCGTTCGATGAGCGGCCTTGCGGCTGTGGCCGGTCCGGCTGGTCTTCAGGCGCGAATTCGCGGTGAGATAGTTCAGGCTTCCGCTCACTTTGTAAGCGGAGATTTTTTCCGTGTGCTTGGCGTTCCCGCGCAGCTTGGCCGCGCGATCGACGAGAAAGACGACCAGCCCGGAGCCGCTCCCGTCGCGGTGCTGAGTTCCCGTTACTGGGAGTCGCACTTCCAAGGCGATCCCGGTGTAGTAGGAAAGACGATCGCGCTGGAAGGCAGCTCCTTCACCGTGGTCGGCGTCGCTCCCACGGAATTCTTTGGGTTGCAAGCCGCGGCGTTTCCGGATTTGTGGATTCCGGTGCAATCGGGCGCAAGATTGGGCGATGGCTGGTGGCGATCGCTGACGGAGGATAACGTCTGGTTGTACCTGATCGGCCGGATCAAGCCCGAAGCGGGGCGGGACCACGCGCGCGCCGAATTGGATGTTCTGCTGCCACGGGCGCCTGGCTGGAACCACGCATTCGGCCCGAACGCGAAGACCAGCGTTGCCCTGGCAAGTATCGCCAGCGGCCTGTCCGGGTTGCGCCGGATGTATTCTGACCAGCTTCACGTCCTGATGGCGGTGGTGGCGCTGGTTTTACTGATCGCCTGCGCGAATATAGCCAACCTCCTGTTGACGCGGGTCTCGGTCCGGCGCAGGGAGATGGCCGTGCGGATGGCGATCGGCTGCAGCCGTGCACGATTGCTGCAACAATTCCTCACCGAAAGCGCTCTGCTGGCGATTCTGGGGACCGCGGCCGGCCTGGTGATGGCGACATGGGCAAGCAGCACGCTGGCTGCGTTCCTCACTTCCCAAACCAGCAACCGGATACTGCTGGACGTCCGCCCCGACCCCTTGGTGCTGACCTTCACGGCGGCGATCGCGTGCTTTGCGGTGCTGCTTTTTGGACTGGCTCCGGCCTTGGCCGGCACGCGCGAGCACCTCGGAGCCGCGATGAAGATCAGCACGGCGTCGGGACAGCGCAACCGCTTTGGACGCGCTCTGGTGGCGGGTGAAATGGCCCTGGCTTTGGTTCTGTTGATCGGCGCCGGCCTATTTGTACGAACGCTGGCGAACCTGGAGACGCTGGATCCGGGTTTCCCACGCGACCACCTGCTCACATTTCAAATCTCGCGCCCGCACGATGTGAACATCCCCAAGGCCGGGCCGCCGGTTAACCCCGGCTTGATGGAGCGCTTCTCGGCGCTTCCGGGTGTGGTCTCGGTCACATGGGCGAGCGACTTGCTGCTGGTTGGGAACCTGGAGAGGACCGAGATTCAACTCGACGGCAGAAAGGATCTCAGCGAGCTTTCAGCAGACGTCCTTCGGGTTGGCCCGCGATACTTTGAAACCCTGGGAATTCCCGTTATGGCTGGGCGCAGCGTGCAAGCGGAGGATTGCCGTTCGGATACACGCTCCATCTGGATCAATCGCCGCATGGCCGCAAAGTACGACTCGAACGTGGACCCACTGGGACGCATCGTCACGATGGGTAACAAGAGATATGTGATTGCCGGAGTCGTTGGCGATACCAAATATCAGACCTTGCGCAGCTCCATGAATCCCGGCATCTATATTCCGTCCAGCAGCGGCGGAGTCTTTGTGCTGCGCACGGCTGCCGAACCGATGGCTCTCGCCGGAGTGGTGCGGCATGCGGTCCATGAGGTGAATCCGAGCCTTATTGTGGAGAACGTCAAGAGCCAATCGGCGCGAGTAGACGAGCAGCTTTTCACGGAACACATGATGGCCCGTCTCTCCGTGATATTCGGCTTCCTCGCATTGTCCATCGCGGCAATCGGGATCTATGGCGTGTTGGCCTTTTCCGTCGCTCGCAGAACTGCGGAAATTGCGATCCGGATGGCACTTGGCGCTCTGCCGGGCGAGATAGTGCGGCTGGTATTGCGCGAGGGTTTGGCGCCGGCCGTGGCCGGAGCCGCGGCAGGGCTGCCGGCTTCATGGGGTCTGGCCCGGCTGGTGGCCAGCCTCCTATTCGGCGTCACGCCGTTCGATGAGATTACGTATGCCGCAGCTACCTTTCTTCTGCTGGCCGTCGCCGCCGTGGCGTGCTACATTCCGGCACGACGCGCGATGCGAATCAGCCCGGTGGTGGCATTGAGATACGAATGAGGAGCTTATGAAGCCTTTTCCTGCGCGTAGGCCAGATACTCTTCGTAGGGACCCTTGAAGTCCTCGATGCGGCCGCCCCCGAAGTGCCAGATGCGGGTGGCGACCTCGTCGATCACGTCGTGGTCGTGCGTTACCAGCAGCACGGTGCCGTCGTAGCGCTGTAGAGCGATGTTCAGCGCGTTGATGGATTCCAGGTCCAGGTGGTTGGTCGGCTCGTCGAGAACCAGGAAATTGGGTTTCTGCAGCATCAGGCGGCAGAAGATCAGCCGGGCCGATTCGCCGCCCGAGAGGGCGCTGGTGGGCTTCAAGGCGTCCTCGCCGCTGAACAGCATCTGGCCCAGCAGGCCGCGCAGCTCTTCCTGCGACGCCTGCGGGTCGAACTGGTGCAGCCACTTGATGGCCGTGGTGCCCTTCACGATGGAATCGGTGTGGTCCTGCGCGAAGTAGCCGACGGCAACCTCGTGGCCCCACTCCACGGCGCCGGCGTCGACCTGGAACCGTGTTTCCGATTCGTCGATGAAGCCGGGCGCATTGCGGATCAGCGACTTCAGCAACGTACTTTTGCCCGCGCCGTTGCGGCCCATCAGGGCGATTTTCTCGCCGCGTGCCACGCTGGCGGTGAAGCCGCGGATCACTTTCAGGTCGCCGTAGGACTTGGCCAGCCCCTTCAATTCCAGCGGATGACGCCCCGAGGGCCGCTTCATATCCCAACGGATGTACGGTCGCTGGATGTTGGACCTGGCCAGCTCAGAGGTTTGCAAGCGCTCTACTTCTTTCTTGCGCGAGGTGACCTGTGACGAGCGGGTGCCGGCGGAAAAGCGCGCGATGAACTCGTTCAACTGCGCGATTTTCTTCTCCCGCTGCGCGTTCTCGGATTCGATGCGGGAGCGGATCTGCGTCTTGGCGACCACCATGTCGTCGTAGCCGCCGGTGTACAGGATCACGGTTTCGTAGTCGATGTCGGCGATGTGGGTGCAGACGCTGTTGAGAAAGTGGCGGTCGTGCGAGATGACGATCAGCACGCCCTGGTAGCGGCTGAGATAGTCCTGCAGCCAATGAACGGAATCGAGGTCGAGGTGGTTGGTGGGCTCGTCCAGCAGCAGCGCGGCGGGGTCGCCGAACAGCGCCTGCGCTAGCAGAACGCGCACCTTCTGGCCGCCCTGCAGTTCGCTCATCTTGCGCTCGTGCAGGTCCGATTCGACACCCAGGCCGTCCAGCAGCACTGCCGCGTCAGATTCTGCCGTGTACCCGCCTTCTTCGCCGACGATCCCTTCCAGTTCACCGAGGCGCATGCCGTCTTCGTCGGTCAGCGAGTCGTGCGGCTTGGCGTAGAGCACATCGCGCTCCTCCAGAGCCTTCCAGAGCGGCGCATTGCCCATGATGACGGTGTCGATCACGCGGAAATCGTCGAACGCGAACTGGTCTTGGCGCAGCACGCCGAGCTTCTTCGGCCGCGTCACCGAGCCCTTGGACGGCTCCACTTCGCCGGTTAGGATCTTCATTAGCGTCGATTTTCCAGCGCCGTTCGGACCGGAGATCGCATAGCGGCGCCCGGCCAAAAAAGTGCAAGTGACGTCTTCAAACAGTATTCTGGCGCCGAAGCGCATGGAGAGGTTATGAAAGGAAAGCAAAGCTTCTACTATGATAACGCGAGTTGAATTTGCCCGGGAAGAGGTGGTTTCCTGGGTGCCGCGGGGTTGGCCGCAGGTTTCCGATGGCCGTCCCCCCATACCATCAGTGGCGTGAGTATCGATCGAGACACTCACCGCCGGATTCATTTACCACGCGAGTTCACGACGAGGCGAGTTTAGCGGCCGGAAGGCCGTCGCTGCTTGCCGTCCAAGCGGCAGGATGACATGATCGATTCCTCGGCGCGGCGGCATCCGCGTGCCTCGTTAGGGAATGGAGGATATTTCTCATGTCGAACAAAATGAGCAACGCGGGAATCCCGGTTCTGGGAAACGTAGCCTGGGGATCCCACCTCTGTCATTTTTTGAGACCAGGAAGGACTTGATCGAAATTCTGATCCCCTTTCTCAGGGCGGGTTTCGAGAACCGAATATTGTCCGTGGCTGACTTTCGATCCGCTCACCGAAGAAGAAGCGGAGGAGGCCCTAAGGCGCGACGCTCCGGATGCTGAACGCCATGTGGCGGCCGGGGACATGGAGATTGTTCCCCACGAAGAGTGGCACTTGGAGGACGGCGTTGTTCAACGCGGAGCGGGTTCGGTCCATCTCTCAGTGGAGGACCAGGCGGAAGTCCGGCGCACCATCCGGACGATGCTGAACCAGCTGGGCTATATGGTCCTCGAAGCCTGCCATCCCTACGAAGCGCAGCCCAGGACTCGAGAGGAACATCCGCAGGTGGAAGTCCTGTTGACGGATGTGGTGATGCCCACGACGAGCGGACGGGCGCTGGCCAGCACGGAGTCCTGGATACGGGAATCGCATTCATCCGCAAGCCGGCGGCGCTTGCGGCGACAATCCGGCACGTGCTGGATGAGGGCCGCCGCTGACGCCGCACATTCGGGCGACAATAGAAGAACTACTTCGAGGGAACGGTTTCTTCATCCATGGCGACTCTCTACCGGTATTTGCGGCATTATTGGAAACTGGCGGCGGCGGCGCTGGCGCTTGCCGCTATCAACCAGATCTTCTCCCTGCTCGATCCGCTGATCTTCCGGCACATTATCGACTCCTACGCCACGCGCTACAGCGAGTATTCGAGCTCTCAGTTTCTCCGCGGGGTCAGCGTGCTGCTGGGCGCGGCGGTTGGGGTTGCCTTTGTGTCGCGGGTAGCAAAGAACTTTCAGGACTACTTCGTCAACCTGATCACGCAGCAGGTAGGCGCGCGGATCTATGCCGACGGGATCCGGCACTCGCTGGAGCTGCCCTACAGCCTGTTTGAAGATCAGCGCAGCGGAGAGACGCTGGGCAAGCTGCAAAAGGCGCGCACCGATGTGGAGAAATTCATCGCGTCGGCGGTGAACATGGTCTTCACCACGCTCATCGGGCTGATCTTCGTGATGGTCTACGCGGCTCGCGTCCACTGGTCAGTGGCGCCGGCGTACCTGCTGACGGTGCCGCTGCTGGGTGGGCTGAGCTCCCTGCTCAGCCGCAAGATCAAGGTCGTCCAGCAGCAGATCGTGCGCGAGACCACCGCGCTTGCCGGCGCGACTACGGAATCGCTGCGAAACATCGAATTGGTGAAGAGCCTCGGCCTGGCGCAGCAGGAGATCAGCCGGCTAAATTCGACCACCGCCAAGATTCTGAAGCTTGAGTTAAAGAAAGTCCGCTATTTGCGCAGCCTGAGTTTCGTGCAGGGCACGTTCGTAAATCTTCTGCGCACCTCGATCCTGTTCCTGATGCTTTACCTGATCTTCACGCAGCGCATTACGGTGGGACAATTTTTCTCGCTCTTCATCTATTCCTTTTTCATTTTTGGACCGCTTCAGGAGCTGGGCAACGTGATCGGCATTTACCGCGAGACCGAGGCTTCGCTGGAAAATTTTGAAGCGATTCTGAAGCTGCCGCCGGAGCCGCGCCCGTTGAATCCGGTAGCAGTGGACCACCTGGAGACGCTGCGGTTCGATGACGTGTTCTTCCAGCACCAGTCGGCGTCGTCGCCGGCACTCAAAGAGATTTCGTTTGAGGCCGGCCGGGGCGAGACCATAGCGTTCGTCGGTCCATCCGGGGCAGGGAAGACCACGCTGGTCAAGCTGCTGGTTGGGCTTTACCGCCCGCAGTCCGGGCACATCTACTATAACGGCGTTCGCGAGGACCAGGTCGACATGGAACCGCTTCGCGAGCGGATCGGGTTCGTCACGCAGGACGCGCAGTTGTTCTCCGGTACCATTCGCGACAACCTGCTTTTTGTGCGGCCCGGCGCGACTGATGGCGAATGCCTGGAGGTGCTGACGCAGGCTGCGGCCGACAGCCTGCTGCAGCGGGCCGACCGCGGGCTGGACACAACCATCGGCGAAGGCGGCGTGAAGGTTTCCGGCGGCGAGAAGCAGCGATTGTCCATCGCGCGGGCGCTGCTGCGGCGACCGCAGCTGCTGGTGTTCGACGAGGCGACGTCGTCACTCGATTCGCTGACCGAGGAGGAGATCAGCCAGACGATCCGCGACGTCGCGGCCAGCCGCGATGCTATCACCTGCCTGATCGCGCACCGGCTGTCGACGGTGATGCACGCGGATCGCATTTATGTGCTGGAGCGCGGCCGCATCGTTGAATTCGGACGGCACGCGGAGCTGCTGGCGAACCGGGGGCTTTACTACGCGATGTGGCGCCAGCAGGTCGGCGAGGGGAAGGAACTCGTGGCCGTTTGATACGAAGCCTTTCCCGACCACTCCCTTACGGCCGTGGCTCAGTATCGAGCGATGAATCCTAAAAGTTAAGTTAGAAGGAGATCCGAAGTCCGAACTCCATCTGGCGCGGCGTGTTGGACCGGCCGCTGATTACGCCGAAGCTGACGGCGCCGGTGGAACCTCTACTCGTTTCGATGTTCGCCTTTGCGCCGCGAATCTGGGCGCACGCACTGATCAGGGAAAAGAGTTACTGGAGCGACGCAGCGCGCTGGGGTGAGGCGCAGCTCATGGGGACATCCTTGGGGTTCTACAAGATTGGCTGAGAACATTCAACCGGTTCCGGGACGGTGCTTCTTCACATTCCCAACCCGAGCGTTAAGAACTGTAAAGCGCGGGTCTAGGTGCGCGACTTCGGGTGGGATGCGGGTTTTCCTCCAAAGGCGAGCCGGGCCGGGTGCGTCGCCGCTCCAGTGAAACAGAAAGGAATGGATGAGATCTGTGACGAGGAAGCAGCTTTTGAGACAGGATCGCACGGTGTATCCCAGCCGCCGCGACGCACTGCGTGCGATGGGATTGGCCGCGGGCATCCCGATTGTTGGCCGGAGCGTGGTCTGGGGCCAGCCGGCGTGCGCCGTCCTGGGGTCGCCCAGTCTCACGGAAGGGCCCTATTTCGTGGATGAAGATTTGAACCGGAACGATATCCGCGTGGATCCGGCGGACGGTACGGTGCAGCCCGGCTTGCCGCTGGCGCTTTCCATCAACGTGGCTCAGCTGGTGAATTGCAATACCGTGCCGCTGACCGGCGCCTATGTGGACATCTGGCATTGCAATGCGGCGGGCGTCTATTCAGACGTTGCGGCACAGAACACGACGGGGCGGAAATTCCTGCGAGGCTATCAACCCACCGACCGGCAAGGCAACGCCCAACTCAAGAACCCCCAACCAGGCACATAACCAGGCCCGGGGGGTCGCATCCACCCCAAAGATCGCGTCTCCTAGTCCGACACAGGAAGCCCCATGATCGCCCCCCCC
>JACXTT010006177.1_pt1 | contig 17175 bp, 16 predicted proteins | sample 9270951 | NCBI WGS metagenome assembly JACXTT01 (sample SAMN15532306, study PRJNA645909) | rock metagenome | isolation source: weathered quartz diorite | place: Puerto Rico | collected 2017-06-21 | reverse complement strand
CCCTTGCTGTTGGAAATTAGCTTTGTAAACTTCTAAATCGGGAAGGTTTATCATTAAAATTTATAGTATTACTAAGCGATATCGCTGTTAAATCCTTTTATATAATGCTGCCAGGTTTCTGGTTCGTGCTTTTCAAAGGCGTGGCACCCAAATGGTAGTGCTCCATTAAGTTTACTTAATGAGTAGGAGGGTGCTAATTCTATGGAAAAACGCAATGCTTCATCGTCGGCCGGTAATTTAAAAAGAGGATAAAAAATGTTCCCCCAATATTTAAAAAAGCCGTCTTCGTTATTTGTACCCCAGGTTTTTAACTGTGATTGCAATATTTTAAGTAAATAATAGCAGCTTCTGGTATTTCTTAAAGAAAAACCGCCATTGCCCACATTGCTGATTTTGTGATTGGTGCCCAAAAACTTATTAAACAGCGCTACCGTTTTGGAATAACCCTTCAAAAACTGCATTTCGTTTGGCTGGTTCTGGTGGGGTTCTGATGGTGCTCCTATAAAATCATACCCTTGTGCGCACCAGTAAGCAAGGTCATCTTTAAAAACATAGGCGTCAAGCTGGTAAATGAGTATGTGTTTGTATTGGATAAATGTTTTATAAAAAAGCGGTGAAAGCATCAGCTCATTGTAGCCCGCTATATTAGCAAAATAGTGATCGGCAAATCTTGCCACCACAAGTGTTACGCCATGTTTTTTACATTCATTATCATAAAATGAAATATCGAGGCTTTCTGGAGCAATAAATATAATATCATAGCTGTTTAACATCCGTAAACACTGGTTCATTGAAAGCACCTCGTTTTTATCCGGCACACTTTTATAGATAGGGATTAGTACGGCCGCTATTTTATTTGCCATTATTCTCCAAAAAAAATCTGCGTATTTTTTTGGCCGCGGCTTTTATTCTATTTATATAGAAAATCCGGCTGGGCTCAATAAGTATGTTAAATCGCTCGTATCGGTCGGCTTGTTTGTTAATGGCAATATGGGGCGGATGAATTATCTGAGCAATGATGTGCTGCCTCATAGCCGCCTGGCTTGAGGCATTGTCAAATGTATGGGTTGCGTGCGAACCAAAGCCAATATTTGATACCATGTTAAGCCAGGGTATTATGCATACGCCATTATTCTTCCATATCCAGTACATCCATTGGTAGTCCCAGGCATCAAGCCCGTTAATGATATGCTCTAAATTACGTATCCAAAGCTTGTGTTCGCGCCGTAGCGTAAATGATCGTTTAATTATAGCGGTTCTTGTTTCCTCACTTTCGCCATCCAGGCTAAAATTATAATTTGCCCATGCCCGTTTCCAGGTGGCCCAGCCCCATGCATGTGGGTAGGCCGAGAAATAATAACTGGCCGTATCCAGCTTTTTGGGTTGATAACTTGTACCGCAAATCATCATTACGTTAGGCGTGTTTCTGTACCTTTCGAGTAATGTTTCGCAAAAAGAAAAAAAACTGGTATTGGGAATGCAGTCATCTTCTAAAATAATTCCCTCATCTACCTGGTTAAAAAACCAGGTAATGGCGTTGGCGGGGGCGGCTCCGCACCCCATATTTTGATCCCTGAATAAAGTTTTAACCTCGCAAGTCCAATCAATATCAGAGGCGATAGCCCGGGTTTGCTGGCATAATTTAAGGTCATCGGGTTTGTTCGCCCTTGGCCCGTCGGCCGCGATAAAAAGTTGCCTGGGCTTTTGTTGCCGAATTTGCTCAAATACCTTTTGGGTAGTTGCAGGCCTGTTAAAAATAAGAAACAGAACGGGGGTATTCAACATTTGTGTTTATATGACAAACGCGTTATATAGCTAATAAATTTTTAACTGCTTTACCGGCAAGGGCATTGATAAGCATAGCATGTGCTTTTTGCTTCAGATAGGCAGCCAGGCAATAAGTACGCTCAAAGATATTTAGCGGTGATGTTTTAGAAAGCGCAGCTTGTTGAAGATACAATCTGGCGCCAATAAAAGATCTGTCGTAAATCCGTCGTCTAAAATATTTCATCAACAAGGCGCCCCGATCGGCTATGAATACATAATCTTCTACATTGGAGCTTTGTCCACCAACAAAAAAATCTGCAATTATTAGGTCGATAAATGTAAATGTATATTTTGCATAACACCTCATATTGTAATCAAAATCGGCATTGGTAACGTATTTTAAGTTGTAATATCCTATCTTTTCGACCACGCTTTTTTTATAAAAAATTGCCTGATGGCAAATGTTCCGGTCAATGAATTTTGGGAGATTGTATTTTCCGTCGAAAATGACGTTATCGAGGTTCCATTTGTTTTGACCCCTCATAATCACGTTGCCATAAATAACATCAGCATTGCTATCTGCAATTTTAAGTGCTATTGTTGATAGCACTTTGTTGTTGTGCAATATATCGTCGCTGCCCAAAAAATATAGCCAGTTACCCTTACATAAATCTATCCCTTTATTCATGGCGTCATAAATTCCATTGTCGGCTTCAGATATAAAATTGATGAAGGGGAATTTCGCTGCGTAGCTTTTAACAATAGATAATGTTTCATCTGTAGAAAGCGCGTCAATAATCCATACTTCAAAATTATCGTAGTCTTGTTCGGTTATGCTCTGCAAACATGCCTTCAATGTACACGCCGAGTTAAATGTTGGTATAATGATGGAAATAGATAAACCAGCAACCATTAGCAATTGAAATCGAAGCTATTTACATTAATAATATAAAAAAGCATTGAGCGAAATGTTTTCGTTTGCGTTTTCAATAAAATATAAAGGTTTATTGCCGTAAAAGGATGCCCAATACCCAAATGTACTGGGGGGGCCAATTATATAGTCGCATTCCGCTAAAGAATAAAGGTCAACTATAAAATGACGTTGTTCAATGTTTGTATTTAAATGAGCGAAAATGTCTTTATTTACAGCTTCATTTGAGCAGATGAAAAAGCAACAGCTTTTACCCTGCGCTGCTACCTCTCTTTCGATAGTCTCCATATTGGCTAAATAAACTTCATCTGGGTAAAAATATTTACCGTCGTTCCATTCTCTGTAATCGCCCCTTCTGATATGGATACCAATAATGTAATCGAAATTAGCTTTTAGCTGTACAAACAATTGATTAACGATTTCTGCATAGCTGGCTACCGGTTTGAAAATTTGCAGAAGTAGCTCTCTGTGTTTTTTTAAGTTTTTTTCATCTTTGAATAACCATCCTTTAGTAAGGACGATTCCTGTTTTTGCTTTGTTTATATATTGCTCATTTTTTAAATCATAAATTTCATTATTAGCCCGAATATTAAGGACAGATTTATTGGGGTAAGCTAATACTAAAGTATTTATATACTTTAATATTAGCTTACTAATTAGTTTAAAGGGGGTTAGTTTAATACTAATGGGATGACCTTCAAATTTATTTGTTGCGGTCGATTCAAAAAAAAATTTATAATCATCAAAATATGGGTACATCACTTTGTAATCGTATTCAACAGAGTTTGCTATAAAGTAGCTGAAATGGAATAGTCTGTTACAAAGCTGGCCAATTTTATCTGTGATAATTACCATCTAATAAGTTCTATAATATGAATTAAGAATTGTTTTTAATTAATATGTAAAAGAAGCGGACTTTATTAATTGCCTTAAGATGAAAGAAGTATTTTTTACCAAGTGAAACAATTACTGGTTTTTGTTTATAAGGATAGTAAGCTTCAAATATTTTATTATACAGATTTTTTTTTGTGAAATTTAAGAGGTAAAATTTGGAATGATCTTCTAATAGTTTTATCATGTCAATCCTGTCAAAACTCATATTCATACCTGTGGAGGATTTGTTCCAGGTATAAATTGTTTTATTTAGATAAAATCCCTTATGGTTATTTAATAAGATGCGAATCCAAAAATCAACATCTTGAATAGAGTAAGAGTATTTTAAACTATAGCCAGCAACTTTTTCCCACGCTGTTTTTTTACATGGACTTGTACCTAAAAGTTTCCAGTCGGCTGCAAGTTTAGCTATATCAATTTGTGTGCCGCTGGCTATAGTGCTGCAATCTATAAGCTGGGTTTTTTGGCTATCTGTTTCATGCAATAAGTAGTTACCAACTATGAAGTCTGAATCTTGATTGTTAAGAAACGTTTCATATATATCATCTATGGCGCCTGGCGGAAAAACATCATCGGCATCTAAAGGCAGTATATAGTTTGTTGAAGCGTTAAGAAATCCCAAATTTCTGGAATTTGAAAGACCTTTATTTTCATCACTTCTAATTACTTGCACCCGTGAGTGTTTTGCAAGTAAGGCCAATAGTCGTATAGTATATTTATTAGTTGAGCAATCGTCAACTATAATTATTTCAGTCTCGGGATAAAGATTGTTTTGCCATAATGATCGCAATGCTTGTATTATACAGTTTTCTTCATTAAACACACATATAATAACAGATACTTTAAACACGGTGATTCCTTAATATAAAGCCGTTAGGCAAATGTCGACACCAATTTAAAAACAACTTTTTGGCAAAAAGGCGTTGGTTTATTAAATAAATTTTTTATCATAAACGTAATTGCTTTCATTCCCTTTTGATTAAAATGTAAAGAAAATATATTGATACATAGTGTTAAGTATTCATCAGTAAAAAGAAACCATTTTAGCCTATTTATCAAAAAGCGTTTTTTGGTAGCATCTTTACACCAGTAATATATGTCCTCATAAACATTAAAACATAGCCGGGTTAAATTTTTATTTTCGTAGGTAACCTGAGTTTCATGAATCCGGTAATAGAATAACCTGTCCGCTGTCGATTTAAATTTAAAATTGTTAACAAGCAATTTTAGCCATAAATGATAATCCTCAACATTTTGAAGATTCCCCGCCTCTGTAAATCCTCCAACTTTTATTAATGCTTCTTTTTTTACAATAACAGATAATATTGGGATTTTATTTCCATCTATCATAGCTTTTAAATCGTGATGATCCCATACTTCTTTAACCCATACGTCCATATTGGAAAAAGCATTACCAGTTAAGTTGTACCCTTGAGAAAATAGAAGATCGATATCTTTGTTGGCAAATAAGAGGTTTGTTTGAATGGTCAGTTTGTCTGTCGTCCATTTATCATCAGCATCCAAAAAGGCTACGTAGGCCCCTTTGCTGTTTTTTAACCCAAGGTTTCTCGCTTTTCCCTGTTTGCCATTGGGTTGATAAAAATATTTAATTCTCAAATCAACCTTAGTAAATCTGATCGCAAATTCGGCCGTGTTATCTACAGAACCATCATCTATAATTATCAGTTCCCAGTTTTGATAGGTTTGGTTAATTACACTTTGTATACTTTCTTCAATAAACCTACCTGCATTGTACGCGGGCATAATAATAGATACTAAATCCTTATCCATTGCGGCGGAATAATGTCTGTATTAACCGAAGAAAACCATTTTTGAGGAGCAATAACCACCTTATCGGCGTTTTGATTTAACCAGGCCCCCCACCAACTGTAACTGCTATTGGCAATAATATTATGTTTGCATATACTCATTAAGTACATATCTTCCCAGTTGTTGTCAGAAGGGAAAGGCATGATGGTAGTATTCTCCCCAAAAAAAGAAAAATTTTGTGTACACCATTCAGGGTCGTCAGAGAAAACAAAGTAAAATGGGTTGGTGACCAACGTTTCGAGTTTCGCTTTTGCTTGTTGATAATACGATATTGGTACCAAGCCATGAAAAGCGTTTATCGCCGGCTGTAAATAGTCACCACGGCGTACATGTACACTTACAGGTATAACCGCATTTTTTATTGCTTTTTTTCTATCTTCTGATATTTGAGGAAATTGGAAGTCATGTAAAAGAACCTGGCGTATGTTTTTAAAATAATCCTCGTTTTGAAAATAGCCATCGAGATAGATGGTTTTGGATTTTAATGCCTGTAGGTTAATTAGCTCGTTTTTTTCGCTTTGCTGAATAATTGCGGTATCGGGCATAATTATTCGTTTAACAAATTTAAAAAGGACATTATAATTCAAAATTAAACGGGCTGTAAATTTACCGGCCGTTTTAAATTGAATGTTTTTAAAAATAGTTAACTCAAATTGCCTGGACGTAAAGTTAGCCGTGCTTACTTTATGTTGGTTTAAAAAACCAAGATCAAAATAAACAGGTTTACCATTGGCTATATTTTTAGCTGTTGCATATTGAAACATTTGATTACCGAGGCCACCCTGTAGTTTAGCTATGATCATTTATCGGTATCGACACTGACAATAAATGATTTTATATCATGAAAGCGCCTATAATTTTTTTTTATCCACAGTGGATCTTTTTTCCACCATTGGTATTTCAATAAAAAATCGATCTCGTTTTGCTCAAATCGATATCGCAAGAGTTTGGCCGGATTGCCTGCAAAAATGGCGTAAGGAGGTACATTTTTGGTTACTACAGCACCTGCGCCAATAATTGCGCCATCGCCGATAACTATATCATCCATAATAATGGCATTGGCACCTATCCATACATCATTACCGATGGTTGTGTTACCCATCTCTTTAAAATGGCTTTCTGTAGAGAAGGTAACCCCGCATTGCGCATGTGGTGAAAAGAAAGCCGGATGCGTTGATACAAATGTAGAAGAAGGATGTTGACCAATACAAATGCATACTCCTTGAGCGATAGAGCAAAATTTTCCTATAACGGTATTCATGATGCTTACATTGAAAGCCAGATACGTAAAGTTGCCAATGGTGGTGTTATAAAGGTATCCATTGGCACCGATGGCTACATCGTTGCCAATATTACAGGTATGTAAAACCGTGTTTGGGCCAACTTTATATCCAATATGGCTTTGTGGGACTGATTCACCACTTTTGGGGCGTATAAAAGATTTAAGCTTTTTTATAAAACCGACCATACTGATTTTTCCCATATAATAGGTAAGGCTATCTGACCTAAACTGTTTTTTGTATATACAGAATGAATACTGCCGGAGTCTTCTACTACAAAATTTATAACAAAAGGCAATTGCTGTACGAATTTTATATTGGGGATGTGTATCACAGGTTCGAGCCTGTAATTACCAGGTATTATATAATTAGCAGGAATGCAGGCCGAAGCAGTTAAGGTTTCATTTAATTTCCCTTCTAATAAAAAATGGCTGCTGGTGATGGCGTTTTCGTACGAATCTTTAATTATAAAACTGAGAGTAAGGCCAGGCAGAACCTCTAAAATAGTTACCTCAAAGCTTATATTGATATTTTGATTAAAAAGAAAGGCAGTGCTTGGTTTAAGCTCTTGGTTTAACATGAAAACCTTTTTGAAAAAGCTTTTCTTATCGGTGGAGGTAAAAAAATCGTTCTTGGTATTGGATTCCAGGTATCGTTCAATTATAGTTTTAACGCTGCTGTAGTTCTCCATTTTACCATTTTTTAATAGGATAGCGTTGTTGCATAATTGATTTATCGCGCTCATGTTGTGGCTTACAAACAATACCGTGCGCCCCTCGCCTTTACTTACATCGCCCATTTTACCCAAGCATTTTTTCTGAAATTCGGCATCGCCCACAGCCAGTACTTCGTCAATTATTAAAATTTCAGATTCTAAGTGAGCCGCCACTGCAAATGCGAGGCGTACATACATGCCAGACGAGTAGCGTTTTACAGGCGTATCTACATAGCGTTCAACGCCCGAGAAATCAACAATTTCGTCAAACTTGCGTTTAATTTCGGATTTGCGCATGCCCAATATCGCGCCGTTAAGGTAAATGTTTTCCCTTCCGCTAAGTTCGGGGTGAAAGCCTGTGCCTACTTCAAGTAGGCTGGCTATACGCCCTTTTATTTTTACCGATCCTGTGGTTGGCGTGGTAACCCTGCTTAAAATTTTTAATAAGGTACTTTTACCAGCACCATTTTTGCCAATTATACCTACAGCGTCGCCCTGTTCAATTTCAAGGTTAATATCTTTTAAACTCCAAACAATATCACTTTCACCTTTCTTAGTGCGATCATTAACTTCACCTATTTTCAGAAAGGGATCTTCCTTCCCTCTTATCCTTGCCCAGGTACGTTCTAAATCGCGAGATAAGGTGCCTGTACCAATTTCGCCTAATTGATAGGCTTTTGAAAGATTTTCTATTTTAATTACTGTTGGCATATTTATACAGTATCAATAAATGTGCGTTCAACACGGTTAAAAATGATGATTCCTGCAAGCAATATCAACGTTGTGGTTAATGTGGTAATTACTAATGATAGCATGGTAAATGTACCCCTACCCAAAAAGCCGTATCTGAAAGCTTCAATAATAGACGTTAAGGGGTTATATTCAACCAGCCAAAGATATTTTGGATATTTTTCTTTTACTGTTGATAAAGGGTAAATAACTGTAGTTAAATACATCATTAACTGAATGCCGAAGGTAACCAGGAAGCTTAAGTCGCGGTATTTAGTAGTCATAGCAGATATAATCATGCCCAAACCCAAACCCAGCATTGCCATAAGTAGCAGTAAAAAAGGAAATAAAAGCAAGTAAGCGTTTGGATGCACATTTGACCCCTTTGCAGCGTAAATACCCATCATTAAAAAAAACAGAGCCATTTGAACAGCAAAGCGGATAAGGTTAGAGACCACTATACTTAATGGTACAATTAATCTCGGAAAATATACCTTACCAAAAAGGGCGGAGTTTGCGGTGAAAACAGTTGATGTTTTTCCAAGGCAATCTGCAAAATAATTCCAGGCGGTAATACCGGCTAAATAAAACAGCGGCTTATCTAACTGATCTGATGATATATTAGCAAGGTTCCCAAATACAAACGTGTATATAATTGTAGTAAACACCGGTTGTATAAAAAACCAAAGCGGGCCAAGTATAGTTTGTTTATAAAATGATACAAAATCGCGTCGTACCATAAGAATAAGTAAATCGCGGTAATGCCACACATCGTTCAGTTTTAAATCAAATAAACTGCCATGCGGCGTAAGTTCAATATCCCACTCTTTTTCGGATAATTTATTCATTTAGTAATGTTTCTATTTTTTGCATGTAATCTGGTTCATTAAAATGCAGTAGGCATTGCTCCTGCAGCATTTTGCGTTTAGTGGCGGTTAGCGGTGTTTGGATGTGTTCGGTAATACATTTTATAAGTTCTGCCGAGTCATCGGCATTAATTGCGCTGCCCAATTCGCCGTTTCTGATGGCATCAATGCTACCATCTGCATTGCCGCAAATAACTGGTAACCCACATGCAAGGGCTTCAATAAATACAATTCCGAAACCTTCTTTTTTACTGGGCAATACAAAAAGATCGGCCATTAAAAAATGATCGGCAAGTTCGTCTTCCTCAATAAAACCTGTAAGTATAACCTGGTTGGTTACACCAAGTTGGGCAATGAGTTTGTTAATTCTATATTGTTCCTTTTCATCATACTTGCCAGAAAGTACATATTTAATTCCAGGGTAGCGTTCTTTTAAACTGCTTATAGCCTCTATTACATGTTCATAACCTTTATATTGTTCTGTAGAAGCCAGCCTGGTAAGTGTAAATATAATAGGCGAGTTGTTTTCTAACCGATAACGTGATATCAAAGAAGATGGGGTATGGGTAACTGAGGGCAGCTTCATAAACGGATCAATGGCGTTATTTAACACCCTGCAAACTTCTTTTTTTACGTTATGCCTTGTTATCATTTGATTGCGGGTAAAATTACTTACGCAAATTACTTTATCGCATTTTTTTAACAAGTGCTTTTTTACGGGCGAAAGATCGCGCCAAACCTCAATGCCGTGAGCTATTAACCATATTTTACAATTGGGATTAAAAAATTTAATAAGAAGCCCGATGATGGAAAGATTAATATGGCTTAAAATAATTACATCGGGCTTTACCGATCGGTTAATAGCTTTAAAAACAAAATTTGCCCGTTTTGCGCCAAAACCTTTAAATCCGGCTTTGGACAGGTACTGCTCCATTAAATCTTCCTGTTTGTCATACGCCGACCAAAGTTCAAAATCCCATTTGTTAATTTGAGCCAGTTTATACAAAGAATGTGCAAGCGTACGGGTCATTTTTTGAATGCCGCCTGTTGTGCTAAAGGTTTGTAAGGTAAAAAGGATTACTTTTTTACACATGGCCCTGTATCTGGTAAAGTGCATAAGCCTTTGACCAGTGGATTTGGTTGTTTTTAAATTTTTGAATACTTTTTTTTGCCAGTTTGCCTTTATAAAGGCTAATATCACTTATTTGTTGATTTTTAGACATCCACATTTGCAATGGGAACGAAAAACCCATTTTGGGCCTGTTCCATACAGAGGTTGGCAGCAGGTTGCTAAAACTATCAATTAGTAGTTTTTTGGGCTGTTGATTATTGAAGCGTATTTGGGGAGCGATACTTTGAGCCGTTCTGGTAAAGTCTTCATCCAAAAAAGGAACGCGTACCTCTAAACCGTGATTCATGCTCATCACATCGGTATCTCTCAATAGCTGATTTTGCATATAAAGGTTTGTTTCAAACCATGAAGCACGCTCATGATTATAAGGGCCAAGGTTTGGAACATTTTGACTATTAAAAAGCACATCAATAATTTGCCTGTTATCGGTATCTAATATACTGCTGATATCTCCCGGCGAAAATAAGCCACGTAGTAAAAGATAATCGGCAATGGCGCTTTTATTAGCTAAAAAAGCAAGCTTTTTATATGGATCTGGCAATAAACCTCTTGCTGCCGAAAATAAAAACGGAGGAATATTTCTTAAATACCCAAGATATCTAATTCTGTTAAAGGAAGGATAGCCTCCAAAGTACTCATCTGCACCAACGCCAGATAATACAGCTTTTAAACCATCTTCATGTGCATATTTACTAATAAACCAACTATTGATGCCATCAGTTGTTGGCATATCCATCGATTCAATAATTTGAGTAAAATGGCTTTCAAAATCCTGCTGCTTAACCAGGTGCAAAAAGTTTTCGCCAGATATCTTATCTAAAATTAAACGCTGATACGCCTGTTCGTCATATTGTTTCTCGTTAAAAAAGATAGATATGGTTTTAAGCTGTTGTTTTTTCTGTTGATCTGCCAGCAGGGTGATCAGGCTTGAGTCAATTCCTCCGCTCAAAAATACCCCCAGCGGTGCATCGGCTATCATTTGCCGGTTTACTGCCTTTATTAAGGTTGTTTTAATGAGCAGTTTGGCTTCATTAATATCGGTTACAAAAGCACTTGTCGCTGTTTGGGTATAGGTATCAACAACATGTGTGGATGTTGCATGATCCCAACATAAATAGGAACCCTTAGGCAGGCTATAAACGTTTTGAAGGGTAGTAAAAGGCTCAGGTATATGGCCAAAGGCTAAAAAGCGGATGGGCCAATTTACATCTTTTTGTGTAGCTATACCAGCGGCGACAAACGCTCTTATTTCAGATGTAAAGCTCAGGCCGCCGTTTTTTATAAAATAGTAAACAGGCTTTACACCTGCCGTATCGCGTACCAGGTAGGTAAGCCCCTTAACCACATCAAACAAGGCAAACGCAAACATGCCTTTAAACTTCGAAAACGCTGCGGTACCCCACAGTAAATAAGCCTGAAGAATTACCTCGGTATCGGTAGTAGAGCTAAATTGGGCACCCAGTTTTAAAAGCTCAGCCCTTATTTCCTGATAATTGTAAATTTCGCCATTGAAGGTTATCCAGGCTTTTTGGGTTCTATCTGCCATGGGTTGGTGGCCGTTGCTGGTAAGGTCAATGATAGAAAGCCTGCGGTGCCCAAATGCAAGATGGACAGAATCGTTACAAAATATACCTTCATCGTCTGGCCCGCCATGTTGTAGCGCAAGGCACATCGTTTTTACCTTTTCACGAATAAGCTCGGGGGATAACTGATTGTTAATTATCCCTGCTATACGGCACATGTCTGTTTAAGTATTTTCATAGCTTCGCCCCGTAAGTTACAGTTTTTAATTGTAACTTATTAATATACAGTGTTTTGTGTTTTTATTTACACTGCTTTGTTACTGGTTATTCAAGGCAAAATTGTCCAATGGGGTTCTTCTGCCGAGAAAAACAATTTACTTCAATTAAAATCGTTCAATATAAGATGCCATCGTATTAACTATGATGGAGTATCCTATACTTTCGAGCCGTAATATCAATTGCTTTTGCGATTTATGCGATATAACCTCTCCCGTCATCCCTTTTAGCGGACCGGCTTTAATAACAATTTTTTCCCCGGGTTGCAAATTTTCCTCTGTTACTTCCAGTTCATATGGGCTGGCCATTAATAGTTTTAACTCGGTAATTTGGCGGGTTGGCATTGTTGCAGGCTTTCCCGAGAAATATAAAAAACGCGATATACCTTTTGTCATTAATACATCTGCCTGTTCATGCAGGGCAATGTTAACAAATATGTACGATTTAATAAAAGGTTCTTCGACCCATTTTTTACGATCGCTCCATTGTTTTAACTGCCTGTGCAATGGCAGGTATGCGTCGATGTTTTTGCTTATCAGTGCCTGAAGCGCTTTTTTTTCGGCGCGGGGCTGAGTATAAACCGGATACCACTTTTTGGCTGTCGGCCCTGCCTTAAAATTCATATTTAAATAAGTCAATTTTATTTAAACCACCGCCTTATGTCCCACCAATTAGTCTTCTTGTCCTCCAGGTAATAACCAGATCCGGAGTAGCCGCTATAGTCAGAATAATAATAGTATTTCGACCCCGAATTATCGCCTGTAAACTTGGTAGTATAGTACCTTGAATGTAACAGATCTTCTTCATAAGCATTTAATACAATCACCGTGTTATCAAGGTGATACTCCTGTGCTATGCGTTGCGGCACACTTGCCGCATAGAATTTTGATTTGCCAGATCGGATTACAAAAACATTGATATCGCTCACCCTTATTAAGGGTATAGCATCAGATACCAGGCCGATAGGAGCTGTATCTATCATGATGATATCGTACCGGAGTTTTAATTGTGCAATTAAAACTGTCATGCGGTCACTATGCAATAATTCAGATGGGTTAGGTGGTACAGGCCCCGAAACAATAAAATCAAGGTGTTGCTCATTTGAGTGAAGAATAATATCATCCAGAGTATTTTGATGCGCAAGGTAGTTGCTTAACCCGAGATCATTGGGTACGTGGAATGTTTTGTGCAACCTTGATCTTCTTAAATCGGCCCCAATAAGGATAACTTTTTTGTCGATGAGCGAAAGTGTACTTGATAAGTTTACTGCAACGAATGACTTACCTTCGCCGGCAACCTCAGAAGTTATACAGATAACCTTGCTGGCTTTTTCTGACGCCAGAAAACTTAAATTAGTGCGCACCGAACGTACAGACTCGGCAAATATTGATTTTGGTTTACTGAGTGCCAAAACCTGCCGGCTACTTTCATCAACCAATTCGGGATATTTTCTGATAACGCCTATGATTGGTATAGCTGTGAGGCTCTCTATTGTTTCTTTATCATAAATGAATGGATTTAGTATCCGTATCAGAACAATCATCCCAAGGCCAATTGCCAGGCCCATAATTATAGCAGTGCGATGAATATCATGTTCATCTGGTGATACAGCGGTAAAATTGGGCTGAGCCATTTCAATAACCGTTGCGCCAGGTAATATGCCGGCCCTGCTTATTTGTGCTTCAAGTTTTTTTTCTGACAAAAAGGAGTATACCTTATCGTTTATTTCAAAATCCCTCTGCAAACTTACCATATCGCGCTGTGCGGCAGGCAAAGCCTGTATAGTTTGGTTGATTTGGGCTAATTGGTTATCAAGGTAAGCTATGTTTTTTTCAAGGCCATTACGGATAGATTTTATATTATTTATAGCAGTAAGCTTAGCTTGCAATATTTGCTGATTAACATCCAGTACTTGTTGCGATGTAGGAATATACGTTTTTAATAGTAACGTTCTTTGGGCTATTAATCCGTCGAGTTTGTTTACCAATGCATTTAACTCTGGTAAGTCGCTTCCGCCGGTAACAAAATTTAAGGTAACGTTATCTTTTTCTTTAGTTATTTGAGCACTCAGTTGGTCAAGCGCTATAATTTGAATTTTTAACAATGATTTTTTTGCGTCAATTTCTGCAGCTTTTGAGGCAGATGAAGTTGACGCCGCTGTTACATCCAGTATTTTGGTTTTGTTTTTGTATTTTTCGATGGAACTTTCTGAGCCCTTAACCTCGTTAGATAAAAATGAAAGCTGGCTGTCAATAAACTCAATCATTTGTGACGCCGACTGCGCTTTTTGAATGCGATCAAAAGTTACATACTCCTTCATGATATTGTTAAGGATATCAGCAGCAAATTGTGGGTTCGAGTCTGTTTCCTGTAACGAAATAATGTTGGTATTTTTGCCGGTTTCACCCGCCCTAAAGCCACCCAAAACCCTGCCAACATAATCTTCGGGAGTGTTAAACTTAAAAAGATAAATGGTGTTTTTATCAATTAAACCTGGATATCTGATAGTGAAGCTTGTATTGCCAACGGTTACCGGTGAGTTGTAGTTGTATTTGTTTTCAATCTCTTTTTTACCCGATTGATAGCCTAAACTATAAGTTTGCTTATTAATGGGCTTGTAGGTTAGCAGATCGTGATAAAAGTTTACGCTATCGAATTTAATTAGCTGAATGTTTAGGGGCTTTGATGGATATGTTTCTGTAGTGCGTACCCGGCCGGAAAGATAGAAGCTTACCCGGTAATCCATGTCTTTTATCGCACTAAGTACAACATTGCGGCTTTGTAAAACCGATATGATGCTTTGAATTTTTGATGGGCCACGGTCTGGCGTTGCCATTACGGTTATAAGGTCTGATACTTCAGATTTTTTTTCTTCGGCTTTAAGTGTACCGTATGTTGAGTAAGTTTTGGGAGTATACCATAGGTATGTATAAGATATAATTGTTGTTACAGCAACGGATGCAACTATCCAATACCAACGACTGAGTAATATTTTACAAATTTTAAAATAGTCAATTTCCTGGCTGGGCAGTTTTCTTTGGATTTTTTCTGTCTCTTCCATTAGCGATGAGAAAACGATAAGATAAGCAGGGCCGTATTGATTAAAAGTAATACCGGTTGTACAAAGCTTGTGAGGTTTTGAAGGTTGTCGTTACGTATTGAGCGCTTATTTTGAGCCACGTATATAATGTCGCCGCTTTGAAGTATAGCCCGCGGATCATTTATTGAACTAACATCCCTGAGGTTAATTAGTGTTATTTGAGGATTACTTTGATCGCCACGTATAATTTTCACGTTGGTAACATTTGCGTTTTTGGTAAGCCCCCCCGCTTGGCCTATCATTTCAACAAGGGTGGTTTTATCCTTTACCAGCGGAAAGTTGCCTTGCCCCGTAACCTCGCCAAGCATTGTTACCTTAAGATTTGTAATTTTTAATTCAATAATAGGATCTTTTAATAGGTTTTTACGATAAAGATTTTCAACAAGTTTTTCGGCCTGGTTACGGGTAAGCCCGGCAACTGCAACATGCCCTATAACAGGTAATGCTACAGAACCATCTTCATCTACCTGGTAAATTTGGCTTGCGCCGCCACCCGCACCGGTACTTGTTCCGTTGCCAGATGGCGCATCAACAACATAACTTATGTTTTGGAGGTTTCTAATCTGCAACAAGTCCTGGGGTTTAATCCGGTAAACGCCTAAGTCGCCGGTAGTTTTGTTTACTGTGGTATCAGTATTAACCGTTTTTTGTTCAAAAAGAGTTTGATACTGCTTGCCCGAACAGGATGATAAAACAAGAAGTATTAAAATAAAAGAAGAAATATAGGTTAGTATACGCATAGTGACAATAACTTCTGTTTAATGTTGTTATTTTTGAACATTGAACCCAAAAATACATAATTTGCGGGTATTAAAGGGTTGTATTTTCCATTTGTTAGGGTTTGAAGATTTCAATAGTTACCGTTGTTTATAATGCCCATGATACTATAGCCAATTGTATCCAGTCCGTTATCTCTCAAAATTACGTTGATATAGAGCATATTATAGTAGATGGCGGATCGACGGATGGTACACTCCAGATCATAGATCAATACCGGTCATCTATAAGCTTAATTATCTCCGAACCGGATCAAGGCATATATGATGCCATGAATAAAGGTATAAAATTGGCGACCGGAGCTGTTGTAGGAACACTAAATGCTGATGACAGACTGGCTGACAGCGATGTAATACAAGCAATAGTGCAGACTTTTACCCAAACTGGGACAGATATAATTTACGGAAATTTAAATGTTATAAAGCCAGGCGGAAATATTAGCCGTAAGTGGGTGTCAAATCAGTGTAGAAAAAATTCCTTTAATTGGGGTTTTATGCCCCCGCATCCTACTTTTTATTGCAGGACTGAACTATTTGAAAAATTTGGTTTTTATAAATTGGATTATGGTTCTGCTGCCGACTACGAATTATTGTTAAGGTTCATGTATGCGCAGCACATAAGCAGTTTTTATATTAATAAAGTATTGGTTAATATGCTTGCAGGAGGGGTGAGCAACCGAAGTTTCAAAAATAGATTGAATGCATGGAGATTTGATTTAAAAGCGATGCGTGTTAATGGTATTAAAATGCCAATACTTGCATTGGTTTTTAAGCCCTTGCGCAAGGTGCATCAATTTTTTAATAAATAGAATGAGAATTGCTCCCTAAGTAAATTCATATATCTGCAGCAATAAAAGCGAATCAATAAAATTGCCTGTTAACATACCTGCATTTCCACATTCGGTCAATTTTATGATAATATTACCACGGTTGTTTTTTCGATTTTGGGTTACAACGTTAATCGTATTTCCTTAATCCGATATTTCGGTGATTATTTATCTTGTTTAAAGGATTTTAAATACGGTATTTGCTGTATTTTGGACTTGTTTACCGGTAAGAATCATGCAGCGATAAATTATAAATTATCTCACAAATGATGTGTAAAATATTAAATAAACCCCTGATCCTTTGTTTACTGATTTTTATCTCTTTTAAAGCTGGCGCGCAGGTAAATGTAAATACTTTAAAGTGTGAATATAAGGCCGATCCGGTTGGTGTGGATATGTCAAAACCTCGTTTAAGCTGGATGCTGCATTCCAATCAACAAGGCTGCCTGCAAACGGCCTACCGGGTGCTGGTTGCCGACGATCCATTGCAGTTGAAAAACAATACCGGCAATATATGGGACTCAAAAAA
>JACXTT010006176.1_pt1 | contig 17175 bp, 14 predicted proteins | sample 9270951 | NCBI WGS metagenome assembly JACXTT01 (sample SAMN15532306, study PRJNA645909) | rock metagenome | isolation source: weathered quartz diorite | place: Puerto Rico | collected 2017-06-21 | reverse complement strand
GGCGGCCATGAGCCGCCCTTTCTTTTTGAAACGTTGGAAAGCTACTTCCGCTTGGCGGTGAAGATACCGTTGGGCTGATCGAAATCGACAGCAAGGGCAGGGCCCGTGGCGGGCACGTTGAACTGGGTGAAGAAACCGGGAAGGCCCTTCAGCGCAAACCGGGTGCCGCGTACGGGAACGAGTTCGTAAGAAGGCTGGCCCTTGATATCCGCCACCAGCGACCGGCCTCGGAGCGAGATGATGACGGAGGTGGTGCTGTTCAGAGCGTAGGTGCCCGTGAAGCGTTGGAGGTAGGCGGGGTCCATCAGGCGGGAATCCGCCTTCTTGGTGAAGACGATGGGCTTCACTTGGGGTTCCAGCGAAGCGGAGACGGATTCGATGTCGCCATCGAGGCCCGTAGCGAACTGGACCTTCTCATCCTCGAAGACGGGATCATCGGCCTTCAGTCCGTTGAAGGTGTCGTAGTGCCAATGCTCGAAGGGCGTCTTGATGCCGTTGTAGGCGATCTCCAGCCGGTTGCTCTTCAGCTCGATGTGCATCACGCCGTAGCCGGGATGCTCGTAGTCGCCGGCGTAGTCCTCCAGGGGATGGCTGGGCTTCGTATCGGCCTTGCGAGCCATCTTCTTCTTGGCCTCGGCCTCCTTCTCTTGGGACTTGGTCTCCTCCTTCTTCTTGAGGGCGGTGCCGCTCCAATCCTGGGCTTCCAGCCCGAGCACGCGGTCGATGACGTAGCGGGGGATGAGATCGCGGGTGGGCGTGCCGTCCATATTGGTGAGGACGACGATGCCGAGATCGCTATCTGGCACCATCATCACCATGGCGGAGAAGCCGTCGATGTTGCCGCCGTGGTGGACGCGCTGGTGGCCCCGGTAGACATCCGTGAACCAGCCGGGGGCATAGCCGCCGGGCACCACTTCGGGCTTGGTCTGGGGGGCACCCATGAGCATCTTGGGCGTGTGGAGGAACTCCACGTTAGTGGCGCTCAGCACCTGCTTGCCCTTGTACTGCCCCTGCTTCAAATGCATGGCCACCCAGGCGGCCATCTCGTTCACCGACGCGTTGATGGAGCCGGCGGGCCCCACGTTGGTGAGGGCGCGGTAAGGGATCTGCTTCACCGTACCGTCCTTCTCTTCCCGGTAGGGCTGGGAGAAGTCGGCATCTTTCTGGGTGAGCTCCACGGAGAAGTTCGCACGCTTCATGCCCAGAGGTTCGAGGAGCCGCGCGCGGACATTGTCTTCCCAACTCTTACCGGTGATCTCCTCGGTGAGGTAGCCCGCCGTGAGGAACATGGCGTTGTTGTATTGGAAGTCCGTGCGGAAATCCTTGTTGGGCTCCAGGTACTGAAGCCGCTGCACCATCTCTTTGCGCCCCAGGTTGGCGTTGTACCAGAGCGCGTCGTGACGGGGCATGCCGCTGCGGTGCGTGACGAGATCGAGGGGCGTCATGCGGTCCGTGGCGACGGGGTCCTGCAGTTTGAACCAGGGGATCCAGGTGCGGATGGGCTTCTCCCAATCGAGCTTGCCTTCATCCACGAGGGACGCCATCACGGCGGTGGTGAAGGCCTTGGTGGAGGAGCCGATAGGCAGCAGGGTGTCGGCGGTCATGGGCAGCTTCCTGGCGACATCGCGCTGGCCGTGGCCCTTGGCGTAGATGACCTCGCCATCTTTTACGATGGCGATGGCGAGACCGGGCACCTTCCAATCGGTACGGATCTTCTCGACCTCCGCTTCAAATCCCTGCAGAGCCTTTGCGGCCTTTTGCGAATCCTTGGCTTCCTTGGCGAGCTTGGTGGGGAAGCTCTGGCCTCCTTGGGTGAATTGACCGACAAAGGCGGTGCCTTCGCTGTTCACTTCGCCCTTGAAAGTGGGTTCTCCGGGGATACCCGTGATGACAAAGCTAAGAGCCTTCCCGTTGACTTGAACTTTTTCGAGCGGGAGGTCTTTGGCACCCTGTTGGGGAATGGAGATCTTGCCGCTCCAACCGTCTTTTCCAGAGGTGAGATCCACCAGCACCTTGAGAGGGGTGCCGGGCAGGTCGATGCTGCCCTCCCAGTGGCCGCTGGGCTGCGGCGATTGGGCGGAGAGAAGGGCGCCGCTGAGTACGAGGGCGGGCACGATGCGTTGGCGCATGAGGGCTCCTATGAGAAGCGGATAGGCCGAAGGCAGGACGCGATAGCGTCGCATATGGCCAGGGGTTAGAAACTAGACGGACTTCAGAGGGAAGATCTGGGAACGGCGTTGGATGAACCAGCGCGTCAGACGCGTGGTGAGCACGAAGGACGCGAGGGCGAGGAGGATGCCCACGGGAATGATCCAGTACCCGAGAAGCTCATGCACGCTTGTCGGATGGGGGTTGATCATTCCAAAGGTGAAACTCCCTCCACCCACCCACAGGCCGGTGTCGGCGGGGAAGATGGGTTTGAGCACCGCCACCGCGAGGAAGGCGACGGCCATGGAGTAGCCGATGAAGACGATCATGGCGGCGACGAAACCGAGGATGCCCTCGAGGGCCCACCTCAGGGTGGCCTTCACGATGAGGAGGGGCGCGGAACTGTGCGCGGCCTCGGCGAGCAGGCCTTCCATGCGATAGGCATTGGCGAGGGCTTCGGGAGGCCCCAGGCGCTTGAGCACGGCGTCGACCGTCGCGGTGCTGCGTTCGGCAGTGTCGAGATGCTCAGAGATGAGGCTGCGGATATCGGAGAGGATCTCCTCCTGCTCCTTCGGATCTGCGCCGTGAAGCGCCTTCTTCAATCGCTCCAGGTAGCGTTCGACGGCATCGGGGGTGGCGTTCATGAGTGGCTCCCGGAGGAGGGCAGGCGGTGGAGAATCTGTCCCATGGTGGTGGAGAAGGATTGCCATTCTTTGGCGATGCCTTGGGTGCGCGCGCGGCCGAGGGGCGTCAGCGCGTAGTACTTGCGAGGATTGCCGGTGCCCTCCTGTTTCCATTCCGAGGAGAGCAGCTCATCGCCGCGGAGCCGGTTGAGGATGGGGTAGAGGGTGCCTTCGCCGATGCTGAGGCCGGCGCCTTCGAGGGCCTGCATGATCTCCAGGCCATAGCGGGGGGATTCCCAAAGGGAGGCGAGGATCGCGAGCTCCAACGTGCCTTTGCGCAGCTGGGCCGCCCACTTCTCCGTGGCGAGCTGCTCGGCTTGGGGGTTGATGGGCACCGTGGTTCCTCCGTGACTACCAAGTACACGGTTATACAAAGTACTTGTTTAGTCCAAGACCAAAAAAATGAGGGCGGCCTGTCTGCCGCCCTCACGTGCTGAAAAAAAAGAAGTTATCGACCTTGGAATTGAGCCGGGCGCTTTTCAAGGAAGGCGCCCATGCCTTCCTTCATGTCCTGGCTAGAGGCCAAAAGGCCGAAGAGGGCGGCCTCGAACTGGAGCCCCTGCTCCAGCGGCATCTCCAAACCTTCGTAGACAGCCACCAAGGCCTGTTTGAGGCCGAGGGGGCCGCGGCTGAGGATCGTCTTGGCCAGCTTTTCAGCGCCGGCCTTGAGCTCTTCCTTGGCGAAGACGCGGGAGACGAGACCCATGCGGAGCGCATCCTGGGCGGACACCATATCGCCGCTGAGGATGAGATCGAGGGCCACGCCGGAGCCGACGAGGCGGGGCAGGCGCTGGGTGCCGCCGTAGCCAGGGATGATGCCTAGGGAGACTTCGGGCAGGCCGAATTTGGCATTTTCTGAGGCGATGCGGATGTGGCAGGCCAGGGCCAGCTCGCAGCCGCCACCCAGCGCGAAGCCGTTCACGGCGGCGATGGTGGGCTTGGGCATGGCGGCGATGCGGTTGAAGACCGCTTGGCCTTTCAACGCCTGCTCCCGGGCCGTGGCGCTATCCAGATCCTTCAGTTCGGAGATATCCGCGCCGGCCACGAAGGCTTTCTCACCTGCGCCGGTAAAGACGATGGCCCCCACCTCGGCATCATGCTCCAGGCCCACGAGCTCACACTCCAGCTCCTTGAGCAGGGTGTTGTTCAAGGCATTCAGCTTGTCGGGGCGGTTGAGGGTCACCCAGGCGATGCGGTCCTGCTTCTCCACCAGTACGAAGGTCATGTCGGTCCCCGAAAAGGTCGATTCTATCCCGACATGCCTGCTCCCTCCGTCACTCCTTCTCCCCACCGAAGTCTGTGGTGGCTGGCGCCCCTGGTGGTGACGGGGGTGCTGGTGGTGTTGGTGGAAGCGGGCATCGGATGGCTCAGGCAGGAGGAGTGGAACCGGAGGAACCTGAGATTCCACGCCCAGGCCCAGCGGCTGCAGGAGGAAGTGCAGCAGCAGGTGACCCGAGCCGGAGATCTGCTGCGTTCCGCTCAAACCCTGTTCATGGACGGCCATGAGCCGGATCAGGTTCGCTGGGATACCTTTGCCCGCGATGTGGAGCTGCAGGCGCGCTATCCCGCCATTCGCTCCATCCAGTGGGTGCCCCATGTGCTTAACGCCGATCGGGCGGCCTTTGAAACGCGCATGAGGAAAATCCACGGACCTTCTTTCCGCGTCTGGAATCTGCCGGGCGGAAGGGAGGGGGCGCTGACGGTGGCCGATGAGTATTTCCCGATCGCCTTGGTGTACCCCAAGGCCCTTGGTCAGGGCAGCATCGGTTTCGACGTGTACTGTCGGGCCGCCACCCGAGATCAGGTGGTGGATGTGATCATGCGTCAGAGCGCCTTGCGCATCGGTAACAAGGTGGACTTGGTGGAGGAGCCGGGCATCATCGCCTTCGGCCTCACCAGTGGCATTTTCGATCACAGCAGCGATTCGGATGCGGGCTACATGGCACGTCGGGGCGCATTGAGAGGCCTGATCACTGGGATCTTTGACGCGAAAAAGTTCTTCAGCCTCATCTCCGCGGCGCAGGTGGAGCCGATGGCGTTTGCGGTGTATGAAGGCACCGGAGCGCAGGCCTCCGCCATGATGTTTTCGAACCTGCCGCCGCAGGATTCCAATCCGATGCGGCACGAACACTACTCCAGCCTCGTGGCCCACGGAAGGACGTGGACGTTCCGGTTTCAAAGCACCCCCGCCTGGGAGGGCATGCAGCCGAGAAGCTCCGAGGGCATCGCGCGGGGCATGGGTCTGGCCTTGGTCATCACGCTTGGGGCGCTTTCAGGAGTGCTCGCCTACTCGCGCCATCGCGCCCTGGTGCTGGCTGGTGAGCGTGCCAAGGAATTGGAAAAGCGCAGTGAGGAGCTGCGGTTGCAAAGCCTGGAGTCCTATGCCGCCGAGCGGGCGCGGGAAGATTTGTTGTTGGTCGTCAACCACGGCCTGCGGACGCCTTTGACGGCTTTGCGTGGCGTACTCGTGGTCTTGGGAGAGGAACCAGGCCCCTCGCCTGAAAGTCGACGGGACTTGTTGGCCCAGGCGCTGAAGAGCTCGGAAAAGGCCTTGGTGCTGGTCAATGACCTGCTGGATTTGCACCGCTTGGAGCACGGAAAGCTCGCCATGGATCTGGCCGAGTTCAACCTCCATACGGCACTGCAGGAGGCAGTTCAAAGTGTGGAAGGCCTTGCGAGCGCCCAAAACCGACCCCTGCGCCTGGAATGCCCCGAAGCTTTGCGAGCAGTTGCAGACCCCAGGCGCCTTCAGCAGGTCCTCAACAACCTCGTCGGAAACGCACTCAAGCATGGCCAGCGGGGCACAGCCATCCGCGTGTGGGCGGAGGCACTGGCTTCCGGCCGCGTGAGGGTGTCCATCCACAACCTCGGGGAGTCCTTGCCTGAAAGCGTGCGCATCAAATTATTCGGAGTGTCGGGAAGCAACACGACCACCGGAGCCCGCCTGCCTGGACTCGGCCTGCCTATCTCTAAGGGACTCGTGGAGGCCATGGGAGGCACCATGGGACATGTGGCTGTGGAAGGCGGAAATACCTTCTGGTTCGAGCTGAACGGTCGGCGCTAGGACCTTGCATCCTTCAGAAAGGCGACCTTCTGACGCCATGCCTCAGCGGAGGCCTGCGCATGAAAATGCTCTGGCCGGGCGTCGCAAAAAAAGCCGTGTTGGGCCTCGCCGTAGATACAGGATCGATAGGCCTTGCCTGCGGCCTGAAGGGCCTGTTCGAGCAGGGGGCGCTGCTCCCAGGTAATGGCGGTATCGAGCCCGCCCCAAAGAAAGAGGTGGGGCCCATGCAGGTCCTTCACCCGGTCCAGTTGTTGGTGGAGCATCCCGCCGTAACAACTGATGGCCCGATCGAGGGGAACGAGGGTGTTGGCCAAGAAGGCCATCCTTCCGCCCATGCAATACCCGACGGCAGAAGCGCCGCGAGCGCCTTCCGACTTCAACCAGGTCAAGCTGGCCTCCAGATCGAGCTTCAATCCTTCCGGAGTGATCTTGGCCGCTTCCGCTCGGGCCCCGGCGAGATCCGAATAGGGCGCATCAAAGGCTGGGGCGCTGCGGTGAAAGAGCTCCGGGCAGATGGCGAGGAAGCCTTCCTCCGCCCATCGTGCGGTGATGGCACGCATATGTGTATTCACGCCGAAGATCTCCTGGAGCACGATGAGCCCCGGGGCGGATTCAGTGTGCTTCGGTCTGGCGGTCCAGGCCCGGAAGGCGTCCCCCTCCGCATTCCGCAAGGTGACCCACTCCTGATGAATCATGGCGACGGCCTCTCTTTCCGAAGGAGAAACACCATCATCCCCCATTCCCAGGGCGTGGATCCCGAATCGGAGGTGGGTGGGCTTGCAACGGGCCGGTTAACCTGAAGGTCCCCAGGTGCCGCTGATGTTCCATCCTCCCCACCCTGAAACCTATCGCGATTCCCTCCGCGCTTTTTTGCGCGAAGATTGGGGAACCCAGGATTGGAGCACGGCGGCGGTGCCTGATCGGCCAGTGAACGGCCGCATCTATGCCAAATCAGATCTGGTGCTCGCGGGCCTCCCCGTAGCCATCGAAGTGCTCAAGCTGGTGGATCCCCATCTCGAAGCCACCGCTATCGCCTCGGATGGACAAAGGCTGAGCAAGGGGATGGACGTGCTCCGCCTCAGCGGCCAAAGCCACGGCATCCTGATGGCCGAGCGGGTCATGCTGAATCTGCTTCAGCGCCTTTCGGGCACCGCGACGCTCACCGCGGCTTTCGTGGATGCCGTGAAGGGGACTCAAACCCGCATTCTCGATACCCGTAAAACCACGCCCGGATTGAAGCTCCTCGAAAAATACGCCGTGCGCTGCGGAGGCGGCGTCAACCACCGCCTCAATCTGGGCGACGGCGTGCTGCTGAAGGAAAATCATCTTCTCGCCCATGGCGGGATTGCCGGCGCGGTCGCCGCAGCTCAGGCCGTGGCGCCTAATCTTGTGAAGATCGAAGTGGAAGTGGAGACCTTGGATCAGCTGAAGGCATGCTTGTCTGAGCCCGGCGTCGATGGCGTGCTGCTGGACAACATGAGCAACGAGATGATGCGGGAGGCGGTGGCGCTGCGCGATCGTTCCGGACGCCATCTCTTCCTTGAGGCCAGCGGCAACATGAGTCTGGAGCGCGCCCGCGGTGTCGCGGAGACAGGGGTGGACTTCATCAGCGTCGGCGCGCTGACCCACAGCGCCCCCAGCGCAGATCTGAGTTTGCGACTGGATGCGTAGCCTCCAAGGTCATCGGTGTGAGTGAAGCATGTTGAAGCTGGAAACCTTTCCTGTCGGGCCTCTCGGCTGCAACTGCAGTCTTCTGTGGGATGCGGAGCGTGGCGAGGGCATCGTGGTGGATCCGGGTGGTGAGGGTCCGCGCATCGCCCGCCGAGTGGCGGAGCTGGGCTTCAGAGTGACGGCGCTGATCCACAGCCATGCGCATTTCGACCACGTGGGGGCCACGAAGGAATTGCAGGAGCTTTGGCAGGTGCCCGCAATGCTGCATGCGGGCGATGCCTTCCTCATCGAGGCGCTGGACCAACAGACGGAGCTCTTCGGGATGCCGAGCATCCAGGCTCCGGAGATGCAGGACCTTCACGCGGGGGACCGGCATCAGGGCCTCCTCACGCTCCACACCCCTGGCCACACGCCAGGATCCTGCTGTTTCCATGGCGCCTTTGAACAGGGGCAGGTGGTCATCGCGGGAGATACGCTCTTTCGAGGCGGCGTGGGGCGCACCGATCTATGGGGCGGGGATTGGGATCAGCTGGAGACCAGCATCCAGCGGGAGCTCTACACCTTGGATGAGCGCACCCTCGTCATTCCGGGCCATGGGCCGGCGACCACCATCGGGCGCGAAGTGGACACGAACCCCTTCGTGCGGAAGTAGCCGATCCCTGTTCCTGAGCTCTAAGGTTGGTTGGCCTTGATGCTGGCCTTGAGATCGAGGATGGGCCCCCCGGGATAGGGAGAGCTGGCATAGTCCCCGAGGTTCCGGAGCTGGCTAAGTACGGCTGAAACTCGGGTCATGATCTGTTGGAGCTGGGCCAAGCCGTCTTCCCCCGGCTGCACGTTGCGGGAGGTCCATCGATCGAGGAGCAGTTGGGCGGCGGCGAGGGGCTGGCTGAGCTCATGGGCCGCGCCGCCGGTCACTTCCAAGAGGATGCGGGTTCGCTCGGCGATGGCCAGCAGGTTGGCCTGCCGGGCGAGGCGGACCATCACCCGGAGCTTGGCCAGGAGTTCGGGAGGAGAGTAGGGCCAGGTGAGGTAGTCGATGGCCCCGGCTTCCAGGCCCACGAGGAGCCACTCGGTGGCTTTTGCGCTCGCTGAGAGGAAGATTCGAGGCGTTTGAGCGTTGAGCGGGATTTCATCGATGCGCTGGCACACTTCGATACCGCTCATGTCGGGCAGATTGACATCGAGGATGATGCCTTCGAAGCTGCGCTCGGCACAGAGCTTCAGGGCCGCTTCCCCCGAGGATGTGTGGTGGAGGACGAAGGGGTGCCCCTCGCATTCTCCTTTGAGAATCTCCCAGGCATCGGGATCATCATCCACAAGAAGAATCTGACCCGGCGCCTCCGAAGAGGGAAGGCAGGCCGCATAGAGATCGTCTTGGTCGCTCATGGGGTCCTGATCAGAAAAGGCACTGCAAACGCAATATAGGTCGTTGGAGCAAGATGCATCCACAAAAGGCAGCGGATTTGACGCAATTCGATGACTCAGACCTGTTTCGAGGGCAACCGTAGCGTAAAGGTGGTGCCACTCCCAACCTCACTTTCGACCGCGATGGTGCCGCCGCTCTGCCATAGGATGCCCTGCACCGAGGCGAGCCCAAGGCCAGTGCCCTTTCCTGGATCCTTGGTGGTGAAGAAGGGCTCGAAGATCTGCTCAAGCACTTCGGCTGAAATGCCGCTTCCGTCGTCGGCGACCTCAAGCAATACGAAGGGCTCCAAGGGATCGCGCCGGGCGCGCAGCGTCACCGTGCCGGGGCTCACCATGGCATCGGCCGCGTTACCGACGAGGTTCAGCAGGACCTGGTGCAGCTGCTCCGGATCCATATGGACCCAGAGTCCCTCGGGGACTTGAACCACCAGACGGGCGCGTTCCTGCAGGGCGACGCGGAGTGTCGGCAGAAGGTCCGAGAGGTAGACGGCGAGATCAAAGGTCGAAGGATTCAGCTCCTGCTGATGCCCGGCCGCGAGCACTTGCTGAATGAGATCCGCGCCACGGCGACCGCTGATGCGGATGGCTTGAAGGCCCTCCCGTCGATCCTCCTCGCTGTCTCCGCGAATCATGAGCTCGGTCCAGGTGAGGATGATGTTCAGGAGATTCTTGAAATCGTGAGCGAATCCCGCGGCAAGGAGCGCCACCATATGAGTGCGTTGGGCCTTCAACAACTCATCTTGTTTGAGCCTTAGCTCCTCCGTGCGCGCTTCGACCCGTAGCTCTAAATCCTGCGAAAGCCGCTCCAAATCGCGCAGTGCGAGGTACTGGCGGAGAAAGAGCACAAGGCCGAGGGCGGTGCCAGCGGCGACCATGATGGGGTCTAGAGGACGGCCCATAAGGAGCAGCCAGGCGCCGTAGCCCATGGCTCCCAGGCTGGGCAGGAAGGGAATGACTCGGGCGACGGGGGGCCGCCCTTGGACGGGCGCGGTTGCGTCGGCAGATGGCTGGGGCCACAGAGCCGAGAGGCCGAAGAGGGCCAAGCTGGCCGATTCGAGCTGATCCACCGCCTCCGCAATTCCGAAAGTGCGCATCGCGCCGTGGATCGAGAGGATGGCGTAGAGGATGTAGAAAGCCAGCAGCGCAAGCAGGCCGAGGCGCATGAGGCCTCGCGTGATGGGTGCGCGGCTTCGGGGGAGGCGGGCTTCTTGGAAGAGCCAAAGGGCGGCCAACGCTACGGCTGCGGCCGGGTATACGAGGGTGAGGGCGTAGGCGGAATTGGAGGCGCTAACGTGGGCCACCAGATCGCGGAGAAAGCCGCCCCAGGCGATGAAGAAGAGGGCCGCAGCGATCATGAAGCCGTCGAGTAGGGCCTGGATCCGTTGGGAGGGAAGCCCCGAGGCTGCGGGCCAGGCGAGGGTGGCCCGCGCGATATAGAGCAGGTTCATCAAGTAGCCGAGATGCCTGAGCAGCGACCATGGCGCGGGCATCTTGAAGACATCGATTCCGATGACCAGGTAGGCGATGGCGCCCGTCAGCCAGAGGAAGGCCACACCCAGGTGCTCCCAGGCTCCGGCATAAGTCGGGGCACTGCGCTTTGCGCGCCAGAGGCAGGCGCCTGTTGCAGCCGTTGCGAGTATCAAGCGCACGGAGTCATCTAAGATGACGGCCGCCGGGCTGGGGGTGGGGTAGGCCCGCCAGACTGCGAAGGCGACGGCAGCGGATAGGGCGAGCCAGAGCCCTGCCAAGGCGGCCGAAGGGCCCCAAGGCTCCGAGGAGGTGGCGCTGGCCATGCTTCCTTCTTCGGCGGGCCCACCTGGGATCTTTCATCGAGGATGAGAGGCATCCCCCGGGTCTGATCTCGGAGTAGACTGGCCCCGACCTTCCCGGAGCCCGCTATGGACGTTCTCGTCGGAACCCTCGGCTGCCTTGGCCCCATCCTCATGGTGGGATTCATCTGGCTCATCAGCTGCATCAAGGTGGTGAACGAATATGAACGGGCGGTGATCTTCCGTCTTGGCAAAGTGCTGCCTACGCCCAAAGGCCCCGGGCTGATTTTCGTACTCCGCCCCATCGATCGCGTCGTGATGGTCTCGCTGCGCACGACGGTGCTGGAGGTGCCGAGCCAGGACATCATCACTCGGGATAACGTGAGCCTGAAGGTCAGCGCCGTCGTCTATTCCAAGGTGCTGGATCCCAAGCAGGCCATCATCGGCGTGGAGAACTACTACTACGCGACCAGCCAGATCGCCCAGACGACGCTGCGCTCCATCCTTGGCGAGGTGAGTCTGGATGAGCTGCTGGCCGATCGCGAAAAGCTCAGCGCCCGTCTCCGGGAGATCATCGATCGCTCCACGGAACCCTGGGGTGTGGAAGTGAACAGCGTCGAGCTGAAGAGTGTGGATCTTCCCGAGCAGATTCAGCGGGCCATGGGCAAGCAGGCGGAGGCCGAACGTGAGAAGCGGGCCAAGATCATCGCCGCCGAAGGCGAGTTGATGGCCTCTCAGCAACTGCTAGAAGCGGCCGACAAGATCAGCCAAAACCCCACCGCCATCCAGATGCGCTACCTGCAGACCCTCACCGAAATCGCCGTCGAAAAGAACAGCACCATCGTCTTCCCCCTGCCGATGGAATTGATGGCGGCCTTCAAGAAGCTGGTCGAGAAATAGCTGACTCAGGCGGGTGGGATAGTCGTCCTTACTTCCCAAAAAGAAAGGGCCTTGAGGCCCTTTCTTTTTGGATGAGGAGAGCGCGTCGACGCTGCTAGAACTTGTATCCAACGCTCAAGTAGACCCGTCGTGGATCCTGGGGCGATCCGACGAACTCGATGCTCTTGCTGGAGGATCCGGTGTCGTCGAAGGCGGCTTGATCGATGTTGTAGTACTTCTTGTTGGTCAGGTTGGTCACGCCTAGTGCCCCATAGACGCCGGCTCCGAATTCGGCCTTCACGTTGAGGTCCACGACGGTGTATTGATCGATCGTGAGGCGCTTGTCGCTCGCGCCCTTGAAGGCATCCATGCGCTGGGTGCCCACATGGCTGACCCGCAGGCTTCCACTGAAAGCGGTGCCTTGGACGTCCACGCCGGCCCGCGCAATGTCGGGCGCCACGCGGCCAATTTCGTAGGTCTTCCCGTTCTCTTTGGGATCCACAGTGCCATCGACGTGGCTCCAGGCCAGGTAAGGATTCACTTGGATGCCGTTGCCAAAGAAGTTGAGGTAATCGAGGCGGAGGGTGCCACCGGTGTTCGTCTGCTTGCCAAGGTTCGTGCGGACCTCGATGTAGGCCACGTTCAGGCCCTTGTAGACCCCGTTGTAGAGGCGGGTGGTCTGAGAATCATCCTGCAAGGAGAAGAGGTTTCTCAGCTCCGTTCGGTAGAGGGTGGCCGAGAGGCTGAGGGTGCCGGAGAGGTAGCCGCGGTAGCCCACTTCGAGGCTACGCTCTTTGATGGGCTTGAGCCCGGGATTGGGCAGGCGCCAGAAAAAGGATTGAAGCCCAGGGCCCGGGGTGGTGCTGAAGAAACTTCCAAAGTGCGCGAATGCCGCGTAGGGGCTGGGCGCGAGGAAGGCAGATCCGTAGAGCACCTTGAGGGTATGGCTGGGATTGAGGTGCCAGACCATGCCTAAGCGGGGGTTTGTCGAAGCACCGTAGCGGCTGTTGTCGTCGTAGCGCAGGCCGGCGGTGAGGATGAACTCTTTGGAGAACTGGAACTGGCCTTGAACGTAGGCGCCAAGGTTCTTGTAGTTCAGCGGGAAGAAATCCGCCGGGAGATTCGTCCCGTGAATGGTGCCCGATACGGCGCCATTGGTGTTGACCGGCGAGTTGAGGTCAGTACTGAAGGGCACCGCGTGGGTGTTTTCCAAACTCAGGCCGCAGATGAGATTGAGGCTTTCACGCGGGGCCCAAGTCACTTGCTCCTCGCCCTTGAGCGAGCCGCTTTCCGCGTATTTGTAGCCCGGCGACATCAGGCTGTAGGCGTTTTGGAAATTGCTGTTGGGATTCAGCCGGTATTCGCCCGATTGAACAGAACTCATTAAGGCGAAGGGCCCGGCCTGAGCGGTGTGGGAGAGGCCGAGCACCGTCAGCCTGTGTCCGATGAATACGTTTTCACTGTAGATGGCGCTATCCGGTTTGTTATCGATGCTTGTAGGTGTTCGGGAGCTATTGGTGAAGAAGGAGAAGCGAACTCCACCTCCAGTGATGGAGCCAAATAGGGCCTGCGTTTTGACCGTGAAAGAAGGGGTTGAATCGTAGCCGACGGGCGGGGTCATGGGGCCAAAGATGGTGTTGTTGAACACCCCTGAGTGCTGAGCCGCGAAGTTGCCGTACTGCGGGTAATCCTTGGACAGATCGGGCTGATCATCCTTGACCCACTGCCCGCCGATGGAAAGCTTCAGACCCGCCGTAAGCGGCGTGTTGACGAAGAAGTTCACGAGCGCCGCGCCATCCTGGCCACCTCTCACCTCTGCTTCAACAGCCTTCTCGCGGTCCTCAGTGATGATGTTGATCACGCCGGATACGGCATCTGCGCCATAGAGCGCGGATGCGGGACCCAACACCACCTCCACCTGTTTGGCAAAATGGAGCGGATAGTTTTCGAGAAGCGGTGTTTGCTCGTTGGCCGGGGAGCTGATCTTGAAGCCATCCAATAAAATCACGAACTTATCGTGGCCAGGCACTCCGCGGACGGTGATGTCGTTGTACCACTCCACATCCGATCGGGTCTCCACCTTGTAATCCGGGAGGTCCTTCAGCAGATCGCTTAGCGAGTGATACCCCCTGCGTTTGATCTGATCAGAGGTCACCACGACGACCGTGGCAGGCGCATCATCCGCCCTCTGACTAAACCGCGAGGCGGTGACAATCTGCACGTTCAGCAAGGCCAGGAGTTCCGCCGTATCGTCTTTGGCCAGACCTGTGGGAGGCGGCGCTTGCTGGGCGGCCAAAGTCACAGCACAGAGTGGGAGTGAAAGCGCGTATCGCATAAACCCTCGCTGAATGACGAGAGTTCAATCGACGAGCGACATACACCCGATAAGTTTTGTCCCTTTAGAAAGATGCTTTGAAACCAGGCATTCTGTGCTGGGTCTCGACCTTGCGTACCCTGGAGGTCCAAAATGGAAGCCGGAGGCCTCCATGCAGTTTGGTCCTTGGGATGTTCAGATCATCAGCGCCGGAACCTTTGCCCTGGACGGCGGGGCCATGTTCGGAACCGTGCCCAAGGTGGTGTGGAACAAGGTCTATCCGTGTGATGTGGACAATCAGATCACCATGGCCACCAATTGCCTGCTGATCCGCGGGGAGGTAGGCGGTAAGAAACACGTCATCCTCGTGGACAACGGAAACGGGGATAAGGAAGACGATGCCTTCATGGCCCGCTTCAAGTTCGAAGGGCGCGGCATTCTGGATCGGGAGCTCGCGAAACACGGCGTGAGGCCCGAGGATGTGACGTTGCAGATCCTCACGCACCTCCACTTCGACCATGCCGGTGGAAGCACTCGTCTCAATGCCGCGGGAGACGTTGTCCCCAGCTTTCCCAACGCCCGCTACGTGGTGCAGAAGCAGGATCTGCAGGATGCCCGGAAGCCCCATCTCCGCGTGAAGGCCAGCTACCTGCCCAAGAATTGGGAACCGCTCGAAAAAGCCGGGCTGCTGGATCTGGTGGATGGTCCTACTGAGCTGCTGCCGGGTATCACCGTGGATCTGGCGCCGGGGCACATCGAAGGGCTTCAGACGGTCACGGTGGAAGGAGGCGGGCGGAAGCTCGTGTATCTCGCGGATCTCATCCCCACCGCGCGCCACATCCAGCCCGCGTGGGTGATGGGCTACGATCTCGACGTGGTGTCCTGCGTGGACAACCGGATCAAGCTGCTGGACCAGGTGGTAGGCACGGAGGCGATTCTCATCTTCGAACACGATCCGGATGTTCCCTCGGGGACCGTGGAGCGCGACGCTAAGGGCCGTTTCAGCGTCACCCCGGTTGCCCTCTAAGGTTTCTTCCAGTGCGGACCTAAGCAGGGACTGGAAATAATCGTGGCTAAAGCATGGCTCTTGAATGACGAAAAGATGTCGAGGATAGGCCTATGCTCACGACGACCGAGATACTGGCTGACACCGCAACCCTGAGGCTGCACGGGCAGGTCACTTTTTCAGATTGCCATCGGTTGAGCCAAGTGGCCAATAGCTTGATGTCTGCGCCCGCACTCAAACACTTTTGCATCGATCTCGAAGAGGTCCCCTTCGTGGATAGCTCGGGCATGGGGATGCTGCTGGTGATCCGCACGCATGCTGAGCGCAGGAAACTCCACCTCACCGTGATGCACCCTACCTCCGCTGTGGAGCGTACCTTTAAGACTTTCCAATTCGACCGCCTCTTCGAGATCGCCCACTGAGCTTGGTCAGCCCTTTTCGGTGATGCCGCAGGCGCTGCACCGCTGGAAGAACTCGCCACGCTTGGTGCTGGGGATGATGCGCATGGGTTTCCCGCAAGTGCCGCAGGCCTTTCCAGTGGCCATGGGAGCAGGGGCCTCTTTCAAGTCCGCCACCAGTTGGCGTACGAATCCGCGGATGTCGGACATGAAGGCTTCCCGGGCCTCTTCGCCACGGCGCATGCGCTCCATGCGGGCCTCCCAACTGCCGGTGAGTTCGGCACTGCAGAGCGCCTCCACAGGCAGCCCCTGGATGAGGCGGATGCCTTTGTCCGTCGGCAGCAACAGGGTCTTCTTGCGCTCCAGATAGCCGCGGCGAAGCAGCGTTTCGATGATGCTGGCGCGGGTGGCAGGCGTGCCGAGGCCGCGGTCTTTCATGGCGCCGCGCAAATCCTCATCGCCCAGCTCGCGGCCGGCACCCTGCATGGCCGAGAGCAGATCCGCCTCGCTCATGCGTTTGGGAGGCGTCGTTTTTCCCTCCTTGGGACGCAACGACTGCAGATCCGCCGGATCATTTTTCTTCACCGCGGGGAGGCCGCCCTCAATTTCGTCTTCTTCCTCGCCGTCCTCTTCGTCCTTCGTCTCGGCGGCCTTCTTGCGCCGTTGGGGAGGGTCCACCTCCGACCATCCGGCCTGCTTGAGCACGCTGCCATTGGTCTTGAAGGTCTCGCCCTCCACGTCGGTGAGGATGCTGGTCTTGGCTTCAATGCGCTCGGGGAAGTAGGCGGCGAGGAAGCGGCGGGCCACCAATTCGTAAAGTTTGAGATGATCGCCGTCCAGCCCAGTGGCCGGTTTCTCCGTAGGCACGAGGGCGTGATGGTCTTCCACCTGGGCGTCGTCGACGAAGCGCTTATCGAGGGAGACCGGCCAACGGCCCCGCAGATCATCGAGGTGCGGCTTGAGGACGGAGGCGAGCTGGCCGGAGGAGAGCGACTTGATCCACTGCGGCGCCTTCGCGGCATCGGCCTTGGTGAGATGGCGGCTGTTGGTGCGGGGATAGCTCAGCAGTTGGCGCTCGTAGAGTTCCTGCGCCAGCTCCAGCGTGCGTTCGGCGGTGAAACCGAAGCGCTTGTTGCCCTCCTTCTGGAGCGTGGTGAGGTCGTAGAGGAGTTCGGGCTTCTTCTTCTCGGTTTTCGCGGTGACGCTGCGGATCTTCCCCGGCTTACCTGCTAATCGCTCGGCGAGGGCCTGGGCTTCCGCCTCAGTCTTGAAGCGGTCGACGGCCTGGCCTTCGACCTCTTTGAACCATTTGCCCTCATAGGGCCCAAGGGCATGAAGGAAGGTGGCGCGCAGCGTCCAGAAGGGCTGGGGCGTGAAGTCGCGGATCTCCAATTCGCGGCGCACCAACAGCGCGAGGGTGGGGGTCTGCACGCGGCCTACGCTCCACACGCCTTCCGCGCCCTTTGCTTCGGGCGCCGTGCGTCGCATGCGCAGGGTCTGCGCGCGGGTGGCGTTGAGGCCCACCAGCCAATCCGCTTCCTGGCGGCTGCGGGCGGCATCGCGCAGGCCCGCGTAAGCGTCACCGGGCTTCATGGCCTGGTAGGCCTCTTGGATGGCTTCGGGCGTGAGGCTGGACGCCCAAAAGCGCAGCACGGGCTTGCGACAGCCCGAGAGGCGGTAGACGAGATCGAAGATGAGCTCGCCTTCGCGCCCGGCGTCGGTGGCGTTCACGATTTCGGTGATGTCGTCGCGGTTGAGCAGGCGGGCCACGGCATCGTACTGATCCTTGGTCTGCTCGATGGGCGCGTAGCGGAAGGT
>JACXTT010006175.1_pt1 | contig 17177 bp, 20 predicted proteins | sample 9270951 | NCBI WGS metagenome assembly JACXTT01 (sample SAMN15532306, study PRJNA645909) | rock metagenome | isolation source: weathered quartz diorite | place: Puerto Rico | collected 2017-06-21 | reverse complement strand
GTGCCGGGCGCGCCTCGCGCTCAGGCTCGCCGTGCACCTTGCGGTAGGCGCGCACGGCCGCCGAGCGGGCCCGGCCCTCGGCGACCCGCCGGTCCGTGCCCTTCGCGAGCTCCGCGGCGAGCGTCGAGTCGAAGACCCCCTGGTCGAGCGGCGTCTCCTCGCGTCCGGGCACTCTGGCGACTCCCTCCTCTAGAGCGGTCCACTGATCCCGCCGTCCTTGCGGATCCGCCAGAAGTGGACCGCGAGGAACAGGACCAGCACGAACGGCAGGGCGAGGACGTGTAACACGTACCAACGTAAGAGCGTCTCGGGATTCACCTGGATGCCGCCGAGGAGGATGAACTTCGCCTGGTTCGCGATGAGCGGCGAGTTGCCGGAGATGCCCTCGGCGATCGTCACGGCCCAGAGCGAGAGCTGGTCCCAGGGGAGCAGGTAGCCGGTGAACGAGAGGCCGAGCGTGAGGAAGAGCAGGATCACGCCGACGACCCAATTGAACTCGCGCGGCGGCTTGTAGGCGCCCGTATAGAAGACGCGCGCCATGTGCAGCGTCACCGTGAGCACCATCAGGTGCGCGCCCCATCGATGGATGTTGCGCACGAGGTCGCCGAAATAGACGTTGCCGCGGATCGTGAGCATGTCGGCGTAGGCCTGCGCGTTCGCGAGCCCCGCCGACGGCCGGTAGAAGAACATCAGGTAGATGCCGGTGACGGTGAGCAGGACGAACAGGAAGAACGACAGCCCGCCCAGGCAGAAGGTGTAGGTCAGCTTCAACCCGTGACGCTTGATCTTCACGGGATGCAGGTGGTACAGGACGTTGTTCATCATCGCGAGCGCACGGTCGCGCTGCGTGTCCTTGTACCCCTTGCGGAAGATCGACCCGGGCCGGAAGACGGACTTCCAGAGCTCGGTCTCGCGAACCTTGTCCAGCGCCTCGGCGGGACTCGGCGGCTTGGGCAGTCTGTCCTTCAGCTTCAAGGGCGCTCGGATCCTTCCCCTACCTCGTCTGGGTCATTCGACGTCGGCGTCCACCTTCTGGGACATCGGGACGGCGGCCATCGTGCGAGCGCCCGCGCTCTCCTCCGGCAGCCGCGCATAGTACAGGCAGTCGCTCGGGCAGCGCTCGACGCACACGGAGCAGCGCGTGCAGGCGTTGTCGTCCACGACGAAGATCGCGAACGCGCTCTCCACCTCCGACTCGACGGAGCCGTCCTCGGTCGACCGGACGATGCCCGGGTCCAGCATGTAGATGCAGTTCCATGGGCAGACGTCCTCGCACGCCCGGCAGAGGATGCAGGGCTCCGGGTCCAGCATCAGGTGCTTGGGCGACTTCACGCCCTGCTTCAGCCAGTCGGGTTCGACCGTCTCGAGCGAGTAGTCGGTCTTGATGTCCACCTCGGTCTTGATGAAGGGCATCGGTCAGCTCACCTCCAGGGTTCGCATCAACGATACCCGCCCGTCGGCCGGCTCTCGCTCTCGCTCCGGAGCCTCCGCCGCAGCTTCTGCAGCGAATAGGGCACGACGATGAACCCACCCACGGGGATGCTGAAGAGGATCACCGCGACCAGGTCCCGGAGCTTGAACTCCCAGAACTTGAGGTTGGTTGGGCAGGGGCACTGGCGCCAGTGGAGCTTCTGGTCGGCCAGGTAGAGCCAGAGCGAGGGGATCATCCCCACGAACAGGATCGCGAGGAACCACAGGGCAAGGGAGACCAGGATCGCCTTCGTCCAGGTCCACTCGAACTCCTTGACGAAGGTCTGGAACTGCTCGACTTGCGGGGCGGCCCGCTCCTTCAAGCCCTTTGGGACCAGCCGCACAGCAAGCTTCATCCAGGATGCCTCTCGGGGTCCGGCGCGAGCGGATTATATCGGCGGCCTTCCGGCCGCCTCAAACAACCGGCGAACGGAGCCGGTTCCGCCCGTCGCGGGCGGCTTGTGAAGAAGTTCACAAGCATCGAACGCAAGCCTACCGCCTGCCAACGGGTCGTGTGCAAGACGAACCTTCCTTGCGAAGATGGTGTCGATGCTCGCCGAGGTCGCGACGCACGTCCACGAATGGTGGGGGCCGGTTCTGGCCTTCGCGGCCGGCGTGGTCTCCTTCGCCTCCCCCTGCGTGTTGCCGCTCGTGCCGGGATACCTCTCCTTCGTCACGGCCGGCAGGGGCGAGCTCGCTGGCAGGCGCCAGCCGATCCTGCCGATCGTGCTCTTCATCCTGGGCTTCGGGACGGTGTTCTCGCTGCTCGGCGCCTTCGCCGGCACCACGCTCTACCGGTGGCTGAAGTCCACGACCGGTGAGCGCGTCGCCGGCGTCGTCGTCCTCGCCTTTGGTGCCTTCATGCTCCTGTACGCGTTCCGCGCCCGCATCCCATGGCTGTATCGGGAGGGGCGCCCGCTCCTCTCCCGCGTCAAGCCGGGGGGCGTGGGCGCGTTCCCGCTCGGGATGGCATTCGCGGTCGGATGGACACCCTGCATCGGCCCGGTCCTCGGTGCCATCTTCACGCTCGCCGGCGCGCAGGGGGGGGCCGCCCACGGCGCGTTCCTGCTGTTCCTGTACTCGCTCGGTCTGGGGATCCCGTTCTTCCTGATCGGGATCGGGATGGGGAGGCTCATGCGAGGCCTGCGCGTGTTCAGCCGGAACTACCAGTGGTTCGCGGGGATCGGCGGCGTGGTGATGATCGTCATCGGCGTGCTCCTCGTGGCGGGTGCGTGGACGCGGCTGGTGGCTCCACTCCTCCGATTCGCCAACCGGCTGAACCTTCCCATCTGATGCCTGCGCCCGAGCCCCCCCACGCCCGTCTGCGCTCGTTCGCGATCGCCGCGGTGGCGCTCACGTTCCTCCTGATCGCGGTGGGCGGGTTGGTGCGCGCGACCGGCTCGGGCGAGGGGTGCACGGGGTGGCCGAAGTGCTCGGCCACGCGCTGGCTCCCCCCGCTCGAGTACCACGCGATCATCGAGTACTCCCACCGGATGACGGCGTTCCTGGACGTCGTCCTGGTGGGGGCGCTCGCGGTCGTCGCGTGGCGGGGGTACCGGCGCATGCCCCGGATCGTCCGGTCGGCCCTCGCCGCGGCGGGCCTGATCGTCGTGCAAGCCGTGCTCGGCGGAATCGTCGTGAAGGGGGCACTCGCGCCGCTCCTGGTGACCGCGCACTTCGCGACCGCCATGATCCTCGCGGCCGTCCTGGTGGCGCTCGCGGTGTGGGCCTTCGCGCTCGATGCCGGGCCCGGGCACGAGCTCGATGGGTTCGCGACGCTCGCCGGGATCGTGGCGGCGGGCGCCTTCGGACTCCTGCTCGTCGGAGCGTACATGCGTGGCGAGAACGCGGGGCTCGTCTTCGGGACCTGGCCGCTCATGAACGGGCGCTTGGTGCCCGACATCTCCTCCACGCCAGCGGCCCTGCAGTTCGCCCACCGGGCTCTCGCCCTCGTCGTGGGGGTGGGGGTGGGCGTCCTCGCGGCTCGTGGGTGGCCGGGTCGAGAACATCGCCCGGCGGTCTCCGCCCTTGCCTTGGTCGCCGCGGGGTTGTACCTCTTGCAGGTGATGATCGGGGCGACGCTGGTGTGGAGCGCCCGGGCGGCGCCGGCCATCGTCGCGCACGTCCTCGTGAGCAGCCTGGTGTGGGGGTCGCTCGTCGCGACGGCGGTCGCCGCCCGGATCCCCGTCGGAGCATGGGAGCATGCGGCATGAGCCGCGCGCTCCAGCGGGTGGAACCGGCCCACGTGGCGATCCCCGACCGCATCCGTGCCTACGTGCGGCTCACGAAGCCGCGCATCATCTACCTGCTCCTCATCACGACCGTGCCCTCCATGGTGCTCGCCGCGCGAGGCTGGCCCGGCATCGGGCTCGTGGTCGCCACGCTCACGGGCGGCGCGATCGCTGCCGGGGGGGCCAACGCGATCAACCAGTACCTCGACCGCGACATCGACGAGGTCATGCGCCGGACGCGACGTCGGCCCCTGCCCTCTCACCTCATCCGCCCGCGACGGGCGCTCGTCTTCGGGCTGGCGCTGGGCCTGGTCTCGTTCGCCGTCCTCTGGACGACCGTGAACCTCCTGGCCGCGGCCCTCTCGATCGCCGCGGTCGCCTTCTACGTGCTCGTCTACACCCTGTGGCTGAAGCGCACCTCGCCGCAGAACATCGTGATCGGGGGCGCGGCCGGTGCCGTCCCGGTCCTGGTCGGCTGGGCGGCGGTCACGGGCCGGATCGGACTGCCGGCGATCGTGATGTTCGTGATCGTCTTCCTCTGGACGCCGCCGCACTTCTGGGCGCTCGCGATGCGGTACGAGCGCGACTACGCGGCGGCCGGTGTGCCGATGCTTCCGGTGGTGGCGGGGTGGCCGGCCACGACGCGGCAGATCCTGGCCTACACGTTGCTCCTGGTCGCAGCGACGTTGGCGCTCGTCCCGGCGGGACGGATGGGTCTCCTCTACCTCCTGGCCGCGCTCGGCCTGGGCCTCGCCTTCATCCTTCGGGCGGCGCGCCTTCGGCGCAGGCCCACGGCTCCCGCCGCCATGGCGCTCTTTCATTTCTCAATCGGCTATCTCGCGCTGCTGTTCGGCGCGGTCGCGTTCGATGCGCTCCTGCACGTGCGGCTCTAGCGGAAGCCGAGCACATCCGCTGGGTGACCGGTGGTATGGTGTCGCCCGGCCCGGCCGGCACCGGCACCGGACCGGGACGGCACGCGAGAGGAACGGATGACGGGACGAACCAAGCGCCGCCTCGCCATGGTCGCGGGTGCGCTCCTGCTGCTCCTGTCAGCCTGTGCCCGCGTCCAAATGCCGCAAGACACCTTCAACGCCGCAGGTCCCGAGGCGCGCAAGATCAACGCGCTCTTCTGGCCCGTGTTCTGGATCGCGGTCGGCGTGTTCGTGCTCGTGGAGGGGCTCCTCGTGTTCGCATTGGCGCGCTTCCGCCGCCGTCCCGGCGCGCCGGTGCCCAAACAGGTCCACGGCAACACGCGCCTGGAGATCACGTGGACGATCATCCCGTTCGTGCTGCTCCTGAGCGTTGCAGTGCCGACCGTCGGGGCGATCTTCTCGCTCGCGCGAAAACCCCCCGGCGCGCTGAACATCACGGTCACCGGGCATCAGTGGTGGTGGCAGGTCGAGTACCCATCGCTGAACGTCACCACGGCGAACGAGATCCACATCCCGGTCGGGCAGCCCGTCTACGTCACCGTGACCTCCGTCGACGTGATCCACAGCTTCTGGGTCCCGCGGCTGGCGGGCAAGCAAGACCTCGAGCCCGGGCACACGAACCACCTCACGATCGAGGCGAGCGAGGTGGGCACGTATCTGGGGCAGTGCGCCGAATACTGCGGCTTCTCGCACGCGAACATGCGCCTGCGGGTCATGGCGGAGACGCCGGCCGACTTCGAGGCCTGGGCCGCGAACCAGGCCGGGCCGGCGGTGACGCCCGCCGAGGGGACGGCCGCGGCCGCCGGCATGGACCTCTTCCAGAACGGGCGCTTCGCGAACGGCCTGCAGTGCACCGGCTGCCACACGATCAGCGGCATCCAGGGGGCGGCGGGCATCCTCGGACCGAACCTCACCCACTTCGCCGACCGCACGACGTTCGGCGGCTCGACGTTCGCGAACACCTCACAGAACCTGGACGGCTGGCTGCACGATCCTCCCGGGCTCAAGCCCGGCGCCGACATGCCCGACCTGGGGCTCACGCAGCAGCAGATCGACGACCTGATCGCCTACCTGGAGAGCCTGAAGTGAATCGAGGAGGTGGATCGAGCTGGCCGCCGTAGCGGGCGAGGGACCGATCGCGCAGCCGCGCCGGAGGAGCCTCTTCGCGCGCCCGACCAGCACGAGGGGCTGGTGGAGCTGGGTGACGACCGTCGATCACAAGCGGATCGGGATCCTCTACGGCGCAACCGCGCTCGTCTTCTTCCTCGTGGGCGGGCTGGAAGCGCTCCTCATCCGGCTGCAGCTCGCCCGGCCCGGCGGGCACGTGGTGACGGCGGACCAGTACAACCAGATCTTCACCATGCACGGCCTCACGATGATCTTCCTCGTCGTGATGCCGCTCTCGGCGGCGTTCTTCAACTACCTCGTCCCGCTCATGATCGGTGCCCGTGACGTCGCGTTTCCCCGCTTGAACGCGTTCAGCTACTGGGCGTTCCTGTTCGGCGGCCTCTTCACCTATTCGAGCTTCGTCCTGGGCGGGGCGCCGAACGGTGGATGGTTCGGGTACGCGCCGCTCTCCACCGAATACCCGACGCACAACATGGACTTCTACGCGGTGGGCCTGCTGATGCTGGGGATCGCGTCCACCGTCTCGGCGGTGAACCTGTTCGTCACGATCATCAACATGCGCGCCCCGGGCATGAACATGTTCCGCATGCCCGTGTTCGTGTGGATGACGCTCGTCGTACAGTTCCTGCTCGTGTTCGCGCTCCCGGTCCTCACGATCGGCCTGGTCGAGCTCTTCTTCGACCGTCGCTTCGGGACCCACTTCTTCCAGGCGGGCGCGGGGGGCGATCCCGTCTTATGGCAGCACTTCTTCTGGTTGTTCGGCCATCCCGAGGTCTACATCCTGATCCTCCCCGCGATGGGGATCGTGTCCGAGGTGCTGCCGGTCTTCGCCCGCAAGCCGCTCTTCGGCTACCGCGTGGTCGTCTACTCGGGGATGGCGATCGGGATCATGGGCTGGGGCGTGTGGGCCCACCACATGTTCGCGGTCGGTCTGGGGCCGGTCGCGAACTCCGCGTTCGCGATCTCCACCATGCTCATCGCGGTCCCGACCGGGGTGAAGATCTTCAACTGGATCGCGACGCTCTGGGGCGGACAGATCAGCTTCAAGGCGCCGCTCCTGTTCGCGGTCGGGTTCATCGCCATGTTCATCATCGGTGGCCTGTCGGGCGTCACGCACGCGGTGGTTCCGTCCGACTACCAGCAGACCGACACGTACTACGTCGTCGCGCACTTCCACTACGTGCTGTTCGGCGGGGCGATCTTCGGGCTCTTCTCGGGCATCTACTACTGGTTCCCGAAGATCTCTGGCCGGATGCTGTCGGATGCGCTTGGGAAGGGGCACTTCTGGCTCATGATCATCGGCTTCAACGTGACGTTCGGGCCGTTCCACATCCTGGGCCTTCAGGGGATGCCCAGGCGCATCTACACCTACCCGTCCTACGCGGGGTGGAATCTCTGGAACATGGTCTCGACGATCGGCTCGTTCATGATCGCGGCCTCGATCGGCATCTTCATCCTGAACGTGGTGAAGACCCTCCGCGGCCCGCGGATCCAGGAGCTCGATCCCTGGGACGCGCGGACCCTCGAGTGGACGACGTCCTCGCCCCCTCCGCCGTACAACTTCGAGGAGGTTCCCGTCGTCCACGACGTGGACGAGTTCTGGCATCGCAAGTACACCGAGGGCGAGGACGGCCGGCTGGTCCCCGTGGTGGCGGGTGGGAGCGGGGGCGGCGAGCCGGAGTCGCACGGCGGGGGCCACGGCATCCACATGCCGTCACCGTCCTACTTCCCCGTGCTTGCCGCGCTGGCGCTGCCGGTCCTCGGCTACGGCGTGATCTTCCGGCAGGTCGTGCTGGACATCGACGGCGCCCTGCTGCTCCTTGCGGCGCTCTTTAGCTGGGCGATCGAGCCGCCTGCAGCCGAGGAGGTCCACCCATGAGCGTGGCCCAGGCCCACGCGGCCCCGGTGCACGACACGAGCACGGGGGTCTCGCACGCGAAGGTGGCGGTCTGGACCTTCCTCGCCTCGGAGTGCCTGCTCTTCGGCGCCCTCATCTCGACGTTCCTGCTCTACCGGAGCCGAAGCCTGTCGGGGCCGACCCCGAGCCGCCACACGTACGACATCGCCTACACCTCCGTGAGCTCGTTCATCCTGTTGATGAGCAGCCTCACCATGGTCCTGGCGCTCGCGGCCATCCAGCGCGGCGATCACCAGAAGCTTCGCGTCTGGCTCATGGCGACCGCCCTGCTGGGCATGTGCTTCATCTCCGGGCAGGTGTACGAGTTCACGCGTTTCGTGCAGGAAGGCCTCACGATCAAGACGAACGTGTTCGGTTCCAGCTTCTTCCTGCTCACCGGGTTCCACGGCCTGCACGTCACGGTCGGGATCCTGATGCTGCTCTCGCTCTATTTCCTGTCGCTCGATGGACGCCTGCTGAGCGATCGCGCGGAGACCGTCGAGCTCGTGGGCCTCTACTGGCACTTCGTCGACATCGTCTGGATCATCATCTTCTCCGTCGTGTACCTGATCCCGGCGGGGAAGTAGGTTCGTATGCAAGCCGAGTCCGAGCTCGCCCACCACCCGGACCCGCGCGAGTACGTCAAGGTCGCGGTCGTCCTGGCCGTCGCGACCGGCGCGGAGGTGGGCCTCTTCTACATGAACCTCCCGCACGCGCTCTTCGTGCTGCTGCTCCTGTTCTTCGCCGCGATCAAGTTCAGCCTGGTGGTGTTGTGGTTCATGCACCTTCGGTTCGACAACAGGCTCTTCCGCCGCCTGTTCCTGTTGGGCCTGTCGCTCGCGACCGCGGTGTACCTCATCGTGCTCTCGATCTTCGGGATCTTCCGGTGATGAGGCTTCCGCCCTGGCACGTGCACCCCGACGTGTGGCTCCTGATCGCCGTCGTCGAAGGTGGGTACCTCTGGGCCGTCCGCCGAGGAGGCGGGGGGTCGGTGAGCCGACGGCAAGTGGTCACGTTCACGGCCGGCGTGGCGACCATGTGGATCGCCTCGGACTGGCCCGTGCACGACCTGGCCGAGCGCTACCTCCTGTCGGTGCACATGACCCAGCATCTGTTGCTCTCGCTCGTCGCGCCGCCGCTCCTGCTGCTGGGCATGCCGGCGTGGCTCCTGCGGCGCCTCATGTCGCCGCGCCCGATCAATTGGGTCGTGCGCACCTTGGCGAGGCCGATCCTGGCGATCATCCTGTTCAACCTCGTGATCGCCGTGTCGCATACCCCGGCCGTGATGAACGCCATGCTCGAGCACCATCCGTGGCATTTCGTCGGGCACGCGGCCCTCTTCGGCTCCGCGACGCTCATGTGGTGGCCGGTCGTGAGCCCGCTCCCCGAGATGCCGACGCTCTCGCACCCGGCGAAGATCGTCTACCTGTTCGTCCAGTCGCTGCTGCCGACGATCCCCGCGTCGTTCCTCACCTTCGGCAGCGCGCCCGTGTACACGTTCTACACGCACGTGCCGCGCATCTGGGGCATCTCGGTCATGACCGACCAACTGATCGCCGGCCTCATCATGAAGCTCGTCGGCGGCGCGATCCTCTGGGGGGTCATCTCGGTGGTCTTCTTCCGGTGGGGGGCGCTCGAGCAGAAAGGTTGGGACGCGCTCGCATGGCACGCGGTGGAGCGTGACGTCCGGTCGGGGCTGCGAGGAAAGGGCCGTGAGGAGCTGACGCCCAGGTGAGCGTGACCGAACGGGACCCGGCGCCGCCCGAGACCGAGCAGCCGTCCGAAGGAGCACGACGGAGCGGCCGTCCGCCGGTCATGTACCCGTTGCTCGCGCTGCTGTTCGGCGGCGCGCTCGTGTGGTCCTACTCGCGCATCCTCCTCGCCGTCTCGAGCCAGCGCATCTCCTTGTTCGGGACGCACCTTGACGGCAAGGGGGTGGCGGCGGTGATCGCCCTGCTGGTGCCGATCAACGTCCTCATCGGTGCCGCCCTCGTCGCGTACGGGGCGAGGGTCAGGCGCCGCCCTGCCTCGTTCCCGCTGCTGATCGGCGCAGGGCTCGTCGTCGTCGGAGCCGGCGTCGCGGCGCTCAACCTCACCTCGACCGCCGTTCCGACAGGTCCGCCCCGCGTGACCGTATCGCTCGTAGCACAGAACATCGCGTTCCAGCCGACGACGCTCTCGGTCCCCGCCGGGGCACACGTGACCGTGAACTTCGACAACAAGGACGCGCAGACGCCCCACAACTTCGTGCTCTTCCCCGGCACCGATGCGTCGGGACAGCCGCTGTTCACCGGAACGATCATCACGGGCCCGGCGACGACGCAGTACGCGTTCACGGCCCCCGGTCCCGGGACCTACTTCTTCCATTGCGCGGTGCACCCGACGCAGATGACCGGGACGGTCACCGTCTCGGCAGCCGGATCGCCGGGTGGGCTCGCGCTCACGGCGAAGAACCTGGCGTTCAGCCAGACATCGCTCACGGCCGCCGCGGGAGGCCAGGTCACGATCCATTTCGTGAACGACGATCCGCAGACGCCGCACAACTTCGTGCTCTTCCCCGGCACCGATTCCTCGGGGGCGCCCCTGTTTACGGGGCCCCCGGTCACCGGTCCGGGCAGCACGGACTACACCTTCCCGGCGCCTGCGGCCGGGACGCATTTCTTCTATTGCCAGTTTCATCCGAGCACGATGCATGGGACGCTGACCGTCCCCTAGGGACCACGCACCCACGCGCCGCCTTCGAAGCGAAGTCCGGCGAACCCTACGATCGACTCGAGCGACTGCTCCTGCCCCAGCACGTCGGAGGGCATGAGCGTTCGCCGCTCCATTCGGCCGACGAGGACCCAACCCCCGAGCGGCCATCGCGGGGGGCGGAGCGCCACGACGTCGCCCCATGCGGGCGCGAAGGGTCGACGGCCCGCGTAGCGAACGTCGAACCCCTCGTGATCGACCCTCAGGCTCGTCACGCGTGATCGGATCCCGCTCACGCACGCCACCCCGCCCCAGAGCGCGACGATCGCGCCGAGGGGCCGGCCCGCGGCCACGACGAGGGCGCCCCAGAGGCAAACGGAGCCCCCCGCGGCGCCCGCGATCCGCGTCGTCGCCGACGACTTCGTTCGCATCGGGGCCGGAGCCGCGAGTTCGCTGCCGAGCCGGAGCGAGGAGGTTCGCCGCCACGACCAGGCGCCCACCGCGACCAGCCATCCGAACAGGCCGAGGGTGAGTCCGAACAGCGCGAGGCGGGAGACGCGGGCCATCGGTGGAGCGTAGCCACGACCACCGACACGGGGCGGCTGCGATACTGGGCGAGATGCACGCCGAACCGTCCCCCTCCCGGGGCGGCGCGGCCGCGGCGTCCTTCCGCCGGCGGGTCGATGACGAGGTCGAGCGCGCGCTGGCGGCTCGCCGGGACCAGGTGGCCGAGTTCGCGCCGGAGGCGCTCGCGCTGATCGACGAGATCGCGCGGCTCTTCCGTGCCGGCGGCAAACGCCTGCGCCCACTCTTCTGCTTCTGGGCGTATGTCGGCGCCGGGGGGGTGGACGGTCCCGGGATTGTCCGTGCGGGAGCCGCCGTCGAGGTCCTGCACCTGTCGGCCCTGATGCACGACGACGTCATGGACCGCGCCCGCCTGCGCCGGGGTGCGCCGCCGAGCTTTCGGCTCCTGGCCGGATCCGAGGCCCTTGCCGGCTCGTTCGGCCAGGCCGCGGCCATCCTGGCCGGCGACCTGGCCCACACGCTTGCGGATGAGCTGCTGACCGGCTCCGCGTTCCCTCCGGAGGCCATCGTCCGCGCGTTCGGGCACTTCCACGACATGCGGGTGCAGGCGGTGAGCGGGCAGTTCCTCGACCTGTTGTCCGCACGCGACCGGGCCGACCACGACGTGTCGGCCGGCGCGGCGCGGGCGCGACGCGTGGCCGTGCTCAAGTCAGGGTCGTATTCGGTGACGGGGCCGCTCCTCCTCGGGGCCGCGCTCGCCGATGCGCCCCAGAACCTGATGGAGGCGCTGGCCGCCTACGGACGGCCGCTCGGCGAGGCGTTCCAGCTGCGGGACGACGTCCTCGGCACGTTCGGCGAGCCGGCCCTCACCGGGAAGGACCGCGACACCGACATCCGCGAGGGCAAGCACACGATGCTCGTGGCGAAGTCGCGCGAGCTCGCCGATGCCTCGGCCCGCCGTGTGCTGGACGAACGGTTGGGCCGAAGAGACCTCGACCCCGAGGAGGTCGAGGAGGTCCGGGCGATCATGCGCGGATCGGGCGCGCTCGACGCGACGCTCGAGCTGGTGCGCCAGCTGGCCGAGCGGGCGACCGCCGAGCTCGCGCGCGTGCCCCTCGCCGCCGCGGCGGCGTCGGCTCTGGCCGAGCTGGCGGATCGGGTCGCGTTCCGCGACGAGTAGGGCGGTTTGCCGGGTCCCGGGCTCGCGCATACGATTGACTTCGTGAATCGCTTCACAAAGTCCTCTCGCTAGGGGAGCGGCAGCCCACGACCGCACCCATCGAGACCGACGTCCTGGTGGTCGGGGCCGGCCCCGGCGGCTCGGCCACCGCCTATCATCTCGCCAGCCACGGCTTGGACGTCCTGCTCGTCGACAAGGCGACCTTTCCCCGCGACAAGGTCTGTGGTGACGGGTTCACGCCGCGCGGTGTCCGCGCGATGCGGCGGATGGGCGTCGATCCCGGGGAGCCTGGCTTCGTACGGATCGACGCCCTTCGAACCTACGGCGTCGGCGGGGTGATCATCGACCTCCCGTGGCCGAGGCTCTCGAGCTTTCCGTCGTTCGGGGTCGTGCGGACGCGGTTCGACTTCGACAACCTCCTCGTGGGCCGCGCGGTCAAGGCCGGCGCTGCCTTCCGCCCGGGCGTGGAAGCCCAGGCTCCCGTCATGCGAGACGGATGGGTCGGCGGCGCCGTCATGGGGACGAACGGCGACGCGAAGGAGGTTCGCGCGCGCTACGTCGTGGCGGCGGACGGATCGGCCAGCCGGTTCGCTGCGCAGGCGGGGGTCCGCCGGGACGCGTCCCGCCCCCTGGGGATCGCCGCCCGCCGGTACTACCGGACGCCTCGGCCGCAGCTGCCGCTCTTCGAGTCGTTCCTGAACCTCTGGGACGGGGACAAGCTGATGCCGGGATACGGCTGGATCTTCCCGGTCGGAGACGGGATCGTGAACGTCGGCGCGGGCCTGCTGAACACGTTCTCGAGCTTCCGCGAAGTGTCCGCGCGCAAGGTGTTCGACGTGTTCGTTCAACAGCTCCCCGAGGAGTGGGGGATCACGGAGGAGCACGCCACCGGGCCCGTCCTCTCCGGGCCGCTCCCCATGGGCATGAACCGGCGTCCGCTCTCGGTGCCCGGCATGCTCGTGGTGGGGGACGCGGGCGGCATCGTGAACCCGTTCAACGGCGAGGGGATCGCCTACGCGATGGAGTCGGGCGAGCTCGCGGCCGAGCTCATCGCGGACGCGATCGCGACCGGGCGCCCGGGCGTCGCGCACCTGTACCCGGTGCTCTTGCGGGAGCGCTACGGGCGCTACTTCCACGTCGGGCGGCGGTTCGTTCGCGCGATCGGGAACCCCACCGTGATGCGCCTGTCGGTCCGATACGGGATCCCGCGGCACGTGCTCATGCGCTTCGCCCTGCGCTTCATGGCCAACCTCACGGACGGCCGCGAGGGCGTCCTCGAGGACCGGATCATGCACGGCATCCTGTCGGTCGTCTCGGAGGAGTAGGTGCAGACGGGCTTCGTCCCCATCGTCATCCTGCTCGTGCTCGCGGGAGCGTTCGGCGTGCTGTCCCTGGTGGTGTCGTGGCTCCTCACGCCAAAGCGCGCGATGAAGGCGAAGCTCGACCCGTACGAGTGCGGGATCGAGCCGGTCCGGCTGCCGGCGAAGGAGCAGTTCCCCGTGAAGTTCTACGTGGTCGCGATGCTCTTCATCGTGTTCGACATCGAGACCATCTTCATGTACCCGTGGGCCGTGGCCTACCGGTCGCTCGGCGTGTTCGGGCTCGTGGAGATGATCGTGTTCATCGGCCTCGTCTTCGTCGCCTATCTGTTCGTGTGGCAGAAGGGCGGGCTCGAATGGGAGGGGCCCGCGCGCCCCGCGTTGCCCGCCGGGGCGACGGAGTCGCTGCCGGCCTCCGTCGAGCACACGCCGGGCGATCGCCGGCGCGAGCCCGCGTCGGCCGGGGGCACCTAACCGGTGCCGGTCGAGCGCCTCCCCGGGATCCATACCGGCCAGAGCACGGCCGACGTCCGGGCGGAGGTCGAACGCGGCGTGCTGCTCTCCACCATCGGCAAGGCGGTGGCGTGGGCTCGCAAGAACTCGATGTGGCCGGCGACGTTCGGCCTTGCCTGCTGCGCGATCGAGATGATGGCGACGGGTGCCGGCGACTACGACCTCTCGCGCTGGGGGATGGAGATCTTCCGGGCATCGCCACGGCAGGCCGACCTGATGATCGTCGCCGGCCGCGTCTCGCAGAAGATGGGTCCGGTGCTGCGGCAGATCTATGACCAGATGCCGGAGCCGAAGTGGGTCATCTCGATGGGCGTCTGCGCCTCTTCGGGCGGGATGTTCAACAACTACGGGCTCATCCAGGGCGTGGACACCATCGTGCCCGTGGACATCTACGTGCCCGGATGCCCGCCCCGGCCGGAGATGCTGATGTACGGGATCCTCCGGCTGCACGAGAAGGTGCAGCGGGAAGCGCGGGTGCCTTGATGCAGGCGACCGACCTGGCGGCCCGCCTGGGCGAGCGCTACCCCGACGTGCTCGAAGCACGCGGAGAGGTCACGGTCATCGTCGAGGCCGGCTCGCTGCTCGCATCCCTCGACGCCCTACGGAGCGACCACGACCTTGCGGTCGACACGCTTTCCGATCTGACGGTCAGCGATTGGCCGGACGTCGACCCGCGGTTCTGGGTCGCCTACCACCTGCGCTCGAGGGAGCACGGCCATCGGCTGCGCGTCAAGGTCGGCCTGCCTCCGCAGCCCGACCCGCCGCACGTGCCGTCGGTCACCAGCCGGTTCCCCACGGCGAACTGGCTCGAGCGCGAGGCGTTCGACTTCTTCGGTGTGGTCTTCGACGGCCACCCCGATCTTCGCCGGATCGAGATGCCGGAGGACTGGGTCGGTCATCCGCTGCGCAAGTCCGAGCCGCTCGCCGGCGTCGCCACGCGCTACAAGGGCGCGTTCATCCCGCCGCCCGACCAACGGGGGACCTGAGGGATGGCCGTCCGCGCGGAGACCATGATCATCAACATGGGGCCGCAGCACCCCTCGACGCACGGGGTGCTGCGCATGGTGCTCGAGCTGGACGGCGAGTCCGTCGTGTCCTGCCGGCCGGTGCTCGGGTACCTCCACACGGGGATCGAGAAGAACACCGAGTACCGGACGTGGCAGCAGGGCGTGACGTTCGTCACGCGGGCGGACTACCTCTCGCCGTTCTTCAACGAGCTCGGCTACTGCCTGGCGGTCGAGCGCCTGCTCGGGATCGAGGCGCCGCCCCGCGCGCAGGTGATCCGCGTCATGGTCTGCGAGCTGAACCGGATCGCGAGCCACCTGGTCTGGCTCGCGACCACGGGTCTGGAGCTGGGCGCGATCTCGATCATGCTCTACGGCTTCCGCGAGCGCGAGGAGATCCTGCGGATCTTCGAGATGGTGACGGGCCTTCGGATGAACCACGCGTACCTGCGGGTCGGTGGACTTTCTATGGATCTTCCCGACGGCGCGGTCGAACGCGTCCGGGCGTTCCTGGAGCTCATGCCGGGGCGGATCGAAGAGTACGAGGGCTTGCTCACCGGGAACCCGATCTGGCGCCAGCGCACCGTGGGGATCGGGCACCTTTCGGCGGAGCAGCTGCTCGCGCTCGGCGTGACCGGGCCGGTGCTCCGGGCGAGCGGCATCCCGGCGGACGTCCGCCGCGACGAGCCCTACTCAGGCTACGAGACCTACGCGTTCGATGTGCCGACGCGCACGGCGAGCGACTGCTTCGCCCGCTACGAGGTCCGCGTCGAAGAGATGCGCCAGTCGCTCCGCATCGTGGAACAGTGTCTGGAGCGCCTCGAGCCGGGCCCTGTGATGGTGGAGGACCCGAAGGTGGCCTGGCCCGCTCATCTCTCGACCGGTCCCGACGGCATCGGCAACTCCGAGGAGTACGTGCGTCACATCCTCGGCGAGTCGATGGAGGCCCTGATCAACCACTTCAAGATGGTGACGCAGGGGTTCACGGTGCCCGCCGGCGAGGTGTACCAGCCCGTCGAATCCCCCCGCGGGGAGCTCGGCTACTACGTCGTGTCGAACGGCGACTTTCGACCCTACCGTGTGCACATCCGCGGCCCGAGCTTCGTCAACCTGCAGGCCGTTCCCCCCATGATCGAGGGCTCGCTCATCGCAGACGTGGTGGCCTCGGTCGCGAGCCTCGACCCCGTGATGGGAGACGCGGACCGATGACGGAAGCCGGCCATCTCGCTACCGCCGAGATCGGTGACGTGCCCGGTCCGGTGCTGAGTGAGCACGCGCGGGCGCTGGCGCGTCGGATCGTGGCGAAGTATCCGACAATGCGCTCGGCGCTCGTTCCGCTGCTGTACCTCGTCCAGTCCGAGGTCGGGTGGGTGCCGCGCCAGGGCATGCGCGAGGTCGCCGAGGTTCTCGGTCTCACGACCGCCGAGGTCGAGGCCGTTGCCACCTTCTACACGATGCTCAAGCTCCATCCGTGCGGCCGCTATGTCCTCTCGATCTGCACCAACCCGTCCTGCGCGCTACGGGGCGGCAAGCGCCTGTTCGAGCGCGCGCGGGAGCTGCTGGGTGAGAACTGTGAGCACATCACGCCGGACGGCGTGTTCACGCTGGAGGAGGAGGAGTGCCTGGCGGCCTGCGACACCGCACCGGTGGTCGCGCTCAACTACGTGTTCTTCGATCGCGTGAGCGAGCAGGCGCTCGAGGGCATGATCGATGGGGTGCGCGCCGGTCGTGTGCCCGAAGCCTCGCGGGGGGGTGTCCCCGGTGAGTTGCGTGAGGTGAGCCGAGCCCTCGCGGGCCTGACCGGCCGTCTGCCCGACGCCCAGGAGGTGAGCGGTGGCTGAGTTCGAGCCCGTCCTGACCGCTCGCTGGACCGACCACGCTGCCGTCACGATCGATGGCTATCTGGCGAGCGGCGGCTATCGCGGCCTAGGCAAGGCGCTTGCGATGTCGCCGGCCGAGGTCATCGAGGAGGTCAAATCCTCCGGCCTCAGGGGGCGCGGCGGCGCAGGGTTCCCGACCGGCACGAAGTGGTCGTTCATCCCCCAGAACACCGGAAGGCCGATCTACGTCGTCGCGAACTTCGATGAGAGCGAGCCTGGCACGTTCAACAACCGCGAGCTGATGGAACGCGACCCGCACCAGTTCCTGGAGGGCCTCATCATCTGCTCGTACGCCGTCAACTGCCGCACCGCGTTCGTCTACTGCCGCGGCGAGTTCGTCTGGCCGGGGACGGTGCTCGAACGAGCGGTCGCCGAGGCCTACGAGCGCGGCTACCTGGGCGCGAGGG
>JACXTT010006174.1_pt1 | contig 17178 bp, 14 predicted proteins | sample 9270951 | NCBI WGS metagenome assembly JACXTT01 (sample SAMN15532306, study PRJNA645909) | rock metagenome | isolation source: weathered quartz diorite | place: Puerto Rico | collected 2017-06-21 | reverse complement strand
CGCGCTCGCCTGCCCGCCCCACGACTGGGCGCTGGCCGCGTGGCTCGTCCCCGGGCTCCTGCTGGCGAGCACGCGTGCCCTCTCTCCGCTCCGCGGCGCCGCCGCCGGGGCACTCTTCGCGCTCATCTATGGATGCGGCATGACCGCCTGGGCGCTGCACGCCTCGCTCGAGTACTTCGCCTTCAACCGGCTCGCGGCGGGCGCCTTTGTCGCCGCCGTCTGGCTCGTCTACGGCGGCATCCCGTTCGGCCTCCTGGTCGTCGCCTACGGCCGTGCGGCGCGGCGGCTCCCACCCGCGGCCCGCGGCCTGCTCGGCGCCTGGCTCTGGGTGGGCTGCGAGGTGCTGCGCACCACGCTGTTCACCGGCATGCCCTGGGAGCTCCTCGGTCACACGCAGTACCGGCACCTGCTCGTGGTCCAGATCGCGGACCTGGGCGGCGTCTACGCGGTGTCGTTCGTCATGGCGCTGGCGAGCGTGTCCGGCGCCGAGCTGCTGCTCGCGTTCCGGAGCGAGCGCCCCTCGGCGGCGATCGTCTCCCGTCACCTGGCCCTGCCCGCCGCGGCGCTCGCCGTCGTGGTGGCCTACGGCCTCCAGGGCCGTCGCGTCTACGGGGGCCCGCCGCCCGCGGCCGAGGCGCGCACCGTGGTCGTGGTCCAGGGCAACATCCCGAACGAGTTCCGCTGGAAGCGCGTCTTCTTCGAGCGCGCCCTGGTCACGTATGCGTCGCTCACCGGCACGGCAGGGAGCGCGCGGCCCGATCTCATCGTGTGGCCCGAGTATGCGGTCAACTTCTACCTCGACCAGGAGCCGATGCTCTTTGCCGAGCTGGGCAGCGTCGCCGCGCTGGCGCGGGAAGGCCTCCTGGTCGGGGGGCCGCGCCTGACCACGGAGGGGGTGGCGCACAACTCGGCGTACCTGCTCGGGCCCGACGGCGCGATCCGCGGCACCTACGACAAGCGGCGCCTGGTGCCGTTCGCCGAGTACGATCCCCTCCCCTGGCCCGCGCCGGCCGCCTCGGCCGAGCCCGTCACCTTCGCCGCCGGCGAGCGCCCCGACCTCCTCGAGACGTCGTCCCTCCATCTGGGAACGATGATCTGCTACGAGGCCGTGTTCCCTGGCCTGGCGCGCGACCTCGTGCGGCGCGGCGCCGACGTCCTGGTCAACATCTCCAACGACTCGTGGCTCGACCGCGGCGATGGCGCCGCGCCGCGGCAGCACTTCTCGATGGCCATCTTCCGGGCGATCGAGACCCGGCGCTACCTGGTGCGCGCCTCGTCGAGCGGCGTGTCCGGCTTCGTGAGCCCGTTCGGCGAGCCCTACGCCCTCGTGCCGACGGACACGCCCGGGACACGCGTCGCGAGCGTCGTCCCGCTGCACGGGATGACCGCCTACACCCGCTGGGGCGACGCGTGGATCCCGATCGGCGGTCTGATCTCCGCGGCGGCGCTGCTCGTCCGGCGCCGGGAGGGCCTCGCATGACGGATCGCGTCGTGTCCCGTGGCGTCGCGGCGGGCGCGCTCGTCTGCGGCGCACTCCTCCTGGTCGTCGCCATCAACAGCACGCACTGGATCGGGCGGACGTTCCCGGGCTTCCTGGTGATGTCCAACCGGGTGGTCGCCTCGATCAGCCTCCCCGAGTGGTTCGAGGTGGACTCCTCCTCCGTCTTCCAGCACCAGGTGGTCGCGGTCGACGGGATCGCGGTCCACAGCGCGGACGCCGTCTACGAGCACGTCGCCGCGCGGGCTCCGGGGACCGCGATCCGCTACACGCTGGCCGCGACGGACGAGAGCGCCACGATGCTCGTCATGCACTCGCGACGCTTCTCCGGCGCCGACTACCTGCTGCTCTTCGGCGCCTTCTTCCTGAACGGCCTCGCCTTCGTGGCCACGGCGCTGGTCGTCTACCGGCTGAAGCCGCAGAGCCCGGCCAGCGGCGGCCTGCTGGCGGCCGGCATCGCCACCGGCATCTTCGTCATCACCGCGGGCGACCTCTACGGCCCGCACTGGTTCTTCCGCCTCCACGTCCTCGCCGAGTGCATGATGGGCGCGGGGTTCCTCCACCTGGCCCTCGTCTTCCCCACCGACCGGGTGCGCGGGCGCCGGCGCATCCTCGTGTCCCTCTATGCGCCGTTCGTCCTGCTGGCGATCGGGTACGAGGCCGGCCTGAACTCGCCCGCGGCCTACACCAGCGCGCACCTGCTCGCGACCGGGACCCACGGCCTCGCGTGCGGCGCGATTATCGGCGCGGTCGCCTACGACTTCCTCACCAGCCGATCGGCGCTCGTCCGGCGCCGCACCAGCGTGGTCGCGCTCGGCACGATCGCCGGCTTCCTCGTGCCCGGCGTGGTCATGCTCGCCTCGGCCACCCTCGGCGGCACGGTGCCGGTCAACGCCGCCGCGTTCACCGCCTTCCTCTTCCCCGTGAGCCTCGGCTACGCGGTCGTCAAGCGGGACCTGTTCGAGATCGACGTCATGCTCCGCCGCGGGATCACCTATGTGACCGTGCTGGTGACCATCGCGTCGATGTACTTCGTGGCCATCTACTGTCTCGGCATCATGATCCCCGATCGGGCCGTGGCCCGCTCCCCCATCCTGCTCGCGCTCCTCAACCTGGGACTCCTGCTCGCGGTCGTCCCCATCCGGGCGCGCGTCCAGGACGTTGTCGACCGGCTGTTCTTCCGCAAGGTCTACGACGTCGAGGGGAGCCTCGCCGATCTGAGCCATGCCCTCGCCTCCGCGCACACCCTGGACGAGGTGATCGCCCAGCTGCAGACGCTCCTCTTCCGGACGCTCTGCCCGATCTCGGCCGACGTCTTCGTGCCCGACGCCACCGGCCGCTTCCAGCACGCCGGCGGCGGAACCGCGGAGTGGGAGTTCACCCTGCCCCCGGAGCTCATGGCGCGAGCGCAGCAGGGGCAGGTCCTCGCGCGCTACGAGTGGGAGGACGGCAGCGGGCGCTCCGTCCCCCCGGTGTGGAACGCGCTCCGCGCCGAGCTCCTGGTCCCGGTGCGCAACGACGACGCCTTGGTCGCCATGATCGTGCTCGCCGGCAAGCACTCGGGGCGGCCCTACAGCGTGCACGACATCACCTTCCTCGACACCGCCGCCAGCCAGCTGGCGCTCGCGATCAAGAAGGCGGAAGCCTTCGAGGACGTGAAGCGCGCCTACCAGCAGCTGAAGCAGAACCAGGCCACCCTCATCCGGGCCGATCGCCTGGCGACCCTCGGGCGGCTGACGGCGGGGATCGCGCACGAGATCAACACCCCGCTCGCTGCCGTGCTGAACTCGCTCAAGGTGATCTCGGACCTCGGCCACGAGTACGCGGACTCGATCGCGGACGCCCAGGTGAAGCCCGAGGACCATCTCCAGATCGCCGAGGAGATCTCGGCGACGGCCGAGAACGCGTCGCGCTGGACGCGCAATGCCGCCGCCTTCATCAGCCAGGTGAAGATGCACGGACGGGACGCGGGCCCCGCGGTGCAGGATCACTTCTGCGTCCGGGGTGTGGTCGACGAGATCCGCGCACTGCTGGCGCACCGGCTCCGGGCCTCCGGCTGCACCGTCGACTTCGCCGAGGAGCCCCGGGGGGTCACCCTGCTCGGCGACCCGAGCCGACTCGCCCAGGTGCTGCTGAACCTGGTCGGGAACGCCATCGACGCGTACGAGGAGCGTGGCTTTGCCGGGGGCAGGATCGAGGTGAGCGTGCGCGATCACGAGGGGGCGATCACGGTCACCGTGAGCGACCGCGCAGGCGGCATCCCGCAGGACCTCCTGCCGCGCATCTTCGAGGAGCTGTTCACCACCAAGGAGCCCGGCCGCGGGACCGGCCTCGGCCTCTGGATCGCCCGGAACCTGGTCGAGGAGAGCTTCGGCGGGACGCTCGGCGTGGAGACCGAGGACGGCGTCGGGAGCCGCTTCACGGCCACGATTCCCACCCGGCACGGCGCCGGCGCGACGGTCGAACCCGCGGCGTAGCAACCCGTTCCGCCCGCGGACGGGGGGAGGTACAAGGTCACGCCAGGGAGGGGGCATGACCTTGCAAGGTGGTTGCGCATGCCGGGCCGTCCGCTACGAGCTGACCGAGCGTCCGCTCATCGTTCACGCCTGTCACTGCCGGGATTGCCAGCGCCTGACCGGCGGTGCGTTCGTGATCAATCTCTGGATCGAGCGAGAGTTCGTCACGCTCCGCGGCGCCACCCCGCGAGCGTTCGAGCTGAAGGGTGGCAGCGGACGCGCCCACGAGGTGTTCTTCTGCGGCCGCTGCGGTACCTACGTGTGGAGTCGATACGCCCCTGCCGGCGACGCCCTCTTCGTGCGCGCGGGGACGCTCGACGACCCGAAGACAGTCCGGCCCGACGTCCACATTTTCACCCGGAGCAAGCTTCCCTGGCTGCGCCTCCCCGCCGGCGTGCCGGCGTTCAAGACGTTCTACCCGATCGCGAAGGTCTGGCCCGCCGCGAGCAGGGCACGGCTCCGGCAGAATCGCGCCGCGCGACGAGGACGTCGCGCCTGAGCGAGCGCGTGCACACGGTGGTGGTCGGCGCGGGCGTCGTCGGCCTCGCCATCGCGCGGGCCGAGGTCATGGCCGGCCGCGAGGTGCTGGTCCTCGAAGCCGCCGCGCGCTTCGGCACCGGGACCTCCTCGCGCAACAGCGAGATCCTGCACGCCGGGGTCTTCCACCCGCCGGGGACCCTCAAGTCGCGCCTCTGCGTCGCCGGACGCCGCGCCCTCTACCGCTATTGTGCCGCCCGTGGCATCGCCCATCGGCGATCGGGAAAGCTCCTGGTGGCGACCGACGAGGAAGAGCTGGGCCTCCTCGCCGAGTGCGCCAGGCGGGGCGAGGCCAATGGCCTCGCAGGTGACGAGGCGCTGGTGCCCCTGTCGGCGGATCAGGCCCGCGCCCTGGAGCCGGAGCTCCGCTGCCTCTCCGCCCTGCTGTCGCCGGCGACCGGCATCGTGGACACGCACCAGCTGATGCGGTCGCTGCTCGCGGACGCCGAGGCCGGCGGCGGGGTGATCGCGCATGACGCGCCTGTCACCGCGGTGGTCGCTGCCGGCGACGGCTTCCGGGTGGCGGCCGGTGGCGGCGCGCCGACGGAGATCCGGTGCGCGCGCCTCATCAACGCCGCGGGCCTGGGCGCCCCGGCGCTCGCCCGCCACATCGCCCCCTACGATCCGGCGCGCGTCCCCCGGCAGTACCTGGTCAAGGGCAATTACTTCACGTTCAGCGGGCGATCACCGTTCGGCCGCCCCATCTATCCGGCGCCGCGCGGCGGCTTCTCGATCCACGCGACGGTCGATCTCGGCGGGCAGCTCAAGTTCGGTCCCGATACCGAAGACGTCGACGCGCTCGACTACACCGTCGACCCGCGCCGTGGCGATCGCTTCTATGCGGCGATCCGCCGCTACTGGCCGGACCTGCCCGACGGGAGCCTCCAGCCCGGGTACGCCGGCATCCGGCCCCGGCTCCAGGCGCCCGGCGAACCGTTCCGGGACTTCGTCATCGATGGACCGCGGCAGCACGGGGTCGCCGGGCTGGTCCAGCTGTTCGGGATCGAGAGCCCGGGACTGACGGCCTGTCTCGCCATCGCCGAGCACGTCGCGACCCTGTGACGGGCTACGAACGCTTGCCGCGGACCGGGGCCGGCCGGATCTTGCTGGCCGCGGCAGGGCCGGCGAGCTCGCAGGCGCGCCACATGTACCAGCTGGCGACGGTGCGATAGGGACGCCACCGCTCGCCGAAGGCGAGGAGTTCCTTCGGCGCCGGCATGTACTTCTTGCCGTAGGTGAGCGACCAGCCCTTGCGGACGCCGAGGTCGTGGACGGGCAGCACGTCGGGGCGACCGAGGCGAAAGATGAGGAACATCTCGACCGACCAGACGCCGATGCCGCGGACGGAGACCAGGCGCCGGACGAGCTCCTCGTCCGGCATCGTCTCGGCCTGCGCGAGCGTGGGCACGACGCCGGAGAGGGTCTTCCGCGCCAGATCCTTCATCGCGAGGACCTTGGCCCCGGAGAGGCCAACCTTGCGCAGGACGGGCATGCGGAGCCGGAGCATCTGCTCGGGCGTGGGAACCCGGCCGTTCCCGTCGAGCGCCTTCAGGCGGCCGAAGATCGTTGCCGCCGCCTTGCCCGAGATGGACTGGTAGGCGATGGCCTGGAGCAGCGCTTCATACGGAGAGCGCGCGCCCTCGAGCACGAGCTCGAACGCGCGCGTCTCGCGGATCAGGCGGCCGAGGCGTTCGTCCCGCGCCGCGAGCGACTGCATCGCCCTGGCCAGGTCGAAGGAAAGGGCCCGGGTGCGCGCCGTCATGCGCCAGGTTCGACCGCGCCGGACGGGATCGCCTCAGCCCGCCGACGCGGCGAGCCGCACCACGTCGAGGTAGCCGGGGGTCACGCAGGCGTCGCGGAGCACGCCGCGGGTGCGGAGCAGGCGGTGCATGCGCGGCAGGTTGTAGTGCGGCACGGTCATCACCAGGTGGTGCTCCAGGTGGTAGTTGACGCGGTTGGGCGCGAGCAGGAGACGCTCCCACCAGCGCGCCAGCGTGGTGCGCGTGTTGCGCAGCGGATCGGCGGGATCGGGCACCATGCCATGCTCGGCGATCGAGCGGAGCCGCATGGCGAGGCTGTAGGTGGTGAGCCAGGCGCCGACCCAGAGGAAGTAGAGCACGGGGTGGCCGAGGAGCGCGAGCGCCGCGAGCAGCGCGGCGTTGGTGATCGCCACGCCGGTGAGAGCCTCCAGCCCGGCGTCGAAGTTTCGCTTGACGCGGCCCTGCGAGCGGCCGAGGTCCCGCCGGAGCGTCGCCCGCAGGCGCTTCCAGCCCGTCTGACCCGACAGGTCCCGCCAGATCTTCCGGCGCATGCTGGCGCGGGTCACGGGGAACGGTGAGGCGAGCGGCAGGTCCGGATCCGCATCCGTCCAGGTCTTCGCGTGGTGCTGCAGGTGGTAGGGCCGGTAGGGATAAAGGTCGCTCCACACGGGGTAGGCGCAGAGCCAGTTGCCGACCCAGTCGTTCCAGCGCCGGTCGGAGAGCAGCGTCCGGTGCGCGGCCTCGTGCATGAGCACCGCGAGCCCGAGCTGGCGCCCGCCGATGACGAAGAGGGCGACCACCACCGCGAGCGGATGCGGGCGGAACGCGACCAGCGCGAATGCCGCCGCGATGATCGCCCAGTCGACGGCGATCGACAGCCACGAGCGCCAGTCGCGCATGCGCAGCAGATCACGCAGCTCGGCGTCGGAGAGCGCTTCGCGCCAGGTCTCGGGCATGACCGGGCGAGCATAGGCTGGCCGGCGGGCTGCTTCAACCACCATCGCTTGACCGCCCGCAACGCTGCGTGTTACGCGGCTCGCGCTCCGCCGTCCATGCGCTTCTACGAGTACGAGGCCAAGGCCCTCTTCGCGCGCCACGGCACACCACTCCTGAAGGGTCGGGTCGCGCGCACCGCCGCCGAGGCGCGCCAGATCGCGGCCGAGGTGGCCGGCCCGGTGGTGCTCAAGTCGCAGGTGCTGACCGGCGGCCGCATGAAAGCCGGCGGCGTCAAGTTCGCCGACACCCCCGCCGAGGCGGAGGCCGCCGCGCAGGCCATCCTGGCGCTCGAGATCAGGGGGCAGAAGCCGCGCGGCGTGCTGGTCGAGCAGCGCGCCCCGGTCGCCAAGGAGTACTTCGCGGCGGTCACCTGGGACGGGCGCCGGAAGCTTCCCGTCCTCATCTTCAGCGACATGGGCGGCATCGACATCGAGGAGGTGGCCGAGAAGCATCCCGACCACGTGGGGCAGGTGCACCTCTCGACGCTCCTTCCCTTCAGCGCCTACAGGGCGAAGGAGGCGATCGCCGCGGTCGGCGTCACGGGCGACGATCTGAATCGCCTCATCCCAATCGTCGGCACGCTGGTCGAGATCTTCCTCCGCTACGACCTGACGCTCGCGGAGATCAATCCGCTGGGCAAGACCCAGGACGGCCGTTTCCTCGTCCTCGACGGCCACGTCGACCTCGAGGGCGACGCGCGCGACAAGCACGCGAAGCTCCTGGAGGAACTCGGCATCGGCAAGGAGGAGACCCGCGAGGCGCGGCCGCCGACCGCGTTCGAGATCAAGGGCGCGCAGGTCGACGCCTCCGACCACCGCGGCGTGGCCGGCAACGTGCGCGAGTTCGACGGCGACCTGGGGCTGGTGATCGGCGCCGGCGGCGGCTCGCTGACGCTCTTCGACGCGATCCGCAAGCACGGTGGCCGGCCCGCCAATTACTGCGAGATCGGCGGCAACCCGAGCGTCAAGAAGGCGTGCGAGCTGACCAAGCTGATCCTCTCCAAGCCGGGCGTCCGCAAGATCGCCGTGATGATGAACGTGGTCTCCAACACCCGCGTCGACATCGTCGCGCGCGGGGTGATCAAGGGCTGCGTGGAAGCGGGACGGAACCCGGCGGAGACGATCGCCATCTTCCGCATCCCGGGCGCCTGGGAGGACGACGGGTTCAAGATCCTGAAGAAGTACGGCGTCGAGTACTGCGATCGCACCGTGTCGATGCACGAGGCCGCGCGCCGGGCGGTGGCCAAGACGAAGAGCTGATGTCGATCCTCATCGACAAGGACACGCGGGTCATCATCCAGGGCATCACCGGCCGCGAGGCGGTGAACCTGACCCGCGAGGGCCTCGACTACGGGACGAAGATCGTGGGCGGGGTCACGCCCGGCCGGGCGGGCCGCGACGTCTACGGCGTGCCGGTCTTCGACTGCGTGCGCGACATCACGGCGAAGCAGCGCGTCGATGGCTCGATCGTGACCGTCCCGCCGCGTTTCACGCGGGACGCGGTCTTCGAGGCGATCGAGGCGGGCGTCAAGCTCATCGTGGTGGTCACCGAGCGCATCCCGCGCGGCGAGGTGGCGCAGATGGTCGAGCTGGCGCGCCTCCGCGGGGCGCGCATCATCGGCCCCAACTGCCTCGGCATCCTGTCGCCGGACGAGGCCAAGATGGGCGGCCTCGGCGGTCCGGCGGTGAACGTCCGCCGCGCCTTCACCAAGGGGCCGATCGGCGTCATGTCGCGCTCGGGCGGCATGACCACCGAGATCGCGAACACGCTCTCCGCCGCCGGCCTCGGGCAGTCGACCGCGGTGTCGATCGGTGGCGACGCGATCATCGGCTCGACCTACGCGGAGCTGATGCCGCTCTTCGAGGCCGACCCGGCGACGAAGGCGATCGTCATCTACTCCGAGCCCGGCGGGCGCATGGAAGCCGAGCTGGCCGACTGGGTACGCGAGCAGCGCTCGCGGCTCCCCATCGTCGCCTTCATGGCCGGCCGCTTCATGGACGAGATGCCGGGCATGCGCTTCGGGCACGCCGGCACCATCGTCGAGGGCAAGGCCGACACGACCGCCGACAAGATCGCGCGCATGCAGGCCGCGGGCATCTCGGTCGCGGAGCGGATCGAGGACATCCCGGCGCTGGTGAAGGAGCGCCTGCGAGGGCACTGATGGCGGGCATGTTCATCGACGTGCGCGTGGACCCCGGGGTCGCGGCCGACGCCGCGATGGCGAAGAAGCTGGTCGACGTGTGCCCGGTCAACATCTTCGCGCAGGAGAAGGACGGCCGGCTCCGGATCGTCGAGGAGAACCTGGACGAGTGCGTGCTCTGCGACCTCTGCGTGCAGGCCGCGCCCGCGGGCAAGGTGCAGGTGGTGAAGCTCTACGAGCGATAGGAGGATGCGATGAGGAGCTGGTCTCGTCTGCTGATGGTGGCGTCCGTGGTGGGGCTCGTCGGCTGTGCCTCGTGGCGGCACAAGGCCGAGCCCGCCGCCCAGCCGGCGGCGGCAGCGCCCGAGGCCGTCCCGGGGCACGTCATGCTCACGCCCGCGACGATCAAGTGGCAGCCCTTCCCCCCGGGCGGCCCGAAGGCGAGGTTCGCCGTCCTCTCGGGCGACCCCGAGAAGAAGGGTCCCTTCGTCATGCGCATCCGGCAGCCCGCGGGGGCCAAGGTCCCGCCCCACTGGCACCCGACCGACGAGAACGTCACGGTGATCAAGGGAACGATCTACCTGGGGATGGGCGAGAAGTTCCGCAAGCACGATGCGCACGAGTTCCCCGCCGGCTCCTACATCCTGCTGCCCGCCAAGCAGCCGCACTTCGCGTGGGTCTCGAAGGCCGGCGAGGGGATCGTCCAGGTGCACGGCATGGGCCCCTTCGTGGTCAACTACGTGAATCCGGCCGACGACCCGCGGGGCAAGCCGGCCAAGCCCTGACGGATCCGTTTCCCTTGCTTGACCCCCGCCGGGGGCGCACGCTATCGCGGTCGTCGCATGCGTAGCCCTCGAGATTTCTTCAAGCCCCTGGCCCTCGGCGCCCCGCAGCCGGTGCTCGAGATCCCGGTCAAGCCGTCGCGCTGCATCCACTTCTTCGATCCCTCGAACCCGAAGATGGCGGCCAAGCTGCCCGAGCTGGCCCGCCAGACCGACATCCTGCTCGGCAACCTCGAGGACGCCATCCCGGCCGATCGCAAGCTCGAGGCGCGCGAGGGCCTGGTGAAGGTCGGCCGCGAGGTGGACCTGGGCGGCACGCCGCTCTGGACCCGCGTCAACAGCCTCGACAGCCCGTGGTTCCTGGACGACGTCACGCGCCTGGTCGGCGAGATCGGCGATCGCCTGGAGGTGGTGATGATCCCCAAGGTCGAGGGACCGTGGGACATCCACTACGTCGACCGCCTGCTCGCGCAGCTCGAGGCGAAGCACAAGCTGAAGCGCCCGCTCCTCGTGCACGCCATCCTCGAGACCGCGCTCGGTGTCACCAACGTCGAGGAGATCTGCGCCGCCAGCCCGCGCATGCAGGGGATCAGCTTCGGGCCCGCCGATCTCGCCGCCTCGCGCCGCATGAAGACGACGCGCGTCGGCGGCGGGCACCCCGCGTACCTGGTGCGCACGGATCCCGACCCGAAGCATCCCGATGCCCCGCGCCCGACCGCGCAGCAGGACCCCTGGCACTACTCGATCGCGCGCATGGTCGACGCGTGCGCCGCGACCGGCGCCCTGCCCTTCTACGGTCCGTTCGGCGACATCTCCGATCCCCTCGGCTGCGAGGACCAGTTCCGCGCCGCGTTCCTCCTCGGCTGCGTCGGCGCGTGGTCGCTGCATCCGAGCCAGATCACGATCGCGAAGAAGGTCTTCAGCCCGCCGGTCGAGGAGGTGCTGTTCGCCAAGCGCGTGCTGGAAGCCATGCCGGACGGACGCGGCGTCCTCATGCTCGACGGCAAGATGCAGGACGACGCCACCTGGAAGCAGTGCAAGGTGATGGTCACGCTCGCCAAGCTGCTCGCTGCCAAGGATCAGGACCTCGCCCGGCTCTACGGTTTCTAGGAGTGCCGGGATGGGCGACGGCGCGTTCTTCGCGCAGCACGAGGTGCACGTCGGACAGGACGTGAACGGGCGCCAGCTGGCGCTGTCGGCCGCCGACGTGACGCGCTACGAGGCCGGCACGGGCGGCGCGAGCGGCCGGCCCGCGGGCACGGCGCCGGCCTTGATCCTTCACTCCGAGGTCTACCGCTCGCTCGCCTGGTACCTGCCGAACATCTTCGGCAACCTCCACGCGCGTCAGGAATGGGAGCTCTTCGCTCCCCTGCCGCTCGGGCAGCCGCTCCACACCCGCTCGACCGTCGTCGACCGCTACACCAAGCGGAACCGCGAGTACGTGGTGAACGAGGTGCTGGTCACCGACGATGCCGGACGCTGGCTGCAGCGGAGCCGCACCCACCAGAGCTTCCTCGTCGAGGACGGGCGACGCGACACGGTCGTCGACCGCGAGCGCGAGAAGCGACCCGACCGCGTGTTCGCCGTCGGCGAGGGCGACGGGGAACCGATCGGTCCCCTCACCCGCCCGATCACGATTGCCATGTGCGAGGCGTTCTCGGGGCCCGAGCGGAACTACCACAACGACCGCGAGATGGCGCGCATGCTCGGCTTCCCCGACATCGTCGTGCAGGGAATGCTCTCGGTGTGCCTGGTCTCGGAGCTGATGACCCAGGCGTTCGGCGTCGGCTGGCTCCACGGCGGCAAGATGGACGTGCGCCTGGTGAACGTCGTGTGGGTGGACGACGTGCTCGCCACCCGGGGCAAGGTGCGCGAGGAGGTTCCCGAGGGCAGCCACCGTCGCGCCCATCTCGACGTCTGGTGCGAGAAGGCCGACGGCACGAAGACGCTGGTGGGGACCGCGAGCGCGCTCCGCTAGGGTCCGGCGACGCGCTGGTACGCCCGGACCTCGTAGGCCGTCCACACGGTCGGCGGCAGGTCGTGCCAGCGGACCGGGCCGCCGTACCACCACCACCGCCCGAGCAGCGCGTAGTGCTGCTGGAACCAGGGGTCGGCGAAGAGGGCGTCCGCGAAGAGATCCAGCGATACGACGAACTCGGGCGCGAAGTCGCGAACGAACTCCGGCGGGATGGCGCCCACGCCGGAATGCCGGCGCATGCGTACCGGCTGATAGCGAAGCGCCTCGGGTGATACGAGGCCGATCCCGTCCAGGATCTTGCCCCGGTAGTAGTAGCCGAGCGCGCCGATCTCCGAGGTGCACAGGCGGTCCGTCGGGCCGGCCCGGGCGTCCAGCGCCCGCGCGATGTTCACGTACTGGTAGACACGCGCGTTGCCCCCGGCGTTCGGCAGCTCGAAGCTGAAGCGCGGGTCGCTCGGAGGGACCAGCGGCCACCACGTGCGGAGGAGGGGCCCGACGGAGAGCAGGACGACGGCGATCACGACCGGCAGCGCGCCGAGCGCGGGGCGCACCGGGAGTCGCTCGCCCAGGGCAACGAGGCCGAGCAGCGCGAACAGGGTGGCGAGCGGAACGAAGGTGCAGAGGTACCAGGTGAACATCGGCGGGTCGGCGACGGCGTAGAAGACCAGCGCACCGACCGCCTGCAGGACGACGAGCGACGCCGCTGCCGCCCGGCGTCGCACGAAGAGATACCCGAGGCAGAGGAAGGGCAACCAGAGCAGGACGCGGGCGTCGCCCGCCCACGCGACCGGGAGCTGACCCGACGGCCACAGCCGTACGAACTGCACACCTTCCGCCAGCGCCCCGAGACACTCCCGGAGCGCGTACAGTGGCGGCGGGCTGTAGACGATCCGCTTCGCGATGGTCGAGTTCGCGAGGGGAGAGCCGAAGTACCACCACGCCCAGAGGTTGACGAGCAGGGGCAGCGCGAGCGTGGCGGCGAAGGCCCGCCAGAACCGTCTCCGCTCGTAGACGAGCGGCGCGAGCAGCGCGACGCCGGCCAGGAACGCGCTGTCGATGCGAAGGCAGACGCTCCCGCCGGCGCACAGGCCGGCCAGCGCGTACCGCCCCCGCTGCAGCGCCAGGAAGGTGAGGAAGTAGAGCAGGCAGAGGAGCGTCGTCTCCATCCCGCCGATCGAGGAGACCACGAGCGGGCCCTGGACGAGCATGGCCGCCGCGATGACCAGGGCGACACCGGGCCGCGTGAGCGGCCAGAGGCCGAGGAGGAGCACCGCGGCACACGCGAGCAGGAAGAGATAGTTGAGGACGGAGACCGCTCCCGGCAGCGTGCCCGGCGGCGTCACCCCCGCGATCGCGGCCAGCAGCAGGTTCCAGGGGACGGCGCCCGACCCGAGGACCCGCTCGCCGTCGTTGTAGACGAAGCCCTTGCCGCGCGCGATGTTCTCCGCATAGCGGAAATGGATGTAGGCATCGTCGAACTTGAGGTCCCGGAGCCAGTAGTGCTCCACCCCGACCAGGACGAGAACGGCCACCAGGAGGAGCGCGCCCGCGACGCCGAGCAGGCGATCGGTCCACGGCCCCGCGACCGGATCGTCTCCCCGCATGCGTCCCGTCACTGGTGCAGGGCGAGCTGCGTGATGGTGAAGCGGTCGTTGTAGTTGTTGCGGCTCGGCAAGGCCTTGTAGCCGACCTCGAGGAGCCAGACTTCCCGTCGCGGCAGCACGGCGAGCAAACGGTGGGGATCGCCGTGCATGAAGCTGGCGAAGACCACGCGGCCCTGTCGCGGATCGGCCGCGTTCCGGTCCATCAGGTTGTAGAAGGCAAAGTCGTTCGTCGAGCTGACGAAGACGATCGCGTCCTGGAAGTGCTTCGCCTCCACCGCCCGGACCACCTCACCGCCCTGCCCGCAGTAGTTCGTGCCGTAGTAGTCCGCCAGCATGGGATACAGCGTCAGCGCCCCCCACCCGTTGCTCGCCAGGGTCGCCCCGCAGACGAGCAGCCGGAGAGCACCCGTCGTGACGTGGGTCCACACGAGCTCGAGGAGGGCCACGAGTCCGGACGCGGAAGCGATCACGATCCAGGGAAGCGTCTCGAACGCCGCCCGCGGACCGAAGTACAGGTCGAAGTAGTAATAGAGGCTGTGTCCGCAGATGAAGATGACCGCCGCACCGACGAGGCCCCAGGTGACAGCACGACGCGGGCGAAGGATCATGACGGCGGCCACGAGCCACAGGTCGGGGAGAAAGCCGCCCCAGATCTCGCGGTTCAGCTCCTCGACGAAGATCGGCACGTTGGCCGTGAAGTTCGCCCACAGGCTCGGCCGGACGGGGCCCATGGAGCCGAGGAAGCTGAAGTGCGGATTGAACAGGTAGTAGCCCATGACCAGCGCCGAGCCGGTGGTGAGCCGATTGTAGACGAGCAGGAGGAGGACCCCGGCGCCGGCCGTCGGGGCCGCGGCCAGCAGGCTCCGCGTCCACGCGCCCGCGGAAGCGGGGCGGACCCAGGCGGCGAGCCAGACGCTCGCCACCATTCCCAGGACCGCGCTGTACGGACGGGTGAGGAATGCCGCGGCGGCAGCGCCGCCGGCGAGCAGTCCCCACGCGATGCAGGCACGTCCTCTCCCGGATTCGAGCGCGCGCAGCAAGGCGAGCTGCATCGCGAGGAGCGCCGTCGCACACGGGAGATGGGAGATGCCGGCGGTGCCCATGAACATGAAGAACGGGGACGCGAGCGCGAGCGCGAGGGCGACCCAGCCCTCCCGCACCCCGCACACGCGCCGCGCGAGCTGCCACAGGAGCGCGGCGCAGGCGCCGGCAAGGACCGGGCTCGCCCAGCTCCGGAGACCGAGCGCCATGAACAGGCCGAGCACCAGCGGCCACCCGGGCGGATGGATGGAGAAGCGCCGCCCCTCCTTCTCGACGACGAACGGCATGAAGAAGTAGGGCTCGAGCGCCATCGCGGGAGCAACGACGTGGCCCGACGCGAACACCTGTGCCTGGTAGACGTAGGAGAGCGCGTCCCATCCGTGCGGCAGGTCCTCGAGCACCTCGCGCTGCAGTATCCGGCAGGCGACCACGACGCCGAGCACGGCGACCGCGAGGAGGATCCGGTGGCGGGTCACGGAAGGGCCCCGGATGGCGGGTGGCCCCGCGCGGCTACCGGGGAGCCCGGCACGTCCGGCGGCCGCGCGCCACCTTGCACACCCGGACCTCGCTCCCGAAGCGGGCGCGCCGGCGGAAGCCCAGGACGAAGCGTCGCGCCGCGCGGTCCCGGCGCAGGAAGGCGTCGAACCAGGCGGTGAGCGCCACGTTCGTGACCCGCAGCTGCTCGTCCCGCGCGATCAGCGGATCGTGCGGCGCGTTGGGATCCGGGAACATCGGCCGCTGCACGCACCGTGCGGCGTCCGCGCCGGGAACGACGCTCAGCGCCGTGGCGAGCGCCGCGAACTGCGCCAGCTGGCCACCGGGCAGCCCGGTATCGAGGACGGTGGTGAAGAGGCCGAGGATGTCCGGGTCGCGGTACTGCGGGATCGTGGGGTCCGAGACGAATCCCAGGTGATCGCCGCCGACGATGTCGATCAGGACCTTCGGCGCCGGCATGAAGTTGAAGACGTCCAGGCTCCATGCCGGATCGACGATGAGGTCGCTCGTCCCGTGCAGGACGAGAAAGGGGAACGATCGCAGCTGGAACATGTCGTGACCGAACGGGCACGAGAAGGGGGCCGCCGCGGCGGCCGCGTGCACGCGCGCGTCGGCGAGCGGCCCGCCGAAGACGGAGAGCATCGTCGTGCCACCACCGTACGAGTGACCGAAGACGCCCACCTTGCCGGCATCGATCACGGCCGCGAACGGCGCCGCCTGGGCATTGCCCGTGCCGGTGAAGGTGTCGATCTCGAACGACACGTCACCCGGCTGGTTCACGAGATCGGGCAGGTAGACGGACCCGGTGAGGAAGTTCACCAGACCCGTCAGCGGGAAGTCCGGGGCCACGACGACGTAGCCGCGGCTGGCGAGGTGCGTCAGGGTGGCGGCGAAGTTCGTGCGCGCGCCGCCGAGCCCGTGCGCGAAGACGAGCAGCGGGTACGGCTCGCCGCCCGGGTCGACGGGGGTGCCGTGGCCCGCGCTCGCCGCCGGGTAGTACACGTCGGTCGGCAGCGTCCGCACGGGACTCCCCGGGTAGCTCCCGCTCGCCATCGTGGAGCGGCTGCCGTCCACGAGCGTCAGGCTCGTCACCCCGACGGCAAAGCGGCCCGGCGCGGCGAGCGAGTCCGTAGTCACGCGGGCCCGCGCGTGCGCGTCGGCGCCCACGGTGAGCCAGGCGGCCGCGAGGAGGGCGATCAGGATGCACGGGCCTCGGCGCATGGGCGCGGAGGATGCATCGCCGGTCGCGCTCACGTCAAGGCGAGCGAGCCATGGTTGGCATTTCCTCTCCCCTGCGCTACGAGCCAGGATCGCATGCTGACCCGCGTTCACCACGTCGGCCTGGTCGTGCGCCGCCTCGAGGACGGCCTCGCCGTCTGGCAGGACCTGCTCGGGCTCCGCGTCGGCAAGCAGGCCACCGTGCGCGATCAGGGTGTGCGCGCCGCGCTCCTCCCCATCGGCCGGAGCGAGATCGAGCTGCTCGAGCCGATCAATCCCGAGGGCGGCGTCGCCAAGTTCCTCGAGAAGCGCGGCGAGGGCCTGCATCACGTGTGCTTCGAGACGCCCGACGTGGCGGCGGAGCTGGCAGCGGCGCGCGGCAAGGGGCTGCCGCTCATCGACGAGACGCCGCGGCCGGGTCTCGCCGGGACGATCTGCTTCCTCCACCCGAAGGGCACGCGCGGCGTGCTGGTCGAGTTCGCCACGCCGCCGGCGGGCGAACTCCACGCGGCGCCGGTGGGCGGCGGACCGCTCGCGGGGCTGGCGCTCGCCGAGGTGACGGCGCGGAGCCGGGAGGCGACGAGCGCGGCGCAGCTCTTCGCCGCACAGCTCG
>JACXTT010006173.1_pt1 | contig 17179 bp, 17 predicted proteins | sample 9270951 | NCBI WGS metagenome assembly JACXTT01 (sample SAMN15532306, study PRJNA645909) | rock metagenome | isolation source: weathered quartz diorite | place: Puerto Rico | collected 2017-06-21 | reverse complement strand
TGGGGCGGTTCGATTGGAATTTGAATCAGAACAACCAGCTTGCGGTCTCCTACAATTTCGACTACTCCAAGAATGAAAACCAAACCTTTGACGTGCCGACCTACGGTACCTCCGCGAATGGCACGGAGGGTCCGTCCAAAATCAACGTCGTCAACATGAACTATTTCACGACAATCTCGTCGAACAAGCTAAATGAAGCGCACTTTAGCTATCAGCGGGAAGTTCGGCCCCGCGCTGCAACCCAATCAAATATTCCAGCGGACACGGCGATGGGTTTTGGCGTCACGCCGACTTCGCCCAATACGCCGACATTCCGCTTCGGAAACCCGTTCTTCCTCGAACCCAACATTGATGAAACCATTTGGCGCACTCAACTGCGCGACAGCTTCTCTTTGATCCGTGGAAAGCACAATTTCAAGTTCGGTGGCGATTGGCTGCATACGAACAACACCCAGGTCTTTCGCGGATTCTTTACCGGCCGCTATATCTTCGACAGCGTCGTCGGTTTCTTGCGCTACGCTTCACCTGATGCTGCTGGTGGATTTGGTCCAACGGTTGGGGAGTGCCTCACATCAACCGGGGTTTTCACGGGATGGATTACCCAGGATAAAGGGGAAACATGCGGCGCGGGCAGCAGCGTCGGCGGCCCGCTGATCTTCTACTTACAGGATGGCGTTCCGACGGGACTGCCCAATGTCCCTAAACCCGGCGCTTCCGACATCAATAACAACGACTACGCACTTTTTGCCCAGGACAAATGGCAAATTCTTCCAAACCTCAGCCTGAGCTATGGCCTGCGTTGGGAAGCGCAGATTTTCCCGGACCTGGTTACGCCGCCGAGCCAGACCGCCTATGGCGAATTCCTAAGCAACCCCATTTTCCCCTCGGATGGAACCCTGCACAGTGCTAAGAAAGAATTCCAGCCGAGAGTTGGCTTCGCTTGGGACATTCTCAACAACCACAAGTCCAACTTGCGCGGAAGCTATGGCATCTACTACGGCCGTCAAAACATGCTTTCTCAGGTTGGCTCCATAACCACCAATGGCGTGCAGCAGAGCACCATTTTCACGATCTCGTCTTTTGGCGGCGGACCAGCATGGCCTGGCGCCTTCACGCCAACCCCCGGTATTTCTTCCTGCGGAACGAATCCGTTCCCGTGCTTCACGGGCGTACGGGTGTTCAGCAAGGATTACGAAAATCCGCGGATTTACACGACAAACGTGGCCTACGAACAAGAAGTTTTTCCGAACCTCTCGGCCTACGCAGACTTCACCGTGTCTAAGGGCGTTCACCTGACTTCGTTCATCAATGCCAATGGAGTCGGCTTCTTTGCTCCGGATGGGACATTTGTTGACCCTGGCGCATTCGGTCCGGATCTGGGCGATGTTTTCGTCACCTCCAGCACAGCGAAGTCGCTCTATCGGGGCCTCACCATCGGTATGAAGAAGCGGTTCAGCCAGCGCTTCCAGTTGGAATGGAACTACATCATCTCCGAAGATCTGGACAACGATTCCAACGAGCGCGATCCCTTCACCGATCGGCGCCTAGACCCGCAAAACCCTGCTCGCGATTACAGCTTCTCCGACCGCGACGAGCGTCATAAGTTCAACCTATTCGGTTACGTCGAGCTGCCCGGTGGGTTCAATTTTGACGGACGGCTTCAGGCTCACACGCCGCAGCCCATTACTCCCGCAAACTGCGCGTCCACGCCTGGTTGTAAGCGCAATTCGATATGGAAGGACAACGAGTACATTTCTTTCGACTGGCGGGCGACTCGTCCCTTTAAGTTCGGGGATCGCTTCACGCTTACGCCGGCGATCGAAATGTTCAATACTTTCAACAACAACAACAATGTGAATCCGCTGGTGACTCCTGCGTTGTTTAACTTTGATGGCTTCCTCCGCGTCGGCGTGGGCGATCCTCGTCAGGCGCAACTGTCCGTGCGTTTCCAGTTCTGAAGTTCACCTATTGGTCTAGGCACGAAAAGAGGGGCGCTTCAACGCCCCTCTTTTGTTTTCTGCGCACGCCTGTCACACTTGATTTGTTCTCAAAATGTCTCCGAAAAATTCTTCTTCACTAAAGGGTGTCCTCTTCGATTGGGACGGCACCCTGCTCAATTCCCACGGAGCCGACACCGCCGCCTATCTCGCCATGTTTCGCGCCATGGGCATTCCCTGGGGTCTTCCTGAACTCGAACAGCACTATTCGCCGAACTGGTATCTCGTCTATCGCGCAGCAAAGCTTCCGAGGCACCGCTGGGACGAGGCAGATCAAGTTTGGCGTGAAAACTACGCCAAGCAGAAACCAAGGCTTATTGCGGGAGCTCGGCGCGTCCTTGCGCGCGTCGGCGAGCGCCACGACCTCGGCCTCGTCACGAGCGGCGACCGTGACCGCGTCCATCTCCAATTGAAGGAATTTAATCTTTGGAGCACATTCGCCGCGCGCGTCTGTAGCGGCGATACCGCCGAGCGCAAGCCGCATCCCGCACCATTGAAGCTCGCGCTGCGACGCATGCACCTTGACCCTCTAGAAACTGTCTACGTTGGTGACGCTCCCGAAGACTTGCAGATGGCCCGCAGCGCCGGCGTCCGCGCAGCCATCGCCGTTCTCGGCCCGTTCCCAACCGAAAAGCGCCTCCGCGCCGCAAAACCCGACGCCCTCCTCGAATCAATCCTCGACCTGCCTGAAGCTCTCAAGCGCTTTCAGTAGCGCAGCCGACCTGGCTGCGCTCTTTCCTCTACACCCCCGTGTGATTTGTCATTCCGAGCGAAGCGAGGAACTTCTTCTTTCTCCACACGCCTTAGGTGGAGAATCTGCTTTTTCTTCACGGCTTCGTTGCTGGCTGCGTCGCGCTCGCCGCCAATGGCTTAAATTCCGTCCACTTGATCACCACGCGCAACGGCACGTCTCCACTCTCAAAATGCAGCCGGTCTTCGGACCGCGCGTAATTCGGAAACCAGTACTTCCCTTCCACATTTTCCCGGTACGTTTCAAAATTCGAAAACGGCAATTCCGGCGAATGATAATCGCCCAAATCAGTCACAAATTTTCCGTAGCTTTTCACGATTTCGAGATATTTCGTGTCCACCCACACCACGCCCTCAAAAAGCGCGTTCGCCCGCTCCAGGAATCTTGGTTTTACCTGATAAATGTAGCAATCCACTTCATCCACAAGTTGCCTGCCGGCATATGTGATCGTGTACTTTTCGATTTGCGATTGCGCCAGCGGATATGCGGGAATCCTCGAAAGGGCATTCACATCTTCCGGCGAAAGCTTCACGGTCTTCAACGTCGACGGCTCATTTGCCGCCACCCGCTCGTACAATTTTCCGTCGCTCCCCACAATCGGCGTGCTCGTCACTGAAAATTCCCCCATAGGATTGCCGTCCGGCGCGTATTCCGTCAATTTGATGGTCTTCTTATATCCGTACCGCGCGCGCGCCTTCGCGTACTCCTCTTCCTTTCCCGCGAAGTGCTTCACAATGACGGCCTGCGGCACGTTCGGCGGCGCTTCCGGCGGCGGCTGGTCCGCCGTCACTCTCTTGACGTCATGCTCCGGCGGTGGCGGCGTTTGCGGGCCTTGCTTCTCCTGTGCTTGCGCCGTCGCCGCAGCAAACAATAATCCTGCGCTCAGAGCAGCGCCACCAACCGCTCTCCTCAATCTCAGAAATGTCCGCGTGTTCCCTTCCATTCTCTTCATATTGATTCAGATGCTCGCGAATTCAAAAACGCAGCCAGCGCGGCCCCGCGCCCAGTCTACCCCAATCCGCTCCGTCGCCCGCTCCCGCGGCGCCCTCAACACCACCGTCGAAGCCTGCTGGCCTCGTCGGCGCTCTCCCAAGTTGTCATCCTGAGTCCGCCGCGGCGGACGCAGGATCTGCTTTCGGCTCACCCTTTGCCATTTCGTAGCGCCGGCATCTTGCCGGCTTTCACTCCCCGCGTCTGTCATCCCGAATCCGCCTCCTTCTTGGCGGATGAGGGATCTGCTTTTCTTTTCGACGTTCTGACGTTCCAACGTTCCGACGCCCGTTCTTTCTTTTCTCAGGCATTTAACTTGACAACGAATTTCTCAGTCTGGTAGTTTCGCGCCACTTTCCCTCTCGGACGGTCTCGCCTCTTCGGCACACCCGGGAACAACCAACTCGGTCCTGTCGCGCCGCTCGTCGCTCGTTCCGGTTTCCCGCCGGACGCGTTCCAAGGACCCACAACTCGGAGGCACCATGTTCCCAGCCTTGTTCCGTCGCACGACCATCCTCGCCGCCCGCAGCGCTTCTCCCCCCAATCGCTGCCTTCGCTCCTGCTTCGGCCTCATCCCGCCAGCGGTACCAGAGGTTCGGAGCCACACCGTGCTTCCGGCAAGTCTCCGCAATGTTCCCGCTTCTGACTCCCTCTTGGAGAATTTCCCACTTCTCTTCCGCACTCCGCTTCACTTGCTCCTTGCGACCCATACTGCCTCCTCGTCGGAGGCCCCTATCCTACTCTTCGCAGGCGTCCAGTTTTAGAGGGGTTCATTACATAGATTTAAAGAGAGTCAAATACGCAAGGGATACAGAACTGTGATTCTCCACAGGTGGTTTACCACTGATAGAGAAATGTACTTGACAACACTCACGCTACCCGCTGAACACTTCCCACCCCAAGTAGCCAGAAGGTCGCTCAACCTATTGCCGCAGCCACGGGAAGGAATCCGCGCGTTGTTCTGAACTGAGATGCGTGCGTAGACATTCTTCGCACCTCTAAGCCAATACTGCGTGACGGTACGCCACAGCTATGTATGTCTATGCCATGTGTAAAATAGTTTTTCACTTAACACTTATATAAATTACCCGTACCTTTCCAGGTCCCAAGCCTTCTTGCCCCCGGAGGCCACATGCGATCTACTCAAAAGTCCTCTCTTTTGGCAAAAGCCACATCAATTTTCGCGACGTACGCCATGACTCTTTCGGCTCTCAGTGCTCCTGCGCGGGAGGGCCCAACCTCATCGCCTCGAAGCCACTTCGCTACCAATACGCCAGTGCGAGCGCGTCAGAACCTCTCTTCTAATTCGAGCCCGATGATGCAAATGCCCATGGTATTTCCCTTGTTTATCGAAAGCCAAGATTTTACAAGCACTCTCGTGCTGACGAACGCAGCCGACAAATCCACGTACGCGGATGTAGTCGTCACGGCTGCGAATGGGAGGGAGATTACGACCCATAGGGTCGAGTTCACACCTCACAGCCAGCGCGAGGTTGAGATACTTTCCCTTCTCTCATCTGTCGTTTCGCCTGCCACCATGGGCAGCGTCACGGTGATACAGAGCCACGAATTTGATGGGTCAATGGTTATCCTGGGCCAACTTTCGTTGACCTACCACGCATCCGAGCAACCAAGTTACATCGATGAAGAGATCGCGATGCCAAATGCCGAGGGTTCACAAGTTCTCCGCGCCGTAGCAGATTCTGGCGAGGGGTCTCCTCTTGTGTCCGTGACCAACCTCTCCGACGCGGGACAACGCATCACTTTCCGGTGCGTCGCTAAGGGAGACGACAACTTCGTGAAATCAGAATCCGTCGGCGAGGGCGAGACCCTCCTCTCGGAAGCCTGCTCCACGCGATCAGCCGACAGTGGCGTCATGGAAACGATTTCTTCGCGCGAGTCCGAAAAACACCACGGCCCGTTGGGCATTTCGTTGGTCACCGATGGTATGCCCGGATCCATCGCGGCTTTTGGTCTGCAATCTCACAGGAAAGGCGACCATCGCTTCTTCACCAACCTCACGTTCACCGATCCCAAGATGCTCGCGTCGCCCTCAACAATTTTCGATGGAGTCCCAGTGGGTCAGGCAAGCCTGCTACCGGAGGGACGCTACATTCCCGAGCTGTCTTTGACAAATTTCTCGGTAAAAGACATCGAAGTTCAGGTTCAATACGCGCAAACATCGGGCGAGTCGCCTACGACGAATCAGCTAGCCTCCCTGACGGTTCCGGCCAGTTCGGGCAAGAAACTTACGTTCGACACTCTCCAAGGTGATCCAGAACTCCAAAATTCATTTATGGTTACTTCCACTGGTGCTCCGGGCGACCTGCTCGCCAAGCTCGTCTCAAGAAATGATTCCGGGTCAAATGATGTTGAGCTTTTAGCCAAAGATGCGATGGATATGAACAATGGCGGGAGCAATCCATGGTCAATTGAAAATGGTGCAGAGGCGACGCTGCTGTTTTTCAATCACGATCAAGGGCCACAGATTTTCAACGTGCTGGTTGCGAGCGCGGACGGGTCGCAGTGGAACAAAGATTTTACGCTTGCACCGAGGGAGACGCGGGCGATCAGCGTCGGGGATATCGTCCAAAAGGAACTAAAAGACGACAAGGGCAAAATTCTGCCGAAGACGGCCGTTTCCGGGCAGATCAGTTGGTGGACTGTGGGAACGGCTTCGGGGCCGGGCACGGGGCGGCTGCTGCAATCCAACCGCACATCCGGCACAGCTCGTAGCTTCGCTTGCGGCTGCCCCTACATTCTTTGCGGAATGGCCTTTGACATCATCATAAATACTCTTCTTAGAGACCAGACTACTGATTCACTGGATGAGATCATACCGAGAATCTGCTTGTACAAAACGGGCAGCAACTGTAGTGGCGCTACAACATCCAACACCAGCAGCCAGGCGTTGCACTACAGTTGGTCGACGTCCAACAGCGCGATTGTCGCGATTTCCGGTTCATCAACCAATAGCACTGTTGGCGGATTCGGCGCGGGCGTCGGGACAGCAACCATGACCGGGCATGTCTCGGCCACCTATTTCCAGCCATCTGAAACCTGTACATTCAACGGAAGTGGCGGCAACAATGTGATCCAGCTGACACTGCAGGGAAACGCGTCAAACTCCATCTTTGTTGGGACCGACACAAACTTGTCTGCCGCCAATTCGATCTACGCAACGGTTAATCCGACTGGCGGCACTTTTACTGAGACATCTTCTGCCACAAGCGACACCTTTACTCCTGTGACTGCAGGAGGACCAGGTTGGGTCGTGAAGACCACGACGCAGAGCAGCAACAATGGGGACAGAAAACTGACGGTTACGTATGCGGTAACGGGCCAAGGCCAGGTCTCCCGATCTCTGAACGTCACTGCTCGGCAATTCGCGTATGCAACGAACAATTCGCCAAGCAACACCTGTACCCTCGGCTACGGGACCACATATACCTACCTTTACACACCATACACACATCCGGACAGAACTGCCGTCCAACCAAACATTGGCCTGACCGGCACAGCAGTAACGGAAAATTTCAATCCCTCGCCCCCAGCCGGGACTGTGACGGGCAACGGAAGCCTAGATGCCAACAGCCAATTCAGTGACAGGCTATCCTACTGCAGCACTACTCCCCTTACATTGTCTACCACTGTTACGCAAACCATTTCGATTGAAAGCTTTCAGGTGCGGCAGAACCTATTGACGTATTCTAGTGCGGGAATCGCGCTGACCAACCAAGGGCCAACCCAATGATACAAACCGACGATGCTGCGAAACGTGCTCTTCTTCTCCTATTATTTTTCGCCGTGCCATGGGCTATCCCGGCCTGCGCGCAGAAACTAGGCAGCCAGACAGGAAACGAGGCCACATTCCTAGAGACTAAGGTCCCCGAGTTCGAGGTCCATAACCAGACACTGGTCGATGGACTATGGAAGCTTGCCCGCGGCCCCGCCCCTTTTGGATTCGGATTCGAGAAAGTTCTGAAGGCGAAACTATCTGACCCCGACGTATCCGAACCTTCGCTCAATCTGCAACTCAAAAACAAGACTGTTCGTGAAATACTCGACGCCCTTTGCCAAGCGGACACACGCTACGCGTGGTCCATGGACGGTGCGACGGTCGATTTGTTCCCCCGAGTCGTCGTCAACGATCGTGCTTATCTCCTCAATCGTAAGCTAGCAAGGTTCGAACTCAAGAACGCCACTGACATTCAAAACGGTTTACTGGCAATCGCGCGTCAGCTCCCGCCTCCTATTGAACAAATCGCTCAAGCTCAGGCAGGCGGGGATGACCCCTATCCGCCAGAGCCATGGACAGTAACTTTCGAAAATCTTACTGTGCGCCAGGTGGTGAATCGGCTAGCAGCGCACGGCGGCCCGTGCGCCGTTTGGATCTTCGGTGGAGCAAAAGACTTCCGGGCGTTCGGATTTTTCAATACATATCTCTGTTCCAAGAGGCCACCTGCTTGGGCGCCAAAGCTCGTCGAACCCGGCGGGAAGCCTCGCTAGCCCATCGCTGGCAAACTCCGATGCACACTTGGTGCACTCTAGCCTGCAAATGAGACTTTTTTGGTGCGAATGAGAGCATCCCAAATCGCTGGATACAAACAAGAGGATGTGAGTGCTAACAGGACAAGGTGAATTAGGAAACTGCTGCCTATTTCTTCTTTCGGGTCTCCTGCTGGGAGCGTTTGTCACAGTTCCCCAGTAGTCTGTGCAACGGTTGGGCTCTGGACTGCAACGGCGTCGTAAACCGTTGGGGGCGTTGCAGCGATTCTACCGGGGCGTGCTAGTGGATAAGCTGCCGGCATCGAAGGCGCTCCAGGGGGCGCAGGCGTCGATATGCAAGGACTCTCGCTGGAGTGCACCTTATTATTCGTAGGGATTCGTTCTGTACGGCGAGTGGAAATGAGTGGCGGTTGCCCTCGATCAGTGGGATGAGGAGGGGCCAGAAAAGGCATCTGAGGTGCTGAGCCGCATAGTTGAGTTAGCAAAAAAGGAAACCCGGCTCTCCGAAATTGCATGAGATCTTTCCCTATAATAACAACGCTCAATTCTTGCTGAGTCCTCGGGTAACTCTTGAGAAATTTGCTGAATTAGTTGGAGGATTTCCGGTTCATCAACCAATAGCACTGTTGGCGGATTCGGCGCGGGCGTCGGGACAGCAACCATGACCGGGCATGTCTCGGCCACTTATTACCAGCCCGCCGAAACGTGCAACTTCAGCGGCGGGGGGAATAACAACGTCGCTCCGCGGATCGACGGTATTTCACCATCAAGAGGGGTAATATCCGCAACCACTCCATCTGTGACAATCAGCGGCGCAGGGTTGAGCGGTGCGACGGTCAGCGCCCCAACGGGCATAACGCCGACTGTTAAGTCTTCCAGCGACGCAAGTCTTGTTTTTGATCTAGCCGTCGCGAGCGATGCTACTTCGGGAAATAACACGCTCACAGTGCGCGCGCCATCGGGCCAAACAACCACCACAAGCTTTTTCGTCCAGGTTCCATCGAACTCAAGCGTCGTCTCCTCCCAAGTAATCGCAATGACGTCGATGGGTTGTCTCGCAACGGACCAAACGATGGAGTTCATACGGGCAAGGCTCGCCGTCGCCAATAAACAATCCAACCGAGGATAGACCAGGCTGATTAGATGAGGGCGTCGGCTCTTAGCTCCGAGTAGACTTGGTTGCTGTGAACGACCGAGGCCCGGAAGAAAGGAGCCGAGCGATGTTGATTATAGGTTGTGATTTTCACACGCGCCACCAACAGATCGGGCGAGTGGCCCGGACAGGATTCCGCTAATCCCTTCCGCGACCACTCACGATCGAAAGGTAGGTCGTTCTAAGTCACTGGACCCTCAGAAACACGGAGGGTGCCCTGCTTGCGCTGAGCGTAGCGAATGCGTTCTCCGTTTGTGCGCGCATTTTGCGTCCCGAATGAATCTGCGGGGAGGGCGGGTCTTGGGGTTATGTTTTTTCTTCCTTCCGGACCTTTCGACGTTCCGACCTCCCAACTTTGGGACTGTCCCTTTCCGCACTCCATTCGCCTGCCTGTCGCAGGGCAGGAATTAACCCACAAATTATTTTATTGACTTTATACCTATCCTGTGCTACCATTCCTTGTGTTTTGCTCGGCGCTTTCCTCTGGCCTGTCCGCCGTGGCGGACCTCACGGCAAACAGCCACCCTTTTAGCCTTTTTCTAAATTCCCCTAAGTCCTTTAGAATCCGCACTGAGCATCCGGCGAAGGATGCTCATCCTGAGCGAGCATCGCGAGCCGAAGGATCTCAATTCGTTGCGCAACTTGCGTTCAACGCCCCGTTTGTTTTCAATGACTTGCGCACTCCTCGTTCTATGTGTGAGGGGTGCACGCACGCCACACCACAGGCTATCTCCCTTACTTCCCAGCAGTTACACACTCTCACTCCGCTCTTTTGCCGGCCCCGTCAACTCATCTTCTGTAGATTCAGCAGCTTGCGCACTCTTTGCAAAAACACCCGGGTGTGGCATCCCGAATGTCTTTACGGGACACCCGGGGCGGTGGGGGTAGCATTCACATTTCTAACGAAAAACTCTCGGAGCGAGAGGTTTGTTACAATAGACCGCCCCGTGGCCAGCGAAAAACAAGCCAGAAGATATTTCGTTTCCGGTCTCGTGCAAGGCGTGGGCTATCGATACTTCACGCAGGATGCCGCCGAACGCCTGCAACTCGCCGGATACGTGCGCAATCTGCGCGACGGCCGCGTCGAGGCTTACGCCATCGGTGCCGAGGATCAGCTTGTTCGTTTTCTGGCATCGCTCAAGAAAGGCCCGCGTGGGGCCATGGTGCAGGGCGTCGTCGAAGAGCCCGCCGCTCCCGACAAGCAATACGCCAGAGAGTTCAGCATCACACAGGATGACTGGTAGGAGCCGCCCGAATGGACGATTTGAAAAAGTTGATCCGAGAAGTGCCGGATTACCCGAAACCGGGAATTCTTTTTTATGATTTGACGACGCTTCTCAAGGACAAACAGGGCTTCCACACTTTGATCGACCGCCTTTGCAGCCATTACAACGGCCACACGATTGATCTTGTCGCCGGAATGGAAGCTCGCGGCTTCATCTTCGCTCCCGCCCTTGCGTATCGTCTCGGCGCGGGATTTGTTCCTGTGCGCAAACCGAAAAAGCTTCCCGCAAAAACGGTCAGCATGTCTTACGCGCTCGAATACGGCACCGACTCGCTCGAAGTACATGAAGACGCCATTAAGCCCGGCCAGCGCGTTTTGATTTGCGACGATCTTCTTGCTACCGGCGGCACGGCGCTCGCCACAGCAAAACTCATCGAAAAACTCGGCGGCAAAGTCGAAGGCGCCGCCTTCGCAGTCGAACTTACATTTCTCAACGGCCGCAACAAATTGCCAAATCTCGACGTTTTTTCTCTGATTCAATACGACAAGTAGTTTCACTTTTTCTTGCGGCGCTGGCTTACCGCTTCAAACAACACAACTCCCGCGGCCACCGAAACATTCAAAGATCTCACGGGTCCCGTCGTGGGCAGCGAAACTACAAAATCGCAGCGCTTCCGCGTCAGCTCGTGCAAGCCGTTTCCTTCGCTACCCAAAACAATTCCTGTCGGCGTTGAGTAATCCACATCGGAATAACTCCGGTCCGCTCGCTCATCCAATCCTACGAGCCAATAACCGAGCCCCTTCAACTCTTCCATCGCACGCACGAGGTTCGTCACTTTCGCAACGGGCAAATGCGCCAGCGCGCCTGCGGATGCGCGCGCAACCGTGTCCGTCAATCCCGCTGCGCGCCGCTCCGGAATCACCACGCCGTGCGCGCCCGCAGCGAGCGACGTGCGAATAATCGCGCCCAGGTTGTGTGGATCTTCCACTCCATCCAGCAACACGATTAGTCCTTGCTGCACCGTGCTCTTGTTCGCGCTCGCAACAATATCCTCCAGCGACATTGCTGCGCGCGCCGCGGCAACCGCCATTACTCCCTGATGATCCGGCGTGCCCGCGCTGCGATCCAGCTGCTGCCGCTCTTCGAATCGCACTGGCACACCGTTTCGCCGCGCCAATTGCACAATCTCTTCCACGCGCGAGTCCTGCCGCCCTTTGGTGATCAGCACGTGCTCCAGCGGCTTCCCTGCTTCGAGCGCTTCGCGCACCGCGTGAATCCCGGTAATCCTGTCCATAAGCTCCACAGTGTATCGTCAGGGGCGGCCCTCGCAAAGCCTCGCAAGGTTGCCGGAACTTTCTTCTTGCGTTTTCGTCTACTATCTATGCCCGAGGTCAACTACATGCGCAAATTATCGTTCGCACTGTGTTTGGTTTTACTTTTTTTTGGTTGCCAGAACGCCAATTCACAGGAAACGAAAGGACCGCTTACTGGCCGGTGGTTCGTGAGCTCGGATTTTCACGGCACCCCGCTTTACTTCAGGCTTGAACTCGCTCAGCAAGGCGACAAGCTCAGCGGTAATTTCGACGGCGACAAACTGGAAGGAACCATCGCCGGAACTGCGATTCATTTTCTGGCCAAAGACGAACACGGCGGCTCCGAGGAAGCAACCGCAACGCTGAAGGGAAACGGCATGGCCGGCACGGTCATTTTCATTGATGGCGACAATCCCGGCCATCCGGAGACACATGAATTTACGGCAACGCTAATTCTGCCTCGGCCCTCTGGTCCTGCGAAACGCCATGAATTTGTTCCGACCACTTTTTATCGTCAATTCTCGCCTTTCAACAAACCTGTTCTGACCATCGCTCCTGGCGACACTGTACATACGACAACCGTTGACGCCGGCGGCGCCGACGAAAAAGGCGTAACGCGCGTTCTCGGTGGAAATCCGGAGACTGGGCCGTTCTACGTGGACTCGGCATTTCCCGGCGACACTCTCGTCGTGCACATCACTCGATTGCGGCTGAATCGCGATTGGGCCATGAGCGACGACTACATTGTTGACCGCGCCATTGATCGCGATCTCGCCGTTAAGGGCAAAGATGATGGAAAAAATGTGCGCTGGCATCTCGATATCGCAAAAGGAATCGCAACTCCGGAAAAACCGGCTGAACATCTCACGCATTACGCCGCGCCGCTGCGCCCCATGCTTGGATGCGTCGCCACAGCAACCGGCCCGGCGCAAGCGCCTCCGGGAACCGGCGATTCCGGCCGCTACGGCGGCAATATGGACTTCAACGAAATCATCGAAGGCGCCACGGTCTATCTTCCTGTGAACGTTCCCGGAGCATTGCTTTATGTCGGCGACGGTCACGCGGTACAGGGTGACGGTGAGCTGAACGGCAACGCGCTCGAAACTTCTATGGACGTCGAATTTTCGGTCGACGTCATTCCCTCAAAAAGAATCGGTTCGCCGCGTGTGGAATCCGTGACCCACATCATGGTGGTTGGCCTTGCCGGTTCGCTCGATGAGGCTTTTCGCGTGGCCACAGGAAGCATGGCGCAATGGCTGATGGACGATTACAAACTGACGTCTTCGGAAGTAGCGCAAGTCCTGGGCACCTCCGCCGAATACAAAGTCGGAGAAGTTGCCGATCGGAATGCGGGGATGGTTTTGAGAATTAACAAGGAGCGGCTGGCGAATCTAACGCAGGCTGCGAAATAGATTTAGTCGAGCGCCGAACAAAATTCCAGAATTCGTTCGCGAGCAGTTTTAACAGGCGTCGTGAAACTCGCTACGGCTGCTTCATCCAGCAACAGAATCACGCGGTCCAGCTCGCCTTCTCCGGATCGCCCGGCGAGTGCCAAACGCAAGGGATGAAATAATTCGCGCCCTCGCAAATCCATAGTCTCTTTTAGATGTGCGATGATTTCGCGAAAGCGATCCCTCGTCAGCACGGCTCCATCCAAAAGTAATAACGCCAACTGACGCAGAACATTACGCGCCGCATAACGCGACATCACGACGTGCGCATCCGTCGTCTGCAAGATCGACTTTGCGTCGTACTGAAAGACAAGGCCAAGGAGTTCGGCCAGCGCCGAGTGTTCGGTCACCTGTGGCCCGAGCAAGGCCGCGGCGAGTGCAGACCACTCTGATTGCTTTTCACTCAGCTCGCCCGCTTGCCAGCCTTTTTCTTGCAGGATTGCAATGACATCCGCAGCGGTAAAGAAATTTACAGGCTCAATTTCCTGAGCGGGAATTTCACTGCCATTGGGAAGCGCTTCTGACACGACGGGAATTATCTAAAACTCAAAGCGATACAAGCGTCGCGGCAACGTGACAAGCTATGGCTTCGCCGCGGCCCACAGCATCCACGCCCTCATTCGTTTTCGCTTTGAGGTGAATCTTCTCTGCCGAAACGCCCAGCGATTTTGCCAAGGCGTCTTTCATCTTCAGAAAATGAGGCCCCAACTTTGGCTTCTCGAGAATCACAACGGCGTCCACGTGCTCGATTGCCAGCCGCTTTTCTGCCAACAATTTTCGCGCGTGCTCGAGAAACAGCAAGCTGTTTGCGCCCTTCCATTTTGGATCCGTATCCGGAAAATGAGTGCCAATGTCACCGAGTCCTGCTGCCCCGAGCAGTGCATCACACAACGCATGCGCCAGCACGTCACCGTCAGAATGCCCTGCAGGACCTTTGTCGAAGGGCAACTCAATCCCTCCGACAATCAACTTCCGCCCTGCTTCCAACCGATGCAGATCGTAACCAATCCCCACTCGCAGACTCATGCCCGGTGTGCCTTCTCGCGTTCGAGATAGAAATTCGCAAGCTCCATGTCCGCCGGCTTCGTTATCTTGATATTCCGCTCCGAACCGAGCACCACATGCACTTCCTGCCCAAGTCTTTCTACGAGCCCGGCTTCGTCGGATGCGTTCACGCCGTCCGCCTCCGCGCGGGCAAACGCATCCTTCAAAATTTTCGTTCGAAACGCCTGGGGAGTCTGAGCTAGCACGACTCGCTCGCGGGGAATCGTCATCGTGATCAGGGCCACGTCTTCCGGCAGGCTCGCGCGTTTCACTTCCTTGACGGTATCCATCGCCGGAATTCCCAAAATGGCCGCGCCGCAGCTTCGCGCCTCTTCGATTACCCGCGCAATCTGCTCGCGCGTCACAAACGGCCGCACTGCATCGTGTACCAGAACGATTTCCGTCCCTTCCGCCACCTGCTTTAGTGCCGCGGCCACCGACTCCTGCCGCGTGTCGCCGCCCTTCACCACTCGCACGGGCTGGCGCAACTTTTCCTCGCGCAAACGGTCCGCGAGCCGCGTTAATTCCTCCCCTCGCGTCGCAACAATGATCTCCGTCACCAGTTCACAGGACGCGAGCTTACGAACGCTGTGCACAAGAATCGCAGTTCCATCGAGCTCCAGGAATTGTTTCGGAGTTTCCGCGCCCATGCGCGTGCCAAGCCCCGCGGCGGGCAAGATTGCTGCAATTTTACTCATGATTGCGCTGCCGACAGGCTGCCCTGTCAGCGGCCTGCGAACATCAAAGTGTACCTTAACCCGAACTCCGGGAAAACTCGGCTCGCGAACTGCAAGCCCGCGGCTCCCAGTCAGTCAAACTCCTTGTTCGGGTCCGGTATTTCTCGCTTGGGGGAATCCGTTATTCGTCCGCCATTTTCGGCGCGCCCCGCAACCGCATGCCGCGCCATCGGCGCGGGCACCTCGTTGCGTTCTTCCATCAGCCGGCCAAAAATCATCTTTCCCGCGGGCGTTTGATGCACAGAAGTCACGCTGATCTCGACGTTCCGGTTCATGTGCCGCCGCGCGCCGTCCACGACCACCATCGTGCCGTCTTCCAAATAGGCGACACCCTGATTCGCTTCTTTGCCCTCGCGCAATATGAAAACCCGCATGGATTCACCAGGTAGAACCGCGGGGCGCAACGCGTTCGCGAGTTGATTCACATTTAGTACGGAAATCCCCTGGACGCTGGCGACTTTGTTCAGATTGAAATCGTTAGTGATGACCTTTGCGCCCGTTTTCCGGGCCAATTCCACCAGCTTGCGGTCGACATCGCCATCCGCAACGTCCGAAGTTTCCAACACAACGGTTTCCACGTGCGGCATCTTTTGAATTCTTTGAAGCACTTCCAGTCCCCGCCTTCCGCGTTGCCGTCTTAACGTGTCCGAAGAGTCGGCAATCTGCTGCAACTCGTGCAAGACAAATTGGGGCACCTGCAACGGCCCCTCCAGAAACTGCGCTTCGCAAATATCCGCGATGCGCCCATCAATTAGCACGCTGGTGTCCAACAATTTGCCGGTTCTTATTGGGCTTCGGTCGGAGCTGCTCCTTGGCGGCTGCAGCAATTTATCGAATTGCAGCTCTCGCCCCTTATGTGCTCCCAGGAAAACGCCAAGGTAGGCAAATCCCAAAAGCGCGCCGTATTCGAGGAATGATTTTGTTGGTTCGGGCTCAGCCGTGCGCGAAATCACCAGGCAAACAAGTGCAGCAGCAAGAATTCCAAATATCAAACCCGCTGCGCCCCCCGCAAGCCCGCTAATCTCTACGCGGCGCATGCGCATTTCCGCCAGCATTAGCAGCAGCGTCGCGACAAAGCCGGTTGCCGCCGCGGTCCACTTGCTCAAGCCAAACGGTTGCCATGACAAGGCAATTGCCGCGACGGAGAGCACGAATGCGCTTCGCGCAATCCATGCGGCCGCATCGCCACCTGCGAGAAATTCTGACTTGTTCTTTTTTTGCGCGGACAAATCATCCGCATTCGAAGCCGAAGAAAGCGCCACTACTTTCTTGGTCCGGCTCATACGACCTCACAGGATTCCAAAATCACTGCAAAATCGAACAGCCATCCGCCGAAGGGACTGGCGCTACAGTTCGGCGGCGCAAAGCACACGTTAATTTATCTATTGTGTATATACCCTAGGCTTTTGTTCCGTCAAGGAAGGGATGGCGACAGGAACGCACATATATTTACGTTGGAGTGAATGGGGAAGGACTCAGTAAAAATCGTTTTAGCTGACGTAAAACCGCGGTACCCGCGCGCTGACTGCGCACAACAAATCCGAGGTAACCGTTCCGATTGTGCGTGCAACGCGATTGGCAAGCACCACATCATCGCCATCCGTTCCGTAGATTGTGGCTACGTCACCGAGCGAGACACCAGGGACGTCGGTCACGTCCACCATAGTCACATCCATCGAAACGATCCCGATGATCGGCGCCAATGTTCCGCGCAGCAGGACCTTACCCTTATTCCCAAGCGAACGGTGAATGCCGTCGCCGTATCCAGCCGCCAACACCGCAATTTTCGACGCGCGCGACGTAATAAAAGTCGAGTCATAACCGACGCCCTGCCCGGCCGGAACGTCCCGTAGACTAATGATTCTCGTCCGCAAGCTCATGACGGGCCTTAGTGGCAGTTTGCGCTCGGATTCTTCTCACAATTCCGTAGGTTCTTATCCCGGGTTAAACCCATACAACATACCCCCGGGGCCCACCCATTCCGCACCGTCCCCCCGCCCCCCCCCCA
>JACXTT010006172.1_pt1 | contig 17180 bp, 8 predicted proteins | sample 9270951 | NCBI WGS metagenome assembly JACXTT01 (sample SAMN15532306, study PRJNA645909) | rock metagenome | isolation source: weathered quartz diorite | place: Puerto Rico | collected 2017-06-21 | reverse complement strand
CAGAAAAAGCCCGAGCCGCTGATACCGCGGGAGCGGATCGTCGGGGTGAAAGAGCGCGTCGATTCGCGAGGCAGAGTGATCCGCCCGCTGGATGAACGGGACGTTCGGGAAAAGGTCCGCTATCTCGTCAATAGCGGCGCGCGCGGCTTCGTTGTCTCGCTGCTCTGGGGCTTTCTGAATCCGATTCACGAGCGCCGCGTCAAAGAAATCATCCGCGACGAGTACAAGGAATTTCACATCGGCTATCTTCCCGTAGTCCTCGCGGGGCAGGTGGTGGGCAAACTCGGAGAATATGAAAGAACTCTCGCGGCCATCCTCGATGCCTACCTGCAGCGCTCCATGCAAATCGAACTGTCCGCCATGTGGGACAAGCTTCGGGAGAATGGCTACAACAAACCCTTGCTGATGATTCAAAGCTCGGGTGGCATCGCCGAAGTCTTTCGCACCACGGCAAGCCGCACCTTCAACAGCGGCCCGGTCTCCGGCCTGCTTGGCGCGCATCACGTCGCCAAGTCGCTCGGCTACCACAACGTGGTTATGACGGACATGGGCGGCACCAGCTTCGATGTAGGACTAGTTGTGAAAGACAGCGTCCGCAGCTACGACTTCCGCCCCATCATCGACCGATGGATGGTTGGCATCACGATGATCAAGACGCTTTCGATCGGCGCCGGTGGAGGCTCAATCGCATCCGTAAACCGCTTGCTGCAAAATCGCGTGCAAGTCGGCCCGCGCAGCGCCGGCTCGATGCCCGGACCGGCGTGCTTCAAGCTTGGCGGCACGGAACCGACCGTCACCGATGCCGACGTCGTCCTCGGCTACATCAACCCGGACTACTATTACGGCGGGAAAATGGGGCTCGATAAGAGCCGCTCCATTCAGGCCATCCGCGAAAAGATTGCCAAGCCTCTCGGGATCAGCGTCGAAGAGGCCGCGATGATCATCCGCAAAATCGTCAATGGAAACATGGCCTCCGCGATCATGAAGGAAGTTCACCTGCGCGGGTACAGCCCGGAGGAATTCATCTTGTTCGTCGGAGGCGGCGCCGGCCCCACTCACGCGGAGGGATTCAAAGGTGATATCCCTAAGGCAGTCACGTTCCCATTCTCGCCGGTCTTCTGTGCTTTTGGCTCGTCAACAATGGACATCATGCACATCCACGAGGCTTCCAAGAAGCTGACGCTCATGACGCCAGGCAATCACCAGCTGACTTCGGACTACGCAGCCTTCAACCAAACCGTGAGCACACTCTGTGAGTCTGCGCGGAAAGATCTTGTCGCGGACGGCCTCGATCCCGCCTCAGCCGCCTTCGTCCTCGAACTCGACATGTTCTACGGCGGGCAGTTCCACGTCAAGCGAACACTCTCTCCTCTGCTCTCGCTCCATTCAGCGGAAGACATCCGCGCGATCTGCGACGCTTTTAAGAAGGAATTCAGCGAGGCCTTCAGCCCGTTCGTCGTGAACCCTGAAGGAGGAGTGTTTGTCGAGAGCTTCATTTTGAAAGCAATCGTCCCGACGAAGAAGGCGGAACTCCCGAGGCTGCCGCTCGCAGGAAGCGATCCTTCCGTAGCGCGCAAGGGCGAGCGCCTTGTCTTCTGGCCCGCCGCAAAGGATTTTCAGATGACGCCGATTTTTTCCTACGAAGCCTTGCGGCCGGGAAACGCGATCGAAGGTCCGGCAATCGCCGAAGGGGAATACACCACCATCGTCGTGCCGCCCTCCATGCACTTCTCGATTGACGAACGGGGACTCGGCATCCTGGAGAGTTGACGACTTCGCGGCCAAAGGAGAATCATGGCGATTCCCACAACTGCAGAAAAGCTCCGCTGGCTGAAACCCGCGGCGGCCTCCGCGCACGAGAAGGAATGCGCCGCCCGCGTTCCCCAGGGCGATTATGAAATTGGCGTGCAGATTACCAACGACATTCTCGACGAAGCCATGGAAGTGTTCATCCGCGCTTCCCGCAGCTATTTCGGCGTCTCAGGCGATTCGATGGTGGCGATTTTCACCGCGAACGGAGACCTGATCAATGGCGCCTGCGGCACTTACCTGCACGCCATCATTCAACCCATCGTAATCAAGTTCATCCTGGAGCATTACAAGGAAAATCCGGGCATTCGCGACGGCGATATTTGGTACACCAACGACGCCCTCTACGGCGGCATTCACAATCCCGACCAGGTCGCGCTCATGCCGGTCTATTACAAGGGTCAGCTTCTGGCTTGGGCCTCTGCCGCGCTCCACACCACCGAAACGGGCGCCGTCGAACCGGGCGGGATGCCGGTCAGCGCAAAATCACGCTTCGAGGAAGGCCTTAATCTGCCGCCCATCAAGATCGGCGAGAATTTCGAGCTGCGGAATGATTTTCTTGAGTTTTACTCCGTTTACGGCCTGCGCGCGCCCGCCATGTTCATATCCGATTTGCGTGCCCGTTGCACGACCGCAGACCGCGTTCGCGTGCGCCTGCTCGAACTCGCCGAAAAGCGAGGCGCGGATTTTGTGACCGGGCTCTTTCGCAAGATGTGCGACACAGCCGAAGAGGGCGCCCGTAAGAAAATCAAGGCGCTGCCCGACGGAAAATTCCGAGCCGTTGTTTTCAATGACGCGATTGGATGGACGCCCGCCCTGGTGCGCGCCTGCCATCTCACGCTCATCAAACAGGGCGACCGTCTCACTTTCGATTTCCACGGCACATCTCCGGAAAATCCCTCCTCCTACAATGTCCACCCTCAAGCGGTCGTCGGCCACCTCGCCAATTTCATGTACGAATATGTCTTCCACGACCTTCCCGTATGCAGCACGACATTCGCCCCAATCGATTTTGTGTTTCCTGATGGGATCATCCTGAACCCGGACAAATCCGCCGCCACCAGTTGTTGCGTATTCATTGGTATGCAGACCCGCTGCGCTACGCACAACGCCTTTGCCAAAATGTCATTCTCGAGTGGCGGGCTTTGGAAACAGGTTGCCGCCGCGCCTGGCAGCCAGCACACCTCACAGATTTGCGCTGGTCTTTCGCAATGGAAGCTGGCCGTGGCGGACGTGCTCTCGTTTGCTCTCAACACCATGGGCCAGGGCGGCCGCGCGACTTCCGACGGCATGGATGCTTACGGCTTTGCATGGTGCGCCTTTGGCCGCGCCCCTGACTCCGAACAGGTGGAAAGCGAATTGCCCATCACCGTCACGCTTTCGCAGCATTGGAAGGATTCCTGCGGCCACGGGCGCCATCGCGGCGGCGCAGGCGGCGTGCAACAGTGGATGATCCACAAGATGCCGGACCTGGTTTCGATGTGCATGGGCAACGGCACCAAGGTGCCTCTCGGCCAGCCTCTTTTTGGGGCTTATGCCTCTGCGCCGATCCCGGGCATCAGCATCCGAAACGCCGACCTGCTCAAGAAAATGGGCGAATCGGATTCGAGCTTGACTCTCGACCACCGCGAGATTCTCGAAGGCGGAATGATTAACGGCCAGTGGACGTATGAATTGGTTGCGCGCACGCCCAAGGTATACAGCGAGGGCGATATTCTTTTTGGTTTCAGCGGTGGCGGCCCGGGCTATGGTGATCCGCTGGAAAGAAATCCGGAGGATGTTCTTGAGGATCTGCGCAAGAACATCATCTCGGATTGGACTGCACAAAACATTTACCGCGTCGCCCACGATCCCGAACGCCGCAAGCTCGACCCTGAGAAAACGAAGGAGCTCCGTGATAAGGAGCGACGCAAACGGCTTGCGCAGGGCAAATCATTCGACGAATTCATGCTCGAGTGGAATCGGAAGAGCCCTCCGAAGGACATCCTACAGTGGTACGGTGGCTGGCCGGACGCGCAACCCGTGGGTCCTGTGTTCAGGCCTTGAGGAATGGTGCGACAGATCGATGCCCGCGAAGCTGTGAGGAGCATCTTGCAAGGCACAACTCCGCCTCGCCCGCTGTTTCTTCCGATCGTTTTTTCGCACGCCGCCCGGATTGAGAATCTTCCGCTCCGCGCATTCCTTGCGAATCCAACGAAGATTACGCAAGCCCTGCGCCAGCTCCGTGGGCATCTGCGCTCCGACGGCTTAACCTGCTACTTTGATCCATATCTAGAAATCGAAGCCTTGGGTGGCATTCTGGAATGGGGTTCGAGCGAACAGCCTTCAGCCCGCTGGACTTGGGATCCGGTGAATGGCGATTTGCCCGAGGGCTTTCGCACCATGGACGAACTCCCGACCAGAGGCCGCATCCCGGTGGCGGTCGAGGTAATACGCAGATTGAAATCCTTGGTGCGAGACGATTGTCTGCTTACCGTGGGAGTCAGCGGTCCGTTCACCTTGGCGGCACAGCTCATGCGAGCCAAAAAAGATGCGTTAGGCGAGGCAGAAGTTTCGTCGCGCACCCTCGAATTGGCGTCTGAGGCAATCGCGCTGGTCGCTAGGGCTTTCTTGGAGGCGGGAGCGAATGTGGTCTTTATTCGTGAAGAATTGCCTGCCTCCCTCTCGAGCTCTGCAGATTGGGCGTCACTCCTGGCAACAACGATTAATATTGTCCGGTTCTATCAGGCGATTCCGGTCCTTCTTCTGAGCCCCGGGGCTCAGTTTCTTAGTCCGGTGTTTCAGCAATCATTGGACTGCGTCGTCTGCCCCGTGTTGCCCGAAGCCCTGCCCGGCTTGCCGGAGAAATGGATCACCCCGGCGCCTTCGAACTTCGGCATCGCTATTCCGGTCAGCGTAATCGCCGAACCTCGCCCGAGCTTGGAGGAATTGGCCGAAGACTTTCGCCGACTCACCTACACGTTTCGACCTACATTGATTACAACAGCTGGCGACGTCCCGCACACAGCAGATTTGAGGAATCTAGGCAAGCTAAGAGATTTTCTGTTGGCAGGAAGTTCCTGAAAACGGGGTTCAGCTTCGCAGGCTAGGGCCCCGACCAATTGCGGCGCAAGTTTGCAGGCTACGACCCATGTCAGAACAACGGCCCAAGCCCCCACCCAAGGGCCGCCAGGCGATTGTGCAAGCGAGAGACCGAGCCGTCCGGCATAAAGAGAGAGCGGTTCAATCGGAGAATGTTGAAGGAATAGTTTATCCGCAAAGGGACGCCGAGGGCTGGCAGAGTCCTGCGGATCTCCAACCCCGTTGACCCATGAAGCAAACCGTTTGTCGAATTGATGAGCGCAGGACGCATTGGCCCCAGCCAATTCGGTAGCAACAACCCCGAGCCGGCATCGAAGAATGTCGCTCCTTCGACCCCGAACCTGAGAGGAAACCGGTATTCCAAATTCGCGGCGGCGATGAGGTTTGCCCCAGTGGGCAGCGCTGAGTATGTCGTCGCACCAGAAGTGGAGGTGGTGGCGAGGGTCTCGTACGGTCCGAGCTCTCCAGGTCGTAACCCCCGCACCAGATCATCGCCAGAGAAGAAGCGCGCGTACAGCGGCATGTTTCCCTTGTAACTGCCCGCCGCACTGAGCGTCGTTCGAAAGGCCCACGCATTCCGGTGATCAAAAATATCATCGGGGAAAATGCGGCCATATTCCAACTTTGATCTCAGCAGGTTTTCATTGCCTCCGAGCCATCCTCCCGACACCGAATCCGCCACCTGTATTTTTTGTTCTCCGGCGTAGTGCGTCCATCCAATCCCGAGCGAGTGGCTGGAAGTGTCGCTTCGCAGATCGGTAGTTAAGAGGCCTGTGGCGCTAGGATGGTGACTGACATACTCTGTCAGCGACCGCGAGCGTCCATAGTTGATTGCGATACCATCAGCATCCGACACGGCGTAACTCCATCCTACGTTCACGCCCTCAGTCTCCGTTCGCTGAAATGGCGCTTGTATACCCCTTGTAAAACGCGGACGAAGAAACGCGTCAAACACGGAGAGCGCAAGCGCACCTCGCGAGCCAAGAAACCCTTCCTTCGTCAGGCCAATGGCTAACTGCAGACTCTCAGGCCCGCCGTCGATTTGCGTGGAAAGAAGTTCGTCCATGCCGAGCAGATTGAAAACGGTGTAGGCAATTCCCAGCGTGCTTCCGAATTGCCCAGGGCCGCCGGAGAATGCGATGCGTTGTTTGCCTTTCTCACGAAGCTGAATGGACACATCAGCTGTACGTTCCGCTTCATGAGTCTCGATCTGAACGTCTTCTTTTTTAAACGGTTGGAAATACTCCGTCCGCGCGAGACGTGCAAGACCAGCTTCGAGCGCATATTCGTCAAGAGGCTGGCCTTCATTCAGACCGATGCGCCGGCGAAGATATCGGTCCGGGAACCGCTGATTCCCGCGGAAAACGATCCGCCGCACAATGACGGGCGGCGTGGGATCGCAATCAAACTTCACGGACGCAGTGTGCGTCGCGGCATCGAACGCTGGAATAGCTCGCAATCGGTAATCTCCGTCCCTTTTTTGTCGTTGCGCGCTTCGGTGGAGCCGCATCTCCCAGTTGCGCTGCTGCGATTGCACAGCAAGTTCGGAGAACGGGCGCCCTGGAGTGACCTCCGCCAACGTCGAATCGCCTTTCCCGGTCGAGCCCAACTTCTGTCGCAGCGTGGGGCTGAGCTCCGTCGTACCAAATGTGTAGAAGGGGCCTGCGTCGACCGGAAGGCCAACGATCAAGCCCCGTTCAGAACGGCGGTGAACGAAGGGCAGAGAGCGGCTGGAAAAATCGGTCACGAGCGTAACCTGAGGGGTTCCTACACGCGCTTGCGGAAATCCATGGTTCTGGAAGTAGGTAAGAAGATTCACGCGGTCTTCTTCGCCTTTTTCCTGCGTGTATACATTCTTGTTCCGAAATCCTGAAAGCCACGCATCCGGAGAGACGGCGTGCATTTGTTTGCGCAACACTTTGTCAGAGACCTCCGGATGTCCTGAGAAACTCACGCCCACGACGCGTAGATGCGGCCCGTCGTGTATCTGAAATCCGACTCGTACTGCCTGGCTGGACAGCTTTTCTTGCACAATGAGCGCTCGCGCTTCTGGGTGTCCCATTGCGGCGAGTTCCGATTGAATCGTAACTGCTACACGATGCAGGCTGGCTGGGTTGGCCGGCGATCCTACCTGCGGCGAAAGCTTCCTATCCTCTAGCAGTTTCATGATCTGCTGAGGAGAGAAGATCTTCGATCCGCTGTACTCCGCACCGGCTAGTGACGGATATTCCTTGACATAGAATTCGAGTTGAAAGCGCGGTGGACCGCCCACGGTTTCCGAGCGACCGTGCGACTCCTCCGCTTTCACGAAAACATCCTCAAACCAGCCCAGCCGGTTCAGCGCGCGCAGAGCTGCCGCAATTCGCGCCGAATCAAGCTCGTCGCCAGCTTGAAAAGGCAGTCGCGACCTTGCTGCGTCCGGTGTGATCCGGTGTAGTCCTACGAACTTGATTTCGTCGATGACAGCACCAGGCGGCGGGCGATAGGGCGCGTAGGTTCCGATTGCACTACCGGGATCGCTTGCCTGGGGACTCGCCAAGGCCCGCGCCACAACGAGCAGCCCAAGAAGCGATACGGCTATAAGAGACCTAGTGCGCATCTCCTCGTCTCACGAAAATAGCTGAACTGAGGGATGAAGCGGCCAGCTTGAAGGTTGTCCGGCTCGCGACAGTCGGGTGTGACGCGAGGCGTCGCAAAACCACACAGTTTCGCGCGCCCAAAACGTTTTACATCCGGCGGGAAATTACGTCAAAGTAGTGCAGCGAATCCCGGTGAAAATCGTATTCGAAAAGGGCCAGAACCCTCAGCGCTTGCTCCGGCCGGGAATGTCCGTCGAGCCAAAAGTGAAGGTTAGATGAAGAATCCAACTGCACCCAGCAAAATTTACAATCGTGGGAGTCGCTGGTGGGACAGACTCCGGCTTAGATCGCTGCCGCTACATCGCGGTGAATCTCGAGCAGCTTCTTTAGCGACTGATCGGCCGGCCTGCGGCCGAGACCGCACTCCGTGGCCACTCCCGTCGGCCCCGAAAAATGCCGCTTGAATGTCGCGAGCCGCTTCAGGCTTCCTTCCACCCCATCGGTATAGTGAACAAGTCCCGCATAGACCGTGCCATTACCAAACCGGAGATTCCTCAAAGGCGCGAAATAGGCGTCGTCGCTTCGATGGCGCGGCACAGACATCTGCACGTGATTGATCGGCCGCGGAGAAGCCTCCTGCGCTTTGTTGGCCATCAAAACGCTGGTCGCCAGATCGGCGGGATCCTTGAAATGCTTGTGGTGGAGGTCGCCATAGCACAGGTGCATTCCGACAGGAACCGCCTTTGGAATCGCCGCATTCAGCTCACGGATGTAGCGGACGAAGCGGTCCATCGGATCGCCATTGGGTTTGAACTGCATTGGCGCGGCATCCGGCAAGTGGTCGCCATGCTCGAGCGCCACCGTTTCCCAGTTGATGTCCCACTGAATGACAAGATCGTCGTGGGGAATCGTCTGGCACAGGTGGGCGACGTCCCGCTTCATCACATCCACATACGCATCAACCATCAAGTCCATGTTCCGGGCGCTATTGGTAAAGAGCCGGCAGGCATCGTCTGGAAACGGCAGGGATTGTTGAAAACGCACACCGCGCGGGATCACGTCCTGGTCGCGGAGGCGGCAGAACACTTTGTAGGACGCGGCAGCCTCGTTCGGGTAACCGAGTGTCTCAATGCGCGAGAGCTTCTTCACCCCCGCCTTCGGGGCGTACCATTGCAGGGTGTCGTAGTCCTTGGGTACAAAATCCGGCAACCCGTGTCCCGCCGGAACCACAGGGCGGATCAGTTCCAAGTCCGGATGCTTCGCCCACGTGTTTACGAGCACGTAGTAGATCCAGAAGCGCCGCACGCCAAATTCTCCGTCCGTGAAACCAATCGCTAAGTCCCCCAGAATTGGGGCGAGGGTACGCAAGACGTCGTCGGCGCTGTTTCCCGGAACCCCGCCTACCAACATTACAGGCCGAGCAGCTTTAGACATGGAAGCCCACCTTGATTCTTGCCGCTCGGAACTACGGCAGCAGGTTTTCGTTTTCCAAGGAGGGGCCCTCAACTTTTGCGCATGATACTCCCGATGGGAAAGCCCCGCCAGCGGATTGCCTGTGGAGAACAAAACCGCTGCTTCTCAAAACGTAACGCGAATTCCAACTTGCGCGGCGAAAGGGATGCCCACCGTCGTGCCGGGGCCAAAAAAGTCCCCGAGCGCGCCAGCGGGGACAAGCAGCTGATTGCCGCTCGTGACCGGCTGTGTTTGCGTGCAGGCAGTGGTGAGGCAAAGGGCGGTGACGTTTGCGAGATTGTTCACGGGAGTGGGGAGCGCGCTGATGTCCGTCACGTAGTTGGCGCCCGGATTGTTCCGATCGAAGAGATTGAAGAACTCAGCGAACGGTGTGGCAGTCCATCGTTCACGGACTTTGATCGGACGGCTGACACGCAAGTCCGTTTGGAGGTAGGGCTTCCCCCGGAATTCATCCAAAGTGGTCTCTACTCCGTCGACCACTGCACGTTTACCTCCCGTCGTCAGGGTGATCGGCCGGGCGCTTTCAGCTTGCGAGAAGAACGAAAAGTCGAATCCGCCGAAGCCGTGAACCGTGCCGGCGAGCACGGCGCGATGGCGGACATCCTCGCCGGAGGGGCCATAGTCGCCGGAAGAAAAGGCGTGGAGCGCGTCACAGACACCGTTGACATAGTCGAAAAGTTCTCCGAGAAGGCAGCCCCAAGTCTTCGAACTCGAGAAGGTGTAGTGGGCGACGAGATCGAGGCGGCGGGCGACATTTCCCTGGAGGTGCAGGTAGAGAGCTTTGTAACTCGAGCGGTTGTCCGAGCGAAATACAGATACATCAGGGAAATCGTAGCGCCGGTAGCCGTGCATCCCGGTCTCGAGAGTACCTTCCGCACTCAAGATCCAGTTGCGGTTGAAGGCATGCTCGATACCGCTGGTCGCATGAATCGCGTACGGCGTTCTATATGCAGGATCAATGATGGAGGGTGGAGCGATACCTCCTCCGCTGGCAACATTGGTATCGTTAACGGCTTCGAAAGCAGCGACCCAGCCGTTCTGCGCCAGATCGTTGTAGTACATCCCGAAGCCGCCGCGAAGAATGGTTTTCTCGGATTGACCTAAGGCGTAAGCAAACCCGATGCGCGGCGCGAACGCCTTCCGGTAATCGCGTGGGGCCGTGCTTATGAATGGTGACTGCCGGGGATTCAACGCGCGTAGGTAAGGATTCTGGGATTGACTGCGGCCCGAAGCCTCGAAGAGGCCAAAGGTCGTGTCATAGCGGAGACCGTAACTAAGCGTGAGGCGTTTGGTCGCTTTCCAGGAATCCTCAGCATAGGCGCCCAAGCGCTGTAAGTTTTGCGAGAAGCTGCCGTCGCCAGCGGCGCTGGACTTGCTACCGGCGGCGATGTCGGAAGTGAACTGCGTCGGATTGGCGAGATAGAAAATGGGGTTTTGGGGGAGGTTGACCAGCGTTTCGGCGTTGGCGGCGAGAGCTCCGCTCAGAACAGGCTCGTGAATGAAATTGACGCCGAAGCGCGGAGCATGATTGCCGGAGCTGTGGGTGACGTCGTAGCGGAGTTGGTATTTCTGCTGGTTGCGCGCAACCGGAAAGGCGGTTATGGCCGTGATGAATTGATTGTCGCCGAAGGTTTCCAGCCCGCTGGTTGTCTGAGAACTGGAGCTGAACGGAAAAGCAAGGGCGAAACCGAGGTTGGAATTGCGTGATTGGGTCAGGCGAAAGCCGCCGGCGTCTAAGACAAGCGAGCCAAGCCAAGCCGGGCCGAAATTGTGTTGCTGACTCACCACCAAATTCATGTAGTTGTCGTGCGCGGTTGCGCCGGTGGAGGGCAATGTAGCTTGCTCTACCAAAGCGTTGTGCGTCGTGTAAGTGTCAATGGCGGCGCGAAGGAACCAACGAGAGTTCGCTGACTGTGCCCAGTCGAGTCGTATAAGGTCCAGATAGTCGCGGAATGGGACTCGGACGCTGGACGGAGTGTCGATCGAACTGACCGCAGTACGACCGACCCTGACCAAACCTTCAGCCGCGAGTTGCGATAAAGCGTCGAATTGCTTTTGGTTTTCGGGACTGTAGGCGATGCTGGCGTTCTCTCGGACATACTCAAAAGAAGAGAAGAACCAAAGCTTGTCTTTGTCGATGGGGCCACCTAGCGTAGCGATCAGATTTTGGCGCGAGAACGGTTGCTTAGGATCGGGGGCGGGATTATCGATGGGGAAACGCGCGTTGAGGGCGGCGGAGCGTTCGAAAAGGGCTTCGTCACCGTGCCATTGGTTCGAACCATGCTTCGTGCTGATCATGACGGAGCCACCGGTTGTGCGTCCCGTGTCGGCTTCCTCCTGCGCCGTGCGCACGGCGAATTCGTCGATCGATTCCGGCGAAAAATTCTGGAGAAAGCCCCCGATGTAATCATCAGAATTGTCGCCCCCATCGACAGACAGCTCATTGTTGAGGCCGGAACTTCCGCCCACGGAAACAGCGGTGATTCGCGCTTTGGTGGGGTCGGAGGGCTCGACGGGTTCGCTCCCGGGCGCGAGAAAAGCTACGTTCGCGAAGCTGCGCGCGGCAAGAGGAATCGTGTCGAGGTCCCGGGAAGTGACAATCACTTGATGAACAGTGGTCGCGGTGTCCATCGGCTGTAGGCTGACGGTAGACACATTCGCGGTAACACTGACGGTCTGTCTTACAACCGTGGGCCTCAGCGTGACGGTCATTTCACGGAGGGATCCGATGGCCACGTTCACGTTGGAGGTGGCGTCACCAAAACCGTTCGCTGTAGCGGTTATGTCGTAGTTACCGGGAGGAAGCTCGTCGATACGGAATTCCCCTTCGGCCCCGGTTGCGGTTTCGCGGTTTAGAGAGGAATCGATCGAGCGAACCAGAATTCTTGCTGATGTGACGCGGCCGCCCCGGATGTCTTGCACGACTCCGCGAAGGGAGCCGCGGAGATCCTGGCCAAACGCTGCGCAGACCAAAATTGTTACCGCTGCACCCAACAGCGCCGCAAATCTCATGGCAGTCTAAGCCGCCCCTCGTCTGCGCACGATTTCTCGCAACGAACTTACATTGCATGCGAAAGACCGGGAAAATGACGGCCGGGAATTTTTCGCTGATTCCTGCCTCGAAATTCTCCACCGTCACTGCCACTCTCCTTGATTACCGGCGTGCAATGAACCGGCGCGATAACCGAGCGGCCGTTAGCGCTAGCACGACAAGCACTGGAACCAGCACTAGCAACAACTCGAGAGTCCCGGAACCTCCGTCAGGAGACACGTGAAAAACGCGCTCAATAAAATCCATCGGCGTACCTCCTTTCAAAAGATAGGCGCGACCTTCTTCCCCCGCAGCGAATATGCCGAATGCAAAATCAGCCGACGGTGAGCGGATTCGCGCGAACACGTCCGCTTCCTAAAAACAAACCATCAACTACGCTGTGCGCATGCGACGCAAGAGCCGATTATGCTGTTCCAGAAGTTAACTAGGGATGAAACGACGCCTCTCTTACTACTCGAAAGAAGTATCTGTCAAGTTAAATCTTAACGAAGCTAATTACGAGGACTTTGATGTGCCTTGCCGCGTGCGTGGATTTGGCGCGGGATAAGACAACTACCACTTGGGATGTTTTTCCAACAAGGCGCCTGCTTCGTCGGCCGTCACCGGCTTGGAGAAGTAGTATCCTTGTGCGTATTCGCACCGGAGCTTCCTCAAGATCGCGAGTTGTTCGGCAGTCTCCACACCTTCGGCAATCACATTGAGCCGTAGACTGTTGGCCATCGGCAGGATCGTTCGCACGATCTCCGTGCTATCTCCACCCTGGCTTATTTCTTTGGTGAAGGAGCCGTCGATTTTCACAGTGTCCAGAGGGAAGCGATGCAGGTAGCTCAGCGAGGAATAGCCCGTGCCGAAGTCGTCGATCGACAGTTGGACACCAAGAGACTTAATTTGCATGAGCATCTCGATTGCCGCCGAGGGGTCCGCCATCACCGTGCTTTCCGTGATTTCGAGCTTCAAAATATTCGGAGGCAGCCCCGTCTCCCGCAGCAACTCTTCTACTTCCCCGACTAAGTTGGGTTGCAGGAACTGCTTAACAGAAAGGTTTACGCTCATCGTGAGGGGATTGCCGTTTCGACTGACGTTCCAGGTACTGATCTGCTGGCAGGCTTTCCGCAGGTTCCACCATCCGAGCTCGCGAATCATGCCGGTTTCTTCCGCAACCGAGATGAAATCTGCCGGTTGAAGCAGGCCGCGTGTGGGATGCTGCCAGCGCAACAGGGCTTCGAACCCGGTAATCCTGCCGGATTCGAGGGACACAATCGGCTGATAAAAATTCCGAAACTCTTCCCGCGCCAGGGCATCCCGTAAGTCTGTCTCCAGCTGCAAGCGCGCTATGACACTCTTCCGCATGTCCAAGTCGAATACTTCGTAACGGGCCTTGCCCAGGGATTTCGCGCGATACATCGCGGTGTCGGCATCCCGCAGCATGTCTTCGGGTTTGTCGTACCCTATGCCGCTCAGTGCGATCCCAATGCTGACCGAGGTAAAGACTTTTTTTCCTTCCAGGATGAAAGGAGCCGACATCGCGTTCATGAGGCGCTCTGCGACCAGAGTGGCGTCGCTCGAATCTTTCACCTGATCGAGCAGGATCGTGAACTCGTCTCCACCCAGCCGCGCGAGCGTGAAAAGCTTCTCAATGCGTGTAACCGTATCGCTGACTCGGAGAGACTTTTCCAGCCGATTGGCCACTTCAACCAAAAGTTCGTCGCCGATCACGTGGCCAAGGCTATCGTTAACCATCTTGAACCCGTCGAGATCAAGGAACAGAACCGCAAATAAGTAGTCTTTGTGGCGTTTGGTGTGTTCGATCAGCCGCACCAACCGGTCAATGAACAACAGCCGATTCGGCAGGCCCGTCAGGGCGTCGGCCACTTTTCCTTCGGTGATGTCGGTTTGCGATCCTGCCATCCGCAAGGCCTTTCCCGACGCATTGCGAACCGCCAAGCCCCTGCTCAGCATCCAGCGAAAGCTGCCGTCTTTGTGCTGGACGCGGTTCTCACTCTCGAAGTGAGGAGTCTGTCCTCGCTGATGCGTGGCGATTTCATTCTTGACTCGTTCACGATCGGCAATGTGGATTCGGTCTAGCCACTCCTCCGGCCGGTTCCCGATTTCGGCTTCCTCATACCCCAACATGCTCTTCCAGCGCGGCGAGAGATAGATCGAATTGTCCACCAGATTCCAATCCCAAAGCCCGTCGTTCGCCCCTCGTGCCGCCAAAGCATAGCGCTCCTCGCTCTCCCGCAATGCCTCCTCTGCCTGCTTGTGCGACACCTGCGTGCGGATACGCGCCAGAGCGACAGGGAAATCGATCGGCTTCGTAAGATAGTCGTTGGCGCCAAGGTCGAGTGCTGTGACAATGTCTTCGCTCTGGTCTTTCGCTGTCACCATGATAATTGGCAGCTCCACGGGAGCGTATCGCTCTCGCAGTTTCTTCAGCGCGTCCAGCCCGCTGATTCCCGGCATCTCGACATCAAGGAGCACCAGATCCGCCGGCTCCGCCTGGATACGCTCCAGCAAAGACTGCGCGCCCTCCGCCTCCCGGACTACGTATCCTTTCTTTTCCAGACGGCGGGCAAGCATGTCCCGGTTCATTTCGTTGTCATCGACAATCAGGATCCGGTACGGCCGAGAATTCATAGCGCCTTTTTCTCCGTCAATAAATTGCCAATCTTTTCAGTGAGCCGGGTGAAGTCCACAGGCTTGGTGTCATAGTCGTCGCAACCCACTTCAAACGCTTTCGCCTGGTCGCTCATGAGCACACGAGCCGTGAGCGCAATAATCGGGATATGGCGCGTGTCCTTGTCGGTTTTCAACAGGCGGGCCGCTTCCCACCCGTCCATCTCCGGAAGCGTGATGTCCATGAGGATCAGGTCGGGCGCTTCCAGCCGCGCCAGCGAAAGTCCCTGCTCTCCGCTCTCGGCAGCGACGATGTCATATCCCTTCCGCTGAAGGCGCCTCGAGAGCATGTCTCGATTCATTTCGTTGTCTTCGACCAGCAAAATTTTGGGCATGTGTTTTCCCGGCAAAAGATTCAGAATTTTGATCGTCTGCTTCCTACGAAATCGGTCGTGACTGGTGCCCCGTCAACTGTGGATCGCACACTCGGGACTGGGCGTCGTATTTTGCTCGGACCGCCTAGGCGGCCCGTACTGCTCGACCAATACCGCGAGGCGGTCACGATCAACGGGTTTGATGAGATACCCGGACGCCCCCAAACTGATGCCCATAGGCTCGTTGTCCACGATGGTGACCATGATCACCGGTATCTCAGCCAATCCGGGTTCCGCTTTGAGTTGCTTGAGGACAGTCCAGCCGTCCATTTCGGGCATCATCACGTCCAGCGTAATGAGCAGGGGATGAACCTTCTTCGCGAGCTCCAGGCCCTCGGTGCCATTCTTCCCTGTGACCGCACGAAATCCCAGCTTCGTCAGGGATCGAGACATGAGGTCGCGAACCGCCGGGTCGTCGTCTATTACCAGAATCGTGCCCCGGTCCTGTCGAACAGCTTGAGGTGCCGCTGGCGTGTCTACGGACGATTGTGACCGCGCCGCTTCGCTGCTGTCCACGGTGACTTCGGCGGGAAGCTGAATCGTGAACGTGGTACCCTGTCCGGGCATGCTGTCAACCGCGATAGTTCCTCGCATGATTTGAACAAAGCGGTTAGTAATGGCCAAGCCGAGGCCGGTTCCACCGTACTTGCGGGCGATGGAAGTATCGGCCTGGGAAAATTCCCGGAACAGGTTTTCTTTATGCTCTGGCGTGATGCCGATTCCGGTATCCGCAATTTGAAATTGCAGCCAATCGCGATGATCGATGGTTCTTCGATCGACTTTCAGCGAGATCGCGCCGCGCTCAGTAAATTTGCAGGAGTTGCTTAGCAAGTTCAAGAGAATCTGCCGGACTTTCGTGAGGTCGGCACGCATCTTTCCCGCGTTGCTTGCGACATCGACTCGAATTGTGTTGTTATTTTTCGCCACACCCGGCTGTACGGTGCTGACGATCTCCTCGATCATTTTGGCGACATCGAAAGTCTCCAAATGCAATCCCATCTTGCCGGCTTCAATCTTCGAGAGGTCCAAAATATCGTTGATCAGCGACAACAGATGTTTGCCGGCCGACTGAATCTTTTGCAGATCCCGCACCGCGTCCACTTTCCCTGATTCCCGCGTCTCCTCCTCCAGCATCTCGCTATAGCCGATAATCGCATTGAGGGGCGTCCGAAGTTCATGGCTCATATTTGCGAGAAAAATGCTTTTGGCGCGGTTCGCGTCCTCGGCAGCCTGTTTTGCACTGAGCAATTCTTCCTGGGCCCGTTTGTTTTCCGTGATGTCGCGGATAAAGCTGCTGAAGATCCACTGCCCTCCGAACTTGATCGGTGAGGTGGCCACCTCGACTGGGAATTCATGGCCGTCGCGGTGCAGCGCCGCTATTTCCGTCCGCTGCCGCAACGTCATGCCATCGCCCGTCTTCAGGAACCTCTGGAGGCTTCGCTCGTAATCCTCGCGATACTGCCGCGGCATGATGGTCTCGGATAGCCGCCGGCCCATCGCCTCCCGAGATGACCAGCCAAAAGTTCTTTCGGCCTCCGAGTTCCAGTTGGTGATCAGGCCTTCCGCATTCATCGTCACGACAGCGTCCAATGCAGTATTGATGATCAGGCGAAGCTGCTCCTCGCTGGATTCCAAAATGGAGAACCGGCGGTCGACCACCGAGGTCAGCAAGGCCAGACCGAGTACCATGAAGGTGACGATCGTTATTCCAGTGATGCCCAGCGACGAGACGCTTACGGCATGAGATAAGTCCGGCCTTTCATTCGTAAAGGTGAAGCCCGCGGCAGCCATGCCGGTGTAGTGCATCACCGGAATTGCCGCGCCCATGAGCGCTGCACTCGCGATTTTGGGCAGCCACTTCCCTTTCACGACATTGCGGAAACGAAACGTCAGCAAGAGGGCCACAAGAGAGATCACGATCGCGAGTACCACGGAAAGCGTAACGAGGAAACCGGAGTAATGGCACATCGCCGGCAACCGCATGGCGGCCATGCCGGTGTAATGCATCGTCGCGATGCCCGCGCCCATGATGACGCTTCCCACCAGCGCTGCCGGCAGTTCCATCCGCTGCCGGCTCACGATGAACAGCGCAATCGCGGAGGTAAAGACCGCAGCCAGCAGGGACAGCAGTACCGT
>JACXTT010006171.1_pt1 | contig 17186 bp, 14 predicted proteins | sample 9270951 | NCBI WGS metagenome assembly JACXTT01 (sample SAMN15532306, study PRJNA645909) | rock metagenome | isolation source: weathered quartz diorite | place: Puerto Rico | collected 2017-06-21 | reverse complement strand
GCTGGGCGGTGCTGTCGGTTTGCTGCGAGGTGCTGTAGGCAATGTTCGCGGCTTCGGACACCGCCCTCTCCCGGTTCACCTGGTCGGTGATCACGGTGGCGAACTTGACCACTTTGTAGAGCCGCTCGTTGGCATCAAGTACCGGGTTATAGGACGCCTCCAGCCAGACCTCGCGACCATGGCTGTCGACACGCTTGAAGCGACCGGCGACGAACTCACCGGAATTCAAGCGTTTCCAGAACGCCTGGTACTCGGCGCTGTTGTATTCCGCCGGCTCGCAGAACATGCGGTGATGCTTGCCCTGGATCTGCGCCAGGCTGTAACCCATGCCATTGAGGAAGCGGTCGTTGGCCGTGAGCACTTCACCGGCCAGGTTGAACTCGATCACGGCGGTGGAACGCAACAGCGCACCGATCAGGTTTTCGTGCTCGCGGGACGCTTCGATGGTACGGGTCAGGTCGTTGGAGTACATCGAAAAACTCTGGATACGCCCCTGCGAATTGCGAATCGGCTGCAGGATCGAGCGCAGCCAGGCCTCCTTTCCATTGCCCCGCAGCAAACGCACCGCACCGCTGAAATGCTCGCCCCGGGTCAGGGCGTTCTTGAAACGCTGGTGAAAATCCGAATGCTTGAGGTAATCCGGCACGAACTCATCGAGGCTGCGCCCTACCAGCGAACTGCTGGGGTAGAGCATCTCCTGGATGAAGTTCTGATTGACCGATTCGATGCGACCATCGGGGTCCAGGGTCAGCGCGAGCATTTCCAGTTCCAGGCTGTCCTTGACTTGTTGGAGGCTGGAGAGTTCTTCACGCAGAGCCGTCAGCTCCTGCTTCAAGCGTTTGTTAAACATGGGCGGCACCGATAAGCAGATGAAAATGCGGGTAATCCTTCATGGGCATCGGCTAGGGTGATTTTTTCTGAAGGAGGATTGCGGGTTATTTCCTGCGAGAAGCCACCTGATAATCCGACTGAATTTTTCCCATGTTCAGCGATCACTTTAGAACAACGGAAAAAAATCACAGGGAGGATTTTCAGGTTTATGGGCACGGCAAAGCTTTTCGTGATCGACTACATCCTTCATGGCACACCCAAGTCCTTCATTATCCGCTCGGAGAACATGGATGATGCCGAGGCCGGTTACCTGGTCTTGTTGGTTGCACCACCAGGAAGGCCACCGAGACGCGCCGACTTCAGAAAATCAACACGGGCACATTGACCACCAGGCGGACCTCATCATAGCTGCCGTCGATCTGACCGCCGACGGCCCGGTGGTTGTAGACGATGGTGCGAAACACCGCATTCCTGAGCGAGCCGGATTGCACAACGTACGCCACCACCAAGCCATTTTCATCGTGCTTGGCGCCATCCAGTCCTCGCACGTTATAGCCGGTATGACGACCATTTCGGTCGCCGCTGTAGCCAGTGCCATCAATGTTCCAGCCTTTGGCGTGCCAAACGCCGGCGGTCAGGCCTGGCACCCCATAAGGTGCCAGGTCCAGATCGTAACGCAGTTGCCAGGACTTCTCGTTCGGGCCGTTATAGTCCGAGTACAGCGAGTTGGCCATATAGTTTCCAGTGGACTCCCACACGTAGTCAAAGTACTCGTCACCGAACACCTGTTGCCAGGCCACCGTCAGGCTGTGGCCAGCATGGGATCCAGTCAATGCCAGGCTGAAGGCATCGTTATCGATGTAGCCCAGGTTCTGATTCCCCTGGTCCCGGGTGTGGTAGTAATTCAACGCACTCTTGAACGCCAGTTGACCGGAGTCGCCGACCCGGTGCGTCAGCCCCAGATAGGTCTGTTCCCACATGTCTTCGAAACGCGAGGCGTAAAGGCTGACATCCAGCCCGTAAGGCACCCTGGCCAGTCCGCCGATATAGCTGATGCGCGAGCCGGAATAGGCGCGGTTGCCAAACGTGGTAGTGAGTCTTTCGCTGCCGGTGTCCGTTCGCCCAATGGACCGGTCGAAGCTGCCGGCTTGCCAGGACAGCCAGTCCAGTTCGTTACTGAACAGACCGACGCCCTGAAAACTCGACGGTAACGCACGGTTGTCCTTGTAGCGCAATATCGGATTATCCGTCGGCAAGCGTCCGACCTTGATTTCACTGCGGGAGAAACGCAATCGCAAATCTCCGACGCCCAGCCTGCTCCAGGTAGGTATCGCATCACCCTGGCTATCCACGAGTACCCGGTCGCCACCATTGGCAACGCGCCCATGTCCGCGATCCAGATTAACCGCACTGAATAAAGATGCATCAATCCCGAATCCCACCGCTCCCTGGGTATAACCGGAGCTGTAGTTGAGCATGGCTGCCTGCACCCAGGTTTCGCGCAGACGCGTGGGCTCCAGTCCCTCCGGCTTCTTGATGACCAGATAAGTGGAGCGATGGGTATGCTGATTCGAATAGTAGTGACGCAGGTTGAGCCCCAACTGGCTACCCTCGATAAAACCGCTCGCGTCGGCTTGTCCAACTGCCGGTTCAGCGGCGCCAGCCCACGGAGAACTACCAGCGATGAGACTGGCAATCAGAAGAACACGAATATCCATTTCGATACGTCTCTGGAGAAAAGCGCCAGGCGAGCGAGGCCTTCCAGGCACGCCCGTCTGGAGTGACAGGTTGTCTCAGCGCGGTGGGGGGCCTGGCCAACAGGGGATCACCCCGCGCCAGGACTCATAAGTCTTGCCCATTTGAAGCAGCCATTGGTCGGCGAAACGCGGGCCGATCATCTGCAAGCCGATGGGCATGCCCTGATCGGTAAACCCGCAGTTGATTGACAACGCCGGCTGCTCGCCGAAGTTCCAGGGCACGGTAAAGACAATATGTTCAAATGGCAGAGCAGGATCATTGGTGGGCGAGGCCCAGGTTGCCGGAAAGGCGCTGACCTGGTTGGTCGGTGACAACACCAAGTCGAACTCACGCCAGACATCGGCGGCCCGTTGTCGAATCTCGAAGGTCCGATTGAAACCTTCTACCGCCTGCACGGCGCTCATATGCTCCGCGGGGGCAGCCCAGTCGCGAATATAGGGGAGAACCTGCTCGAACTTCGAGGGCGCAAGCCCGCGTAGTTGGCTCCACTGACGCGCCCGCCAGAAATTATCCAGCCCCTGGAGCAATGCACGATTCATCAGTGGTTTGATTTCCCGCACGCGAGCGCCATTCTGTTCGAAAAGGCGCGCGGCCTCCCTGACTGCCGCGAGTGTCTGCTCATCCGGTTGCAGGCCACAGCCCGGATCAAGCATCAGACCGACTCTCAGGCCCTCTACCTCTAGCCGGCTCAACCCCCAATCGCCGGGCTCAGGCGGCAGGCTGGTCGCGTCCCGAGCATCAGGGCGAGCCAGATAACGCATCAGCAAGGCACAATCATCCATCGTCCGGGTCATGGGCCCGGCACAACGTCCGGTGTAATAAGGCTCGATCGGGACTCGTCCGAGAGTCGGCTTGAATCCCACCAAGGCGCACCAAGCTGCAGGCAGGCGGACCGAGCCGCCGATGTCGGTTCCCACATGCAGAGGGCCGTAACCCGCCGCTGCGGCGGCTGCCGCACCAGCGCTGGAGCCGCCCGGATTGTTGTCCAGGTTCCAGGGATTTCGCGTTATGCCATGAAAGCTCGACAGCCCCGAGGACAACATGCCGTAGTCCGGAACGGTGGTTTTGCCCAGAACAATCGCTCCAGCCTCGCGCATTCTGGCCGTTGGTGGTGCATCGGCAACGGCCGGGGACAATTCAGTGGCCGCACAGCCGAGGGGAATGCAATCGCCTTCACTGGCGATCAGTTCCTTGAGCGTGACCGGCAAGCCATCCAGCATGCCCCGGGGTCGCCCACGACTCCAACGCTCGCTGGCGGCCACGGCCTGATCCCTGACGCGCTGCGGGTCGAAGGCGTAAAGCGCATGAAGATGCGGCTCCCAGCGTTCGATGTGCGCCAGCAGGTGGTCGTAATACTCCAGCGGGGAAAGCTCTCGGCTGGCGAACAACGCCAGCAGTTGCACCGCCGGTAAATCATGTAAATCGTCGACACAGCTCATGCCAATAAGTCGTCCTTGGGGGGTCGCGGAAGAGCGCGCACCGCGACTGGCGGTGTTGACGCGCGCGGCTCAGGAGTCGGGAACACTCGAAACATCCACCGTCGCCGACGAGCGCATGCCGAAGAATACTGCGGTCAGGGCACCGACACTGCCCATCAGTACGCAATAGCCGACGCAGACCCAGGGGCTCCAGGGCATCAGCCCGATCAATAGCAGCGGTGTAATACTGGCCCAAATGGCATAGGCGATATTGTAGGTAAAGGAGATGCCAGAGACCCGGATCCGCGTCGGAAACAATCCCACCATCACCGAAGGCACCACCCCTACGACACCACACGCCAACCCCGCGATGGCATAGGCGACACTGATCCATTGCGCCCCACTGATCAGGCAAGCGTAGAGCACGAACGCGCCCAAGGGCAGCAACAGACTGTAAATCAGTACCGCACGCCAGGCACCGAGCCGATCCACCAGCAAACCGGCCAGGACACAACCGATGTTCAGGAAGACGATCCCCAGGCTACTCAACGCAAACGTATGGCTGGCACTCATGCCAAAGCTTTTCTGCATGACGGTCGGGGTGATCACCACCAGTACCACGACAGCCGACGTCAACACGCAAGTCAGGAGCATCGCAGGCAGGATAGCCCGACGGTGGTTGTTCAAAACCTCCCTCAACGGCAACGCCTCATCGACTTCCCGGCGGGCCTGCAAGGCCATGAACACCGGCGTCTCACTGAGCCAACGCCGCAGCCAGACACCGACTATCCCGAATACCCCACCCAACAGGAACGGATAACGCCAGGCAAAGTCGAGGATCTCGGCCGGGTTGTAGGTCCGCGCGAGGACGGTGGCCGTCAATGCCCCCAACAGGTAGCCGAACGTCAGCCCGGCCTGCAACATCCCCAGCGCATACCCCCGGTGGCGATAGGGGGCATGCTCGGCGACGAAGACCCATGCGCTGGGCACCTCCCCCCCCACTGCGGCCCCCTGCAGGACTCTAAGGTGCAACAGGATCAAGGGCGCCCAGTAGCCTATTTGCTCATACGTCGGCATGAGGCCGATCAGCAGGCACGGCAGGGCCATCATCAGGATGCTCAGGCTGAACACCCGTTTGCGCCCCACACGATCGGCAAAATGCGCCATGAGGATGCCGCCCAACGGGCGGGCCAGGTAGCCGGTGACAAAAATCCCGAAACTTTGCAGCAGACGCAGCCACTCAGGCATTTGCGGCGGAAAGAACAACTCACTGAGTGTCAGTGCGAAAAACACGAAGATGATGAAGTCGTAGATTTCCAGCGAACCGCCCAACGCCGCAAGGCCAAGGGTCTTGTAGTCAGCCCGGGAAAAGCGCCGAGAGCGGGGGGAGTTATTGGCCATCATCAAGGAACCCTGAACAGACTTTCCAGAAAACTCGCGACTGAAACCGGACCGCCCACTGAAGCCCTTGAAGGGGAGTCTCGATTCCACTCACACGATTACATATAGCCAGCAATGGTCCATCGAATTGCCGGAAGGGACAACCGGACAATGCATCTGGGTTGGTTTTTAGCTCAAATCTGTACATTGAGTTTTAGCGGGTTTAACCAATAATCGGGCCTCCCCTCCCCCTGACATTGAGCGCAACATGGAAGAAATTAAGCGTAATTTCGACGATTTTTCTCATCCGGACGTTGAGGCGATCGCAATCATCCGCGGCCGTGTGCTACAGGCACTGCAACAGTATTTGCTGGAGCGTGACTTCAAGCAGTTGATGCCGATTCTCATGTCGCCCATTACCGATCCGTTGAACCATGCGGTGTATCCAGCCGAGATTCAATACGAAGAACGGCGCCTGAAACTGACCGCCAGCATGATCTTCCATAAGCAACTGGCCCTGAGCGCCAAAGGGCACGACAAGATATTCATCGTGGCGCCGAACATTCGCCTGGAAAAACCCGAAATCAAGGATTCGGAAAACCACCTGCTGGAGTTTTCTCAGTTCGATTTCGAAGTGCGCGACGGCAACATGCATCAGGTGATGGCGCTGATCGAAGGCCTGATCAAGCACACCTTCGCCGAAGTGAAACAACACTGCTCGGCCCAGTTGACCCAACTCAATCGTCAGTTGCCGCACTATGACGTCAGCTTTCCGATCTACAGCTCGGACGAATTGCGCGCCGAGTACGGCGACGACTTCGAGAAGATCATGTCGGCCAAGGCCCACACTCCGTTCTTCGTGACCAACTATCGCCGCGAGTTCTATGACCGGGAAACCCCCGGCAAGCGTGGCCAGTACAACAACTATGACCTGATCTATCCGGACGGCTACGGCGAGGCCCTGTCAGGTGCCGAACGTGAGTTCGAGTACGAGCAGATTCTCTACCGCATGAACGAGCTGTCCATGGACCTCACACCGTTCGCCAACTACCTGGAAGTCACCAAGCGCGGCCTGCTTCACCCAAGTGCCGGTGGGGGCCTGGGGATCGAACGGCTGCTCAAGTTCATCTGCGGCAAGCGCCGGATTCGTGATGTCGCGCTGTTCGACCGTACCGTCGGTACCAACTTCCTGTTCTGATCCTCCCTCACCCTGGGTACCTGCTCGCCCCGTTGGCGCGGGCAAGTGCCGCTCTGGAGAAACGCCATGCCTGCGTTGCGTATCCACTGGTGCTCGCCCCTCGACAGCGGCCAGCAAAAAGCTTCCGAGAAGTACAATACTGGCGCTCTGGACTTTGCCGGTATCGTCGACTTCGCCCAGGAAGCGGATGAATTGGGTATCGATTCCTTGCTGATGGGCATCAGTTATCACATGCCCGATCCGCTACCGATGATCGGTGCTCTGGTCCGCGAGACCAGCCGAGTCAAGTTCATCCTTGCCTACCGTCCCGGCCTGCTGCCGCCGACGCTGTTTACCCAGATCGTCAATACCGTTTCCTGGATGTCCGACAAGCGCATCGCGCTGAACCTGGTAGCCGGTATCTCCCCAGACGAGCAAGCCTACTATGGCGACTTCGTGGCGCATGACGGCCGCTACGAGCGCACCAGCGAGTTTCTGGAGATCCTGCATCGGTTCTGGAAGGGCGAAACACCCCTGACCCATCACGGTGCCCATTACCGTATCGAGCAGGCGCAATTAGGGCTGCCCTACAAGGATGGCGAACGCCCGCACCTCTATTTGAGCGGAGCCTCGGAGATTGCCCAACAGATTGCGGTCAAGCATAGCGACTGCTGGTTGCGTTACGGAGACACACCGCAAGGTATTGCCGAGGCCAGCCAGGCGGTATTGGAGGCCGGTTGTTCAGTCGGGATCCGCATGCACATCCTGGCGCGTGAGACGCGAGCCGAGGCCCTGCAAGCCGTCGAAAACATGATGGAGAATCCTGACGAGCAGCACCGTGAATGGGTGCGTCAGTTCGTCGGCCGGTGTGACTCCGAAGCCGTCAAGACTTCCTTCCGCCTGGCCGACAAGGCCGAGCATGACTGGCTTTCACCCATGCTCTGGTCCGGTGCCGTAGCCTACCGTGGCGGTCCGGCACTGTGTGTGGTGGGCAGCTACCAGGAAGTTGCCGAATATCTGCTGGAGTACAAGAAAGTCGGCGTCAGCGAGTTCATCTTCTCCGGCTGGCCGACCCGTGACGAGATGCGCGGATTCTGCCGCCATGTACTGCCACGGCTGCGCAAGCTTGAAGCCGAACTGGAAAGCCAGCATGCATGAGGCCCTGCGGCTACGTCGCTTCGGTGCCGGTCTACTGCTTGCCTTGCTGGCGGAACAGACGGTGCTGTTTGCTGTTCCCCTGATGATCTTCCAGATCACCGGCAACGTGAGTTACTCCGGTGTGGCATTCGCCCTGGAATGGCTGCCGGCGCTGCTGGCCTACCCATTTGCCGGGTTGCTGGCGGATCGCTTCGGCGGACGGATTCTGTTTCGCTACGCCAACACCGCGCGGGCACTGAGCCTGGGGCTGACTGTAGGTACCTGCTGGTATGCCCCCGAGCTCACTGTCTGGGCGCTGATCGGCAACGGCATCGTGCTCTCGTTGTTAATGGCTCCCGTGCGTATGGCGGTAGAAAAGAGCGTTCCATTGGTCGCTGGCGCAAACCGACTGGCGAACTGCCAATCGCTGGTGCAGAACATGGAGTTGCTGGCCATGGCACTGGGCCCCGCCTTGGCGGCGCTGCTGGCGATGTACACCGACAAGCGCGTCCTGCTGGCGCTCGCGGCCATGGCCTTTGCCATAGCCGGCGTGTGCTGGAAAGGGCTCCCCACCCAACTGTCGGCCAAAGTGCCCAAGAGCATTCTCAAGGAGCTATCCCTGGGATGGCATCTGTTGTTGAACAACCCGCCCGTTTTGTCCCTGGCGTTGCTTAACTTCACCATCAACCTTGCCTTCGCCTGCGTCTTGAGCGCCAACGCTTTTGTCATCAGTGGCGTCTTCAGTGCCGCCGATGGTGTCTTCGGCCTGATGAACGCCGGCGCCGGAGCCCTGGGGCTGCTCAACTTTATCCTCGTCCCGCGGTTGTTGGCGCGGATGTCGATCTACCGCCTGGGAGCCTTGGGGTTTGCGCTGCTGTGCCTGGGCCTGATCTGCATGGGTGCCGCCAGTGGCGTGATGCTCTACGCCGTCAGCTTTCTCCTGGCGATGGCCGGTTGCACGCTTTTCAACGTGTTCAATCGTACACAACGAATCAAAGCGATTTGCCCCGATCACCTAGGCAAGGTCATGGGGCCATTCTATCTGGTCAACCTGTTGTCCTACCCTCTGGGTGGCCTGCTCACCGCCAGTGTCGGCCATGAATATGGCATCCAGCCACTGATCCTGGGCCTTGCCCTGCTGCTCACCGCTCCGGGTGCCTTGCTATTCGTCCTGACAACCCGGCGTTTTCGTGCGGTCCTGGATTTCCCATCCCCAGCCATGGAGGCTACACAATGAAAGGTTCGCCCCACTGCCTGTTAGCAACCGTCGAATCCGACTCGCACATGTGGAACCTGGTCTACCTGCAACTGTGGTTGACCGAACATGATTTCAACGTCAGGAACCTGGGGAGCTGCACCCCGATGGACCTGGTCCTCACCACGCTGGAACAGCACCGAACGCAGTTGCTGGTTGTCAGCAGCGTCAACGGTCACGGCCATTCCCAAGGACTGGAATTGATTCGCCTGGTGCGACAACACCATCCGGACCTGCCTTGCGTCATTGGCGGCAAGCTGACCACCTCAGAGGACCAGACTCGAGAGGTATACCGGGAGCTGTTGGCCGCCGGCTACGACCAGGTATTCATCGGAGACGATGCCATCAACGCCTTCGAGCGCTATCTGGACACCTTCGCGCGCAAGAAGCCGGCGCTCGTCCTGGGTACCGGCACAGCGCCGTGCTGGACCTGAGTCCAGCCCTCTCCCCCTACTCAAAGGATCGAATCCATGCACATCGTGATCGTCAATCGCTGGCCGCGTTTTCAGGACACGGCTCGCTGGGACAATGAGCTGACCCGTTACGAAGAGTTCTTCGACCACCAACGCCACCGGATCAGCTACGTGGTGGATGGTCCAGGCGCCGAGGGTGTACTTGCCCCACGGGAACAGATCGCCCATCTGGTGCAGGTCGACGACGTCAATCAGTACCCTCAGCTACTGGGTGCGGTCCAGGAGATCATCGAACAGGTCGGTCCCGTGGACCAGTTGATCGCGCTGTCCGAGTTCACCCTGGAGATCGCCGCCCGGGTTCGCCAGTCCCTGTCGATCCCCGGTCACGGCCCTGAACAGGTGGCCGTCTATCGGGACAAGGCACGGATGAAGGAAGTGCTCCAGGAGCACGGACTGGCCGTACCACCCTTCGCCCGTAGTACCTCCCTCGAACAGGCACTGCACTTTGCCGATGAAGTGGGTTATCCGGTGATCGTCAAACCCGTGGACGGTGCCGCTAGCATCGGTGTCGCCCGGGCCAACGATGCCCAGGCCTTGCGGGCACTGTTGAGTGATGTGGATCTGCGCCGTTACGAAGTTGAAGCCTTTATCCAGGGCCAGATCTACCACATCGACGGGTTTACCGAGGCCGACGGCAGCGTGCCATTTCAGGTGGTATCGCGTTACATCAACAGTTGCCTGGACTTCGCCAGCGCTCAACCGCTGGGCTCGGTGATCCTCCAGGCCTCGGAGTTGCGCACACGCATCGAGGCTTTCAGCCAAAGCTGCCTCAAGGCGCTGGGCCTGACTACCAGCGCCTTCCACCTGGAAATATTCGTCGAACGAGACGGCTCCCTGGTATTCCTCGAAGTGGGTGCCCGTGTCGGCGGCAGTGAAGTACCGCACCTGATCAACAAGGTCTTCGGCGTGAATCTCTACGAGCATTGGCTCAAGCGCCTGGCCGGTGACACGCTGGTGGTGCCACGCACCGAACGCGATCCCAGCGGCGGCTGGCTGGTGATTCCAAAACCGGCACGACTGCCCTGCCGCGTGATCGAGGCGCGATCCCTGCGTGCACAACTCGACTCGCTGTGGCGAGAACTGTTGCCAGAGCCCGGACAGATCCTCGAAGCCGGCGGCAGCTACGACGCCCTGCACAGCGGGCGCTTCATTTTCATCCAGGCAAGCGAAGCGGATATCGAGCGCGATATCCACCACGCTATCAATACCTTCCACTTCCAGGCTGAACCGGTATGAACACCGCCATCCCTCTCCCGATTGCCGACGCACCGCTGCTCGGTGAGCTCAACCGCTACCTCAGTGCGGTTGACCGACGTGCCGTCGCCACCCTGGGTGAGCGCCTGGTCAATGCCGCTGGAGGTCTGGAGCGGCTGGATGACTACAAGCTGATGGTCGCCTACGGCGGAGGCAAGGACAGTTCCTATACCGTCTCGCTGATGCGCGCGGTACAACTGCACCTGAGCGTACTGTACGGGCACACCTTCTTCCTGCGCATCGCCAACATGCGTCACGCCGGGGTTCCGGACGCGGTGATGGCGAACATCGATCGCGTCTACCGGGCCCTACGCCTGTACGACGATGAACGGGTCGAGATGCTGGTGATCGATCACCAGCAGATTCGCCCCTTCGAACGCCACCTGCCGTTCCCTGAGCAGGTCCGACAAATGAACCGTCTCGATGTGCTGATGAACGGGCATCGCACCGCCGGCGACGGTCGGCCGACCTTTTGCAACAGCTGCAACCTGGCCGTCGCAGACTTCTACGGACGGGCAGCCTGGTGGCAGGGCGGTGTCAACGCGGTGGTCACCGGCGACTCGCGCAAGGAGCAGAAGCATTACTTCACCTGGATCATGCGCCTGGCACAACGCCTGGGCCTGGATGTAGAGGAATGCCGCCGCCAGGGCTTTCGCGGGCTGCTCCAGGCATTGGACGGCGTGGCCCAAGCCTACTTTATCGAGCTGTTCGGCGAGGGTTTCGACCAGGAGCGTGCCGAACGGCGCGTGGCCAGCGGCAGTGATAGCGTCGACCCGGACTTCATCAGCATCTACGACCTGGTGAGTTACCGCGTGGAGGACCATTGGGAGCTGATCACCGAATTCCTCGACTTTCGGTTCGAAGAACTGGCCTTCAGCTTTACCGAGTCGGACTGCGCCAACCCGATGCTGATGGCCCACTTTCGTGGCCTCAAGGCACAGTACGTCCAGGGTCGCCACTACCACGACGGCATCGAGGAATACCTGGAGTTGGCCCAAGCACTGATGCGCAAGAAAGAAATGCCCCAACACCTGATCGACCTCGCCCTCTCGGCCTATGCCGGAGCCGAGGGCAAGGAAGCTCGTCGAACCCTGGCCAACCGCTTCGCCAGCGACGCCTTCGGCCTGGACGAAGCCCAGTTGACCTGCATGCAGTTCGCGCCATTCGTCAACGCAGGCCGTGAGCTATCGAGTTTCATCGGTATCTGTCACCCGCAACGCCTGGCGGATCTGGAGACGCTCCATCAGGTTTTGGCCGGTCGCCTCGAGCACGTCGACCTGAGCCTGTGGCTGACCCAAGTGAGCGGCCTGTCACTGCCCGCGCTGCGCAGCCTATACGTCCACTCGTCAATCGACTTCGACAGCGAGAGCAGCCTGATCGCCCGGGTTCGGGCCGGTGATCCGCACAAGGGGCGCATCACCCGCTTCGATCCGGCGACGGGTGAAAACGTGACCGAACTGGTCTCGGGCCGCTGAACCATGTCGAACATGACATCCGGTCATTTCCAGCGGTTCATCGAACAGGCCCGGCAGCGGCGAGAGTTGGTGGTGCAACCGCGCATGGGCTTCGGCGGCCTGGCGGCGATGCGCGCCGGGCTGGACGCCGTGGCCGGGCTGCCCTGCGCCACCATCGGGACCATCACCCTGGACAGTTACACCCGGGTGGGCGACTACCAGAGCGCACGGCAATGCCTCGACAACAACAGCCCGCTTAACGGTTTTCCGATCATCAGCCACCCACTGGAAGCAGTGCGCGGCATGCTCGACGGAATTTACACCGAGTCCTTCCCGATCCAGGTCCGCCACGGTACCGCCGAGCCGCAGAATGTCTTCAGGCGGCTGGCGGCCCTCGGGCTGGATGCCACCGAAGGTGGGCCGGTGTCCTATTGCATGCCCTACAGTCGCCTGCCGCTAGCCCGGGCCGTCGACGCCTGGGCACAAAGCTGCCGACTACTGGCGGACTCAACCTCCTTCGGACACATCGAAAGCTTTGGTGGCTGCCTGTTGGGACAATTGTGTCCACCGTCGATGCTGATCGCCATGACGCTGCTCGAAGCCTTGTTTTTTCGTCAGCACGGCATCCGCAGTGTGTCCCTGAGCTATGCCCAGGGCACCTCCATGACCCAGGACTTCGGCGCCTTGCAGGCACTGCGCGAGCTCGCCGCCGAGTATCTGGACGGTGCCCATTGGCATGTAGTGGTCTACTCCTACATGGGAGTCTTCCCCACTACCGGTCAGGGGGCACGTCGCCTGATCAGAGACAGCGCGTACCTGGCCCAGGCCGCCGGCTGCGAACGTTTGATCGTCAAGACCGTTGCCGAGTCCCGGCAGATTCCCTCGGTCGCCGACAACCTCGAAGCACTGGAGATGGCGTCCAGGGCCGCGGCGGCGGCACCACTGAGCAACGATCCGTGCAGCGCAGGCTATCGCCAGGAAGTGTTGTTCGAAGCCCGACAACTCATTGAAAGCGTGCTCAACCTGCATGCCGACATCGGCGTCGCGCTGCCTCAAGCCTTTGCGCGAGGGCTGCTGGACATTCCCTACTGCCTGCATCCCGACAACCCCGGGCGCGCCACTACCCGTATCGATGACCACGGAGCCCTGCGCTGGGGCAACGTCGGCAGTCTGCCGCTCCCGCGTAGTTGCGCGGCGTCCGTCGTTGGACCGGGTATCAGTTCGTCCGAATTGTTCCAGATGTTGTATTACACGGTGAGCCGTTATGACCAACCCTTGCACTGACTTCACCCTGGCACCGCTGATCCTGGTCGATGCTTATTCCACCGGAGCCCTGCTGGCCCAGGCACTGGCCGGACAACGGCCACTGCTGCACGTGAGCTCTCGTAGCGACATGCCGCCAGCCTTCGCGGCGAGCTGCCCGCTGACACTATTTCGCCAACACTACAGCCTGCACGAAGAGGGCATTGAGGTATTGCTGGAGAAACTCGCGGCCCAGCAACCGGCGGCCGTGCTGACAGGTAGTGAATTCGGAGTCGAACTGGCCGATCGGCTGGCCGCCCGCCTTGGCCTGCCCGGCAACGACCCTGAAAACTCAGCCGCCCGCCGTGACAAATCGCTGATGGCCGAGCAGGTTGCCAAGGCCGGACTGCCGGTGGCGGCGCAGTTGCGCACGGCTTCCAGCGAAGAGGCTCTGGCCTGGTTCCAGGCCAGGGGTGGGGCACCCGTGGTGGCCAAGCCGCTGGACAGCGCAGGTTCGGACAACGTATTCATCTGCCACAACGAGGCGCAACTGCACGCAGCCATCGACTGCATTCTCGGGGCGACCAACCTGATGATGCGCAGCAACCTGGCCATGCTGTTGCAGGAGTACCTGGAGGGCAGCGAATACGTGATCAACAGCGTGAGCCACAACGGCGAGCACTGGATCACCGATGTCTGGAAGTGCACCAAGGCGCTGACAATCGATGGTCGAAAAATCTATGACCGTGAAGACCTGCTGCCCGCCGAGGCGCCGGAACTGGATGCCCTGATCGGTTATGTCGAAGGCGTGCTGGATGCGCTATCGATCAGCCACGGTCCGGCCCATACCGAAGTGATTCTCACCGCCCAGGGGCCACGACTGCTGGAAACCGGAGCCCGCCTATCGGGTCTGGCGAACCCACCCGCACTCCAGGCGGCGACCGGTAACGATCAGATCGCCCTGACCTGCACCAGCTACCTGGAACCACAAAAGCTGGCCTCGCTGCCCAAACGCTATCGCCTGTTGCAACACGCCCGGGGTATGAACCTGATCGCCCGCCAGCGTGGAGCCTTTGCACCCACCGAGGTACGTCAGCGCCTGGAGGCCCTGCCCAGCTTTCATAGCGCGCGCCTGCGCCTCGCCGAGGGGGGCGAGAAAACCCCGACCGTCGACCTCAACAGCTCGCCCGGGGCCGTGTTCCTGGTACACCCGAGCGCCGACCGCATCGACCAGGACCATCAGGCCTGGCGCGAATGGGAGAAAGACTGGCTGTAGCCCCAGACGCCCCGGAAACCGGGGCCATCAACCACCAGAGGAAGACACTCATGAGCATCCATACCCGTACCCAACGATTGACAGTCCCCCAGTTGGTCGCCATGAAAGGCCAGCAGAAAATCGTCTCGCTGACGGCGTACTCCAGCTCGATAGCCAGGCTGATCGACCCTCTCGTCGATTTCATTCTGGTCGGTGATTCCACCGCGATGGTGGGCTACGGTCGCGCCTCGACGCTCAGCATGCAACTTGAGGAAATCATTGGTCATACCCGGGCCGTCGTCGACAGCACGCGGTTATCCTGCGTCATCGCCGACATGCCTTTCGGCAGCTACCAGGAATCCAACGAGCAAGCCTTTCGCAACTGCGCCCAGGTCCTGGCACGTACCGGTTGCGATGCGGTCAAGCTGGAAGCGAATAAAGCCCTGGCAGGCACTGTCGAGTTCCTCGTGGCCCGCGGTATTCCGGTGATGGCCCACGTCGGCCTGATGCCACAGTTCGTGAATATCATGGGCGGTTTCAAGGCCCAGGGCCTGAGCGCTGAAACCGCAGCGGCGATTGCCATCGACGCCCAGGCCAACCTGGAAGCCGGGGCCTTCAGCCTGCTGCTCGAAGGCGTGGCTGAAGGTCTCGCTCGCCAGATCACCCTGGACTCGAAGATGCCCACCATCGGTATCGGTGCTTCACCGGCTTGCGACGGTCAGGTGCTGGTGACCGAAGACCTATTGGGTCTGGGTGGCGAGCACATACCTCGCTTCGTCAAACAATATGCCGACGTCGGCGCGGTGATTCGTGACGCCTGCGAGCGCTTTGCCGAGGAAGTGCGCAACGGCCATTTCCCTGAAGCACGGCATTGCTACGGTCTCTGATTCTCATCGGCAATCGTCTGCACCAGGATCTTCAAGGCCTGGGCAATGTCCTTGCTCCAATCGATGGTGTAGCTCAGCCGCAGGTAATGCCGCCAGGCCCCTTGCTGGCTGAAGATCTCACCCGGGGCAATGACGATACGCCGGGCCAGCAGGCGCTCGAAAACCCGCCGCATGTCCACCGGCCGCGCGGCCTCGAGCCAGAAGGTCGCGCCACCGTCCGGCACCGTCACCCGCAACTGGCCCTCGGCGTGTTCGAGCAACAACCCCTGCATACGTTTCATCCGGTCCAGCAGCATGGCACGCAAGACCACCAGGTGCTGGTCAATGCGCCGGGAACTGAAGAGCTTGGCGATCGCCTTCTGACGAATCGGCGACAAGCGAAACGCCCGCTCCAGAAACAGCCGGTGCAGCGACGGCCCATGCCGACGGCACAACAGGTAACCATAGGGGGCCTCCGAGCCGATGATCTTGTCGAAGGTAGAGAAGACCAACAGTTTCTCCGGATCGGCGAAATCGCGGTAACGAGGCGGCTGTGGGGAAAAGCAGAACTCGCCATAACTGTCGTTCTCGAACAGCCAGATATCCCGCTCCGCCAACCAGCGGCAGATCTGTTGTTTGTCCTGTGCCGGCATCAGCGTGCCCTGGGGGATATTCACTGTCGAGGACAGCACCGCCAGCCCCACGGGTTCGCGCTTGAGCAGATCCTGCAAGCTGGCGAGGTTGAATCGCCCATCGTCGCCCAGGGGCAACTCGATGACGCGGATCCTCGCGGCTTGCAGCTGACGCAGGATCGCCCAGGAGCAAGGTGACTCGACCAACGCGACACTTCCCTTCAAGTTCAGCGCTTCGAGTGACAACTCCAGCACGCTGCGCAGGTCCGAGCCGACATACACATGCTCGGCCTGCCAGTAGCAATGGGCGGAACGGGTATAGCGATCGGCAATAACGCCGCGTAACTCCGGTTCTCCGAAGGGCTGATAGAGCGGCGCATGAGTCCGCGGATATTGCCGTGTCAGTTCGCGTTCGATCATCAGCAGCGGGCTCTCCAGGGACAGCAACATCGCCGGAGCATCGCTGCTCAGGGCCAGCATTCCCGGCTGGCGAGCATTGGCGAACACATTGTCGAGCAGATTGGGCGAACCCTCATTCAGTAGCGGTACCGGCATGGCCTTGGTGAAATAACCGAACTTCGGCCGGGCATAGATCCTGCCCTCGTCCTCCAGCAACGAATAGGCGTATTTGGTCGTCGACACCGATACATTCAGGCGCTGGGCCAATTGCCGCAAGGAAGGGAGTTTCTGCTCGCTCGTGGAATCGCCGGTCTCGATCAACTCGACGAGGTAGCGATAAACCACCTGGTAGGAAAAGAAAGAGTCCTTGTTGATGCCCATGTTCACTTGCGTCTACTTCCGTGCGTTCCTGTCAGGGGCACCAGAGTATGCAAGACCACGCCCGGATAAAAGAGAATCGGAAAATGCCATCAGATTGATTTATCGTGGGCATATGCCCACACGCTGCGTCCCCGCCGTTTCGCCTGTGGCTCCCCAACAAAATCAAGAACAAGAGGACCTCTCCAATGGCCGCTGCTATAGAAACCAGCCGCTACGCCCGCTTTGCCTTGCACTGCTCGAACTGGGCCGAGCGCTGGTTTCCCGACTCCTGGGT
>JACXTT010006170.1_pt1 | contig 17187 bp, 21 predicted proteins | sample 9270951 | NCBI WGS metagenome assembly JACXTT01 (sample SAMN15532306, study PRJNA645909) | rock metagenome | isolation source: weathered quartz diorite | place: Puerto Rico | collected 2017-06-21 | reverse complement strand
CGCGTCGTCGCGCGCGGCCGGCGCCGCGAAGCGCCCGGCCACCAGCAGCCACGCCAGCGCGAATCCGGCGAGCGCGGCGAGTGCCCAGCCGTCGCGCCGCGCGTCGCTCGTCACGCCGCCATGGTACTTCGGCTCGGGCGCGTTTGCCTCACGGCAGGAGTTGCCAAGGTAGCCCGAAGGGCTACCGACGCGCCGGTCCGCTGCGCCGGCGGGTTGGGCGGCGCTACTTTGCGGATGGCCGACACCGGCGCAAACCCTCTACGGAAGCAAAGTCATCGCCTTCGCGATCACATCCGCTACCACGGAAGGCTCGGCCGCTCCCATCCGTTTTGCACGTCGAGCGCGCCAGTCGAGGCTCTTCAACTGGTCGGCGAGCGCTGCTGCTCTTCCGTCTCTACCGCAACGTCAAGGACTGCGAGCGCCGCCGCGTCGCCTACAAGAAGAAGACGGAGCTGGGACGCGAGATGCTCGATCGGCTCGGCACGTCCCGAGCGCCTGCCACGCGCGTCGAGCGGCGAGCCCGCGACGAGACCTCGAGCTCATCCGGGGGCGGGCTCCCATGGACGAGCGCGTCGTTGGCATTAGAATACCCGGGGTATGCCGAGCCACTTGGCAGATTGCAGCTCCTTGCCTGCGCGCGTGCCACGCCAGATTCAAATGGCCGGCCGAGCGCTCCCCGTGCTGGTGCTGCTCGCGGCCTGCGAGCCGCCCCCGGCCGGGCAGTGTAACCTCCAGTTCGTATCGAACCCGCCGCCGGACATGCAGACCACGGAATCGCCCGCGCCGGCGCCCAGGGACGGTCCGAGTCCTTTCCGGGACAACGTACGCTCGCCGCGCTGGGGTCGGACGCCGCGGGCGCGCGAGGCGATCCTCGCCGAGATCGTGGCGACGGAGCGGCTGCGGGACGTGACCGACCGGGGCTCGCCCGACCGGCCGGAGCTGCTTCGACGCCTGGGCGATGCATACCAGGAGCTTGAGGATCGGACCCTGCGCGAGCGACGAAACGGCTTCAAACCGGTGGCGCGCGAGGCGCGGCGCAAGGCGATCGAACGCTACACGGCGCTGCTGCGCGATCACCGCAGCTGGTGCCACGACCCCGCGAGCGCGCCTGACCGCACGGGCTGCGCCGACGAGGTGCTGTACACGCTCGCTTTCGAGTACGAGCTCGCCGGCGATCTCGACAACGCCCGCGCGAAGTACCTCGAGCTTGTCGAGAACTACGGGCAGTCGCGGCTCGTGCCCGACGCCTACACCGCACTCGGCGACGTCCAGGTCGCCGAGGCGCAGGGCGATCCCGCCAAGCGGGCGTACGCGCAGAACTTCTATGACGAGGCGCTCAAACACGATCCGCCGGACAACCGGCTGTGGCCGTACGCTGCGCTTCAACTGGCGGAGATCCTGGAGCAGCGCGGCGATCGCCAAGGCGCGCTAGAGCAGCTGCGCCGCGTGGTGGAGACGACCGCTAAGTTCCCCGACCTTCGGAAATCCCGGGAGTTCGGCGCGCAGGCCAGCCAGCTCTTACGACGGCGGTGACGGCACGTGCGTCACTTGCGCACCTGGTAGCGCCTCGGCGCAGCGAACGGGCTCAGCCCGACCACGATGAGCAACCACGCGAGGGCCGCTGCCGCGCACTTGGCGATGGTCTCGTCCCGGAAATCGTCACGCGCCTCGCAGGTCACGAACATGAGCGCCGCGCCGGCGATCGCGATGACGACACCGAGGGGCTTGGCGACGTCGTCCTTGAATCGTGCCGGACTACGCAGTTCCGGCCGGCGACTGTGGTCCCTGTGGGACGGCACCATGCCGCGTAAGATAGCCCCAATTTCGCCTTCCGCCGGGCTCATCGGCCGCCGCGGTCGGCGATCAGCGGCTAGGACAAGCGAACCAGGAAAAATGGTGCGCTGGCCGCCTGGCGAAAGGCGCGAGAAGGGGCGTGGAGATGGAGTTTGCGCGACGAGGGTTGGCCGGCGTTGGGAGGGGCTCAACACCGGAGCGGCATTGGAACCTTGGGCGCGGCGCAGCGCCCGAGCCCGAGTAGCGTGCGCGGGGTGCGGAGCGCGGTCGAGCGTGACGTCGGCCATCGGCGCTCTCCGCCAGCGGCGTCCTGCCGCCATCCGACGACTCGAACACCGAGATGGTGTTGTAGCACTCGCCGCTGGGTCGTGGATGGGGTGGACGGCGCGACGTCTCGGGTCAGTCGTTCTTCGCGCCTCCTTTGACCCACGCCACCAGAGTGTTGATGCTGTTTTGGTCAAGCGGCGGGCTGTTCTCTGGCTCGCGGTTACCGCAGCCCTTGGCCGTACAGCTCTTGCTGATGGACGGGCAAATGGCAAAATCGTCGTAGGTCACCTTTGCAATGAGCCAGCTCTTCTCGGGGGACCCTGGCTCGACGATGTGGAGGGTGCTCCTCTTTGCGCTCTTGCCAACGATGGAATCGTGCACCGCGGTGATTTGCGCGGCGGTCATCATGCCGCCGGTCTCCTTGTTAATGCCCAAATCGAGACCTTCTTGCGGCTGGTTCAAGCTGCCGTCGTGGCACGCGCTGAAGTTGCAGGAACTCTGAAATATTGGAATGACGTTTTTGCTGAAGGAAACGGTGTTCGTCACGCTGCTGAATTCGATGCAGGCGCCCTTGCTACATCCACCTTTGTAGCACTGGAGAGGCTGCGCGCAGTTTAGGTCGGTAGAGCATTTTGACGACTCCGGAGCGCAGTACAGCTTGGCGCACTGAGGCGGCACGAGCGCCATGTTGCACCTATAGCCACCAGCACAGTCTTGGTCAGCCGCGCAGGGTGTGTCGCGAGACATTCGGGCGGCGGATCGGTAAGGACCTGCGTTGAGCCTCCCGAACCACTGACGGCAGAGGTGCCGCTGCCCGACGTTCCACTACCTGAGGACGCGTCTTGCTGGGCGCACGCGGCGCTGATCGATAGCGGAACGGCACACAGCCACAAAAGCGTCCTGATTGGGTCCCCGACTCGCACCACTCAACGGTACCAGCGGCTCGCACCGAGGTAAAGACGGCAAACGAGCGCGTTGCGATCGGCGCGCGCGGCATCGGCTGGTTTTCGCCCCAACTCGACCGCCTCAACGGGGGTGCGTGATGGTGGATGCCTTGGTCCGCCCAACGACCTAGCGATGAGCAGCAGGGCGGTCGAAGGAATCGCGCTCCAGCTCGTCCAAGCGGCGGCGGCACCGCGAGACATCTGCGGGCGCAGAGCGCCCGCTGGCGAAGCGATCGTTCCGCCGCCGCCCTCGCGCAGGCCGATCGAGGCGATGCGCCCGCCCTGACTGCTCCAGCGCTCTGTTGGACAGCATCTTGGGTACTGTGCAGGCACATGGGTGACCACTGGACGGGTGTCACCCATGTCCCCGCCGATCACTTACGCGGAATCGATCTCTTTCAGCGCTTGCTCGAGCAACGCGATCTCCTGCGACTGCAGATCGTCCGGCACTGAGTCGCCTCGGATCGCGCGCGCTCCCGAAGCGATCGTGCCGCCGCCGCCTAAATGCACGCGCCTGGAGCGAGGCGCCCGCCCCGCCGGGCGCAGCGCTCTGTTGGGCAGCGCTCAACCTCGGGAGTCGTCTAGAAGAGGCGAGGGTGGTAGGCGCTGGACGGCCGACAGGACATCGACAAGGTGGCCGTTTCGGATCAACACCGGCCGCCGAGGTCCCCGAATCCTGCCAAGAGGAGGCGCGATCGCGTCGAAAGCGTTCCTGTCGCAGGTGGCGATGTCGACGTATGGGAAGTACGGCATCCCGGTCCTTCGGTCAGCGGAGAACGGTGCGCACACGGTATGGCATTGGAGGGACCGAGGCTTAGCCCGGGCCTTTCACGATATCGGCTCCGACGTGCGGAATCGTTCCTGACCAGAAGGCGTCGAGGCTGCGCCACGAGCGCCGGGTCTCGGCACCGAGTGCCGCTTCAAGAGTCTCCGTGGACACACTTCGATGGCGCGATACGTTCTGGAGTCCTTCCAGGAGACCAATCGTGGCAGCCTCACGTAGTCGTCGCCTTCGAGATGGAGTTGTTCAACCACGCGAGCGAGTGCCGCGAGTTCCGCGTTCTCACCTCGATGGAGTAGATCGATGACGTGATTGGCAAAGTCACCGAGGTGGACGTACAGCAGTTCGGCGTCGAACTCAGGGGCACTTCGGTACGCCTGCCAGCGAGCCCCGTACGAGGGACATGCCTCAAGCAGGAGGCCGATCACTTGCTCACGACGAATCATCTCCTTCCGGCTACTCACGCGGGCGGGCCTGGGCGCGACCGAGCCGCGGCATCGACGAGATGCATGCAACCGAAATTCAGCGGCGCGGCGCTCACGGGCACCCCGTCGAGCGCCGGTTCATGGCTGCTCGGCCGAAGAGCGCCATGTCGAACCGATGAACAAGGTCGTCGCTGACCCATGTATCGCTGGAGGGCTCCTCAACACCGTTTTTGATGGGAAGCCACGTGGCGAAGCGCGCGAGAGTCGCATCGCACAGCTCGCCCTCCGTGATCAAGCCTGCCGCGGATGTCTTCCGTCTGCCCAACAACCCACGCTAAGCTGCGCCCCCGAGGACGCGCCCAGGAGCAAAGCTCATCCACAAGGCAGCGGCGGGCGCCCGCGGAGCAAGTTCTGCGCCGCGAATCGGCGCTCTGCGACAGCGATCGCGCCCGCCAAGCGGATGGCGAAGGCGGTGCGCGGTCTTCCGCGCGCCGCCGCGACAGAGGCAGCGGCGCCAGCCTGACCGTGCTGTTAGCCGGCTCACGGGTCAGCGCGTGGAATGAAAGGAATGAATGATTTTGACCACGAGTTCGACACCAACGCGCCCCGTCCAATCTCAACCAAGGCATCCGATGGCCATTTGGGCCTCCTGATGGCCCCCTACCAGGCGCCTCGCAGAGCCCATGACAAGCGCGGCAATGAGGCGTAGCATGGAGGATATGCGAGCGAACGACAACGGCGGCCCGGGCGCAAGCCGTTGCCGAGCGAGGACGGACCTGCCTGTGCTGGCGACGATCCTGGCGGCCTTGTTCGCGGCGGGGTGCCGCAGCAACGCCGACCTTCGTGGCGCCATCGCGCAGATTTCTGCCGGCGGCCTCAGCACCTGCGCCGTCAAGACGGACGGAACGCTTTGGTGCTGGGGCGCCAATCACTACGGCGAGGTCGGCGTCGGCACCCACTGTGGCTCCGACCAGCCCTTTAAGCCCGAGGATTGCGGAGAGGCGACGCCGGTCGAGGTGATGGCGCTCGGCGCCGACGTAGCTGAGGTCTCCGCGGGCGGCACGCACACGTGTGCGGTCAGGACGGATGGTACGCTTTGGTGCTGGGGCTACAATGGCGATTACTCGGTCGGCGATGGCACCACAGTCGACAGGTACGCACCGGTGCAGGTGACGGCGCTCGGCAACAGCGTCGCCCACGTCGATGCGCACGCCCTGTGCGCGCTCAAGACAGACGCGACGCTCTGGTGTTGGGGTGGCCCGGCGCCGCTGCCGGTGCAAATCACGGCTCTGGGGAACGACGTCACTCAGGCTGCGGATGGCTGCGCCCGTAAGATGGACGGCACGCTTTGGTGCTCGTTCAACCTCTGGTCTCCGAAGCCGCAGCAGGTGAAGGAGCTTGGCAACAGCGTCGTCGAAGTCGCGGGCGCCGGGAGCTACTGCGCGGTCAAGACCGACGGCACGCTCTGGTGCTGGGGCGACAAAGGATTCGAGCTCGGCATTGGACCTGAGTGTCCGTTCGATCCCGACGGAAAGGGACCGGGCTGCCCCAAGGCGCCGCCGACCCAGATCGCCGCACTCGAGAACGACGTCAGTGACGTGGCGGTCGGCGACGTGGTTTGCGTGCGCAAAAGGGACGGCTCGCTGTGGTGCTGGGGGTACAACCAGCTCGGGCAGCTGGGCGACGGCACCACGGTCGAGCGGCACGCGCCGGTCGAGGTCACGGGGCTCGGCAAGATTGTGGCCCAGGCGAGCGTCGGCTCCGGTCACACGTGCGCCATCACGAACGATGGCTCGCTGTGGTGCTGGGGAGACAACTACTTTGGTGAGCTGGGCATCGGCTGTGTGTAGCGCTCTGTTGGGCAGCCTCGCCGCAACCACTCAGTTTGCGCAGCGGCAGAAATGCCCTGATACGGAGGAACCACCTTCCATCGACGGTGGTATGACGTCGCAACTCTTGGTTTCACAGGTACCCATGCCGTACGAGATCCAGCAGAGTTCACACTTTAAGCCGTGCTTCGCGCACACCGACGAGCAACTATTAATCGTCGCATCAGTATCGGCGTAGAGCCACGTCTTGCAATGTCCAGACACGCAGCCACACGCGTTCTGCGGCTGTTCGCATGGTTTTCCGCACGCAGCGACGCTGCTCGGATTCTCAACCGGACATGCCATGCCGCACGCGCCGCAGTTGTCGGGGTCTGTTGCGAGATCGATGCATTTGCCGCCACAATCCGTCGTACCATTGGGGCAGCTGGCTACACCATTAACGCATACATGGCCGGCGGGAACCGTCTTATTGCAACCTCCGCAATTGGCCGGATTGGTATTGAAGTCGACCTCGCAAAGATTGCCGCAGAGGTTACAGGCGTTGCATCCACCGTTATGACACTTGAGGCTCTGTTTGCAGACATCGTCCGACGAACACTTCGTGTTTTCAGGTCCACAATATAGCTGCTCGCATTGAGGGGGCTGCAACTGGGTGTTGCACCGGTAGCCGCCAAGCGAGGCACAGTCAACATCGATCTTGCAGAACGCGTTAGAAGCAAGACACTGTGAAGGTGGTTCCACAATAACCGGTGCCCCGCTACCGCTACTCGCGGAATCCGAGGAATTGCCGGTCGATCCGCTTCCACCGCGACTGGCCCCCTGCGTGCAGCTATTGGAAGCGAACGCCGCGTACACGAATACGATCCACACCGACGCCGTGCCGGTACGCGAAAATTCGCGGTTCGTGCCGTTCACCGGCCGAGGATACTTTCGCCTGCGAGCTGGCGTCCAGACCAAATGTGCGGATCACGCGGTGTCCATGCTCTCGCCGCGTTGGATGAGGCGAAGCGTAATGGGGAATGCCTCTGGTCTGCCCAACGACCATTGGGTGGCGACGGCGGCGTGCAGTTGGCGAGGCATTGGAACGCGCGCCTTCGAGGTTGTGACGGAGGATTCGGGAATCGTTGACGGCTACGCAGTATAGGCGGAGAAGAGCTGATCTGGGTAACGGGCGAAGCCCTGATCTGCATAGCGCGCGGCGGGGCTTGGGTGGGTGCGATCAGCGGGGAGCGAGCTTGCCAGGGAGGAGGCCCGCGCCGTCGAGGGGGCTGCGGACGCCGAGGGCGCCGCGATTGAGGACGTGCGTGTTGAGCATCGTCGTCGCGACGCTGTTATGGCCGAGGAGCTCTTGGATGGTGCGAATGTCGTAGCCGCCTTCGAGTAGGTGCGTCGTGAAACTACGGCGCAATGCGTGGCACGTGACGCGCTTCGGCACGCCGGCGCGCCTGGCGGCCTCTTGGACGGCACGCTGGAGTACCGTCTCGTGCAGGTGATGGCGCCGCCTCTCGCCGGTGGAGCGGTCTGCGTACGTTCGCGTGGCGGGGAGCCTAGCGCGTCTTCCTCCAGAGAAGCACGAAGCCACCAAAAACCACTACGCCCGCCGCGATCATTTCCAGCCCGTCGCGCGGACTGGCTCCGGTGCGTGCGCCATGCGTCGAACGCATCGCGCCCGCCAAGCGCAACGAGCAGCATGGCTGGTCCGCCAAGGCCGACGAGTACTTTCGCGCGCATTCGCCGCGAAGCTACCACCCCGTCCAACGTCCTACCAGATCCGCCCTACAGGTATGCAACGGTCTGCGCGCGTTCGTGGCTCGCGCGGTCTGCTCTGGTCTGCCCAACGACCTAGCGCTGAGCCGCGGGGCGGGCCTCGCCGATGCGCTCCAACCATGGACAGCACCGGCGGCAGCACCGCGAGCGATCGGCGCGCGCTGAAGCGCGCGCTCGCGAAGCGGTCGTGCCGCTGCGTGTGGAAGAGAGGCGAGGCGCGCCCGCCGTGACGCCTCCAGCGCTCTGTTGGGCGGCACAACGCGAGGCCTCGCGATGGAGGCGCGGGGTCCAGCCGGGGTCCAGCCGTGCCCCTACTCCGCGAACATCTCTTGGAGCCGCGCCAGGACCTCGCTCACAGTCGGCGCGTCGAGCCGACCAAGCCGACGCATCAGTCGTTCGCGATCGACGGTGCGGAGCTGATCGAGCACAACCTGGCCGGTCTTTCCTTGAAATGTGCACAGGCAGCGAAACGGAAATGGTCTGCCGGCGGTCGTCATCGGTGCGACGATCGCGGTCTGTAGGTTGGCGTTGAGCTCGTTGGGAGAAACGACAACGCAGGGTCGCGTCTTCTTGATCTCGGTGCCGCGCGTGGGATCGAGGGCGACGAGGAACACGTCGCCTCGGGAAACGGCGCGGCGCGAGCGCACGGTGTTCACCACTGCCATTCGTGCTCGTCGAAGGTAGTGGACGTAGGGGCGTCGAGCAGTCCGGCCTTTTGCTCGGCGGCGAGCTTCCGGGCAGCCTCGGCCCAACCTTCACGCGTGCGGCGAGCCGGAGCCACCACGATCGTGTTGCCACGAACGTGCAGCTCGATTTCGTCACGGAGGCCAGCCTGCTCGATGAGCGATTTGGGCAGACGGACGCCACGAGAGTTGCCGATGCGCACGATGCGGGACTTCGTGGCGGTCATGTGGATACAAAGTAATTACCACCTGGACCGAGGCGCGTCGAGAAGTTTGTGGCCGAAGCTGGGACCCCCGCCCGAGGTGACAACGGGGCGCGGTTCGCCCGCCCTGACGGCTCCAGCGCTCGGTTGGGCGGCGCTCGGGCTTGGTAAGCCTTTCCTGGTCGCCTGAGCGCCCGAATTAGCCTACTTCTTCACGATCTTCTTGGTTCGGCTTGCTGCGAGGGCACCACCGATGCCATAGAGTCGGGCATGTCCGACGCCGAACTGGATCTGATCGTTCAGGACGCGCGCGCTCGGCGGCGCCGCATTCGCCTCGTGGCGCTCTTCGTCGTGATGGGGCCCGTGCTTGTAGCCGTCGCGGTCATCGCGTGGCGCATCCACCGCGACGAGGTCCAACAACGCGCCGAGGATGCGGCGCGCTACATGCCTCACGAAGACGACGCGCGCATCCGCCAAACGATCGCGGCTGTTCGCGCGCGCGTTTTGGAAATCCGCGCCGCGTGGCCGCGAGCGACGTCGTCCGAGGCCCTCGCCGCGCTGGCGCCCGGTACCGCACCGTGCCCACTGCGCCTCGCACCGCCGACGGAGAAGGCTGCGCGCGCGTACGTGCAAAGTAATCAGCTCGATACGGCCGGCCTCGGCAATCTCGATTTCTTCGTGGTCGCGCTGCCGGGCGAGCCGATCAACGATGGGCTCGGCGGCCTGCTGTCTTCGCTGAAGGGCACCGAGAACGACATGAATGAGCGCGGCGCTTGGCGGAGCAAGGTGGAAGAGCTCGACGCGTGGAACAAGTCACTCGGCGAGTACGTGTTCGTCGTGGGCCACAAGACGCAGGCTCTGATCTCGGGGCGCGCCGGGTCGCGAACCTTCACGCCCGGCCACCTCGAAGGCGTCGCCTACGTGTTCTCCTACGACCAACGCCGTGTGGTTTGCGCGGCGCCCATCTCCGTCAGCAACTCCGACCAGTTCGACGTCGTCTACCAAGACAAGGGCGGGTTCGATCCCGGATTCGTGGCGGCGCTCGGCGCGCTCGACCGGGATCTCATGGTGAAGGCCATGTCCGCGATCGCCGGAGCGGCCCGCGCCGTCGAAGATCCCCCGTCGCATTGAGCACCACTCGCACTCGCCGCACGGACTGCGCGCCTGCCGGCGCGTGTTGATGCGTCCGCCTGTTGGCACGGCACCGAGGTACGGTGCAGGGATAGGCGATGTGATCGCCAAGCGCGCTCACTGTCAGTGAGGTCGAGGTTCATGGCCCAACCAGCCGGAAACGCCTGGAAAAAGCAAGGCGAACACCTCGTCGCGTGCCTCAGGGTGGCCAGGCGCCAGGACAGCGATCAAGACCTCCTCGCCGGCCTTGAGGCGGGCGTCGCGAAGGCTGGGCATGGTCGAGAGATCTTCGGCCCCATTTCCGGAGTAGACAGTGATGACGAGCGTGACGTTGCCGCGACGATAGACCGTCGAATATACCTCGACGCCAGGCATGTGCGAGCCGCTATTCCCAACGCGCTTCCAGCCCGCGCCTGCCAAGCGCTCATCCCACGTGGTATCGGGGGAGGTCGACGGACCGCGACCGGTCTCCGACGACGCAGTCGGCGCACCGGCAGACGCGTCAGCGCGAGCAGCCGGGGCAGCGGGCTCCGCAGATGGTGGGAGTGCAGGTGCTGTAACGGTTGCGGAAGGGCGAGGGTCCGCGGTACGTCCTACGGGATTCCCCGCGGAAGACGACGTCTTGCACCCTATGCCGACGAGAACGCCAACCACCGCCGCGGCGCGCAGCCGGCACATCCGACGACCTGCGCGTGCGCTGGCGACGGTGCCGCCTACTGCGTTCGCGAGGGAACGACAGCGCGCAGCCACGGTTGAAAATTGAGGCCGTTCTCGATGCACCTGACACATGGCGTGGTGCACGCTCGCGTCCGCGTCAAGAAGCTCCTCGGCAAACCGCAGCGGTACCCCTTACGGGACGCTGCGCGTCTCGCCCGTCCAACGACCTAGCGCTGAGCAGCAGGGCGGTCGAAGAGACCACGTTCCAGCTCGTCGAACCGGCGGCGGCACCGCGAGACATCTGCGGGCGCAAAGCGCCCGCTGGCGAAGCGGTCGTGCCGCCGCCGCCCTCGCGAGGGCCGATCGAGGCGAGGCAGCGCCCGCGCGCGCGACAGCCTCACGGAGCACCACGCGTTCGGACGCGGCAGCGTTGTCACGATGCCTTTCGTGACGCCACCCGGCGCTGCGCTCCCGCGTGCGACCGTGAACGGGAGCGGGTCGTACGCGCGCCAATGAGGCGATCGAGTTGTTTCAGGACTGAACCGCGAGCTCCCTTGGTAAGAAACGCGCTGGGTACGTGTTGGAGAAATGAACGCCACTTGTACTGATCGCGCTCGCGATCTTCTGAAGCGATGTATGCGCGGAGTTCGAGCACCGATTCCCGATGGAACGCCCACAGAACACGCCCCCTGTACGCAATCTTGTACCAGGCCTCGGCAGGCCATTCCAGCGCGTGTTTCTCCCGGAGGCCGCACTTGCCACAATCCGCAGTGCCGACGTCAAGACCGTGGCTGCGGTAGAGGTACTTCGAATGGGCCCAATCTTCGGGGCAATAGCCTGCGGGTAAGGGTTCCGCCGCCGCCGCAGTTTTAGCGTTGAGGCCCGGATAGAAAAGCGCGCCGTGGAATGATTGACCCGAGCCGCCGCGGAAAAACCGGTATTCGAAGAAGCGGCTTTTCTTGAAAAACGGAACGTCCCGTTTCAGCTCGATCTTGACAACCTCGGCGAACTCGAACGAACAGCGTTCGCCACAGCGGGGGCAGCGGATATCCACAATGTGTGGCATCGGGTTCCACTCGTAAGCCCCGGTCATGGTCTCGAGGCGATTCTGCCACTGGCGCCGACCGTTGTCGATTGGTGCCGCGATCGGAGGTTCGCTGGGTCGACAGGTACCGAGTGTTCTTCGTCTGCCCGACGACTGTGACGCGAGCGCGGGCCCCATGCACTCGCGCGCGGCTTCCTTCAATCGGACGGCGACGGGATGTCTCCGTCTGCCCAACGACCTAGCGCTGAGCCGCAGGGCGCGCCTTCGCGATGGCGCACCGACCCACGACGGACTAGCGGCGGCACCGCGAGCGATCTGCGCGCGCTCTCCCGAAGCGATCGTGCCGCCGCAGCCTACGTGAATGCGACGCAGCGAGGCGCCCGCCCCGCCGGGTGCAGCGCTCTGTTGGGCAGCACAAGATCGCGCCACCAGTCGTCGCTCCCGCTTTGGGACGGAACCACCCAGCGTAGAACGAGAGTGTCGGCCCATCGAGAGTGGCGTTGTTGACGCCGCCGCCCCGATGGACTGCGCTCAGCATGTGGAAGACTGGCAGCGCGTGCATGTGGACAAGGGAGATCGCGGAGCACGGGGAGGTCCGACCGCCGTGGTCCGGTATCCAGAGTTAGAGCGCTACAGCATCGGATGGCGGATGGGCTACGGGGAGAGCTACGTGATGGTGTGGTGGGCGTGGTGGGACACCGCCTTCAGCACGGCGACCGAGAAGTACAACTATTTCCGGCGGCATAATCTGCCGGTGGAGTGGCTCGATTGGATCTCGCTTCAAATGTGGTCTGAACAGGACGACATCGCGGTGGGCGTCGCTGAACTCTGTGCGAGGCTTGGGTAGTCTGGAGGACTGGCGAACCTGGATCGCTGCGGCGGACGATTCTGACGGCGGATGACGTTCAATCCTGCGCGGCCAATTGCTCCCGAACGTCCATCAGGATCCGGCCGAGCATGTTCGCCCCGGAGCCGTCGCCGCCATCGCCCCAGAACGCGTCGCGTTCCGTGTGTTCGACGAGTTGCGCATCACCCGTCGCGAGGAGTTGGGCACGGAGGTCGTCATGTTGCGAAAATTTCGCGAGGACCACGGCCCGCATGACGTTTACCTTTACCGATTCCCAATCGCGCCGAAGCGGATTGCGACGATCTCGCCCGATCCGAGCAGCGATTGCCGGCCGGGTCGAACTTCGCGACGAACAGGTCGTAAGGCGAGCCCTTTTTCTCGTGGTACACGTGGTCCCAATCGCCCGCCACCGCGATGGCGCCGGACGGATCGACCGCCACCGCCTGCGCCGCTTGCATGTTCGCGTCGCCGAGGCTGCGAGCCCACAGCGCGTTGCCCCCGGGATCGAGCTTGACGACGAACACGTCGAGGTCGTCCCCCTTCAGCGCGACCGAGCCGAAATCGACGGTGCCGCTGATCCCTCCGGCCACGACGATCTCGCTCTTGGCCGTGATGGCCACGTCCCAGCAGCCCGCGCCGACAAAGCGCTTGGCCCAGCGAAATTCGCCGTTCGGGCCGAACTTCGCGACGAAACAGCTCCACGTGCCGGTCAGCGGCTGGGGAAAATCCAGCTTGCCCTCGAACATGCCCACGACCACGACGTTGCCGGCCGAATCGGCGGCCACGCCACGACCGATCTGGGATGCCCCGGCCGAGCCGAAGCGCTTGCTCCACGGGCCCGCCGGCACCGCGCCGCCTCCGCCGCCTCCTCCGCCGCCCGCGCTCGGCGAGCACGCTCCCTCGCACGGCGCCGTCCCTCCCGCGCTCGACGACTCGCTGGCGCTGGCGCTCACCCTTCGCGTCTCGGAGGACGAGCACGCGCCGAGCCCCGCCAGCAGCGCGCCGCATGCCATCGCGCGGCGCGACCCCACCCACGATCGCTGCATGGGCCGCCGCCGGAGCAACCGCCGTGCCGGCGAAGCACGTCGCGCTCTTGCCCAGTTGGCGGCGCGGAGGGCCGCAAAAAAGTCCGGCTCCGGCTACTTCTTCTCCTGCGGCCACCCTGCCACAATGCGCCTGTGATCGCCGAGCTCGCCGCGCTCATCTTCGACATGGACGGGCTGATGATCGACAGCGAGCCGCTGTGGTGGCGCGTCGAGCACGCGCTGGCGGCCGAGCACGGCATCGCCTGGAGCGACGAGCTCGCCCACGCCTGCATCGGCCGCGGCCTGCCCAACGTGATCCGCACGATGCAGCCGCTCGGCCTGCCGCTCGACGTCGGCGCGGGCGTGGCGCGGCTCGTCGACGGCTTCATCGCCCGGATCGACGAGCTCCAGCTCAAGCCCGGCTGCCTGGAGATCCTCGCCGCGGGCCAAGCCGCCTCCCTCCGGCTCGCGCTCGCTTCGTCGTCGACCGCGCGGCTCATCGAGGCGGTGCTCGCGCGCTTCGCCCTCGCGCCGCGCTTCGCCGCGGTGGTCTCCGGCGACGACGTGGCCCGCCCCAAACCGGCGCCGGACATCTTTCTCCGCGCCGCCGGCGCCCTCGGGGTCGCGCCCGCGCGCGCGGTGGTGCTCGAGGACTCGCTCGCCGGGGTCGAGGCCGCCCGCGCCGCGGGGATCGCCGTCATCGCCGTGCCCGAGCTCGCGCCCGAGTCCTTCGCCTCGCTCACCCCCTGGGTGGTGCGCGACCTCCACCAGGCGCGCGCATTGCTCGGGCTGTGCTAGTGGAATGCCCATGGCGGAGATGGCCGAGCAGGCGGTGATGGGGCGGCCCGGCGCGCGCCTCCGCACCCACGTCGCTTTGTTCCTGCTCACGCTGGTGTCGGTGTTCCTCGCGGGCGAGCTCTACGCCGGCGCCGAGGGCGTGACGAGCGGGCTCGACCTGGTGAAGAACCTCTACCGCGGCTGGCCGTTCGCCGTGCCGATGTTGACGATCCTCCTGTGCCACGAGTTCGGCCACTATTTCGCGGCGCGGATCCACGGGGTGCCGGCGTCGCTGCCGTACTTCATCCCCCTGCCCGTGCTCAGCCCCTTCGGCACCATGGGCGCGGTCATCTCGATGCCCGAGCGCATCCGCTCGCGCAACGCGCTGCTCGACATCGGCGCCGCCGGACCGCTCGCAGGCCTGTGCGTCGCCATCCCGGTGCTCGCCATCGGCCTCGCCCACTCGCCGATCGCGCCAGTCGAGGTCGGCTGGCTCGAAGGGCAGTCGATCCTCTACGTCGCGATGAAGCGCGCCATCCTCGGGCCGATCCCCCACGGCTACGACGTGATGCTCGGGCCCACCGCGCTCGCCGGCTGGGCGGGCCTGTTCATCACCATGCTGAACCTCCTGCCGATCGCCCAGCTCGACGGCGGGCACATCGCCTACGCGCTCTTCGGCCCGCGCCAGGACCGCGTCGCCCAGGTGCTCCACCGCCTCTTGCCGCTCGCGTTCGTCTACAACCTGGCGCGCTTCCGCGCGGTCGAGCCGGGGATGATCTGGGCGGTGTGGTTCGTGCTTCTCTACGGCCTCGTGCGCATGACCGGCGGAAACCACCCGCCGACGGAGCCGGGCGAGCTCAGCGCCGGCCGCCGCGCGGTGGCGATCGCCTGCCTGGTGCTGTTCGTGCTCCTGTTCATGCCGACCCCGATGCGCGAGGCCGACCCGCTGTTCCTGCGTCAGCTCGGCCGCGCCTTGGCCTGAAGCGCCGCGAGCACGTTGGGCGGCACGTAGCGGCTCACGTCGCCGCCGTGGCTGGCGATCTCGCGCACCAGCGAGGCGGTGATGAAGCCGTACTTGCTCGACGTCGGCAGGAACACCGTCTCCACCTCGGGCGACATGTCGGCGTTGGCCTGGGCGATCTGCAGCTCGTACTCGAAATCCAAGCCGTGGCGCAGGCCGCGGATCAGGATCCGCGCGCCGATCCGCTCGCAGTAATGGATGAGCAGCCCGCTGAACGAGGTGACCTCGATGTTGGGCAGCGCGGCGGCCGCGACCCGCAGCAGGTCGAGCCGCTCGTCGACGGTGAAGAGCGGCGTGCGCGTCGGGTGCGCGCCGATCGCCACGACCACGCGATCGAACAGCCGCGCCGCGCGCCGCACCAGGTCCATGTGGCCGAGCGTCACCGGATCGAAGCTCCCGGCGTACACCGCCAAGGCGCCGCGTGGCTCGCTCATGGGCCTCCGCGGCGCGGCTGGACCTCGTCGCCGGTGCCGCCCGGGGCGTCGATCGGCGGGATCTCGGTCGGCACGCCCATCTGGTCGACCTCGGGCAGCTCGATCGGCGGCGCCTTCGGCACCGGCGGGGTCTGCTCCACCCACAACACGCGCCCGCCGTCGGAGAAGGTGAGGCGGAACGAGGCGAGCAGGCCCGCGCCGACCGCGCCGTCGAGATCCACCTCGAGCTCCTTCTCCAGCCGCTCGAAGCTCGGGCCCGACACCGCCGGCACCTCGGGCAGGGTGAACGCGCCGAGCTTCATCGCCGGGATCGATCCCTGGCGCAGCTCCGGGCCGGCGCCCACCGTCTCGATCTTGCTGAGCTTCGCCGCGTCGATGCCGACGCGCTTCCAGCCGCCGGCGTCGAGCGCCACCGAGTAGCCCATGCTGGTGTCGATGAGCAGCGGCGACAGGCCCTCGTGCTCGTTCGGGCCGGGCGTGCCGAGCGTGCTGCCGACGATCATGCCACCGCCGCGGAGGTAGAACACGTCCACGCGGCTCGCGACCGGCGGCGGCGGCGGCGAGAACATCCGCGCCACGAACTGCCGCCCGCGGTAGTCGAGCGTCACGTTGAGGTGGCGGAGCAGGTTCGCCCCGAGCAGGGCCTTGATCGGCGCGCCGAGCTGCTGCGACAGGCCCGACAGGTCGTGCGCCAGCGCGGGCACGTCGCGCACCTCCAGCCGCCGGCCGAAGCGCAGCGAGATCCAGCTCGGCTCCTTGCTCGAGCCCGAGTCGATCATCACCTCGGCGGTCCCGGTGGCGATGAGCGTGAGCGCCGGCTCGCCGTTGATCTCGACCGGCACGACGTAGAGCGGGTGCCCGCCCGGCGCCACGCGCGACATCTCCACCGCGGCGAGGTTGCCCTCGGTCGCCGACATGTCGAACGGTTTGCGCCCGGCGCTGGTGTGGGCGAGCGTGCTGATCTGCTTGGCCCACTGGTCGCTCACGTCCGGATCGGTGAGCAGCTGGTCGAGCTCGTCGGCGGCGCGCTCGACGTCGCCCTTGTACCAGAACGAGCGGCCGCGCAGCGAGGTCGCGTCCGAGCCCTTGACGTCCTTCAGCGCGCGCAACGCCTCGGCGTACTCGAGCCGGGCGAGCGCGACCCGCGCCGACAGGAGCTTCACCTCGGGATCCTGCGGCACCAGGTCGAGCGCCTGGCGCGCCGAGTCGTAGGCGCTGTCGAGCGCGACGCGGCGGTACTCGGACAGGGCGCGCTGGTACCACTTCTCGGCCTTCGGCGGGCGCGAGCTCTCGGGCGGCTGGGGCGGCGGGCAGCCGGCGAGCGCGGCAAGCGACACCATCGCCGCAGCGCGGAGCAGAGGCGAAGGCACAAGGGAACGTGAGCGGGTCATGGTGGCGAGGAGGAGCCGGCCGGCTCCAAGCTCAAGATTCGGTCGATCCGCAGCTCGCGGCGGCCGCGTGTGTCGCTGAGATAGCCGATCGCCATCGGCGGGTCGAGGTCCGTTCGCAGCGCGGTGACGTGAAACAAGATCTCGCGCGCGGCGCGGCCGGCGGGGC
>JACXTT010006169.1_pt1 | contig 17189 bp, 13 predicted proteins | sample 9270951 | NCBI WGS metagenome assembly JACXTT01 (sample SAMN15532306, study PRJNA645909) | rock metagenome | isolation source: weathered quartz diorite | place: Puerto Rico | collected 2017-06-21 | reverse complement strand
CGTCGCCTGCGTCGCGAAGTATCCGTTCCAGGCGAAGCTCGCGCGTACGCTCGGCGCCGACGTGACGATCGAGGCTGGAAGCGACGTGATGGACGAAGTCGGCGCGCTCGCGAAGACGAAGGTCCATCGTCTGTCGACCGGAGGAGCGCTGCTCGCCGGCGGAGTCGGCCTCGTCTTCGACACGATCACCAGCAGCGCGACGCTGAACCAGGCGCTTCGCATGACGCGCGCGGGCGGCCGCGTGATCGTCCTCGGCCTCGCCGCACTGCCCGAGGGCGTCGACTGGACGCCCGTGTGGCTGAAGGAGATCCAAATCGTCGGCAGCCTCACGTACGGGGTGGAGGCGTTCCATGGTCGCCGCGCCGAGACGTTCGCGCGCGCCGTCGACTTCCTCCGTCGTCGCCGGGCGGATCTCCGGCCGATCCGCCCGCGCACGTATCCGCTCGCACGCTATCGCGAGGCGCTGCTCGAGGCCGCCAGCAAGGGCGAGTCGCGCGCGGTGAAGGTGTCGTTCGCGCCCTGAGCCCGAGCGGTCGGGCATCTGTTGGCAGAAATTGACACGATGCGATAGCTTCGTGGCCTGGCAATCACGCTGACCTAGCGCAAACTGTCGGAAGGTGACTTCCGAGGCTGAATCCGTACTCCGCTCGGATGCACATCGCGCCGATTGGATGCGGACGCCGAAACGATCCATCGCAGAGTCCTGACTCCGAACCTTCGAAGCCGTGGCGATTCGCGAGCAGAAGCTGGGACCCAACGAGTCGAAGTCCCATCGTCCCGATATCGACGGTCTGCGGTCGATCGCCGTCCTCTCGGTGATCCTGTTTCACCTGGACAAGGCGCTGATCCCGGGCGGGTTCGTCGGGGTCGACATCTTCTTCGTGATCTCAGGCTACTTGATCACCGCTCACATCGTCCAAGACCTCGATCGCGGGCGATTCTCGATCGCCGCGTTCTATGGTCGTCGCATCAAACGAATCGCCCCGGCATTGTTCATCGTCGTAGGCCTGACGATCTTCGCTGCCAAGGCGCTGATGCTACCCGAAGACGCGGCCGAGACTGCCAAGTCCGGCGTGTGGGCGCTCGCGTCGCTGGCGAACGTCTTCTTCTGGCGTTACCAGGACACGGGGTATTTCGCGGCACAAGACCGGGACTTGCCGCTCCTCCACTTATGGTCTCTCGGGGTAGAGGAACAGTTCTATATCGTGTGGCCCCTGCTGCTGGCGGCGTGCCGTCGTTCGACGCGCGGGCCCGGGGCACTGGTGGCAATGATCATCGTGTCGGCGATCTCGTTCGCGCTCGGAGATCTCCTATTCGCGAGCGATCCTTCGTTCGTCTACTACATGCTGCCGACGCGCGCGGGGGAGCTCTTGATCGGCGCAATGGCCACGACGAGCGTCGTACGCACCACGACCGAGCGGCTTTCTGCGAGAGCACGCAACGTGCTGGCAGCGCTCGGCTTGGTGTTGCTGATTCTCAGTCTGGCGACGCTGACGGAGTCCGACGTATTTCCCGGATGGCGGGCCATTGCGCCGACCGCAGGTGCTGGGCTGTTGATTCTCACCGGTTCACGCGACGACGTTCTGGTGGCTCGCTTGCTGTCGATCCGCGTCATGACGACGATCGGGCTCATCTCGTATTCGGCGTATCTCTGGCATTGGCCGTTGTTGACGTTCTTTCGCTATGGGTATGGTGATGCCGGGCCACTGGCGGGCACGGCACTGTTTGCGTCCACGATGCTTTGCGCAGGTCTGAGCTATCGCTTCGTCGAGCAACCCGTGCGGCGCATCGAAGCTCCCTTCTCTCGCCTGCTCGTGGGACAATTCATCCTTCCGGCGACCGCGATCGGCGCATTTGCCGTCGCCCTCATCTATTGCGATCGGATCTATCCTGCACTTACTCGGACTGCATATCGGCAGCAGCTCGCCGCGCTACGCGCCGACAGCCGGCCGGCTTACGAGTATCCGTACGTGTGCCAGCGACAGCGCGTGACGGAGGCGGATCTCACGGACAAGGCTTGCGTGCTGGGTGCCTCGTCACCCGACGAGCCGACGACGCTGCTCTGGGGGGACTCGAACGCAGCCCATTACATCGGTATTCTCGCGGCCTTCGCTCGTCGCACCAGATTCCGCTTTCGCAACATCGAGGTTGGTTCCTGTCCGCCGCTGTTCAGCGATGTGACGCCATTCGTCGAGGCCAGGCGACGAGCCGACTGCATTTCTTCGGAAGAGCTCATACGTCCGCACTTGGATCGCGCGTCGACCGTGATCGTGTCGGCCGCCTACACGGAGTATCGCGATAAGTCGCGAGATTTCATTCCGGCGTTCGAAGCGACGGTGCGCCAGTTGGCAGCAGTCGGGAAGCACGTGGTGGTGCTCGGCAAGGCGCCGATCTTGGCGGGATTCGACCGGCGATGCCGCGAGAAAGCACTCGCATTCCCATTTCTGCACTGCTCGACCATCACCGCGCCGCTCGCGCCCTCGGTGAAAGACGTCAACGACGAGCTTCGAGACTTCGCGGTGCACACGGCAGGCGTCGCCTACTTCGATGCGAACGCCTACCTCTGCGCGAACGGAGATTGCTCGAGCGCAGCACCTGACGGCACGATGCTGTATTACGACCCCAGTCATTTCTCGCTCACGGGCTCGTGGAAGGTCGGCGAGGCCATCTATCTCGCCGACGGTGTCCCGCCGCCATTCGTCGGCATTCCGTGAGCCGCGGAACACCCATCAGCGCCGCGGATTCCTGAGGCGACTCAGCGCCGGTAGCTCATCACGAGCTGGGCGACGGCCTCGTCCGGCCCCGGGTTCTCGTATCCGTGCGGGCAGTCCGCGCGGAAGAACAGCGCATCGCCGGGGCCGAGATCGGTGGTTTTGTCCTCCGCGCGCACGCGGAGGCGGCCGCGCACCACCGTCAGGTGCTCGAACGTGAGCGGCGCGTGCGGCACCGCGTCTTCCACGCAGCCCGCGGCGAGCGTCAGCTGGTACACCTCGGGCGACCGCGGGTCACCCTCGGAGAACAGCGGTCGCGAGGCGAACTTGCCGTCGGCCGAGCGGATGACGTGTCCGGCGGCGGCACGCTGGACGCGGAAGTCGCCGTCGTCCGCCGTACGCGCCAGCGAGGTGTTCGCGAGCAGGCGCCCGAACGGAACCTCGAGCGCGGTCGCGAGATGCCAGATCGCGCGCAGGCTCGGCACGGCGCGGCCGTTCTCGAGCGCGCGCAGCAGGGCGGGGCGGATGCCGCTCCGCTCGGCGACGATGGCGAGCGTCACGCCTTGCTCGACGCGCAGGAATTCGAGATTGCGGCCGACGGCGGCGCCGAGCGCGCGGCCTTCCGGGCTGTCCGGGCCGCTCGAGCTGTCGATGCGCTCGGCTTTGATTTCGTCGGTGAGCGCCTCCGCGAGCGATTGCCGCGGCTCGGGCTCGCCCGAGTCTTGTTTCGCCATCGCCCGAGCAGAGCAAGTTTCCGCGAGCGACGCAATTCGCATCGCTCGGCCGTGGCCCTCAGGAATCGGCGGCGGGCATGAGCACGGCACAGCGAATGCGGATGGGCTTGCCGCGGATGCGCAGCGGCTCGGTCCGGTCCCCTGGGGCGAGCATGCGCTCCTCTCCGAGCGCGTGGCAGGAGCTGCCGACACACACCTCGAGGTCGCGGAGCAGCTCGTCGCCGACGTTCACGACGCGGAGGCCGTCCCGCGAGCGCTCGGCCCGCGCGTGGCCTGTGCACTCGCCGCGCGCCGACCAGCGGAAGTGAACCTTGACGGGTGGCTCCACGGGCTCGCCCGCCAAGGCCACGCCGCGGACGAGCCCGAGACCGAGGAGTGCCAGGACGGTGCGCGTGGCGATCGTCAACGTCCGGCGAGCCAGCGCGCGAGACCCGGCGCGGTGCGCTTGCGGAGCTCCGCGTTCAGCCGGAAGACCTCGAGCGCTTGCTTCAGCGAGCGCGCGGCCTCGGCGACCGGATGGGCGCGGAAGAAGCGTGCGACCTCCCCCGCGTATCGGGCGTCGCGCAGCGCCGGGGTCCCCTCCACCAAGCGCGACACCATGAGCGGCGGAATGCGGCGGCGGATCGCACGCCAGTTCTTCGTGAAGAACTTCCAGGCCACGGCGCGCGCTCCCGGATTGCCGAACAGTCGCAAATACAGGAACGCCACGTCCTGCGTGGGGATGGTGTCGCCGAGCGTCGCCTGCAGCGTGGCGAGCACGACGTCCTCGCGGCGGAACGACGCCAGGTTCAGGAGGAATCGGCGGCGGTCCTGCGGCGTCTTCGCGTCGGCGACGGCGTTTCGGTAACGCTCGTAGAGCGCCGCATCGCCGACGCGCGCGGCGAGCGCGACGACGGTGTCGGCGAGATTCGGCTCGAGTGCGCCGCGGTCGACGAGGTACGCATCGAGCCGATCGCGCGCCTCGGAGAGCACGTCGGGGTCCTCGGCGACGGAGCCGACGAGCCGGACGATCGCCGCGCGGCGGAGACGGGTCTCGTCGGGCTCGCCCGCCGCGGCGGTCCATCCGAGCTCGGCGAGCTGCGGCCGGAACCGTGCGCCCACCCAGCGGCGGAGCCGCGCTTGAACGTCGTCCTCGGCGATCTGGTCGTCGATCAGCGCGAGCGGGGCCGCGAGGCCGTCGAGCACGTCGTGGTCGGTCTCGCCGCCGAGCGCGTCGACGACGGAGAGGAAGCTCTCGATCGTGGCACGGCCCGCGCGCACCAGCGCCCAGTCGTCGCCGACCAGCGCCAGCCGCTCGACCGCCGTGAGCGCCTCGAACAGGCGCCCGGCCAGCGCGGCGTGGTCGTCGGCGGAGTGGAGCACGCGGTAGAACCCGCCCGCGTTCGCGTTCCCGTAGATCCACTCCGGCTGCTTCCTGGCGGCGAGCTTCACTTCGCGCCGTGCGCCGTCGACGAGGAAACGATCGACGGCGCCTTCGCCCGCGGCGCGGCGTACGACGAGCGGCAGTGGCCAAACCGAGCGGCGCCGCGGGGCCGGGACCTTCGGGCTCGAGAAGAAGCGCTCCTGGCGGACCTCGAGCTCGTTCCGGCCCTTCCGCCGCAACGACACCAGCGGGAATCCCGGCTTCTCGATCCAGGCCTGCGCGACGCGCTCGACCTCGCGTCCCGAAGCCTCTTCCAGCGCCCGCCAGAGGTCGCGCGCGACCGCGTTCTGCTCGCGGTGGCGGCGCATGTAGATGCGCACGCCCTCGCGGAAGGCGTCGGCGCCGAGGTAGTGCTCGATCATGCGGACGACGGCCGCACCCTTCTCGTAGGTGATGGCGTCGAAGTTCTCGGTCGCCTGCGCGACGCTCTTCACGGTCGCGTAGATCGGGTGCGTGTGGGTGAGCGCGTCGAGCGCGAGCGCGCCGGCACGATCGTGCTCGTAGCCCTGCCACATGCGCCACTCGGGCTTCCAGTCGTCGATGACCTTGTAGGCCATCCACGTCGCGAACGCCTCGTTCAGCCAGAGGTCGTCCCACCACGCCATGGTGACGAGATCGCCGTACCACATGTGCGCCAGCTCGTGCGCGATCACCTCGGCGGCGCGCTTGCGCTCGGCGAGCGACGCCTGGGCCGGATCGAGCAGCAGCAGCGTCTCCCGGAAGAAGACCGCGCCCGCATTCTCCATCGCACCGGCCTCGAAGTCGGGGACGGCCACGAGATCGAGCTTGTCGTAGGGGTAGGGGATCCCGAAGTAGTCTTCGAGGCGGCGAAGCGATTCGGCCGCGGCTTCGACGCCGAACGCGGTGAGGTGTCCCTTGCCGGGCACGTGCCAGGTACGGATCTCGGTCGCGCCCTGCATCCGCACGGGGGACGATTCGAGCTTCCCGACGCCGACCGCGAGCAAATACGTCGAGAGCGGCGGCGTGGTCGCGAAGCGCACGAGACGCCGTCCGGGGCCCGCGGGCTCCTCGTGCGCCGGGCGTCCGTTCGACACGACGGCGTCGCCGTCCCGCGCCACCACGGAGATCGTGTAGCGGGCCTTGAAGCTCGGCTCGTCGAAACAGGGCATCAAGCGGCGCGCGTCGGCGGCCTCGAGCTGCGTGAACGCGTACGGGTTGCCGTCGGACGCGGCCGCGTAGAATCCGCGGAGATGCGCGCCGAGCTTCGCGGAGTAGGTGAGCGTCAGCTTCGCGTGGCCGCGAATCTTCTGCGACAAGCGGAGCGAGATCGCTTCGTCCGCCTTCATCGGCAGCGCGCGCACGCGGAGCGCGGCCCCCCCGCACTCGACGACCGCGCGTTCCACGGTCATGTCGGCCGCGTGCAACGTGATCGCCTCGCGTGGCTTCCCGACGTCGAGGTCGATCGTCACCTGGCCGCGAAACGCTTTCCCCGCGAGGTCGGGTTCGAGGCGGAGGTCGTAGTGCAGCGGTCGGACGGCGGGATCGAGACGGAAGCGCGAGGGCTTGGCGGTCTTCGGCATCGGCGGAATTCTCGGAGCGGGAGACTCAGCGCCCGGCGGCGCGTGCGATCAGGCCGGCGCGGAGCTCGGCGTCGGCGGCGAGGTCGATCGCGGTCCAGGCCATCGCGACGGCACCGTCGATCGCCGCTTGGTCGGCCGTCTCGGTGGCGCAGAACGCAGTGAACTCCGGCTGGTGATTGACGGCGGGGAAGCAACCCAGGCCGAGCATCGGATGGATCGTCGGGAGCGCCTGCGACACGTTGCCCATGTCGGTCGATCCCGCGGCCCGCTTGGCGAACGCACCGAGATCCGGGAACACGCGCCCGAGCGCCTCGGCATTCGTGCGGTAGAGGGCCGCGAGGCGCGCGTCGTGCACGACTTCGGCGTACGGTGGACTGGCCTCGCGGACTTCGAGCCTCGCGCCCGTGGCGAGCGCCCCGGCTTCGAAGCAGCGCATGACCCGGGTCCGGATGTCGCCGAGGTCTCCGAGCGACTCCGCGCGCACCATGTAGCGCGCGGACGTGTGCGCCGGGATCACGTTCGCGGCGTCGCCGCCGTGCGTGATGATACCGTGCACGCGGTCGGTGGCGCGGATGTGCTGGCGGAGGAGCCCGATCGCCGTCTGCGACAGCGTCAGCGCGTCGAGCGCGTTGATGCCGAGCTCGGGGAATGCGGACGCATGCGCTTCCTTGCCGTGAAAGTGCACGTCGAACTGCGACCAGGCGAGCATCGTCGGCTCGGCGATCTCGACGGGAGCCGGGTGCACCATCATCGCGGCGTGTGCGCCCGCGAACGCACCGCGCTCGAGCATGAGGATCTTGCCGCCGCCCCCTTCCTCGGCCGGCGTCCCGACGATGCGGATGCGCAGCCCGGCGTCGTCGGCGATGCGCGCCAGGCCCATGCCGGCGCCGAGTGCCGCGGCGGCGATCACGTTGTGCCCGCACGCGTGACCGATGCCGGGCAGGCAGTCGTACTCCGCGCAGATCGCGATCTCGAGCGGGCCCGAGCCGATCGTCGCGGTGAACGCGGTCGGCAGCTCGAAGACGCCGCGCTCGACCGCGAAGCCCGAATCGGCGAGCGCCTCGCAGAGCCACGTCGAGGCCTTCTCTTCTTCGAAGCCGAGCTCGGGATTCGCGTGGATGCGATGACTCAAGGCGACGAGCGCCTCGCGGGCTTCGCCGATGCGCTCACGCGCGGCCGCCTTCACGTCCATCGGTGCGTCTCCGGGGCGCGCGCTCAGCGCGCCGGTTCTTCGGACTTGAAGCCGACGTTCTTGTGCGACCCGTCGCAGAACGGACGGTTCGCGGACGCGCCGCAGCGGCAGAGGTAGATCGGGTCGCCCGCCGGCTGGAACGCGGCGCGCTTGCCGTCGACGAGTTTCGCGGCACCGCTCACTTCGTACGGGCCATCCTTCAACGTGCGAATCGTCACGTCCGACATGGGCTCTCCTTTTCAGGCTGACGCCGTAGGCCCCGTTCGGTGCTCACCGCTTCGCGGCTGCGCTCCTCCGATGGCCGTCGGCAAGTCGCGCACGACGCTGCGCGCCGTCCGCGTCGTGCCTCGTTCTTTTCTTCGAATCCTCGAGGCTTTCATAGAGGATCGGCTGCGCCGCGTAAACACGCGGAGCATCGCGCCTGACTTGCGCGAGCGGGGACCCTATGGTGCCATGACGGACAGTGATCCGACTCCGCCACGTGTCGCGCCGCTTCCGACGCGGGCCGGACCTGATTCGAGCGCTGGACGACGTCTCGCTGGAGATCGAAACCGGGCGCTTCGTGGCCTTGATGGGTCCTTCGGGCTCGGGAAAATCGACCCTGCTGAACCTGCTGTCCGGGATCGACCGCGCGGACGAGGGCGTCGTCGAGGTGGCCGGGCAGGTACTGAACGGCCTGTCCGAGGACGAGCTCGCCGCCTGGCGCGCCCGCCACGTCGGGCTGGTCTTCCAGTTCTACAACCTGATGCCCGTGCTGTCCGCGCTCGAGAACGTCGAGCTGCCGCTGCTGCTCGCGAACCTGCCGCGCGACGAGCGCCGCCGCCGCGCCGAGATCGCGCTCGGCGCGGTCGGCCTCATCCGCGAGCGCTTCGAGGAGCGGCCGACGACGCTCTCGGGCGGCGAGCAGCAGCGCGTCGCGATCGCGCGGGCGATCGTCACCGACCCGGATCTGATCGTCGCCGACGAGCCGACCGGGGACCTCGACGCCGCGAGCGCCGACGCCGTGCTCGCACTGCTCGCGGAGCTCCATCGCGAGTTCGAGAAGACGATCGTGCTCGTCACCCACGACCCGCGCGCGCTCCGCTGGGTCGAGGAGATCCATCACCTCGACAAGAGCCGCCTGCTCGTCGGCGAGGAGGCCGAGCGGGCGACCGCGGCACTCTCCGTCGCGCTCGGTCCCGCGCCGCGGGCCGCGGACGCCGCACCGTGACCTACGCCACGCTGCTCGCGCGAAACCTGCGGCGGAACCGGCTGCGGACCGCGCTGACCGCCTCCTCGATCATGCTGTCCATCTTCCTCGTCTGTGCCGTGCTCACGCTGCCGAACGGGCTCGACTCGCTGATCCACCGCTTCGCCTCGGCGACGCGCATCTCGGTGCACAACAAGGCCGGGCTCGCCTATGCGCTGCCGTATAGCGACGTACAGAAGATCCGCGCCGTGCCGGGCGTCGACGCCGTGACCTCGTTCACCTGGTTCGGCGGCATCTACGACGAGCCGAAGAACCTGTTCCCGAACTTCGCGGTCGACGCCGACAGCGTCGGCGGCGTGTGGCCCGACTACAAGATCGACCCGCAAGCGCTCGCCGACTTCCGCCGCTACCGCGACGCGGCGCTCGTCGGCTACCAGACGATGGACAAGTTCGGCTGGAAGGTCGGCCAGCGGGTCACGCTGCGTGGCACGGCGTGGCCCGTCGAGCTCGACTTCCGGATCGTCGGCACGCTTCCCGAGGGCAGCGGCAACCCGGTGTGGTTTCTGTTCTCGCGCGTCTACCTGGAACAAGCCGTACGCGCGAAAGGGCAGTCGGCCGACGTCGCCGGCCTGATCTGGGCACGGGTCGGCGATCCCACGGAGATCGATCGCGTGATGCACCGGATCGACGAGCTCTTCCGCAACAGCGACGCCGAGACCTCGAGCGAGACGGAGAAGTCGTTCATCCAGGGCTTCATGAGCTCGCTCTCGGGGATCACGCGGATCATGCTCGCGGTCGGCTTCCTGGCGGTCGCCGCCGTGGTGTTCATCGCCGCGAACACCTGCTCGATGACGATCCGCGAGCGCGCCGGCGAGATCGCGCTGTTGAAGGCGCTCGGTTTCCGACGCGGACCGATCCTCGCGCTGCTGCTCGGCGAGACGCTCGGGCTCGCGATCGTCGGCGGCGTCGTCGGCGCCGGCGCCGCCTACGGCATACTCACGCTGCTGGCGAAGCTCGGCGCGACCGGCATGTCGCGCGCGCTCGGGCCGCTGTCGATGTTCCGGATCGACGGGGCGATCGTCGCCGAGGGCATCGCCTTGTCGTTCGTGATCGGCGTGATCGCCGGCGTCATCCCGTCGTGGAGCGCGGCGCGCAAGCCCGTGGCGATCGCCATCCGCGACGTCTTCTGACCATGCGCCGGACGCTACCGCTCTCCTACGGGCTGCGCAGCATCGTGCAGCGCAAGACGCGCACCGCGCTCACCGTCGCGGTCATGGCCCTCGTCGTCGTCGCGGTCACCGTGATGCTGTCGCTCTCGAACGGGATCCGCCGCACGCTCGTCGAGACCGGCGAGGCCGACAATCTGATCGTCCTCCGGAAGGGCGCGACGAACGACGGCGCGAGCATGGTCCCGATCGACGCCTACCGCGCGCTGCGCTTCTTTCCGGGCATCGACGTGGACGAGCGAGGCGAACCCAAGGTTTCGCCGGAGATGGTCGTGCAACCGTTCTTCCATCTCGCGGACGGCGGACGCGAGAACGTGCTCGTACGCGGCATCGAACGGGCGGCGTTCGAGGTGCATCGCAACGTCCGCTTGGCGGAAGGACGGGCGCCTCGGCCGAGCTCCGGCGAGGCCATCGTCGGGCGGGCGGTGTCCGCGCGCTATCCCGGCGCCGAAGTCGGCGGCACGATCCACTTCGGCCACCACGACTGGAAGGTCGTCGGCATCCTCGATGCCGGTGGCTCGTCGTTCGAGAGCGAGGTCTGGGTCGATGCCCGCGACCTCTGGAGCGACGCGAACCGCTCGGTGTATTCGGGCATCCGCGTGAAGATCGCGCCCGGCTCCGATCCTGCGGCGCTCGTCGCGCGCATCGACGGCGATCCGCGCTGGGCTCTCGAAGCGAAGCCCGAGATCGATTACTACCGCGAGCAGGCGGAATCGGCAGGGTTTCTCTACGGCCTGACGGTCGTGCTCGCCGTCATCATGGGCGTGGCGGCGAGCTTCGGAGCGATGAACACCATGTTCGCGGCGGTGAAGAGCCGTACGACGGAGATCGGCACGCTGCGCGCGCTGGGGTTCTCGCGGGCGTCGATCCTCGTGTCGTTCGTCGCCGAGTCGCTCGGCATCGCGGTCGCAGGCTTCTTCGTCGGCATCGTGCTCGCCGTATTCGCGACGATCGGCATCACCGCCGCGCTGCACGGCGTGGCGGTCAACCTGGTGACGTTCTCGACCGCGGCGGTGGCGCTCCGCGTCTCCATCGTCGAGGTCGTCGCCGCATTGCTGCTCTCGTTGCTGCTCGGCTTCGCCGGCGGCATCTTGCCGGCGCGCCGCGCCGCGCGGCTGTCGCCGGTCGAGGCGCTCCGGACGCGATGAACCCGCGATGAGCTCGAACGAAGCACTGAAGGAGCAGCTGCGCTCGCTCCGCATCGAGCGGGCCACGACTCAAGGGCCCTCGAAGCCGCCACGCCGCCGCTGGCCCATGGGCGTCGCGGCCGTCGTCGTCCTCGCGCTCGCGGCTTGGGCGCGGTACCGGGGCGTCGCGTCGACGCCGACCGTGACGCTCGCGACGCCGCACGTCGTGCGCGGCGACGCGCCGATCACCGCTCCGGTCCTGTCGGGATCGGGCTACGTGATCACGGCCGAGAAGACGATCGCGATCGGCGTCCGCGTGCCCGGGCGGATCGAACGCTTCTTCGTCGACGAGGGCGACCACGTGAAGACCGGTGACCTGCTCGCACGGCTCGACGACCGCGATTACCGTGCGCAGGCCGGCCGCGCCGAAGCATCGCTCCGGCTCGCGCGTGCGAACGCCAAGCTCGCCGACGCCGACCGCCGGCGCATCCGCACGCTCTTCGGCCAGGGCGTCACGTCGCGCCAGGAGCTCGACGAGGCCGACAGCAAGAGCGAGGTCGCGGCCGCGACCATCGCGCAGGCCGAGAACGACGTCCGCCAGGCCCAGGCGAATCTCGACGATACGAGGCTCGCGTCACCGGTGAACGGCGTCGTGCTCGCGAAGCTCCGCGGCGTCGGCGAGATCGCCGTGCCGGGCGGATTCTCGGGGTCGGGCGATCTGCTGCGTCTGGCCGATCTCTCCGAGCTCCGCGCGGAGATCGACGTGAGCGAGGCGGATCTCGGGAACGTCTACGCGGACCAAGGCGCGGAGGTCGTCCCCGACGCGTACCCGAGCCAGCGCTACGACGCCAAGGTCGTGAAGATCTATCCGCAGGTGAACCGCCAGAAGGGCACGCTGAAGGTCGAGGTACGGATCGAGAAGCCCGACCCTTCGCTGCTCCCGGACATGAGCGTTCGCGTGACGTTCCTCGCGCCGCCGCTCGCCAAGCCCGTGGCGGGCGCCCCGCCGGTGGTGCTGATCCCGAAGAACGCGCTTCACCAAGGTGCCGGCGGCGCCTACGTCTGGCTGCTCGCCGGCGACCGCGTGGCACGACGGGACGTGACCGTCGATCGCGAGCTCGGTGCCGAGGTGCCGGTCACGAAGGGACTCGACGGCAGCGAGCGAGTGATCACCAGCGCCGACGGCGAGCTCCGCGACGGCATGACCGCACGCACGAAGCCGGCCTCCTGAACCCGAGAATCCCTGGGTGTTGCCGTCCGCTAGATCCTGACGCCGCGACGCACGACGACCGGCGAGCCGTCGGCGACGAACGCGGACGTGGGCGCACCTTCCAGGAACGATGCGAAGCGCTCGCCGTAGAGATCGGCCACGTCGCACTCGAGACGCGCCGAATCCACATGCCACACGGCCCAGCGCGGATGCTCCACCTGATACTCGACCGTGTGCCCGCGACGCTGACGAACGTAGCCCCAGTAATGCTCCGTGATGAACGTCTCGAGCGCGTCGTCCGCCGGCACGGTGGGGCTGCCCGAGAACTCGGCGGAGACCGTGTGCCAGCGCCCGCGGTGGCGCCACTCGTAACGCGCCCGACCCGGCTCCCCGCCCGCGGTCGGGAGCACCACGTGGTGCCGCATCGGCACGGCGACGTAGTTCTCGTTGTAGGCGCGGCGCGCGATCCAGGCGATCGCCCGGCGCGGCACCAGCTCCTTCACGAACACGACGCCGCGGCGCCAACCGTCCTCGGCCTTCCGCCGCACGTAGAAGCGGAGGTTCACTTCGTCGAAGTCGCGGTGCAGCGGGACCGGGACGCCGAGCACGCGCGTCGACAAGAAACGGAAGGCGACGACGCTCAGGAACGTGCGGCCGTTCCAGTCGTCGATCTCGGTGCCGGGCGGCGCGAGGTCGGCGATCGCCTTGCGCTCGACCTCGAAGTTCAGCATCGCGAGGTCCCGCCATTCGGCGGTGAGGAATCGAGCCGCGGGAGCCAAGCGAGCGCTCGGAATGGAGTCTCAGAGTCGGTGACTCTCAGCTCCCCTCGATAAGCTTGTTCTCGCGCTCCTTCTTCTCGGAGAGCATCTGCGAGAGCTGGAACGTGAGCTTGACGCGCAGATCGTCGACGGCCTTCCGCTCGTCGCGGACGGCCTCCGCGAGCAGCCGGCGCCGGTAGTCGTGCCAGAGGGCGAGCTGGCTCCGCCCGAGCGCGACGAGCCGCGCGTGGCGAGCGGCGTCGCGCTCGAGCGGCTCCATCTGCTTCATCACGCGCAGCACGTCACCGCGGCGCGCGTCGGCGGCGCCGAGACGTGCCGCGACCTCGCTTCGCACGCCGAGGATGGAGCCGAGATCGCGCACCTGGTCGTCCGCGCTCTTGCCGCCCGCGTAGCCGTTCAGCTCGAGCGCTCCCGCCAGCAGCAGGAGGCCGAGGTGGGTGTCGTCGGAAGAGGCGAGCGCGCGCTCGATTTCGTTCTCCTTGTGGAGCTCGTCGCTCAGCGCCTCCGCCAACGAGTGCCGGAAGACGCTCGGGAACGCCCCGTCCGCGGGGGGCTCGAACGGAAGGTCGTCCGGCGGCCGCAGCTCGGCGAACGGATCGTACGGCCAGGGCGTGTAGACGACCGGATAACCCGCCTCCTTCGTGTCGGAGGCGATCGAGCGCGTGATGAGGCGCGCGACCCAGTTCGGGCGCGGGCGGCCTTTCAGGAGCTCCGGAACGGCCGCCGCGACGTTCTGGCGGCGCCACGCCGCGAAGGCATCGCGTCGGCGCTGGCGGTCGTCGAGCGGCCGCACCAGGGCGTCGATGTCGCCCTCGCGGGCCTCGACGACGGTCAGCCGGTTCGCGTACGCGTCGAGACCGCGGAGGCCCTGCTCGAGCGTCGAGACCGCCGTGTCGACGTCCTTGATGTCGCGATGCAGCTCGGCGTCGAGTGCCGCCGCGCGCGCCGCGAGCTTCGGCTCGCCCGGGCTGTCGGGGCGGTCCTTCAGGTAGACGAGCGCGAGCGCGGGCTCGTCGCCGTCGGCCTGGATCTGCGCCGCGAGCAACGCCGCGTGGAGGCCGTACGGTCCTTCGCGGCGGATGTGACGCAGCCAACCGATGGCCGTCGAATCGTGGTCGGTCTCGTGCAGCAGCTGGGCACCCGACAGCAGCGCACGGTCGCGAAGGTAACGCTCGGAGGCGTCCTTCGCGGGCTTCGCCGGGAGCTGCACCTCGGAGAACGCCTGCAGCGCGTCGTTCGCGCGGTCGAGGCCGTAGTACGCCTGGCCGACGGCGTAGCGCGCATACGAGAAGTACGAGCTCTTCGGCTCGAGCGCCTCCAGCAGCGCGGAGGCCTTTTCGAATTGTTTCGCGTTCAGCAGCGCGATGCCGGCGAGGTACACGGCGCGCTCCGCCGGGCGGTCGCGATAGCGGTAATCGCGCTCGGAGTGCAGCTGGCGCTCGATCCGCGGGTGGATGCCGGCGGAGATCGCACCGGACTCCAGGAACACGGCCTTCACCTCGGCGTCGTGCTCGTTCCGGGGCCGCTGCCAGCCATCGCCCAGGCACTTCGCGGCGGCGTCGGCCGCGGCCTCGTTGTTGCCGAGGCGGAGCTCGAGATCGAGAAGGGCCCCGAGCGCCAGCGGATAGTAAGGGCTGACGGGCGTGCGTGCGAGCAGGGCTCCGAGCGATGCGACCGCCGGAACCCGTAGGCCCGCGTCGGCCGCGGCGAGCCCCTTCAGCAGATCCGCCTCGTCCGCGAGCACCGGTTGCTTGGCCACGTCGATCTGCCCGGCGAGGACGTAGGTCGAGAGATAGTCGCCGCGCTCGTAGGCGTCGAGTGCCGCCTGCAGGCTCGGGTCACGCGGCGAGCGCCGGAAGAGATCGCCGATCTTCTCGAAGAACCCGCGGACGACGCCGCCCGAGCGCTTCGGGGCCGTGTCGGCGGACGCCGGGGCGGACGTGAACGCCACGGCGGCCAGCACCGCGAGCGTGGCCGTTGCCACACCGACGCGCGATCGCCGCCGGGGCGATTTGCTCGCGCGGGGGAGACCTGACACAAGGACGGGGAATCGCGGATTTCGGCTCGGCGGCTTCGCCTTCACGCGGTTGCGATCCTGTCTCCGAGCCAGTGCATCAGGAACTCGACGGCCGGCATGAACGAGCTGCCACCTATACCAGAGCCCTCTTCGCCCGCAAACGTGGGTCCCCGCTGCGGCACCGCCGCGCTGGTCGGGCGCTCGAACGTCGGCAAATCGACGCTGCTGAACCGTATCCTCGGCGCCAAGGTCGCGATCACCAGCGACAAGCCGCAGACCACGCGGTCGCGGATCCTCGGCATCCGAACGGTCCCCGGGGCGCAGACGATCTGGATCGACACGCCCGGGCTGCACCGCGCGCGGAGCCTCATCAACAAGCGGATGATCGACGCCACGAACCGCTCGCTCGACGAGGCCGACGTGATCGTCGGCGTCGTCGATGCCGGCACGGGGTTCCTGTCGGAAGACCGCCACGCGCTCGAGCGCGCCGAGAAGAGCCGACGGCCGTGGCTCGTCGCCGTGAACAAGATCGATCTCCGGTCGCGAACCGCGATCATCCCCGTGCTGTCGGCAATCTCCGAGGCCTTCCCGAACGTCGATCTCGTCCCGGTCAGTGCCTCGAAGGGCACGAACCTGGACGCCCTCGAGCGCGCCGTGGTCGCGAAGCTGCCTGCCGGCGAAGCCATCTATCCCGAGGACGAGCTCACCGACCAGACCGGGCGTGCGCTCGTCCAGGAATTCGTCCGTGAACAGATCTTCCGCTCGACCGAGGGCGAGATCCCGTACCGCACGACCGTCATCGTCGAGCGCTTCGAGGAGAAGCCGCGGGTCAACGTCGTCTCCGCGACGATCCTCGTCGAGCGCGACTCGCAGAAGCGGATCCTGGTCGGCGCCCGCGGCTCGATGATTCGAGACATCGGCGCCGGCGCGCGCCGCGAGCTCGAGGCGTTCTTCGAGAAACGCTTCTTCCTCGAGCTCTTCGTCAAGGTCCGCCACGACTGGACGAAGAACCCGCGGATGCTGAACGAGCTCGGGCTGTGAGCGGAGCGACCGAGCTGCCGCTCGTCGCGATCGTCGGGCGGCCGAACGTCGGGAAGTCGACGCTGTTCAACCGCATCGTCGGCAAGCGCCGCGCGCTCGTCGACGACCAGCCCGGCGTGACGCGCGACCGTCTGATCGAGCGCGCCCACTGGGGCCGGCGCGAGTTCGCGATCGTCGACACCGGCGGCTTCGACGTCGGCGCCGAGGCCGATCTGCCGGCGCGCGTGCGCGAGCAGAGCCTCCGCGCCGTGGCCGACGCCGCGGTCGTCGTGATGGTCGTCGACGGACGGGCCGGCCTCGCCGCGCCGGACGAGGCGCTCGCGCGCGAGCTCTCCGCCACCGCCAAGCCACTGCTCCTCGCGGTCAACAAGATCGACGGCAAGGGGCAGGATCCGCTCGTCTACGAGTTCTTCACGCTCGGCATCGGCGACCCGCTCCCGGTCTCGGCCGAGCACGCGATGGGCCTCGACGATCTGCTCGACCGCATCGTCGAGTGCCTGCCCGACGTCTCGGCGCCCGCACCCACGCCGACTCTGAACCTCGCGCTCGTCGGCCGGCCGAACGTCGGCAAGTCGTCGATCCTGAATCGGCTCGTCGGCGAGGAGCGCGTGCTGGTCGACGACCGCGCCGGCACCACGCGCGATCCCATCGACATCCTGCTCACCGAGGGCGAGGAGCGGACGCTGCTCGTCGACACGGCGGGCATTCGGCGGAAGAGCCGCATCGACGAGCGGCTCGAGAAGGTGACGGTGAGCGCCGCGCTCCGCTCCGTCGAGCGCGCCGACGTGGCACTGCTGGTGATCGACGCCGGCGAGGGCATCACCGAACAGGACGCGCGCATCGCGCGCCTGGTGTGGGAGCGGGGCAGGGGCCTCGTGCTGGTCGCGAACAAGTGGGACACGCTCGCCCCGGATGCGCGCGATCCCGTCGTCTACCTCGAGGCCGTCCGTCGCATGTACGCGCACTTCGAGCACGTCCCGATGGTGTCGGTGTCGGCGA